>Ga0126312_10000043_pt1 | contig 45837 bp, 49 predicted proteins | sample Plot104A_FD_92537 | JGI IMG/M metagenome (GOLD analysis project Ga0126312, IMG submission 92537) | Serpentine soil microbial communities from UC McLaughlin Reserve, CA, USA - Plot104A | ecosystem: Environmental > Terrestrial > Soil > Grasslands | place: USA: UC McLaughlin Reserve, Lake County... | reverse complement strand
CTGCATTCCGCCCTTGCTGACCGAATAGCCGAGGTAGTCCGGCTTCGGGATCAGCTGGTGGACGCTCGAGATGTTGACGATCGAACCTGGCTTGTCCTCCTCGAGCCAATGCTTGATCGCCTCACGGGCGCACATGAACGCGCCGCGCAAGTTGACCGCGATGACCTTGTCGAAGTCGGCGCTCGAGAGCTCGTTGCTGGGGCGCGAGATCTGGATCCCGGCGTTGTTGACGAGCACGTCGACTCCGCCGAGGTGGTCGACGGCCTCTCCGACCATGCGCACGACGTCCTCCTCCTTCGAGACGTCGGCACCGACGAGCACGTCGCGCACGCCCTCGCGCTGCACCTTCATGACGCACGCGTGTACCTGCTCCTCGGTCCCAGCGGCTTCCTCGGGCTTGCGCAGGTAGTTGATCGCGACGTTCGCGCCGTACTCGGCGAAGCGCACCGCGATCGCCTGGCCGATCCCGGAGCTGCCGCCGGTGACCAGCACGTTCTTCCCCTCGAGACCTTGCAGCCCCTTGGTGCGAGGGCTCTCGGTCGCGACTGGCTGTGACATCGGTTCCTCCTCGGTGACGAGCGGGGTCGAGACTGTGGTCCCGGCTCGGAGCCAGTCGTTACGCGGGCGATGACGCGCTCATACTGCCGGCGATGTGGCCCTCCACGCCGGGGGAGCTGATCCGCGCCCAAGGGCAGCTCGCCGAGCTGACGCCGTCCCCGTGGCGGCTGCGCGAACCGCGGCCGCTCGTGGCGGGCTGCTTCGTCTGCTTCGCGCGCGGTCGGGGTGGGCGCGGCCGCGCGGGGGAGCCGGGCTGGGCGGCGGCGGTGCTGATGACGGGCGATCGGCGTCCACTCGGCGCCGCCGTCGTGACGGGCAGCGCGGGCGGTCCTTACGAGCCCGGGCTGCTCGCGCTCCGGGAAGGCCCGCTGCTGGAGGCGGCGCTGCGGGCTCTGCCGGCCGAGCCTGAGGTGGTGATGGCGAACGCCTCGGGCCGCGACCATCCGCGCGGCGCCGGGCTTGCCCTCCATCTCGGTGCGCTGCTGGACCTACCGAGCGTCGGGGTGACGGACCGGCCTCTCGTCGCGAGCGGGCCGGAGCCTGGCCCGGCGCGCGGCGAGAGCGCCTCGCTCAGGCTCGGGCGGCTGGAGGTCGCGCGAGCGCTCCGCACGCGCTCCCGCGCGCGTCCGATCGTGGTGCACCCCGGGTGGCGCACGGACCTCGACACGGCTGCTGCGGTAGTCGTCGCCGCGACGAGACGTGCACGCACCCCCGAGCCGCTGCGCCGCGCCCGGCGGGCGGCGCGGGAGGCGCGGGCGGCGGCTGATCTAGGTTGACACTACTGTCAATGTACAGTACCTTCCTTCTGTTGACAAGGATGTAAACCCATCCCCGAAGGAGCCTCCGATGCACTCGACTCACGCACAACCGACACAAGCCGACACCGGAGCGCCAGAGCGCGGGCCGTGGACCGTCCTGATCCTGCTGGCAGTCGCCCAGTTCATGGTCATCCTCGACATCACCGTCGTGAACGTGGCCCTGCCGTCGATCGGACGGGCGCTCGACTTCGCGCCCGCCGACCTTCAGTGGGTCGTTACGGCCTACGTCCTCTTCACGGGCGGCTTCCTGCTGCTCGGCGGACGGGCCGCGGACCTCTTCGGACGCCGCCGGATGTTCCTCGCCGGGCTGGTCATCTTCACTGCGGCCTCCCTCGCCAGTGGCCTCGCCGGGTCGCCGGAGGCGCTGGTCGCGTCCCGCGCGGCGCAGGGACTCGGCGCCGCGCTGCTGTCGCCCGCCGCCCTCTCGATCATCACGACCACGTACTCCGGGGCTCAGCGGACCACCGCCCTCGGCGTCTGGGGCGCGATCGGCGGCGCCGGCGCGGCCGTGGGCGTTCTGTTCGGCGGGATGCTCACGACCTGGCTGAGCTGGGAGTGGGTGTTCTTCATCAACGTCCCCGTCGGGCTTGTCGCAGCGGCTTCCACGCTTCACCTGGTGCCCCGCTCCCGAGCGCGCGTAGGGCACGTCCGAGAGCTCGACCTGGCAGGTGCGCTGGCCGTCACGGCCGGCCTCGTGACGCTCGTCTACGCGTTCGACGGCGCGCCAACGCACGGCTGGGGCTCCGCCCGCACGCTGGCCCTCATCGGTCTCGCCGGAGCGCTGCTCGCTGCGTTCGCGGTGATCGAGCGGTCCGTCGAACGGCCCCTCATGGCCCCGGCCACGTGGCGGGTGCGCTCACTCGTCTCGAGCGCCACCGTGATGCTCGGCGCTACCGGCATCCTCGTCGGTGCGTTCTTCCTCAACTCGCTCTACGTGCAGGGGGAGCTGGGCTGGTCGGCGCTCGAGACTGGCTTTGGCTTCCTGCCCTTCGCGCTGGTGATCGGCCTCTTCGCCCACCTCGGCTCGCATGCGCTCCAGAAGGTGGGAGCGCGAGCCGTCGTCGCGAGCGGCCTCGCGCTGTTGGGGGGCGGAGCGCTCCTGCTGGCCATGGCGCCCGACGAGGCGAGCTACGCCGCCGACCTCCTGCCAGGCCTGCTCATGATGGGCGCCGGGATCGGACTGGTCTTCGTCACGGTGCAGATAACGGCGATGGCTGACGTCACCCACGACAACGCCGGACTGGCCTCCGGACTCATGCAGACCGGCCATGAGGTCGGAGCGGCGCTCGGCGTAGCGGTGCTGTCCGCGATAGCGGCCGCGGCGAGCGCCGGCTCCGGTGCGGCGGCCGGCTACGAGGCGGGCTTCCTCGCAGCGGCGGCGATCGCGGGCGCACTCGCGCTGCTCGCCCTGCTGGCCGTCCCCTCGGTCCGTCCGGCGCAGACGGCCCGCGTGATGGCGCACTGAGGTGCCGTGCTCCACGCTAGCGTCCCCCGCGCGATGCCCGAGGCAATCGACCATCGGCGCGCCGTCGCCGAGCGCAACGTCGAGGCGATCCTCGACGCCGCCGAGGCGATCCTCCAGCGTCGGTCTCAGGCGAGCATCTCGGCGGTCGCGAACGAGGCGGGCGTCTCGCGCGTCACGGTCTACTCGCACTTCCCTACCAGGGAGCGGCTGCTCGAGGTGGTCGTGGAGCGGGCAGTCCGAAGGGCGACCATCGCGCTGGAAGCCGCCGAGCCGGGAAGAGGCGACCCCGTTGACGCGCTGGAGCGAGTCATCGCCGCCGCCTGGCGGGAGCTGGACAGCAACCGCGCCCTGGCCCACGCCACCGCCGAGCGGATGAGCTCCGAAGCGATGACGCGCTCCCACGAAGCGGCTCAGCGCCCGCTCCGCGAGCTCGCGGAGCGCGGCCGGGCCGAGGGAGCGTTCCGCACCGACGTCCCGACCGAGTGGCTCGTAACCAGCTGCTTCGCCCTTATCCACGCCTGCGGCGACGAGGTCCGCGCCGCGCGGCTGAACCCCTCGACCGCGCCGGACATCCTGACCGCGACGATCCGCGACGTGTTCGTGGGCAAGCGAGACGTGGGCGACGGTCGACCGGGCCGACCGTCGGGCTGACCCATAACTCCTCTCCTCCTCGGGCGAGCCAGTCGGGCGGGCCAAAGCCCCAATCTCCTCCCGCGCGACCCCACGCCGGCTGCTCGACCGCTACCGCGACAGCCCTGCGGCCTCTAACGCCTCTTCCGTGCCCTGGTACATCTGGACCGCCACAACTCGGCCCTCGCGGAGGGTCCAGATGTGGCCGTCGAGTCCGCTGACCACGAGCGCGCCGCTGCCACGACCGCGCCCGGTCGCGCGCACGAACGCCACGACGGTGTCGTCGCCGAGCTCCACGAGTCGCTCGACCTCGACGCGCACCTCCCCCCACGCCTCGCGGAAGGCTTCCGTCCAGCTTCGGACCTCGTCGATCCCCTCCCGGATCCCGGATTCAGGGAGATGCGAGTAGCCGTCCCATCGAACCTGAGGGTCGAGCAGCTCCGCGGCGGCGTCGAAGTCGCCTCCGTTCCAGAGCTCGTACACGCGGCGCACGACATCGATGTTCTCTTGCGGCATCGAACTCAGTATCCCCGGCGCCGGCCGCGCTCGCTCAAGCTGGCATCACGGAGAGCGGCTCAGCTCCCCGTCAAGCGCTTCTCGAACCAGTGGTTTGCGTAGGGATCGTCGTTGTAGCGGGCGATCCCTCGGTAGCCGTGCGCGCGGTACATCGCCCTCGCCTCTGCGAGCGACCGGTTGGTGTAGAGGCGCACGCTCCGGTAGCCCAGGGTGACCGCCTGCTTCTCCAGGGCCTCGAGGAGGCGGGCGCCGATTCCCAGGCCGCGATGCGGCCGGTCGAGCCACATCCTCATGAGCTCGCCGACTCCGGGGTGCAGCGCCCTCAGCGCCCCGCATCCCGCCGGCTGTCCGCCGAAGCGAACGAGCAGGAACGCCCCGGTGGGCGGCACGAGGTCGGCGGCGTCGGCCGGCAGCGTCCGGCCGGGATCGAAGTCCTCCTCGAAGCGCTCCGCGAGCTCGGCGAAGTAATGCCCGATGCACCATCGGGCGTCGGCCGAAGAGGGGTCCTCAGGGGCGATGCTGAGCATCGAGATCGCGAGCAGGCGCTTGACCTCGGCCTGCGCGCGGAGCAGCCGCCCACGCTGCTCCTCGGTGAGCGGCACGAGCGCCGACGCCGCGAGCTCGTCAGAGAGCCGCTCGAGCTCGCGTAGCTCGTCCTCTCCCGCCTGCGTCAGGCAGATGCGCTTGGTCCGCCCGTCGGCCGGATTCGATCGCCTCTCGACCAGCCCGTCCCGCTGCAGCGAGCCGATCATGCGCGACAGGTATCCGGAGTCGAGGCCGAGGCGGGCGCGGAGGTCGCGCGGGGTCGCCCCCCGCGGCCCGATCTCGAACAGCAAGCGGCCCTCGCCCAGCGGGCGGTGGCCGAGGTACCGGGTGTTCAGAGCGCCGATCTGACGGGTCACGATCCGGTTGAAGCTGCGAACGAGCGCGATGTCCTGATCCGCGATCATGATCTCTGACTCAGGTCAGAGAATAGCTGGGATCTCCCTACATCGCCGCCTGCGGCGCCGGCGTCACAGCTTCGGGCTCGGGCGGCATCGGCTTTCCCTCGGCGACCATCGCCCTCTTCAGCAGCGTCAGGCCGGTCAGCGGGAAGATCAGGACCGAGAGCAGGCCGGCTGCGATCAGGGCGGACGACTCGGCGGCGTCTATCAACCCGAGATCCTGGCCGATCGCCGTGGCGGCCACGATGAAGGGCAGCGAGGTCGCCTGGAGGACGCCGGCGATCGTCGCTCGGCGATCCCCGACGAAGCCTCGGTAGATCACGGCGGGGATCCCCCGCACGGCGAGCAGCCCGGCCAGGAAGATCGGGACCATCGCGAGGTTGGACGGGTCGTCGAGCAGGGCATCCAGGTCGAAGCGGATGCCGGAGGTCACGAAGAAGACCGGGATGAACAGACCGAAGCCCATCGCCTCGAGCTTCGTGCGGAAGCTCGGATGGGTGAGGCGCCTGTCCTGGTCGAGCAGGGAGAGCAGTCCGCCGGCGGCGAATGAGCCGAGGATCAGCTCCAGCCCCAGGCCCTCGGCCAGGGCGACGAACGCGATCATCAGCACCATGGCCGCGCGAACCCGGATCTGTGCGCTCGAGTCCTGTAGGCGCATCAGATCTTCCCCCACGCGCCGGGAGCGCTCCGCGCCGCGGATGACGACGAATGCAACCGCCAGCAGGCCGATGAAGGCGGTGAGCAGGATCGCCGTCGAGCCGGGGCCGCTCTCGCCGGAGAAGAACAGCGAGAGGAGGATGACCCCGCCGAAGTCGGCGATCGAGGCGGCCGCGAGGACGAGCTGACCGAACTTGCTGTTCAGCTCGCCGACGTCCTTCAGCACCGGGATGATCACTCCGAGCGAGGTGGCCGCGAGGATGATCGCCACGAGCAGTGGCGTCTGGACGAGCCCGACCGCGTGCAGCCCGAAGCCAACCAGCAGGGAGATCCCGAACGAGATCGCCCAGCCGGCCGCGGCGAGCCGCACCAACCTGCCCCGCAGCTCGCTGAAATCGATCTCCAGGCCCGCGAGGAAGAGGAGGAAGGCCAGCCCGACGAGCGCGAGCACCTCGATCGTCTGGTCAACCTCGACCCACCCGAGCACCGATGGCCCGATGACGATGCCGGCGAGGATCTCGAAGACCACCGATGGCAATCGGAGCTTCGGCGCCAACCCCAGCAGGAACGGCGAGAGGAATCCGACGGCGACGACGATCAGCAGTCCGCTGAACCCAGGCTCATCCATATGGGCTCCGTCTGATCTGCGCCGACGCCGTTACGCGGGCGCCAATGCGGCGCGAGGCATGACGGCCGGCTGGCGAAGCCGGGCCCATCTCCCGCCGAAGGGCCTGACGCGCGCGCAACATCTACGCGACGGGCTGGACGGTGAGCTCGACCGCGTCGTAGTAGCGCTCCAGCGCGGCTCGCACCTTGGCTCGGGCCCGGTTCAAGAGCACGCGTTGCCCCGCTCTGCTGATGGAGAGGGCCGCGTGGACCTCGGCGGGCTCGCGGCCCTGGACGTCGCGCAGCGTGATCACCGTGCGCTGGGAGTGGGGCAGCTCCTCGATCGCGGACAGGATCACGTCGCGGGTCTCCCCCGCGAGCAGCCCCTCCTCAGGTGTCTCCCAGGCGCTCGGCCCGCGGGCCCAGTGGTCGGGGTAGGACGCGTGGTCGGCCGGGAAGAACCGATCCGGATCGAGCGCCGCGCCGTCCTCGGCGAGCGACGAGAACGGCACCGAGCGGCTCTCCCGCGCCGCCCGCCCCGCGGCGATGTTCGCGAGGATCCGGAAGATCCAGGTGCCGAGGGAGGAGCGGCCCTCGAAGCGATCGAGACCGCTGATGACGCCGAGCCACGTCTCCTGAACGACTTCCTCGGCGACCGCACGGCTGCTCACGTATGCCGTCGCCGCCCCCAGGAGCGAGGAGCTGTATGCGTCCAGCAGGGCTGCGAAGGCGCGATCGTCGCCGCGTCGAAGGGCCGCGACGAACTCCGAGCCATCCAGCCTCGTCGGGGAGCCGCTAGTCGTCGGCATCGACGCTCAGCGGTTCGATGTTCAAGTTCCTAAGCCGCTCGAGCATGCGCTCGCACTGGGCCCGGTCGCCGGCCCCGCGAAGGACGGTCTCCCCCGGGCGCCGCTCCAGGCTCACGCCCTGGAACGCCGATCCGAGCCGCTCGCTGAGACGCCCCTTTACGACGATCCGATACTCCTGGACCTTCATCGAGCCCAAGATCCCAGGCCCGGCGCGGCCTATCTTCACCCGCCGGCAGGTTCACCCCGGGTGAATTCGCGCGCCAGCCGCGAGAGCACCACCGCCACGATCAGCGCCCCACCGTAGAAGAGCTGCTGGACGAAGCTCTCGACGCCGACCAGCTGGAGCCCTGTCACGCCGGTCACCAGGAAGTAGACCGCCACGATGGTGCCCCAGGGGTTGAAGCGCCCGGGGACGATGGCGGTCGCCCCGAGGAAGGCCGCCGCGTAGGCCGGGAGGAGGAAGTCGAGCCCGGACGACGGGTCGGCGCCGCCCAAGGTCCCCGCGTAGAGCACGCCGGCGACTCCCGCGAAGACAGCCGACGCCACCAGCGCCCCGAAGCGCACCCGCCTCACCCTCACCCCGCTCAGGCGGGCGACCTCGCGCCCGCGCCCCACGAACAGCAGTCGCCGCCCGAGCGGCGCGTACTCGAACACCAGCCAGACGGCCGCACACAGTACGAGCCCGTAGAAGAAGGCGAGTGGGATGCCGAAGAGCTCCCAGACGATCACCGGATTTACGAGGCTGTCGGAGACTCCCCCGATCGTGGCCGAGTCGCTGGTCCAGAGCACCACCCCGGAGACGAAGGTGCCGGTGCCGAGCGTGACGACCAGCGATTCGACGTCGAGCACGGCGACGAGCGCTCCGTTCACCAAGCCGACCACCGCGGCGGCGGCCAGGGCGACCGCGATCGCCGCGCCGACCGGCCAGCCGTGCTGCGCGTTCAGGAGCGCCACGACCATCGAGGCGAGGGTGAGCGTCGAGGCCACCGAGAGGTCGTAGTCGCCCGCGGTAAGCGGGAAGAGGAGACCGAGCGTGACCACCACAAGCACCGCCTGCGAGCCGAAGATCGTCTCGAAGTTCGCCGACGTGAGGAACGTGTCCGGCTCGAGCGCCCCGAACAGGACGATCACGCCGATCCACGCGACGGGAAGGGCTAGGCGCTGGGCGACCACTCTTCCCCCACCACCTTGCCGTCCTCGAGCACCAGCACCCGGTCGCAGAGCTCGTCCAGCTGCTCGCCGTCGGCGCTCGCGCAGAGCACGGCGGCACCGAGGGCTGCCAGCCCCCGAATCCGCTCGACGAGCTGGCGGCGCGCGCCCACGTCTACTCCCCGCAGGGGCTCGTCGAGCAGCAGCAGCGACGGGGCGGTCTGAAGCCACTTGGCGACGAGCGCCTTCTGCTGATTGCCGCCGCTGAGCGCCTCGAACGCGGCCCCGGGCTCGTCCGGGCTGACGCCGTGGTCTCGCAGGAGGGCGGCGGCGTCGCGCACGAGGCGTCCCCGGTCGAGGCCCAGGGCGCGGCGGTAGCGGTCGAGCACGGGGAGGACCACGTTGTCGCCGACCCCGAGCGAGCCCACGGCGCCGTCCCGGGCCCGGTCGGCTGGGAGCAGGGCGATCCCCGCCTCGATCGCGCGGAGAGGGGTCATCTCCGTCAAGTCGTGCTCGCCTTCGGACGTGGCGAGGTTGCCGCCGCGAGCGCGGCGCGCGCCGAAGAGCAGGTACGGCGGCTCGTCGAAGCCCGAGCCGGTCAGGCCCGTGAGCCCGAGGACCTCGCCGCGGCGGACCTTAAGCGACAGGTCGCGCACCGTCTCCCCGGTCAGTCCTACGATTGAGACGGTGTCACGACCGCGGGCGGGCGAGCGCGGGCGGGACTCGAACCCGACGCCGACCATCAGCTCGGCGAGCTCGCGCGGCTCGGCCGCGCCGGCGTCGAGCGTCCCGGCGTTGCGTCCCTCCCGGAGCACCGTCACCCGATCCGTGAGCTCGCGCACCTCGTTCAGGTCGTGTGAGACGAGCAGCACGCCCGCTCCCCTGCCGGCGATCTCGCGCAGCAGGGCGTGTACCCGCCGGCGCTCCGGGCCGGGCAGGTACGCGGTCGGCTCGTCCAGCACGAGCACGGTCGGCGCGTCCTCGGCCGCCCTCACGATGGCCAGCAGCGCGCGCTCGACCGGGGTCAGCTGCTCGACCGGCGCGCGCGGGTCGATCTCGACCCCGAAGCGCGCGAAGCTCGCGCGCGCCCGGGCTCGCTCGCGCGACCACGAGATCCAGCGTCGCCGGGCCGCGGCGAGCTCGTCGAGCCGCAGGTTCTCGACGGCGCTGAGCGAGGGGATGAGACCGAGGTCCTGGTGCACGAAGCGCAGCCCGAGCTCGCGCGGTCGGCCTGGCGGCAGCGGCAGGTCGACCGCCCGCCCGGCGACGGTCAGGCTTCCCCCCGGCGCCGGCGCGTGGTAGCCGGCCAGGACCCTCACGAGAGTCGACTTGCCGGATCCGTTCGCGCCGACGAGGCCGTGCAGCTCGCCGCGCTCGACGACGATGCCGACGCGCTCGAGCGCCCGAGTGCCGCCGAAGCTCTTCGAGATCCGCCGGGCCTCGAGGGCCGCGGCTACCTCGTCACGCCCCACAGCTTCCGGTAGCCGTCCACGTAGGGCCGTCCGTAGCCCCGGTCGAAGCGAGGGGGATCGCCCGTCTCGTCGACGTTGCCGGCCTCGAACACCCGCAGCGGCGTGTGCTCGCTTCGGACCGGCCGCTCGCCCGCGATCAGACGGAAGGCCTGGTCCATGCTCGCCCAGCCGATCCAGGCCAGGTCCTCGCCGGCGTCCATAGCGACCACCTCGCCATCCTGGAGCATCCCCAGGACGAACGGCGTGCCGTTGAAGCTCGCGATCTTGATGCGGTCCGCCGCCCTGGCGGCCATTATGGCGGGAACGGCGAACTGCGACATGCTGTCGTAGATCGGGATCACGTAGTCGATCATCGGGTCGCGCACGAGTGCGGACTGGACCTCGCCGCGCAGCTTGGCCGCCCAATCCGCGATCGGGACGTCCACGTAACGGACATCGCAGGACGGACACTTGTGGGAGAGCTCTTCTTCCAGTCCACGCACGAGCGGCCCGGTCGAGCGCGCGTCCTTCGAGGTGATCACGAGGATGTTCGCCTTCCCTTCGCTGTCGGCGATCGCGAAATCCGCCTCGAGTCGCCCGGCCTGCTCGAAAGGTCCCGGAACGCAGGCGGTGCCGAGCCGCGGGCAGGGCTCGCCCTCCCCCGTGGTGCGCAGCACGACGACCGGGATCCCGGCGTCCTCGGCCTGCGCGATCTGGGGCCGGACGAGCTCCGGGTCCTGCGCCAGCAGCAGGATCGCGTCAGCGTTGCGGGCGATCGCCGTCCTGATCCCCTGCGCCCACTGCGACGGCTTGCCCTGGTTCGGATAGACCTCGAGGTCGGCCCCCACCTCGGCAGCCGCCTGGCGCATCCCTTGCTCGACCGCCGAGACGAACGGCACCTCGCTCGTGATCGGGATCTCGAAGATGAGCTTGCCGCGCAGCTTGCGCTGGGCGTCGAAGGCGGGGCCGGGCGACACGAACGCAGGGAGCATTCGGTACCTCGCCACCGTCGCGGTCGCGGCGTGGACCTTCGCGCCGGACCGGGCGCCCCCCGAGGCCGCGTCGTCGTCGCCGCCGCAGGCCGCAGCCGTAAGCGACAGCGCGAGCACGAGAACGACTGTCGCACCGAGCCGATTCGCGTGGCGCACTAGACGAGGTCGAGCTCGCGCGCCCGATGGACGGCCTCGTCGCGCGTCTCCACGTTCAGCTTGCGATAGATCCCACGGACATGGGTCTTGATGGTGTTGACCGACAGGTAGAGCGCGGCGCCGATCTCACGCTGCGAGAGCTCACTCGGCATGAGGCGCAAGACGGCCAGCTCTCGGTCGGTCAGCTCTGTCGCGTGGGGAGCCGCCTCGACGCGTACGCGTGAGGCCAGGTGGAGGCGGCGCTCGGTCCGCGCCAGCATCTCCTTCAGGATGCCGGGGTCGGGGCAGCCCGCCACCACCCGGCGGGCGCGCTCTACGAGCTCGGCCGCTCCAGCCGGATCGCCCTGCAGCTGACGAGCCTCGGCTTGCGTGAGCAGCGCATAGCCGATCTCCACCGCCGCCACGCCGCTCCGGGAGAGCTCCATTCCTCGCTCGATCTCCGCGCCCCCTTCCGCGAGCTTGCCGCGCCGCTCGAGGGCGCGCCCCTGAACTACGCGCGCCATCGTGGTGGCCCAGTGCCCGCCCAGGCTGCGCTCGTCGGCGAGCGCCAGCGCCTCGGCGGCTACCTTCTCCCCCTCCTCCAGTTCGCCGTCCTCGGCGCGGATCGCCGCGAGACCCGCGGACGCGTGGATCACGGCGAGGTGGTTCCCCGCCGCGTCCGCCAGCCGCACCGAGTCCTCGAGCTCGCGCGCGGCCTCGTCCGAGTCCCCACTCCAGAACAGCGCGATGCCGAGCACCGGGCAGCCCACCGGGCGCCAGGGAGTCTCGCCGCGCTCGACCGAACGCCTGCCGGCCTCGACCGCGCTCCCCACGTCGCCCGCCATGTACCGGTAGATCTCGCGCAGGCTCGCGATCCCGGACTCGATCACGGCGCCCGGGTCGCCGCCGCGAGCCGCGCGCTCCGCCGCCTCGATCCAGCGGCCCACCTCGTCGAGCCGGCCGGTATTCACGCCGATCCACGCCTTGGTCAGGCAGAGACCGGCGTCGCGGGCGATCGCCTCGTCGCCGATCGAGTCCAGCCAGCCGGCCACCGTCTCGATCCGGCCCCGCTGGAGGAAGCCGTACCAGTGCTCGGTGATCAGCTCGCTGGCCGTGGCCAGGTCGGCGGCCGCGGTGGCGTGGTGGATCGCCTCGGAGGCGAGCCCGCGCCGGCGGTACCAGTCGCAGGCTCGGCGGTGGAGCGACGGCACGAGGTCGGGCTCGGTGCGGGCCAGCTCGTGGCGCAGGAGCTCGCCGAACAGATGGTGGTACCGGTACCACTGGCGCTTGCTGTCGAGCGGGAGGAGGAAGAGCCCGGCGCGCTCGAGCGTGTCGAGGCGCTCCGCGGAGTCGCCCGAGCCCGTGATGGCGTCGCAGAGCGGTCCACACAGGCGCTCCAGGACCGAGGTCTGGAGCAGGAACGCGCGGACCTCCTCCGGCTGGCCGTCCAGCACCTCGTAGCCGAGGTAGTCGACCACCGGGCGGTCGTCGCCGGCGAACGAGGAGATGAACCCGTGCGCGTCCTCGCGCCCGCCCAGGGAGAGGGCGGCCAGGTGGAGCCCTGCCGCCCACCCCTCGGTCCGCTCCTGGAGACGCGCGACGTCGGCGGGGTCCAGCGCGAAGCCGAGGGCGCCGCTGAGGAGGGCCGTCGCCTCGTCGTCGGTGAAGCGCAGGTCGCCGGCGCGCACCTCGACGAGCTCGCGCCGCACCCGCAGACGGCCAATCGGAAGCGGCGGCTCGGATCGGGTCGCGAGCGCGAGCTGGAGCGTCTCGGGGAGGTGCTCGAGCAGGAAGGCGATCGCCTCGTGGATGCTCGGGTTGACGACCAGGTGGTAGTCGTCGAGGACCAGCACGAGAGGCCGCGAGCGGGCGACCAGGTCGTTGATCAGCGAGGGCAGCACGACGCCTGTGAGGCTGGTCGGCCCGGCGAGCGAGGCGAGCGCCTGCTCGCCGAGGCCCTGTTCGACCGTACGCAGGGCGGCGATCATGCCCTCGAAGAGCTTGACCGGGTCGTTGTCGCCGGGGTCGAGCGAGAGCCAGGCGAAGTCGCGCGGCTCGTCCCGCGAGGAGCGCCACTCGCCCAGGAGGGTGGTCTTGCCGGAGCCCGCCGGCGCGATGACGAGCGTGAGCTTCGCCTCGGCGGCGGCGGTGATCGCAGCGACCAGCCGGTCGCGGCGTACGAGCGCGCGACGGCCGCGCGGAACCTTCAGCTTTGTGGCCGTGATCACGGCGCCGGACGGGCGAATACCGGCTCCTTTCGAGTCCGGCATCGACTCTAGCCGAGAAGTGCCGTCGCCGGGGCCGGCTCCTGGCGCGACGACCTCCGTGTCGACGGGCAACTGGTCGCGCGGTACGCGCTGACCGAGGCCGTCTAGCGCCGTCTAGCTCGCCAGCCGCGGCCGGGGCGGCCGTGAGAAGAGGCGCCAGAGGCCCGCCTCGCAGACCCGCTCGATCGCCAGACCGGCCGCAAGCGACTCGGCCTCCAGATAGGCCGCAAAACGCGGCTCGATGGGGAAGCGGCTGAGCGCCACGACCGTGCGCAGGCGCACGGCCAGTGGACGCTCTTCCGCCCAGATCACGACCAGGGGCGGCACCGGCAGGGGTCGACCGGAGCGCGGATCGGTGGTCGGCGCGGACTCGCGCAACTCAACCTCCAGCGGTCCGCGGCTCAGCGGCTTTGCCTGCAGGAACGCCTCTACGAGGCGACGCTCGCCTATCACGATCTTGGGTCTCCCTCCCCGTCAATGCCCGTCCATCCGAGACGGCCGGCCCACCGAAGGTAAGCGGGCTTGGGCGCGATCGCCACTCGGCCATCCGTCCATGGACGACGCCCCTGCCCCTACGCTGGCGTCCATGCCGCCCGAGCGGCTCACGGCGTTCGCGCCGGGACGGGTGAACCTGATCGGCGAGCACACCGACTACAACGACGGCCTCTGCCTGCCGTTCGCGATCGAGCGCGGCGTGAGGGTGAGCGCCGAGGGGCTTCCACGAGGGCGCGAGATCGTGGCGCACGCCCTGGACCTGTCCGAAGCGGACCGCTTCGAGCTCGGGGCGGACGTCGCCTCGCCCGCGCCCGCCGGCTGGCGCCGGTTCGTGCGCGGCGCCGCCGCCGAGCTCCTCCGTGACCGCATCGAGCTTCATCCCTGCCGGCTCGAGATCGCGGGCGACGTCCCACGCGGTGCCGGACTGGGCTCGTCGGCGGCGCTCTCGATCGCGCTGTGCCTGGCGCTGTGTGCCGTCGCCGGCGCCGAGCCGCCGGAGCGAATGGCCCTGGCCCGCCTGTGCTCGCGCATCGAGAACGACTGGTGCGGCGCGCAAACCGGCCTGCTGGACCAGCTCGCCTCCCTCTACGGGGAGCCGCGCCACGCCGTCCGGATCGACATGCGCGGACCGCAGGTCACGCCCGTCGGGCTCGACCTGCGCGGACACGTGCTGGCCACCATCGATTCCGGCGTCCCGCGAAGCGTCGCCACCTCCGGGTACAACGAGCGACGCGAGGAGTGCCGGCGCGCGGCGGAGGAGCTCGGGGTGCGGTCGCTGCGCGACCTCGGCCCGGGGCACCAAGCCGCGATCGCCGTCCTCCCCGAGCCCAGCGGCCGGCGGGTCCGGCACGTGCTGAGAGAGAACGAGCGGGTCGACAGCACGGTCGCCGCACTCGGCCGGGCCGACCTCGGCGAGGTCGGCCGTCTCCTCGACTGCTCCCACGCCAGCCTGCGCGACGACTATGAAGTCTCGGTGCCCGAGGTGGAGCGCGCCGTGGAGGCCTGCAAGCGCTCGGGTGCGCTCGGGGCGCGGGTAGTCGGCGGCGGCTTCGGCGGCTCGGTCCTCGCGCTGCTCCCACCGGACGGCATCCCGCCGGAGGGCGCTGTCCGGGTCGAGCCGGGACCAGGCGCCCGGCTGCTGTAGGCGCCTGGTTCTGATACAACGCGCCGAGGTGGACCGCCGGCTCGCCTACAAGAACATCCGCACCGGCCTCATCGCCGGCGGGATCGCCATCGCGGTCTTCGCTCTCGCCTGGGTCGTGGGGCTCGTCTACTGATGGCCGACGAGGTCCGCGTCCGGGGCGAGGGGGCCGAGGCGCCAGGCGAGGCCATCCACCTGCCGGGTCCCTCCTACCTCCCGGCCGTCACCGCTGTCGGCATAAGCCTCGCCGTGGTGGGCGTGGTGATCTCGTGGATCATCACCGGGATCGGCGTGATCATCGCCGTCATCGCCATCTGGCGCTGGATCCGGGAGACCCGCGAGGAGATCTCGGAGCTACCGCTGGAGCATTAGGGCGGCGCTAGGGACGGTTCCCGGCCGGCTCCCGGTCGCTCGGAAGCTCGCTCGTCGCCCCGTCCGAGACCCAGCAGCGCACGATGTCGCGCATCGACAGGACGCCCACCATCTCGCCCCCGTCGACCACCACGAGGTGGCGGAAACCGCCGCGCACCATCGCCTCCGCCGCCCGCTCGAGCGACCACTCAGGGGAGGCGAAGGTCAGTTGTGCCGAGAGGTGGTCCGCGACGCGCTCGGCATCCGGGTCCTCCCCTCGACCGACCGACTGGAGGATGTCCCGCTCCGTGACGATGCCCGGCCCGGGCTGCTCCGGGTCGATCACGACCGCGGCCCCGACGCCCCGCTCCGCCATCGCCCGCGCGGCGCCACGCAGGGAGTGACCGGGGTTCACCGTCAGGACCACATCGCTCATCCCGATCCGAACCTGCATGCGGCTCCCTTCTGAAAGTTCGTGACGATCGGCTCGATCAGAGTACTCGATGATCCAATTGGCCTGCTACGGCGTATCAATCTTGGGTGCGCCAGTCAACAGTCGACAGGCGAAGCGAGCTCTACCGTGACGCAATCGCGGTGATAGAGCGCGATTTCGTCGACGAGTCGCTGTCGCTGGCCGCGGTCGCGCGGGCGGTGGCGACCTCACGCCGGCAGCTCCAGCGGGCCTTCGCCGAGGCCGGCGGCACGAGCTTCCGGCGCGAGCTCCAGCGGGTGCGGATGGAGCACGCGGCCGATCTCCTCGAGCAGGGCTCGCCGGCGATGCAGGCGGTGGCGAAGGCCGTCGGATACCGCCAGGCAGCCCAGTTCGCGAAGGCGTTCAGGCGCCATCACGGCGCCCCGCCGTCGGCCTTCCGCGATCAGAGCGGGCGCCTGGCCGCCTGAGAAACGCGGCGCGTTCGCGCGCGTCGCGTGCATCGGTAGGACGCAATAGACTCGCGCGCCGTGAGCGAGAGGGATCGCGTCACCGAGGCCGAGGCCAAGGGGCCACCGGAGAGCGACCCTCGGATCGCCGGCGAGAAGCACCCTATCGCCCGGATGATCGGAATCGGCGTGCTCGCGTCGCTGATCGGCATCGGGATCGCGCTCCTGATTCCCTGGTTCCCCGAGGACGCCGATACCGCGGCGCACAAGGTCGACACCGTCTACGACGTCCTCCTCATCTGCTCCGTGCCGGTCTTCGTGCTGGTCATGACGATCGCGATCTACTCCGTCGTCAGGTTCCGCGCGAGGCCGGGCGACATGGGCGATGGCCCGCCGATCCACGGCAACACCCGCCTCGAGATCATCTGGGTGACGATCCCGTTCATCATGGTGACGGCGCTCGCCACCTACGGCTGGATCGAGCTCGACGACATCGAGGCGAAGCAGAAGGACGAGATGGTCGTCGGGGTCACGGGCCAGCAGTTCACCTGGAGCTTCCAGTACCCCAAGGAGAACCTGCAGACGAGCGAGCTCGTCCTTCCCAACAACCAGCCCATCCTGTTCCGGATCAGGTCGAAGGACGTCATCCACTCCTTCTGGGTCCCCGAGTTCCGGCTCAAGTCGGACGCCGTCCCCGGGCTCACCACCAAGATCCGGCTCACCCCCAACCGGGTCGGTCAGTACCAGGTCGTCTGCGCCGAGCTCTGCGGCATCGGCCACTCCACGATGCGGCAGCTGGTGCGGGTCGTTCCGCGGCGCGAGTTCGCCTCCTGGGTCGGCCGGCAGAAGAAGGCCGCCGGCGGCGGGGGCGCCCAACTCGGCGGCGGTGGTGGCGGTGGCGACCAGCCCAGCGGCGGTGGCGGCGGGCCGAGCGGCAAGACCCTCTTCACCTCGAACGGCTGCAGCGGCTGTCATACGCTCGAGGCGGCGGGGGCGACCGGCAACGTCGGGCCCGACCTGGACAAGATCTCGAAGGCGAATGCGGCCTACATCAAGCAGTCGATCGAGACCCCGAACGCCGTGATCGTGAAGGGATTCAAGCCGAACATCATGCCCCAGGACTTCGCTGACCGGCTCTCCCCCAAGGAGATCGACGCGCTGGTGAAGTACCTTCTGGAGTCTCAGAAATGACCCTGGCGCACAGGCTCATCGCACCTGGGTGGTACCGCGCCGCCCTGGGGACCGCGGTCGGCTTCGGCTTCGGCACCGGGCTGGTCGTGATCGTCCGCCTGCTCTACGGCTACGAGCCGACCGTCGACTGGGACGCCATCATCACCGTCGGCGCGCTGATCGCCGCCCCCCTCGGCTACCTGATCGGCATCGGCTGCCTCGACTACTGGTTCTACTGGGCGGCCGGGAAACCCAGCCGTCCGGAGGACCACTCCGGCCACGGCGCCCGCAGCTGGCGCGACTACTTCCGCGTCAACACCGACCACAAGGTCATCGGCATCCAGTACATCGTCACGACCTTCTTCTTCTTCATCGCGGGCGGTCTGATGGCGATGTTGATGCGCGCCGAGCTGGCCCAGCCCGGCACACAGTTCGTGAACCCGAACACGTTCAACGGACTGTTCTCCGTCCACGCCTCACTGATGATCTTCCTGTTCATCATCCCGGTCTTCGCCGGCATCGCGAACTACGTGATTCCGCTGATGATCGGGGCGCCGGACATGGCGTTTCCGCGCCTGAACGCCCTGTCTTACTGGATGCTGCCGATCGGCGGGGTGATGATGATCTGCTCGTACTTCGCCGAAGGCGGCGCCTTCGCCACCGGCTGGACCGCATACGCGCCGCTCTCGACAGAGACGCCTATGGGCCAGCAGTTCTTCACGATGGGCGTGCAGTTCGCGGGCGCCTCGTCGGTAGCCACCGCGCTGAACTTCCTGGTCACGATCATCACGATGCGCGCGCCAGGAATGACCTTCTGGCGGATGCCGCTGCTTGTCTGGGCGAACTTCACGACCTCGCTGCTGGTCGTGATCGCGACCCCGTTCATCGCCGGCTCGCAGTTCTTCATCCTGCTCGAGCGCGCGCTCGGCGCGCAGTTCTTCAACCCGGGCGCGAACGGCGACGTGCTGATGTACCAGCACGTCTTCTGGTTCTACTCCCACCCGGCGGTCTACATCATGATGCTGCCGGGCTTCGGGATCATCAGCGAGGTCATCTCGACGAACGCCCGAAAACCGGTGTTCGGCTACCGGATGATGGCGTTCTCGCTGGTGGCGATCGTGATCCTCGGCTTCACCGTCTGGGCTCACCACATGTTCGTCAGCGGGATGGCCTCTTGGCTGCGGATCCCGATGATGATCACGACGATGCTGATCGCGGTCCCGACCGGCATCAAGATCTTCTCCTGGCTCGCCACTCTCTGGAGAGGCGTGATCCATCTACGAACGCCCATGCTCTTCGCGCTGGGCTTCATCACGATGTTCACGCTGGGCGGGATCAGCGGCATCATGCTCGCGGTCATCCCGTTCACGATCCACGTCTCGGACACGTACTTCGTGGTCGCCCACATCCACTACGTGCTGTTCGGCGGCTCGGTGTTCACGATCTTCGCCGGGATCTACCACTGGTTCCCGAAGATGACCGGGCGGATGTACGACGAGACGCTCGGACGGATCCACTTCTGGCTCTCGTTCGTGTTCTTCAACCTCACCTTCGGCCCGATGCACCTGGTCGGGATCGACGGCATGCCGAGGCGGGTGGCCGACTACGCCGAGCAGTACGCGACCTGGAACGCGATCATCTCGATCTCGGCGTTCATATTCGGCGCCTCCTTCCTGATCTTCCTCTACAACATGATCGCCTCGTGGCGGCACGGCCCGGCGGCGCCTGGGAACCCCTGGCGCGCCAACTCGATCGAGTGGCAGGTCAGCTCGCCCCCACCGGTCTTCAACTTCGACGAGGTGCCGACCGTGGTCGGGGGCCCGTACGAGTACGGCGTGCCGGGCGCGGTCCACGCGGTGTTCAAGGAGCGAGAGCCCGCGGCGGTTCCCACGCCGGCGGGCGGCGGCGGTGTGCCCCCACCGACGGGCGGTGGCGGGGCGCCCCCGCCTTCGGAGACGTGACCGGCGGGGTCAGGGCGGCCTGAATGAAGCGCATCCTCGTCGTGGCCAACGAGACCGTCGCCGGCAAGCCGCTGATCGACGCGGTGAGGCGACGCGCGGACGGCGACGTCCAGGTGCACGTGATCTGCCCCCAGAACCAGCCGAAGCACGGCTACGTGATCTACGAGCACCACGTGCGCCAGGCGGCCGAGAACCGGCTTAAGATGACGCTCGCGCTGCTGCGGGAGGCGGGCATCGAGGCCGACGGTCAGGTGATGGATCCCGACCCCTACTCCGCGGTGATGGACGCGGTCGGCGAGGAGGACTACGACGAGATCGTCATCTCCACCCATCCCGAGACGCGCTCGGGGTGGCTTCGGCAAGGGCTCGTCGACCGGGTACAGCGGGCCGCCCGCCGGCCCGTCGAGCACGTGGTCGTCGACCTCGACGCGACCCGCGACGACGTCAAGCGCACGCTCGTCGTCGCGAACCAGACGGTCGGCGGGAGGGACCTGCTGGAGACCCTCAAGCGGAAGGCGGCCGAGGAGCCGCGCCGCTTCATCGTGATCAGCCCGCAGTCCGAGGAGGAGGGGAGCGGCGAGGCCTACGACCGGTTGGCCCACACGTTGAAGGAGCTCGAGGACGCCGGGCTCGACGCGGTCGGCCAGGTCGTCCACCCGGACCCGTACACGGCGATTCAGAATGCGCTCCAGTTCTACGCGCCGGACGACATCGTCGTCTCGACGTTCCCCGAGACACGCTCCGGCTGGCTCCGGGCCGATCTCATCAGCCGCGTCGAGGCCTCCACGGGGAAGCCGGTGGAGCACGTGGTGAGCGAGGAGGCCGCCTGATGGAAGCGGCCGCCCACGCGGTCCACGACCACGCGGAGCACCCGCCCGAGGCGAACGTCTCCTCGCGGGTCGAGGCGCAGCTCCTCGGGATGCTGCTTTTCATCATCTCCGAGGTGATGCTCTTCGGAGCATTCTTCACGGCCTACTTCTTCATCAGGGTCGTGAGGGAGGCGCAGTGGTTCCCGATCGACGGGCGGGCGCTCCCGGTGGCCGTCGCCGCCGTCAACACGACGGTCCTCCTCTCCTCGAGCTTCACGATGCACTGGGCGCTCGAAGGCGCGAAGCGCGGGAACCGGCCGGCGATGAGGGCGGGCCTGCTCACGACGTTCCTGCTCGGCCTCACCTTCCTCTCGGTCCAGGTCAACGAGTACTTCCACCTGGGCTTCGCGTACTCCGAGAACGCGCAGACCACGGTCTTCTACAGCCTGACCGGCCTCCACGGCGCCCACGTCTTCGTCGGCCTCACCCTGCTGGCGTTCGCGAACATCCGCGCGTTCCGCGGCCACTTCTCACCCACGCAGCACCGGGGCGTAGAGGTAGTGGGGATCTACTGGCACTTCGTCGACATCATGTGGATCTTCGTCTTCAGCACGCTCTACGTGCTGTAGCCGTGCTCAACCCGCTGCGCAGTGAGGAGGAAGCCTTCCGCTTCCTCATCTACGTCGTGCTCGTGGTCGCCGTCCTAGTCGGTCTCGTGTTCGTGATCCGGGCGATCTCTTGAGCTCGGACCTCGAGCTCGCCGAGCGTGCCGCTCGGTCCGCCGGTGAGGTGCTCCTCTCGTACTACGGGCGGCCGCCGGAGGGGCTCGGCTCGAAGAGCTCCGACACCGATCTCGTCTCGGACGCCGATCGCGAGGCGGAGCGGGCCATCCGCGAGCTCCTGACCGCTGAGCGTCCTCGGGACGGGCTGCTGGCGGAGGAGGGCTCGCAGAGCGAGCCGGCCAGCGGGCGGCGTTGGATCGTCGACCCGCTCGACGGCACCGTGAACTTCCTCTACGGCTTTCCCGCGTGGGCGGTGAGCGTGGCGCTGGAGGACGGGGACGGGATGGCGGCCGGGGTGGTGCTCGATCCGATCAAGGACGAGTGCTTCATGGCCGCGCGCGGTCAGAGCGCATGGCGGCGAAGCGGCGGTCCGGCCGGCGGCGAGGCTCCGCTTCATGTCAGCGATCGCCGACGGCTGGAGCGGGCGCTCGTGGCCACCGGCTTCTCGTACGAGCCGATCCGCAGGGCGGCTCAGGCGAACGTAGTCCGCCGCGTCCTCCCGCGCGTCCGCGACATCCGTCGTGCCGGCGCCGCCGCGCTCGATCTCGCCTGCGTCGCCGCCGGCCGCGTCGACGCCTTCTACGAGCGCGGGCTCAACCCGTGGGACCGCGCGGCCGGAGACTTGCTCGTAAGGGAAGCGGGCGGCGCCGTTCTGGAGCTCCCGGGCGACCCGCCCGGCCTGGTGGCTGCGGCCACGGAAGAGCTGGCCGCCGACTTGCTGGAGCTCGTTCGCTGAGCGCCGTCGCTACGCCTGCGGCGGGGGCCGTGGCTCGGTCCCGGGCAGAGGCCCCGACTACTTTCCCAGCAGATAATCGGTCAGCGCCTGGAGCTGCTTGTCGTCCAGCTTCCCCTTGAAGGACGGCATCACCCCGGTCTGGAAGCCGGAGACGGTGAACGCCGTGGGGTCGAGGATCGACTGCTTGACGTACTCCTCCGCCGGCGTCCCCGGGCGCCGCTTCCCCGCGGCGCTCGCGAGGTCGTTCAGGTTGGGGCCGATCGTCCCGTTCGCGCCCGCCTTCGAGAGCGCGTGGCAGGCCCCGCACCCGGCGCCGGTGAAGATCTGCTCGCCGCTCGTTGCGCCCGCCAGGCCGGCCTGGGCCAGGGCGCCCTGGTCCTGGCCGTGCTTGTCGGCTGCGAAACCGACGTAAGCAGCGACGTCCCGGGCGTCGTTCCCCGTCACGAGGTTTCGGGGCATGATGCTGGTCTTCCGCACATTGGCGATCTGGCGGCGGACGACGCCCTGGACCGTCTCCCGGTTGAATCCGCGCGCGAGCGCCGCACGGAATGCCGTATCGAGGTTCGGGCCCTGGGTGCCCTGGGTGCCCGCGCGGTTCAGGGTGTGGCAGGAGCCGCAGCGCTGCACGAACAGCGCCTTGCCATTCGACAGGTCCGGCTCGTCCCGGCCGCAAGCGGCCAGCGGGAGCGCCACGGCGAGCGCGGAGAGCGCGGCCAGGAGCGGCTTCACCGTATTCCGGGCGAGGCTCACGGGGCGGGAAGACTATCGGTGGGCAGGGCCGGACGGGGGAGCCCGTCGAGCCGTCCCTGCGCCGCCGCGATCACGCCTTCGGCGACGCTCTCCCAGCTGTAGCGACGCGCCGCTTCCTCCGCCAGCGCGGCCCTGACGCGCTCGCGCTCGCCCTGCTCGAGGGTGAGCCAGGCCACCAGCTTGCCGGCGATCTCCTCCACCGCGCCCGCGCCCACCCGGAACGAGAGCAGCGGCCGGAGCCGCTCGGGGAGGGCCGGCGCGAGCGTCGCGGTGACCTCCGCCATTCCCGAGTGACCCGCAGACAGGGGTAGGGCCCCGCAAGCCGCCGCCTCGGCGGCGACCATCCCGAAGGCCTCGGGAAACGTGCTGGGCATGACCTGCGCCTCGCATGCGGGAAGCAGGTCGGGAAGGTCCTCATGCTCGAGCCGACCGGTGAAGTGGACGCGCTCGGCGGCCGCCGCCGCAGCGCCGAGCCAAGCGCCGCGCAGCTCCCCGGGCGCGAGCTCCGCGGCCGCCCCGCCGACCGCGGCCCCGCCCGAGACGGAGCGCCCTCCCGCCAGGGCGTCGAGAAAGGCGCTCAGGTACTTCAGCTCGCCCGGGGGCCCGCCCTCGAGCTCGCGCCCGCGCCGGGCGATCTCGCGGAGGTCGTCGAGGTCGCCGCGGCGCATCGCCTCGACGAAGCGTCCGAGCGAGTCGCGATAGGTCCCGAAGCCGACCACCACCAGGCGCGCCTCGGGCACGCGCGCCACGACGAGCGGCCAGGCCGCGAGCAGGAGATCCACCCCCTTCGAGACGATGAGCTTCCCGACGTAGCTCACGATCCGATCGCGCCGCGGATGGAGAGCCGCCAGCGCCGCCGCGGCCCCCGCCTCTCCGCCCCAGGCGGCCGCCGTCCCCGAGCTGAGCTTGTCTGCCAGCCGCGTGAGCCCGGCGGCCGCGGCCTCGTGCGGGCGGGGGCGGAAGGTGTGCACGTCGACCCCCGGGGGGCCGAGCCGGGTCCGGTCGGGCAGCGCCGGCTCGTCCCGGACCACCTCCCACAGCGACTCGGCCGTATGGCGGCTTCCGACGAGCACTCCGGACGCGCCTCGTATCCCCTCGAGCGCGTATGGGAGGAAGCGCTCGGGGTTCGGCCGCACGGTGTACTCGAGCGCGCTGCCGTGGACCTTCACCGCGTAGGGCGCCCGCGCACGGAGGCCGCGAGCGAGGATGACCGGCCCCATGATCAGGTGGTTCGCGAGAGCCACGTCCGGCTCGGGCGCCGACCGCACGGCCTCGACGTTGACCGCGAGATAGTGGTCGAGCCCTGAGTCCGCCAGCTCCGCGAAGGGCACGGCGTCGAAGCCCTCGTAGCGATCGGCCACGTACACCGGCAGCACGCGCCCGATCGCCGGCTGCTCGACCGTCACCCCCTCGGGGACGTCCGGGTCCCTGTCCTGGCAGAGCAGATGGACCTGATGGCCGAGCCGAGCGAACGCCCGCACCAGCTCGGCGTTGTAGATGTTGCTGCCGGTGCCGCGCAGCAGGTAGCCGTGGAATACGAGAATCCGCATGGGCCGCCGCTATTGTTCCCGCCTCATGCCCGCCCGCCAGAAGTACCGGCTGCGCGCCAGATCGGATCGGGAGGTCATCCGAGAGGTCGAGCCGGGGGTGACCTACGTCGACCACGAGTCCGGCGAGGAGCTGAAGGTGGTCGGCGCGCTGTTGCCGCTGGCTCCTTCGCCGAGCGATCTGCCGTATGCGGTCGAGAACCTGAGGATGTGCGGGTGCTCGCTCGAGCAGCTCGCTCAGAAGGACCTGAACGACTGCCCGCACTGCGGCCGGCGGCTCCCGGCCGTCGAGCGCTGAAGGGACGCCTCCTCCTGCTGGTGGCCGTCGCAGTCCTCGGCGGCCTCGTCGCCGTCGCGGTAGCTGGAGGCTGCGGCGGAGACGACGAGAACGCCGCCCAGACCACGCCGACGCTGCCGGAGCTCACGGTCCCGCGTACCGACACCCACGAGGAGGTCGTCCAGCCGGAGACCGAGACCACCCCGTCCCCGGCGCCGACCGCCCCGACGTCCCCTGCGCCCGCCCCGGAGACCACGCCCACGGCTCCCGCGGACTCCCCGCAGGACGACGTGGCGCCCCCACCCAACAGCCCAGCAGAGCGCTTCGAGGACTTCTGCAACGAGAACCCCGGCGCCTGCGGCTAGAGGCAGCCGAGCGCCTGCTCGCGCGAGTCGAAGATGGTCAGCCGGCCGACAAGACCCGTGATCTGAAACGGGCGAAGCACCCGCTCGGTGGGGCAGACGAGCACCATCCGCCCGTGGCGCAGCGAGAAGTGGCGCAACGCGTGAAGGAGCACGCCGATGCCGGTCGAGTCCATGAACGTGACGTCCGAGAGGTCGATCACGACCCCCCTCTTGCCCTCGTCCGCGAGCCCCAGCAGCCGGCTGCCGAGCTTCGGCGCCGTATGCGCGTCGATCTCGCCGCGCAGCGAGAGAACGTGCATGCTGTCCCCCACGGGCTCGTCCACAAGCCCGAAATCGATCATGCGCGCGCAAGCTATCACGCGCTGCGGTGCTCGGGTCAAGCCCGCCGCAGGGAAATCAAGAGCGGTGGGCCGGCACCGGGGAGCGCGGCCTGCGCACCCGGGACGGCAGCGGCCCCGGGACGGGCGGCTCGTCGCCCCGTCGCCGGCTCGGGTGTCGCGGCGCGCCGTGGTCGCGCACGCGCCCGCGGCCCAGCTTCCACCGACCGAGCGGCAGCCTGATCCCGTCCCCGCCCGGGCCGTCGCGGCCGGGGCGCGGATCCGGCCCCTCGCCACCGCCGCCGTCATCCCCGCGGGAGTCGTCGTCGTCGTCGCGCAGCCGGAAGAACCAGATCAGCCAGACGATCAGGAGCCCGACGTCGAACACCCGGAAGCCGACCATGAAGATCCACCCCTCCGTGGTCACGCAACGATGCTAGCGCGCCCGGCGGGGCGCGAGAAGGCCCCTTTTTGGGGCTAGGTCCCCTCCTCGTCGGTGGGGTGGTTGTCCGGAACGTAAGTGACGGAGTAGAGCAGCCGCTCGGTGTGGTAGGTGCAGCCGAAGACGTCGGTCGAGCGCAGGTCGGTCATCGCGTACTGGCGCAGGCTGCGCGGCGGGTCGCAGCTGTCCTTGGGGCGTGAAGAGCGCCACCAGTTCGAGTTCGGCAGGCTGTTGGCGAACATCGGCGCCCAGGTGGGGATGGTGATGCCCACCCAGTTGCCCTTCTCGACCTTCAGCGGCTTGTCGAAGACGAATGTCGGGCTCGAGCCTAAGTAGTGGTCGACGCGGAACAGCTCGGATTGCGCGACGAGGCGGTGGTCTAGCCGTGTCTTGGGCGTGTTGCCGCGCCGCAGCACCGCGATGGCGACCTCCGGCGGCGAGTTGAAGTTCGAGTTGAAGTATTGGATCTGCTCGTCGCTGGGCTTCGACAGAGTGACCGTGAACGCCAGGAGGCTTCCGTCACGGCGGATGTAGTACGGGTTCTTGGGCCCGCCCGCGCTGCGCCCCTGGTAGCCCGTTATCCGCACTGCTGCCGCGCAGGGGTCGGCGGGGCAGCTCGGGTTCGCCGGATCGGCCTGCGCGCCGAGCTCGACCAGACGAGCGGAGGCGCCGGCAGGGAACGTAAGTGCCGCCACGAAAGCAGGGATGAGCAGGAGGCTTCGCTTCACGGCCGAGCCTTTGAACACCCCTTTCCGGGTCGAGTTGCGGGTTCCTCTGGGGCCTCTACTTGTACCTGTACGTGATCCGCCCCCGGTCGAGGTCGTAGGGCGACAGCTCGATCTTCACCCTGTCGCCCGGCAGGATGCGGATGTAGTGACGCCGCATCTTGCCCGAGATGTGGCCGAGGACCTCGTGCCCATTGTCGAGCTTGACCTTGAACATGGTGTTCGGGAGGGCCTCGACGATCTCGCCCTCCATTTCGATCTTCTCTTCCTTGGGCACTGCCTTCGGCGTCCTCAGATGGCGCGGACGTTGACCGCCTTCGGCCCCTTGTCGCCGCGCTCCTCCTCGTACTCGACCTTCGAGTTCTCCGGTAGGGACTTGAACCCCTGGCCGTCGATGCCGGTGTAGTGGACGAACAAGTCTCGGTCGCCATCGTCCGGCGTGATGAACCCGTAACCCTTCTCGTCGTTGAACCACTTAACGGTTCCGGTAGGCACGTGAACTGCCCCTTCCTGCAGTGCCCGCTTCGGTCCTTACAAGCGCGAATCCGAACCAGTCACCTGCGAATTGCAACTACGCCGGCGTGGCCGGCCCTACAGGCCCCAACCTACCAGGGGTTGGCAACGGAAGCGCGTCAGTTAGCCACGAAAGCTCCGTCAGCGGAGCTCTGTCGCGACCTGGGCCAGCTCGTCGGCCTCAGCCCGGCGAGGGCGCACTGGGAGCTGGAGCGGATCGTCGTCGTAGCGCGGGATCACGTGGACATGGAAGTGGAAGACGGTCTGCCACGCCGCCGGCTCGCAGGCGTTCAGCAGGTTCACGCCGTCGCAGCCGAGCGCATCGCGCATCCGCTCCGCCAGCCGCTTCGCGCCCGCGGTGGTGTGCCGCAGGTCGTCCTCGCCGACCTCGTAGAGGTTCCTCGAATGGGCGCGCGGGATCACGAGCGCGTGGCCGCGCGTCCACGGGTTGATGTCCATGAACGCCAGCGTGTGCTCGTCCTCCTGGACGATCTCGGACGGCAGCTCGCCGGCGACGATCTTGCAGAACAGGCAGTCGTCGGGCATGGCGGGGCAGGCTATCGCTAGCGCGCCGACGCTACAGCGAGCCGGCGATGCCCCCCGCCATGCCTACAGCCAACCGGCTCGCTTGAAGCGCCAGAACAGGAAGAGGCAGGCGCAGGCCATCACGACGATGACGAGCGGGTAGCCAAACGTCCAGGAGAGCTCGGGCATGTGATCGAAGTTCATGCCGTAGATGCCGGCGATCATCGTCGGGACCGCGGCGATCGCGACCCAGGCCGAGATCTTGCGCATGTCCGAGTTCTGGCGCACGCCGACCTGCGAGAGGTTCGCCTGGAGGACGCCGGTGAGCAGGTCGCGCATGCCGTCCAGCTGGTCGCGGGAGCGGATCAGGTGATCGTTCACGTCACGGAAGTAGGTCCGGGTCTCGGGGTGGATCAGCGCGTAGCGCCCGCTGGCGATGCTGTCCAGCGGCTCGATGAGTGGAGCGGTCGCGCGGCGAAACTGGAGCACCTCGCGCTGTAGCCGGTAGATGCGCTCGGCCGGATTGTCGCGGCCCGGCGAGAAGACCTGGTCTTCGACCTGGTCGACGTCGGTCTGCAGCCCCGCGATGGCCGGGCCGTAGTCGTCGACGACCTTGTCGAGCACCGCGTGCAGCACCGCGCCGGGGCCGCGCTCGAGCTGCTCCGGCTGGTGCTCGAGCGCCTCGCGAACGGCGTGAAGCGAGCTGGGCTCGCCGTGGCGCACGGTGATGATGTAGCTGACACCGAGGAAGATCAGGATCTCGCCGAACTGCACCACCTCCTTCGGGTCGACGTAGCGGGCGCTCTTCAGGACGAGGAACACCATCTCGTCGTAGACCTCGAGCTTTGGCCGCTGATGCGCGTGGATCGCGTCCTCGACGGCGAGCTCGTGCAGCTCGAACTCGCGTCGGATCGAGTCGAACTCGTCCTCCGTCGGCTCATACAGCCCGATCCAGACGAAGGCGTCCGGGTCACGACAGGCCTCGGTCGCGTGCTTGACCGTCACGGGACCGTCCCGGCGCCGTCCATTCTCGTACACAGCGCAGTCGACGATCATCCCCGCGGATTGTGGCGCAGCCGGCGGGCCAGCTCCACCGCGTCCTCCCGGGTCGTCGCCTCGCCGGCGTAGGCGGCCTCCTCCAGCTCCGCCAGCAGCCTCCCCAGCTCGGGGCCCGGCTCGATACCGAGCTCCCGAGCCAGGTCGTCGCCGCGCACCGGCGCCTTCGGCGGACCGCTCTCGCGCCAGTCGAGCGCCGCGTCCATGAGCTCGCGAGCGAGCTCGAGGTGGGCGTCGATGGCCGTGTCCGCGTTCTTCCCGCGGGTGGCGAGCCGGTCCGCGCACGATAGGAGGGTGACCTCCACCTGCATGGGCGCGGTGCGCTTCAGGTAGCGGTATGCGGCGCGGCGGTCGAGCGGGCGCTCGTGCACCAGGAAGCCGAGGACCAGATGGTGACGGGTCAGGTGCTCGACGAAGCGGCTGAAGCGCTCGCTCGTCCGCAGACGCCGGCACAGCGACCGCACCATGCTCGCGCCGAGCTCGTCGTGGCCCATGAAGGTCACCCGGCCGTCGGGCCGGACCGCGCGCGTCGCGGGCTTGCCGATGTCGTGCAGGAGGGCGCCGAAGCGGAGCGCCTCGCCGCGCGTCAGCTCATCCGCGAGCGGCTCGTCGAGGACCGCGCGGACCCGAGGAGCCAGACCTTGCTCGAGCTCGATCAAGGACGCGAGCACCTCGATCGTGTGGCCGAACACGTCGAGGTGATGGAACTGGCTCTGATCGACCTCGTGCAGGTCCGCGAGCTCCGGAATTACGGACCGCAGCAGCCCGAGCCGATCGGCGAGCTCGAGTCCGGGCAGCGCGCCGGGGGCGAGGACCAGCCGGCGCAGCTCCGCGAAGATCCGCTCGCCGGCCGCCTCCCGCACACGCGGCGCGGCCTCGCTGGTGAGCCGCTCCGTCTCGGGCTCCGGGGTGAATCCCAGTTCGGCGGCGAAGCGCGCGAGCCGCAGCGCGCGGAGCGGGTCCGCTTCGTACGCCGAGCGGCCCATCACGCGCAGGGTGCCGGAGTCGAGGTCGGCCCGGCCGCCGAACGGATCGATCAGCTCGCCTTCGGGGTACGGCCGGGCCATCGCGTTCACGGTGAAGTCGCGCTTCGAGAGGTCCTCCTCGATCGTGTCTCCCTGGAGCGGCGAGACGTCGAAGATCCGCCCTGACGCCCGCTGGATGACCCGCCAGGCGCCGAAGGTCTCCGACAGGGGGAAGACCGGCCCCTTGTGCTCCGCGGCGATCGTGCGCGCGGCCGGAGCGGGGTCTCCGGCAACCGCGACGTCCACGTCCGTGACCGGCCTCCCGAGCAGCTCGTCGCGAACCGCGCCGCCGACGATCCAGGCGCCGTTCACCGGACGTGCAGCCGGCGCACTCGGGACGAGAGGCCGCAGGTGATCTCGTAGTTGATCGTGTCGAGGCGGCGCGCGACCTCCTCGGCGAGTACGCGCTCCTCGCCCTGCGCTCCGATCAGGACGACGGGCTCCCCCACTGCGAAGTCGGTCTCCGGGCCCAGGTCGATCGTCAGGTTGTCCATGCTGATCGTGCCGACCACCGGGTGGCGACGTCCGCCGACGAGGACGTCGCAGTTGTTCGACAGGGCGCGGCGCCAGCCGTCGCCGTAGCCGATCGGCACGGTCGCGATCCAGGTCGACTCATGCGCCGTCCAGCGCCGGCCGTAGCCGGCGCTGTCGCCGGGCTCGAAGCGACGCACCGCCCCCAGGTGGCTGTGCAGGGAGAGCGCGGGCTCCAACCCGCGGGCGTGCGGATCCTCGCCGAACGGATCCATGCCGTAGATGGCGATGCCGCAGCGGACCATGTCGAAGAGGGCGGCGGGGTCGCGGTAGGTGGCCGCGCTGTTGGCGGCGTGCACGATCAGGTCCGGACGCTCGCGCCTCGCTTCCTCGGCGAACTCGGAGAAGCGCTCGAGCTGGCGCGGGAAGTAGTCGTCGTCCGGCTCGTCGGCGGTTGCGAAGTGGCTCATGAGGCCCACCGTGTCGTCGCGGAGGAGCGAGCGCGCAAGCTCCACGTCTTTCGTCCCCAGCCGCCCCATGCCGGTGTCGAGCTTGACGTGGACTCGCTCGCCTCGCTCCGCGACCTCGGGGCTCCACGCTACGACGTCCGCCTGCGCCTCGGCAGCAACGCGCAGGTCCTCGCGCGTCAGCGCGCCCATCACCAGGATGCGCTCTGCGATCCCGTGCCGGCGGAGGTCCTCCGCCTCCGCGGCCGTGGCCACGGCCAGCCAGCTCGCGCCGCCTGCCAGCGCCGACTTGGCCGCCCAGACCGCCCCGTGGCCGTACCCGTCCGCCTTCACCACCGCGCACAGCTGCGCGTCGCCACGGAGCAGCGAGCGCAGATGGGCGCAGTTGCGCTCGATCGCGCCGAGGCCGATGCGGGCGAGCGCGCGCTCCGGGGCGCTCACCGGGCGAGGGCGCCGAGCACGTCTATGCGCGTGACGACGCCCACGAGCCGGCCGTCCTCGACCACGGGGAGCCGGTTGTGGCCCGACGTGTGGATGAGGCGGGCGGCGTCCTGCACGGTCGAGCCCGGCCGAACGGTGTCGGGATCCTCGGTCATCATGTCCGCGGCGCTCGAGGCGAACGCCTTTCGCAGCCGGTGCTCGAAGCGGCCGAGCGGCTCGAGGAAGACCGTCCCGCCGAACAGGTTCACATAGTGCGGGATGTGAAGGTCGCCTTGGTCGTCGGGGAGCACGAGGTCCGCCTCGGTGACCATCCCCACGCAGCGTCCGTCCCGGTCGACCACCGGCACACCCGGGAGCTCGTTCTCGCGCAGGGTGCGAACCACCTCCTCGACGGAGGTGTCCGGCGCGATCGTCACCGGCGACGCGTCCATGATCTCTCGCACGAGCTCGGCCATCGGCCGCGACGATATCGCCTCGGCGCCGCCGCACGCCGGGCGCGGCAGGCGCGGCGGCCACGCCGCCGCCAGCCGCGCAGTTCGTCGATATCGGCTCCGCGCCGCCCTCAATCGTGCTGCGTCAGACCCCGTGGCAGCGCGTCGATCACGTCGCCGGCCATCACGTGATCTACGCCGAAGCGCGCCGCCGAGGCCATGCCGGCGAGCACGTGGGCGAGCGTCCCGAGCGCTGCCGCCTCGATGGCCGAGAGCCCTTTCGCCAGGAGGGCGCCGATCAGCCCGGAGAGGACGTCGCCGGTGCCGGCCGTGGCCAGCGCCGGGGTTCCGCCGGGGCTGATTGCAAGCGGGCCGCCGGGCACGGCGACGATCGTGTCGTCCCCCTTCAGGAGGACGACCGCTCCGCTTCGCTCCGCGGCCTCGCGGGCGTGCGCCACGCGGTGGGCCTTGATCTCGTCGGAGTCGAGCCCGAGCAGGCGACCGAGCTCGCCCTCGTGGGGCGTGAGGACGGTAGGCGCGGTGCGCTCGCTGAACAGCTCGATGCGGCCGGCGTGCGCGTTCAGGCCGTCGGCGTCGACCACGAGCGGGATCGCTGTCTCCCGCGCGACGACTCGAGCGAACTCCGCGGCGCTCTCGGCCCGCCCCAGGCCGGGGCCGAGCACGAGCGACCCCGCCCGCTCGGCGAGCGCCCTCACCTCGTCGGCGCCGGCCGGCATGTGAAAGCCGTCCTCGTCCGGCAGTCCGCGGCTCATCTGCTCCAGCAGGCGCAGGTCGACCGCCGCCTGCACCGGCCCCGGTACAGCCACCTGGACGTAGCCGGCGCCCGCACGCTGGGCCGAGCGAGCCGCCATCGTGGGCGCGCCGGTGAGCCCCATGGAGCCACCGACCACGACCACCACGCCCGAGGCGAACTTGGTGCCGCCGCGGGTGCGGCGCGGGTACAGATCGAGCACCCGCTCGGAGATCAGGCCGCCGGCCTCCCCACCCGGAGCCCCGCGCGGGATCCCGATCTCCACGACCTCGACGCGACCGGCGTGCTCCTTGCCGGGCTCCACATGCAGGCCGATCTTCGATCCGTGGAAGGTGGCCGTGGCCACTGCGCGGACCGCCTCGCCCTCGACCTCGCCGGTCGAGGCGTTCACGCCGGAGGGCACGTCGCAGGCCACGGCGGGCCCGTCCTGAGCGTTGATCGCCGCCATCGCCGAGGCGAGCGGCTCCCGCGGCGAGCCCTCGAAGCCGGTGCCGAGGAGCGCGTCGACTACGACGCCGGAATTGTCGAGCCGCTCTGGCGCGAACGGCTCGGGAGCGGCGCCTGGAAGGCGTTCGAGGTTGGTCTTGGCGTCGCCGCGAAGGTCCTCGGGCGGGGCGACCGTCAGCACGTCGACCTCGTGACCGTCCTCCCGCAAGAGCCGCGCCACGACGAGCCCGTCGCCGCCGTTGTTGCCCTTGCCCACCACCACGCGCACGCGACCCGGGCGGGCCGCCGCGGCGGTCACCCGCGCCAGCCCGGCGCCGGCGCGCTCCATCAGGTCCAGCGAAGGCACACCCTGCTCCTCGATCGCCCAGGCGTCCGCCGCGCGCATCTCCCCGGCGTCGAACAGGGGGTCGAGCCAGTCCGCAAGCGTGCTCACAGGAGGAGGGCGACCGCCCCGGCCAGCGTCTCGGTGTGGGTCAGCGAGACCCGCGCGATCACGCCGAGCTCCTCAGCACGCTTTGCGGCGCTCCCGCTGAGCCGAACCTCGGGGGCGCCGGGCGTTGCCACCACCTCGACGTCCCGAAAGCTCCACCCCGTGAGCCCGAGCGCCTTGGCCACCGCCTCCTTGGCGCAGAAGCGGGCGGCCAGGTGGATCACCGGCCGCGCGCGTGAGGCCGCGTAATCGCGCTCGGCGTCGGTGAACAAACGCTCCGCCAGCCGCGGCCGCCGCCGGAGCGCGCGCTCGAGGCGCTCGACGTCGAGGAGGTCGATGCCGACGCCGCTCACGGCGCCGGAAGCTACTCGACCCTGACCGTCTGCGCCCAGCCCCCGGCGTGGCAGCGCCCGCCGCCTATTCGACGGTGACCGTCTTCGCGAGGTTGCGCGGCTGGTCCACGTTCAGCCCACGCGCTCGTGCGATGTAGTACGCCAGCAGCTGGAGCGGGATCACCGCGAGCAGAGGCTGCAGCAGCCAGTCCGTGCGCGGCACCTCGACGACCTCCTCGGCGTACTCGGCCACCTGCGCGTTCCCCCGCGTCGCGACCGCGATCACGTGGGCTCCCCGGGCCCGCACCTCGGCGATGTTCGACAGGACCTTCTCCAGCACCGGCGAGTCGGTCGCGACGCACACCACCGGCGTGTCGTCGTCCAGCAGGGCGATCGGGCCGTGCTTCATCTCTCCGGCCGCGTAGGCGTCCGTCGGGATGTACGAGATCTCCTTCAACTTGAGCGCGCCCTCGAGGCAGACGGACAGCCCGACGTGCCGCCCCAGGTACAGGAAGAACCCGGCGTCCCGCCAGTGCTCGGCGATCCGCCTGACCGGCTCGTCCACCTCGTCGAGCATCGTGGCGATCGCGTGCGGCATGTCGCGCAGCTCGCCGCAGAGCTTTCGCAGCACGTCCCGTTCGAGAGTCCCATGCAGCTGTGCGAGCTTCAGTCCGAGCATGTACATCACCGCCACCTGAGCGACGAACGTCTTGGTCGCCGCCACGCCGATCTCGAGCCCGGCGCGGGTGAACACCACGCCGTCCGCGTCGCGCGTCGCCTGGCTGCCGGTGATGTTGCTGATCGCCAGCACCTTCGCGCCCCGCTCGCGCGCCAGGCGCATCGCGGCGAGCGTGTCGGCGGTCTCCCCCGACTGGGAGATCCCGATCACGAGGTCGCGCTCGCCGAGGACCGGGTTGCGGTAGCGGAACTCCGAGGCGATGTCCATCTCCACCGGCACCCGCGACCACCACTCGATCGCGTAGCGACCGACCAGCCCGGCGTGGTACGACGTGCCGCAGGCCACGATCACGACACGGCGAAGCCCTTTCAGGAAATCGTCCGATACGCCGATGTCGCCGAGATCGACCGCGTCCTCGCCGACCCGGTCGGCCACCGTCTCGGCCACGGCGTCCGCCTGCTCGTGAATCTCCTTCAGCATGAACGTCTCGTAGCCGCCCTTCTCGGCGGCCTCCTCGTCCCAATCGACCTCCTGCACCTCGCGCTCGAGCTCGGCGCCGGCCGGATCGATGAAGCGCGAGCCGCCGGGTGTGATGGCGACGATCTCGCCGTTCTCGACGAGCTGCACGCGCCGGGTCTCAGCCAGGAAGGCCGGGATCGCCGAGGCGATGAAGCTCTCGCCATCCCCGAGGCCCACGACGAGCGGGCACTCCTTGCGCGCTCCCACGAGCACGCCGGGCTCGTCGGCGGACATCGCGACGAAGGCGTAGTGACCGCGCAGATCGCCGTAGGCGCGGCGCACGGCCTCGACGAGGTCGCCGTCCAGATGGTGAGAGATGAGGTGGGCGACGACCTCGGCGTCCGTCTCCGACGTGAACTCCGCACCTTCGCTCCTCAGCCGCTCGCGCAGATCGGTCCAGTTCTCGACGATGCCGTTGAGGACGATGTGCACGCGCCCGGACGTGTCCCAGTGCGGGTGCGCGTTCTCCTCGGTCACCCTCCCGTGAGTCGCCCAGCGGGTGTGACCAATCCCGGTCGAGCCGCGCACGTGGCCGTTGTCCCGCCCGACGGCGTCGCGCAGGCGCTCCAGGTTGCCGACCGCGTGAACGCTCCCGACGGCGCCGTTCGTGACGAGCGAGAGGCCGGCCGAGTCGTAGCCGCGGTACTCGAGTCGCCCAAGTCCCTCGAGTAGGAGGTCGCGGCATTCCCGCGGACCGACGTATCCGATGATGCCGCACATGAGGAGGTCAGCCTAGCTCCGACTCGACCAGATTCGCCAAGCGTGCGGCGATCTCCTCGCACTCGTCACGCGCCGGCGCCTCCACCATCACCCGCACCAGCGGCTCGGTTCCTGAAGGGCGGACCAGCACGCGACCGCGGCCGTCGAGCTCCTGCGACTCCCGCTCCACGGCGGACCACACCTCCGCCGCGCCCTTCAGGGCGTCGCGGTCCCTCACGCGCACGTTCACGAGCCGCTGAGGCAGCTTCTGCATGGCGTGGCGCTCCGCGAGATCGCCGCCGGCGAGCGCCTCCAGCGCGAGCAGCGCCGAGGCGATGCCGTCCCCGGCGGGGACGAACCCGGTCTCGATGATGTGTCCCGACTGCTCACCGCCGAGCGCCCAGCCGCGCCGACAGAGCTCGGCCAGCACGTGGCGGTCGCCGACGGGAGTTGTCGCCACCTCGATGCCCGCTGCGTCCATGGCCTGGTGGAACCCGTAGTTCGTCATGACCGTGACAGCCACGCCGTCGCCGGGCAGGCGGCCGCGGCCGCGCAGGTGCAGGGCCGCGAGGGCCATCAGCTCGTCGCCGTCCACGACAACTCCGTTGCGATCGACCGCGAGCACACGGTCGCCGTCGCCGTCGAAGGCGAAGCCGGCGTCATGGCCCCCCATCCTCTCGGCGACGTGGCCCAGGTGCGTCGAGCCGCAGTCGCGGTTGATGTTGCGGCCGTCGGGCTCGACGGCGATCGCGTCCACGTCGGCTCCGAGGCGGCGGAAGATCTCGGAGGCGACCCGATAAGTAGCGCCGTTCGCGCAGTCGATGAGGACGCGCAGACGCGTGAGGTCGAGGTCGCGGAAGCGCAGCTCGAGCTCGCGAAGGTAGTCGCCGGCAGCGCCGTGGAGCTCCCGCACCCGCCCGGGGCTTCCCACGGCACCGCCCGCGAGCCGGCGCTCGATCTCCGCTTCCTGCTCGTCGTCGAGCTTCATTCCCTCCCGGCCGAAGAACTTGATGCCGTTGTCCTCGTAGGGGTTGTGCGACGCGGAGACGACCGCCGCAAGGTCGAAGCCATAGCGGCGCACCAGGAGCGACGCCGCCGGCGTGGGCAGCACGCCGCCCAGCAGAGCGTGACCGCCGCCCGCCGCCACCCCGGCCGCGAGGGCGGCCTCCAGCATCTCGCCCGACTCCCGGGTGTCGCGCACGATCAGGACCTGCGGGCTCTCGGCGGGCGCGATCGTCGCGGCGGCCCGGCCCAGGGACAGCGCGAGGTCGGCGGTTAGGAACTCGCCCGCGATGCCGCGGACGCCGTCCGTGCCGAACAGCCCCACCCAGGTTTCCCTAGGCGACCGACTCCGGGATCCGCGTGCGCCGGCGGATGGAATCGGTCATCTCAGCGCTTCGAGAACTGCGGCCGCTTGCGTGCCTTCTTGAGACCGGCCTTCTTGCGCTCCTTCACGCGCGGGTCGCGGGTCAGATAACCCCGCCGCTTGAGCTCGCCGCGGAGGGCCGGGTCCGCCTCCACGAGCGCGCGGGCGACACCGTGGCGCAGCGCGGTCGCCTGGGCGGACACGCCGCCTCCATGGATGCGGGCGACCACGTCCATTCGGCTGTGGTTGCCGGTGGCCTCGAGCGGTTGGCGGGCGAGCCGTTGGAGCCGCACGCGCGGGAAGTACTCGTCGAGGTGACGGCCGTTGATCGTGTATGTCCCCTCGCCCGGCTTGAGGATCACGCGCGCCACGGCGCTCTTGCGCTTGCCCGTGGCCTGGTAGCGGGCGTCAGCGGCGAGGTCGAGCGGCCGGCGCGCCACGGGCTGCGGCTCGGCCGGGGCCTCCTCGGCGGGCGGGGGCTCCTCGGCGGGCGGGGCCTCCTCGGCCTCCGCGTACTCCGCGTACTCCGCGTACTCGGCCTGCTCCGGCGCCCGCTGCTCCTCGAGCACGAGGTCGGGCTCGAGATGAGCGCCGGGAATGACGTCCTCCTGCGACTCGTCCCCTCGCCCCCGCCGGCGACCGGGCCGCGGGCGCTCCGCCTGCCCAGGGGCGGCGGGCTCTTCGGGGGGGCCGGTTTCAGGAGCGGCGCCATCGGGGGTGCCCTCAGCGGCGGCCTCTTCGGGAGTCGCGCCCTCGGGCGCGGCCTCTTCGGGAGCGCCCTCCGCACCGGCCTCGCCTGGAGCGGCGCTCTCGGGGGCGGGCTCCTCATCCTCGGATTCCGCTGCGGCCGGCTCCGCTCCTTCCGGCTCCGCGGCGGCACCCGCCAGTTCCTCGACACCCTGGATCTCGGGGCCGGGAGCGTCGCTCTCGGAGGGAGTGGCCTCGCCAGGCTCGCCCGGCACTCCCTCGGGCGCGCCCTCCTCGGCTCCGCCGGAATCCGGCGCGCCCTCCTCGGGAACGCCCCCCTCCGGCGCGCCCTCCTCGGGAACGCCCCCCTCCGGCGCACCCTCCTCGGGCGCGCCGCCTTCCGGCTGCTGGGGATCTTCCGGCATCAGGCTTCAACCTCCATCGGCTCGGGCTTCTGCGCGGCGTGGGGATGGTCCGGGCCGGCGTAGATCTTCAGCTTGCGCAGCTGGGCGCGGCCAAGGCGATTGCGCGGCAGCATCCCCTTCACGGCGAGGCGGACGACCTCCTCCGGTCGGCGCTCCATCATCTGGCCGAGCGTTCGGCTGCGCAGACCGCCCGGATACCCGGAATGACGGTAGTAGCGTTTCTGCTCGCGCTTACGGCCGGTGACCGAGACCTTCTCCGCATTCACCACGATCACGAAGTCGCCCACATCCACGTGCGGCGTGTAGTCCGGCTTGCGCTTGCCGCGCAGCGCGTCCGCGACCCGGGTCGCCAGGCGGCCAAGCGTCTTGCCGTTCGCGTCGACGACGAGCCAGTTGCGCTCGCGCGTGTTCGGTGTCGCCACGTAGGTCTTCATCAAACACTCGGCCGCCGGCCCGCGCGGCGTCCCCGCCACGGGCTCGCGCGGGGGCCTCGCCCCGAGCGGCCGGACGCGTAGTGTGGCACACGTCCCTCGCGAGCGACCACGGCTCGGACTCCCTGCCCCGGACGTTTCACAAGTCGCCGATTGCGGGGATATACTGCCCGCCCGAAATAGCCTGCCGAATCCCGGGTGGCGAGTCGCCGTAGCCGCCAGGGAGCGGGGGAACCGTTTGGAGGCCGTCGAACGAGGTCTCCGAAGGGGCGAATCGACCGGATTGCCTCGGTCGTAGCGCTGCTCTTCAGGCGCGAGCCCGTCAGCTAACCCCGTAGGCCGGAAGAAGAGAGGCCGGAGGAGTTGCGAGACAGCCACGTTCCCGTGCGGCGTTGCGCAGGCGAGGTCGCCATCGGCATACGAGCCCGCTCACTCCGCGCGCCGGCGCTGGCTCTCGCACCCGCCGCGGCCCTCCTCGCTCTAGCATCCGGCGCTGCCCAGCTCGCCTTCGCCGCTGCGGCGGCGGGACAGACCTCGGGCGGAGGAGTCGTCTACGTCGCGAAGCCCAAGATCGCAGGGGTGAGCTGCCTGCGAGGCTGCGCGTCACGCGGCCGCGCCCAAGGCGGCAGCACGGTCAAGGTCACGGGCAGCGAGCTGGCGGCGGTTACCGACGTGCTGTTCGAGGGCAGCCACGGGTCCGCCGACGACGCGACGGTGAAGGTCCGATCGGGCAGCGACGATCGAGTCCAGGCTCGCGTCCCGATCGGCGCGGTGACCGGTCCGATCATGGTCGTCACGCGCGACCACGTCCGCTCAGCCCCGAGTCAGCCGGTTGCCATCCTCCCACCCCCGCCTCCGACGCCCAACCCGGAGCTGAGCCCGGTGCCCGGGCCCGCCGATCCCGGCGCCCCTCGGCTCGAGACCGGGACCAGCCGCACCAAGGCCTTCATCGGCGCGCGAAAGGCGGTGACCTTCTCCTTCCGCCTCTCGGGACCCTCGCCGTCGGCGCTCACGGTCGAGCTCGTGCGCGCCGCGGACGGCGCGGCGGTGAAGACCTGGTCGCCGCAGGCGCTTGCGGCGGGCGAGGTCCAGACCGTCTCTTGGGACGGCCGGCTCGAAGGCGCCGGAGCCAGCCCCGGCCGCTACTCCTTCCGGCTCACCGCCGCCGGGACCGACGGGTCCAGGGTCCGCAGCGCACAGGTGGGCGACACAGGTCGCGACGCCTTCGATCTCTACGACCACATCTTCCCGGTGCGGGGGAAGCACGAGTTCGGCGGCCCTGGCGCGCGTTTCGGGGCTCCCAGGTCCGGCCACACGCACCAGGGGCAGGACATCATGGCCGCCTGCGGCACGCCGATGGTCGCCGCCCGCGGAGGGCGCGTGAAGTTCAAGCAGTACCACGCCGCCGCCGGCAACTACATCGTGGTGGACGGCGCCGGCACCGACGTCGACTACGCCTACATGCACCTGGCCGAGCCGTCCCCGTTCGGGACCGGCGACCGCGTGTACACCGGCCAGGTCATCGGCGCCGTGGGCGACACCGGCGATGCGGAGGGCTGTCACCTCCACCTCGAGATGTGGGGGGCGCCGGGCTGGTACGAGGGGGGCCAGCCCTTCGACCCTCTGCCGTCGCTGACCGCCTGGGACAGCTGGTCATAGACTGGAGCTCGCGAATGGCGGGCTACACGATCAAGAAGCTCGAGGAGATCCCGGACGTCCTCGGCGACTACCCGGGCGAGATGCGAATGGGCTTCCAGGGCCTCGACACCGAGCAGATCGGGTTCACGTGGCGCCGAATGCCGGCAAAGACCGGCGGCAAGGGCAGCTACGGCCACCGCCACAAGACCCAGGAGGAGGTCTACTTCGTCGTCTCGGGGAACGTGCAGTTCAAGCTCGAGGACGAAGTCGTCGACGTGGAGGGCGGTACGGTCATCAGGGTGGCCCCGGAGGTCGCCCGCTCGGTCTGGAACGAGGGACCCGACGACGCCGTGATCGTGGTCGTCTCGACGAAGAGCGAGGATCCGCGCGTCGACACCGAGACGGTCGCGGACTTCTGGCCGGAGTAGCTCCCGAGGCCGGGCCTGACGCGACTCAGCCGCGGGCGCGCCCGGGTAGTCGTCAAGCCCGGGACCGCGGCCCCAGCCAAGACGGGGATGACTGCGCCGCCTGCCGGGTAATTACGAGGAGGAACCTGGGGGTGAACACGTGGCGACTTCGGCAACGAGACAGGAGAGAGTCGAGCGGGAGAGTCAGCGACGGGCGGCTGCATTGACAGCCGACGACAGGCGCGCGCTCCTACGCTACATGCTGCTGATGCGCGCCACCGAGGAGCGGGCGCTCAGCCTCTACCGCCAGGGAAAGGTGCCGGGCTCCTTCTACGACGGCCGCGGCCAGGAGGCCACAGCGGTGGGGCCTGCGTTCGCGCTGGGCCCGAGAGACCGCGCCTGCATCCTCCACCGCGATCTCGGCGCGCACTTCATCCGCGGCGTGACCCCCGGCCGTGTGCTGGCCCAGATGATGGGCCGCGCCGGCGGCGTCACGGGCGGCAAGGACGCAAACATGCACTTTGCCGATCAGCGCCTCGGCTGTGTCCAGATGGTGTCGATGCTGCCCGACATGGCGCTCGTGGCTTGCGGCCTGGCGATCGCCTTCCAGATGCGCCGCGAGCCCCGCGTTGCGCACACCTGGTTCGGCGACGGCGCCACCGCCAACGGCCAGTGGCACGAGGCGATGAACGTCGCCGGCGTCCGGCAGCTGCCGGTCGTGTTCGTGTTGGAGAACAACCAGTGGGCCTACTCCACCCCGAACGAGCGCGAGTTCGCGGTCGACCCCATGGAGCGCGCGGCCGGCTACGGGTTCCCCGGGGTGACGGTGGACGGCAACGACGTCGAGGCCGTGTTCGAGGCCTCCGCAGAGGCGTGCGAGCGGGCGCGCTCCGGCGGCGGCCCGACGCTCATCGAGGCCGAGACGATGCGCATGCACGGGCACGGTGCGCACGACGACATGAGCTACGTCCCGAAGCGGATGTTCGAGGAGTGGGAGGCGCGTGATCCCATCCGACGCTACGAGGAGCGCCTCCGCGAGGACGGGGTCGACGTGGAGGAGATCCGCACCTCCGTGAAGCAGGAGCTCGACCGCGAGACGGAGTGGGCGCTCGCGCAGCCGCCGCCCGAGCCGACCGCTGCGACGGAGGGCGTGTTCGGCGAGGCCGACCCCGAGCTCGGGGACGGTGAGGCGCCCTGGTCGCGCTGGGAGGGCGAGGATGCCTGAGCTCACCTACCTAAAGGCGATCTCCGACGGGCTGCGCGAGGAGATGCGCGCCGACGAGTCCGTGTTCTGCCTGGGCGAGGACATCGGCGCCTTCGGCGGAGCCTTCAAGGTCACGGACGGCTTCATCGAGGAGTTCGGCGAGGACCGGGTCTGGGACACGCCGCTCGCCGAGAACGCGATCATCGGCACGGCGGTCGGGGCGGCGGTCGAGGGGCTCAGGCCGGTCTGCGAGATGCAGTTCGCGGACTTCATCTCCTGCGGCTTCGACCAGCTCGTGAACGTCGCCGCGAAGCTCCACTACCGCCAGGGCCTCTCGGTGCCCATGACGGTCCGCCTCCCCTCCGGGGGCGGATTCTCGGGCGGCCCCTTCCACTCCCAGAACCCCGAGGCGTGGTTCCTCCAGGCACCCGGGCTGAAGGTCGTGGCCCCGTCCACGGCCGAGGACGCGAAGGGCCTAATCGCCGCCGCGATCCGCGATCCGAACCCCGTGCTCTTCATGGAGCACAAGCACCTCTACAGGCGCGCGAAGGGCGAGGTGCCGGAGGGCCGCTACGAGACGCCGCTCGGCGAGGCGCGGCTGGCCCGCGAAGGCGAGGACCTAACGGTCATCACCTACGGCGCGATGGTGCTCACCGCGCTCGAGGCGACCGAGGACCTGGACGGCGCGTCTGTCGAGGTCCTCGATCTCCGCTCGCTCTGCCCGTACGACCGCGACGCCGTGCTGGCCAGCGTGCGCAAGACCAGCAAGGTGGTGCTCGTTCAGGAGGCGACGCGCTCGTGCGGAGTTGCGGCCGAGATCGCCGCGCTGATCGCGGAGGAGGCCTTCGAGGACCTGGACGGCCCGGTGGTGCGGGTCACCACGCCGGACGTGCCGATCCCGTTCAGCCCTCCGCTCGAACGGGCGGTCCTCCCCCAGGTCGACGACGTCAAGGAGGCATGCCGTGAGCTCCTCGCCTACTAGCGACGGGCTGATGGAGGTGACGATGCCCCAGATGGGGGTGTCGGTCGCCGAGGGCACCATCGTCGAGTGGAAGAAGCAGCCCGGTGACTCCGTCGAGTCGGACGAGCCGATCGCCCAGATCTCGACCGACAAGGTCGAGACCGAGGTGCCCGCCCCGGCCGCGGGACTCCTCAAGGAGGTGCTGGTAGAGGTCGGCGAGACCGTGGACGTGGGGACGGTGCTGGCGACGATCGAGACCGGGGCTGCGGGCGATGGCCAGGCGCCCGCGGACGAGAAGCCTGCGGAGGAGGCGCACGCGGACGAGCCGGCGGCGGACGTGGAGGCTGAGGCCCAGGCGCCGGCGCCGCAGCGGACGCGGGCGCAGGCGACGGACGGCGAGCGCCCGGCCCCGCACGGCGACGGTGACGGTCGGAGACCGGAGCGCGGCGACGGCGGCGCCCCACCCGTCACTCCGGTGGTGCGGCGCATGGCGGAGCAGCACGACCTCGATCTGTCACGCATCGAGGGGAGCGGGCGCCGGGGGCGGGTGACGAAGAGGGACGTCGTCGCCTATCTGCGCGAGCACGAGGGCGAGGCGGCCGAGCCGGAGCGAGAGAAGGCGCTGCACATGGAGTCGCCCTATCGGGAGGAGGCGCCCGCCGTGGCGCCGGAGGAAGCCCCCGCCGCGGCGGCGGCCGAGGCCCCTGAGAAGGCGGCGCCCCAGCCACAGCCGGCTGCGGCGGCGGAGAAGGCGGCCCAGGCCGCCCCGATCAGCGGCGGCCGCGAGCTCTCCGTGATGCGCAAGCGGATCGCCGAGCACATGGTGCGCTCGTTGCGGACGGCGGCTCACTGCACCACGATCGTCGAGGCGGACATGAGCCGGATCGAGGCGGCGCGCGGGCGGCGCTCCTACCTTCCCTTCGTCGCCCGGGCGACGATCGCAGCGCTTCGCGAGCACCCGAGCCTCAACGCGACCCTCGAGGGCGAGGTGCTGACCGTGCACGAGGAGGTGAACCTCGGGATCGCCGTTTCGCTCGGCGAGGAGGGTCTGATCGTGCCGGTCATCCACAACGCCCACGAGCTCTCCCACGAGGGTCTGGCGACCAGGATCAAGGACCTTGCGGAGCGCGCCCGAGGCAAGCGCCTCCAACCCGACGAGGTGAGCGGAGGGACCTTCACCATCACAAACCCGGGCGCCTTCGGAGCCGTGCTCGCCACCCCGATCATCAACCAGCCGCAGGTGGCCATCCTGGACCTCGAGACCGTCGTCAAGCGGCCCGTCGTGGTGACGGACGCCGACGGCCACGACAGCATCGCCATCCGGCCGATGACCTACTTCTGCATGTCGTGGGACCACCGCGCCCTCGACGGCGTGCTCGCGGCGCAGTTCCTGTCGACGCTCAAGCGGCAGGTCGAGGGCTGGCAGGGCTGAGCGCCCCGATCCGCCGGCCGCCGGGGCGCATGCGTCAGACTGGCGCCATACGGGTCCTCTTCTCCTCGACTCGCGGGGCCGGGCACCTCAATCCGCTCCTGCCCTTCGCCGACGCGTGCCGACGGGCCGGCGACGAGGCTCTGATCTGCGGTCCGCCGCCGGCGGCCGCCGCCGTCGAGAGCTCCGGACACGCCTTCTGGGAGCTCGCGGCCCCACCGGGGGACGAGCTCGACGCGGTCTGGTCGACCGTTCCGTCGCTCCCGCCGGAGGAGCAGAACGCGGTCGTGATCAGGGAGATCTTCGGCCGACTCAACACCAGTGCCGCCCTTCCCCGGCTGCGACAGGCCTGCGAGGAATGGCGACCAGACGTAGTGGTGAGGGAGACCGCCGAGTACGGCTCGGCGCTCGCCGCCGAGCTCCACGGCATCCCGCACGCGCGCGTGGGCATCGGCCTCTCGTCGATGGAGGAGCTGGGGCTGCGCGTCGCGGCCGCCGCGGTGGACGATCTCCGCCGCGCCGCCGAGCTGCCGGCGGACCCGGCCGCCGAGACGCTCCGACGCTCGCCCTACCTGACCGTCTTCCCGGCCTCGCTCGAGGACCCCGCCGTCCCAGAGCAGCCCCAGACGTTGCGCTTCCACGATCCGGCCTGGGATGACGACCATGCCTCCGAGCTGCCGACCCGGTGGAACGGGAGCGAAGCGCCGCTCGTCTACGTGACCTTCGGCAGCGTGGCGGGCGGCATGGAGATGGCCGCGCACGTCTACGGAGCCGCAATGCTGGCGGTCTCCGACCTGCCCGTCCGGGCGCTCTTCACGGTCGGCCACGACATCGACTTCGACTCCCTGCCGCCGGCTCCGGGCAACGTCCGGGTGGAGCGCTGGGTGCCCCAGGCGGACGTCTTCCCACACGCCGCCGCGATCGTATGCCACGGCGGCGCCGGCTCGACGCTCGGCGCGCTGGCCGCCGGCCTACCGCTCGTCGTCGTGCCGCTGTTCGCCGACCAGCCCTACAACGCGAGCCGGGTCGGCGCCGTCGGCGCCGGCCTGGCGGTGGCCCCAGAGCCGAGCGCGATCCGCGGCGCCCTGCACCGCGTCCTCCAAGAAGAGAGCTACCGGGAGGCCGCGCGGCGCCTCGCGGCCGAGATGCGGGCGCAGCCCTCTGTCGACGCCGCCGTCGACATGCTTGGCGCGCTCGCGCGCGGCGCTCCTGCCGCCTGATTGGTCAGGACGAGCGCGCCCGCGCTACTCCCACTCGATCGTCCCCGGCGGCTTCGAGGTGATGTCGAGGGTGACGCGGTTGACCTGGGGGATCTCGTTGATCATCCGAGACGCCACGCGCTCGAGGAGGTCGTAGGGCAGGCGCGCCCAGTCGGCCGTCATCGCGTCGTCCGAGGTGACGGCGCGGATCACGACCACGTAGCCGTAGGTGCGCTCGTCGCCCTGGACGCCGACGCTCCGCAGGTCCGCTGGGAGCACGCAGAAGGACTGCCACAGCTCGCGGTAGAGGCCGGCGGAGCGAATCTCGTCTTGGAGGACGTAATCCGCGTCGCGCAGGATCTCGAGACGCTCCTTCGTCACCTCCCCGCTGACTACGCGGATCGCCAGGCCCGGCCCCGGGAAAGGCTGGCGCCACACCAGCCGGTCAGGTAGGCCCAGCTGGGAGCCCACCTGGCGCACCTCGTCCTTGAACAGGGTCCGCAGCGGCTCGACCAGCTCGAACCCCAAATCCTCTGGCAGTCCGCCCACGTTGTGGTGGGACTTGATCGTCGCTGCGCCGGTGCCACCGCCAGACTCGATCACGTCCGAGTAGAGCGTGCCCTGGACGAGGTAGCGGGGACTGCCGAGCCGCGCGGCCTGTTCCTCGAAGACGCGGATGAACTCCTCGCCGATGATCTTGCGCTTTCGCTCCGGGTCGGTCACACCCGCGAGGCGGCTCAGGAAGCGCTGCTCGGCGTCGACGGCAACGAGCGGGACCTTGAACCGGTCGCGGAAGGCCGCGACCACCTGGTTGCCCTCGTTCTTTCGCATCAGCCCGTGGTCGACGAAGACGCAGGTGAGCTGATCGCCCACGGCGCGGTAGGTGAGGAGCGCGGCCACCGAAGAGTCGATCCCGCCGGAGAGTCCGCAGATGACCCTGCCGTCGCCGACCTGCTCGCGGATGCGCGCCACCTGCTCCTCGATGACCGACGCGGCGCTCCACGACATGTCGCAGCCGGCGATTTCGCGGAGGAAGGTCTCGAGGATCGCGGTGCCGTAAGGCGTGTGGACGACCTCCGGGTGGAACTGGATGCCGTAGAGCCCGCGTTCGCCGCTCTCGATGGCCGCCACCGGCGACTCGCTCGAGGAGGCGAGCGCGGTGAACTGGGGCGGCGCTTCGTAGACGGTGTCACGGTGGCTCATCCAGCAGCTCTGCTCGGACGGCAGGCCCTGGAGCAGACGGCCGTGCTCGGCCACGGTCAGCTTCGAGCGACCGAACTCCCCGACCTCGGCGCCCTCCACCCGCCCGCCGAGCTCGAGCACCATCGCCTGCATGCCGTAGCAGATGCCGAGCACGGGGATGCCGAGCTCCAGCAGCTCGCGCCTGAGCTTCGGGGCGCCCTCCGCGTAGACCGAGGCGGGGCCGCCGGAGAGGATCAGGCCCTTGGGCCGGCGCCGCTTGATCTCGTCGAGCGGGACGTGGTGCGGCAGCAGCTCGGCGAACACGCCGCACTCGCGCACGCGGCGGGCGATCAATTG
>Ga0126312_10000042_pt1 | contig 46487 bp, 49 predicted proteins | sample Plot104A_FD_92537 | JGI IMG/M metagenome (GOLD analysis project Ga0126312, IMG submission 92537) | Serpentine soil microbial communities from UC McLaughlin Reserve, CA, USA - Plot104A | ecosystem: Environmental > Terrestrial > Soil > Grasslands | place: USA: UC McLaughlin Reserve, Lake County... | reverse complement strand
TGGGAGAGCAGGGCGACCTCTGCACCCGCGGCTACCACGTCATGAAGGGCTACTACAAGATGCCCGATAAAACCGCCGAGGTTATAGACGAAGTTGGATGGCTGCATACTGGGGACCTGGCCGTCATGGACGAGGACGGTTACTTCAAGATAACCGGCAGGGCGGACGACATGATCATCCGCGGCGGCGAGAACATCTATCCGCGCGAGATCGAGGAGTTCCTCTACACACATCCCGAGATCTCCGACGTCCAGGTCTACGGCGTCCCCGACGAGAAGTACGGCGAGAGAGTCGCCGCCGCCATCATAAAGAAAAAGGATGCCTCCCTGACCGAAGAGGACGTCAAGGAGTACTGCCGCGAGAACATATCTCACTACAAGGTCCCCGAGTACGTGGATTTCGTCGAGGAGTACCCGATGACGGCGAGCGGCAAGATCCAGAAATACAAACTGCGCGAGGCCGCCGTCGAACGCTACGAGCTCGAACCGGCCGGAGTAGACACGGCATAGGAGTAGTCCCAGCCGGTTGAATGCCGAACCCTGGCTCTAGGCGATAAGGTCGAGCTCTTCGGCTCGGTTGCCGAGGAGGTCGCTGCGGTAGGTCTCTAAGAGCAAGAGCACGGAGACGAAGCTGGAATGCTCCACTTGCCGCTCGGCTTCGGACCCTCGAACTGCTACCATAATCGCTACTTATTTCGAAGTCGGGGTGTTTGGTGGAAGGGGAGCCGGGGTGAACAGAGTCTTCGTGGGTGTTGGCCTGAGCGCGGTGATGCCATGTTCGGGGTCGCCTTGCTGTTCTTCGGTTACGTAGCGCCTGGGATAGTCATCCTCGTGATCTCTGCCGTCGTCGCGCTGGGATTCATCGCTTCGCGTCCGAGAGACCCACGTCCGAGTGGCGCTGGCCGGGGAAGCTCCTACGGGGGAGCCGCGGGCTCGGCCGGAGGGTACGGCGACGGCGATAACGGCGGCGGAGGAGACGACAGCTTCGACGCAGGTGGTGGCGGGGACGGCGGCGGTGGCGGGGGAGGTTAGGGGCGAACTCCGCGGGGTGACGGCGCGGGGGTAGACTGATTGTTATCATGCTTGCGGGCCACTCGAAGAGGGAGAGGGAGGGCAATGAACTTCGATCCGACGAGCGAGCAGCGGCGGTGGCGCGACCTCGCCCGCGACTTCGCGCGGGAGGAGGTGCGTCCACGCGCCGCTGAACTGGACCGCGAGCAGAAGTTCCCCTACGAAGTCGTCTCCGAGATGGCGCGTCTGGGCCTGATGGGCCTAAGCCTGCCGCAGGAGTACGGCGGCTCCGGCGGCGACTTCGTCGCCTACAACATGGCGCTCGAGGAGATCAGCCGCGCGGACGCATCAGTTGGCATCACTATGGAGGCCCATATCTCTCTGGGCTGCGCCCCCCTGGCCAACTACGGCACGCGGGAGCAAAAAGAAAAGTTTCTCAGTAGATGCGCCACTGGCGAGCGCCTCTGGGCTTTCGGGCTAACCGAAGAGGAGGCTGGCACCGATGCCGGGGGCACCAGGACGACGGCTGAGCTCATGGATGGCGAGTGGGTCATAAACGGCTCTAAGAAGTGGATCACCAACTCTGGAACGGACATCACCGCCGGCGTTACGGCCATCGCCCGGACCGGCACACGTGAGAACGGCGGACCAGAGCTCACTGCCCTCATCGTCCCGCAGCAGACGCCCGGCTACACTAGAGGACCCGGCTACGAGAAGACTGGCTGGCGTGCCTCCGATCAACGCCCCTTATACTTCGAAGATTGCCGGGTGCCGGAGGAGAACCTGCTCGGCGAGCGTGGACGTGGCCTCGCGCAATTTCTCCAGATCCTCGACGCGGGAAGGGTCGCGGTCGCTTCACTCTCGGTCGGACTGGCACAGGCTTGTCTCGACGAGGCGCTTCAACGAGCCAAGGAGCGGCACCAATTCGGCAAGGCCATAGCCGAGTTCCAGGCCATACAGTTCAAGCTCGCGGACATGGCGATGGAGATAGAGCTAGCGCGCAACACGGTCATGAAGGCGGCGTGGTTGAAGGATCTCGGGCGTCCCTTCGGGCGCGAGGGCAGCATGGCGAAGGTCTTTGCCTCGGAGACGGCTAAAAGAGCGGCGGATCAGGCGGTCCAGATCTACGGTGGCGAGGGGTTTATGGAGACGAGCGCAGTGGCGCGCTACTGGCGGCAGGTGAAGATAAATGAGATCGGTGAGGGGACCAGCGAGATCAACCGCCAGATCATCGCCCGCAGCCTTCTCGCCGAGAGCACCCAAGAAGCGAAGGAAAAGATGGCGGCTCAGTAAGCCCGGTGGCGCCTTCCGCTCCCCGGCGTGTGGAGTGTCTGCCGCCGGTAGGTTCGCGCTGACGGTGCGTTTTGTCCACCTCTCCGGTTTTGATGGTTTAGCGCAAGGAGACCTAGAGTGGCTGAAGGAGAGAAGAGTTTTCGCGAGAGCATCGACCGACAACGGGCAGAGAAGCCGCCGCAAACCTGTATACAGGCCGATCTACTTCCGGGTTCTGGTCGGGGCTGTGCTGGGCACCTTGGACGAGCTGGAGATCCTCTCCGAACAGGAAGAGACGGTAGCGGCATGGGCTTTGGCCCCGTGCCGACCGGAGCGGGGCCGGCCGAAGGAGCGTCCCGCCGGGTCTGGTAGGCGTGGGCACGATGCGGAGTGCGAACGGGTTCCGTAGGTTCCGCATCACCGCGGGGGCCGACCGTCTGCGGACCAACGCCTGGCCGGTGCTCCAGACGGCGCTGGCCGCGAGCGTCGCGTACTTCCTGGCGGCGATCGTGCTAGGCCAGGAGCAGCCGTTCTTCGCCCCGATCGCGGCCGTGATCTCCTTGGGCCTGACGCTCGGGCAGCGTGGGAGGCGTACGGTCGAGTTGGTTTTCGGGGTTGCCATCGGGCTGCTGGTGGCCGACCTGCTGGTGCTCGCCATCGGCGTGGGGGCGGTTCAGGTCGCGATCGTGGTGGCCCTGGCGATGGCGGCGGCCTTGCTCTTCGCGGAGAGGAGCCTGTTCGTCAACCAGGCGGCGATCTCGGCGATCCTGGTGATCGTGCTGCAGCCCCCGAACGCCGTGTTCTCCCCCGACCGCTTCTTGAGCGCGCTCATTGGGGGAGGGGTTGCGCTGGCGATCAACTACGCGTTCCCGATAAACCCCCGCCGGTTGGTGGAACGAGCCGCGCGCCCGATCTTCAACGAGCTGGTCGCGGTGCTCGAAGAGATAGCCGCCGCTTCGAAGGAAGCGACCTTGCACGGGCCGAGCGCGCACTGCTCAAGTCCCGGGAGATCGATGAGAGAGTGGAGGTGCTCAACGAGGCCCTCGTCGCCAGCCGCGAGACCGCTCGGCTCTCCCCGACTCGCCGCAGGGCCCTGGAGCATCTCGATCTCTACTCTAGCGCGGGCCTCAGGGTGGAACTCGCCGTCATCAACGTGCGCGTCCTGGCTCGGGGCACCGCCAACGCGGTCAGGCGCGGCGATACTGCGCCACTGCCGGAGGCTGTGCGCAACCTTGCCCGAGCGGTGGGGGCTTTGGCGACGTTCCTCGAAGTACCCGGCCCGCCCGATGAGGCCCGCCGATATGCCTCTCGAAGCCGCCTGGCGTGCCACCGAGATACTCAGAGAGAGGCACGACCTGGCGATAAGCGTGCTTATCGGCCAGATCCGCTCGGCGGCGGTGGACCTGCTTCGGAGCACCGGCATGGACCAGGCCTCGGCCTTGCGGGCGCTCGAGGAAGTCGCGGGACGGGCGTCGGAGATCGGCTGGGACAGGCCCGGCAAGCCACCCGGCTCGGTGGCATTCGTGGCGCGTGGCGGATAACATGCTTTCGAGGAAAGCGAGGACCTCGTCGAAGAGCAGACACCCACGGGAAGAGCGAACGTAACGTTCTCTGCGAGAAAGAAGGGGGAGCATGACCAAGCTCCGCACCCTCGTGGACAGGGAGAGCGGGGAGTTCAAAGAGAACGCCGAGGCCTACGAGGCACTCTTAGAAGAGTTGCGCGACCGGACGCAAGAAGCCCGGCGCGGGGTGGCGAGAAGGCGAGGAAGCGATACGAGGAGCGCGGCAAGCTGCTGGTCCGGGATCGCATAGATCGCCTCCTAGATCCGGACACGGCCTTTCTGGAGCTCTCGCCTCTGGCGGCCTTAGGGATGTACGATGGGGAGGTGCCGGCGGTGGGGAAGGTGAAAGTAAACGAGATCAGCGAGGGGACCAGCGAGATCAGCCGCCAGACCATCGCCCGCATCCTCCTGCGTGAAGTGGACACCGAGAAGGCGAGGGAGGAGGTGGCGGTGCAATGAGCAACCTTCCCGCTAGTGTCAAAGTAAAAGAGGTCGGCCCGCGCGACGGCCTGCAGGCCGAGGAGGCTATACTCTCTACCGAAGAAAAGCTCCGCCTCATAGACTGCCTAGCCGACGCGGGCCTGCGTGAGATCGAAACGACCTCCTTCGTACACCCCAAAGCCATCCCGCCCCTGGCCGATGCGGAGGACGTGTTCGCTGACCTGAAGCGACGGCCGGGAATCGTCTACTCGGCGATAGTTCCGAACGAGAAGGGTGCGCACCGGGCCTTGGAGGCCGGGGCCGACGAGATACAGGTCTTCCTCGCGGCCACCGAAAGCTATAACCAGAACAACGTGAAGATGAGCGTGGAGGATTCTCTCCAGCAATCCGTCCAGATAGCGGAGATCGTGCGGAGGGCCGACACGCCGTTTGTCGCGGTCCTTTCGGTGGCGTTCGGTTGCCCGTACGAGGGGCCGGTGGCACATGAGAGGGTTCTAGAGCTCTCCGGGCGCTTAATTGAACTTGGCGCCGAGGAGATCACGTACGGGGATACTACCGGGATGGCCTATCCCACCCAGGTACGCGAACTCTCTGAAGCCTACCGGAAGCGCTTCCCAGAGGTCCCTCTGCGGATGCACTTCCACAACACTCGTGGGATGGGGCTAGCCAACGTCCTGGCCGCCCTCGAAGCCGGGGTGGATCGCATCGACGCCAGCGTGGGTGGCCTCGGAGGGAGCCCCTACGCGACGGGGGCCACGGGGAATATATCGACTGAGGATCTCGTACACATGCTGCACGAGATGGGGATAGAGACCGGAGTAGACCTGGAAGCTCTCATCGGCTGCGCACAGCTGCTCGAGGAGCAGCTGGATCACGAGTTGCCAGGGCAGGTCATGAAGGCCGGCATCTGTGGCCACCTGATGGAGGGTCCATGAGCACCATAAAGAGCCTGGTCTCGTCGGAAAGCCCAGATTTCGAGGCTAACGCCAAGGCCTACAAAGGGCTACTGGAAGAGCTGCGCGACCGGGTGAACGAGGCCCAGCGCGGGGGCGGCAAGAGGGCCCAAGAACGGCACAAGGAGCGCGGCAAGCTGCCGGTCCGGGACCGCATAGACTTACTTCTCGATCCAGGTACGGCGTTCTTGGAGCTCTCGCCTCTGGCGGCCTTCGGGATGTACGACGGCGAGGTGCCGGCGGCGGGTATCATCACCGGCATCGGGTGCGTCTCGGGCCGAGAGGTCATGATCGTGGCGAACGACGCCACCGTCAAGGGGGGCACCTACTACCCGGTGACGGTCAAAAAGCACCTCCGGGCGCAGGAGATCGCCGAGCAGAACCACTTGCCGTGCGTGTACCTGGTCGACTCGGGCGGGGCTTTCTTGCCCTTGCAGGATGAGGTCTTTCCGGACAAGAACCACTTCGGGCGCATCTTCTACAACCAGGCGCGGATGTCGGCCAAGGGCATACCCCAGATCGCCGCCGTCATGGGGAGTTGCACGGCGGGCGGGGCGTACGTGCCAGCGATGAGCGACGAGGTGGTGATCGTCAAGGAGGAGGGCACGATCTTCCTCGGCGGCCCGCCCCTGGTGAAGGCCGCGACCGGCGAGGAGGTTTCGGCCGAGGAGCTGGGTGGGGCCGACGTCCATACCCGCGCTTCGGGCGTCGCCGATCACTTCGCCGAGAACGACGAGCACGCCGCGGCGATCGTCCGCCAGATCGTGGCGAACCTGAACGCGGAGAAAAGGACGCCGTGGACTTTAACCGAGCCCGAGGAGCCCCTCTACGACCCGGAGGAGCTCTACGGTATCGTCCCGCAGGATCCTCGCCAGAGCTACGACGTGCGCGAGGTCATCACCCGCATCGTGGACGCAAGCCGGATGCATGAGTTCAAACCACTCTACGGCGAGACGTTGGTGTGCGGCTTCGCTCGCATCATGGGCCAGCCGGTCGGCATCCTCGCCAACAACGGCATCCTTTTTTCCGAGAGCGCTTTGAAGGGGACGCACTTCATCGAGCTGTGTTGCTCTAGGGGCATCCCGCTCGTCTTCTTGCAGAACATTATGGGCTTTATGGTCGGCAAGGAGTACGAGAACGAGGGAATTGCCAAAAACGGGGCCAAGATGGTGATGGCCGTAGCGAACGCGAACGTCCCGAAGTTCACCGTGATCATCGGCGGCTCCTTCGGGGCCGGAAACTACGGGATGGCCGGACGGGCTTACTCGCCGCGCCTCCTCTTCATGTGGCCGAACGCGAGGATAAGCGTCATGGGTGGGGAGCAGGCGGCGAACGTCTTGCTCACCGTGCGGGAGGAGGGCCTCGCGCGCGCGCGCAAGGAGATGACCGACGAGGAGCGCGAGGAGTTCAAGGTGCCCATCTTCGAGAAGTACGAACGGGAGGGCAACCCCTACCACTCGACCGCCAGGCTCTGGGACGACGGCGTGATCGACCCGATAGACACCCGTATGGTCCTGGCTCTCGGCCTCTCGGCTGCGGCCAACGCGCCGCTCGAAGAAACCAAGTACAGCGTATTCAGGATGTAGGAGAAGAGGCTTGGCTAACTACGAACACCTGAGCGTAGGGCACGGGGACGCGGTTGCTACGGTGGCGCTCGCGCGCCCCGACGCCCGCAACGCCTTGAACGCTGGGCTCATCGGGGAGCTCCGGCGCTGCGCGGAGGAGTTGGCGGAAGACGATAAGGTGCGGGTAGTCGTCCTCTCGGGCGAGGGGGACTTCTTCTGCGCCGGGGCGGATATAGGGTACATGAGGGACACGGCCAACTTCTCTTACGAAGAGAACCTGGAGGACGCCCGGAACCTAGCGGCGATGTTCGAGGCGGTGGATAGATGCCCAAAGCCGGTCGTGGCGCGCGTCAAGGGGGCGGCGATCGGCGGCGGGGTCGGGCTCGTGGCGGCGGCGGACGTGGCGGTGGCAGAGGAAGGGACGGTGTTCGCTTTCTCGGAGGTACGCTTGGGGATCTCGCCGGCAGCGATCGCCCCGTTCGTGGTGCGCAAGATCGGCCATTCCCAGGTCCGGGCGCTGTTTTTGACCGGCGAACGCTTCGACGGGGTGCGGGCGCGCGAGATCGGGCTCGTCCATGAGGTGATTTCCGAGGAGGACCTCGACGCAGCGGTGCAGGAGAAGGTCGAAGGGCTCCTCATGGGCGGCCCCGAGGCTTTGGCCGCGACGAAGGCCCTCTTGCGGGAGCTCAGGGATGCGGCGCCCGACGAAGTTACGAAAATCACGGCGCGACGCATCGCGCAGCTTCGCACAGGGGAGGAGGGACAGGAAGGCTTGGGGACCTTTCTGGAGAAGCGCAAGCCCGCTTGGAGGGAGGAGTTGTGAGCTTCAGCAAGCTGCTGATCGCGAACCGCGGCGAGGTAGCCGTGCGCATCATCCAGGCGTGCAAGGAGCTCGACATAAAGACCGTCGCCGTCTACTCCGAGATCGACGAGGGAGCGATGCATGTCCGGCTCGCCGACGAGGCGTATCTTATAGGGACGGCCCCTGCCACGGAGAGTTACTTGAACGTCGAGAAAATCGTCGAAGCGATCGAGAAGTCCGGGGCCGAGGCTGTACATCCCGGCTACGGCTTCCTCTCGGAGAGCGCTGACTTCGCGCGGGCGGTCGAAGGGGCTGGTGCCATCTGGGTCGGACCGCCGCCCGAGGCGATGGAGGCGATGGGCCTTAAGGTGAGGGCCAAAGAGATCGCACGCAGGGCCGACGTGCCCACGGTCCCAGGCTACGATGGCGAAGACGAGTCCGAAGAGAGGCTGGCGGAAGAGGCCGAAAGGATCGGCTACCCCGTTCTCGTCAAGGCGAGCGCGGGAGGCGGAGGACGCGGGATGCGGGCCGTCGCCAGGCCGCGGGATTTCCTCGAAGCCCTCCGGGGCGCGAGGCGGGAAGCTGCCTCGGCGTTCGGAGACGACTCGGTGCTCCTGGAGAAGTACGTCGAGAGCCCCCGGCACGTAGAGGTCCAAGTAATCAGCGACAACTATGGCAACGTCATCCACCTCTATGAGAGGGATTGCTCGATCCAGCGTAGGCACCAGAAGGTGATCGAGGAGGCCCCCTCGCCGGCCTTGGATCCGGAGCTGCGGGAGGAGATGTGCGACGCGGCGGTGCGCCTGGCGCAAGAGGCGGGCTACCGCAACGCCGGGACCGTCGAGTTCCTCCTCGAAGGCGACGAGTACTACTTTCTCGAGATGAACACCCGCCTCCAGGTGGAGCACCCGGTGACGGAGCGCGTCACGGACCTCGATCTCGTGCAGCTCCAACTCACCGTCGCCGACGGAGAGCCGTTGGCGGTCTCGCAGGAGGACGTCGCGCTGCGCGGCAGCGCGATCGAGGTCCGCGTCTACGCGGAAGGGGAGGGAGGGCTGCCCACCGGAGGCAGGCTGCTCGCCTTCGCGCCTCCGGGGGGGCCAGGCATCCGCAACGACAACGGGGTCGAGAGCGGGGACGAGGTCTCAGTGCATTACGACCCCATGATCGCCAAGCTCGTCGTCTTCGCCCCCGATCGGGAGATGGCCGTCCGGAGGCTCCGCCGGGCGCTGGAGGACTACACCATCCTCGGCCTCCCGACGAACCTGCCGCTTTTGAAGCGTATCGCGGAGCATCCCGCCTTCGCCGCCGGGGAGACCGCCACCGACTTCCTGGAGAAGCACCGGCTGGAGGAGCCACCCGTCGAGCTTCCCGTGCCGGAGGAGGCGATACTCCTCGCTGCCGCGGGCGAGCTGGTCTCAGGGCGCACAACCGCCAAGCCTTTCGCGGTCGGCCCGTGGCGTCACCTGGGCTCGGTCCGGCTATGCTACCGTACGGGCGAAGCGGAACACCGGGTCGAAGCCGAACGTTTGGGAAGCAACACCTTCAAGTTACAGCTGGAGGAGGGCGAGTCCGTCGTCGAGGTGCTGAACTTCCGGGACGGCGAGATGCACGCCACAATGGACAGCAACCCCATCAGGGCCGGGTTCGTTTTGGATGAGCTCGAGGTGCGCCTCTCACTCCGCGGGGTGGTCTACGAGCTCTTTAAACCTCGTCCACCCGACGTGGACGAGGTGGGACCGGGCGGGGCGGATGCGGGCGGCGCGAGCCTGACGGCACCTATGCCGGGCACGGTGGTGAAGGTGCTGGTGAGCGAGGGCGACGAGGTCGAGGAGGGGCAGCTTCTCCTGGTGCTGGAGGCGATGAAGACGGAGCAATCGGTGGCGGCCCCCCATGCCGGGGTGGTGAGATCGCTCCCCTACGCCGAGGGTGCCGGTGTCCCCGGCGGGGCGGTGCTGGCGGAGCTGGAGGAGAGGGAAGAAGAGGAGGAGTAAGTTTTTCTCTACGCAGTCGTGTTACGAGCCGCCCGCGCCCTGCTGTCCGAAGAGCTCGGTGTATTCGTCCTTGAGTTGGTCTCGGACGTGATCCATCTTACCTGTGGTCACGGCTTCTTCCATAACCGTCGCAACCGCCCGAGCGTGGCGGATGGCCTCGGGCTCTTCGACACCTTCCTTATCTGCGACGCGCCGGTAGAACTCCGCAAGCGAGAAGCCGTCTCTGCCGCCTTCACCTCTCAACGGATCTGCGATCTCCGGTGGAAGCTGGTCGGCGAGGTTGTTCGGCTCATTGCCTGCGAGCCGTTCTCTCAAGGTTTCGAGGGTTGCCCGGATGCCACGCTCGGCCTCTTCGTTCGTCTGAGCCTCTGCAAGGTCTTTCACCCGAGCGATAAACTCGTCTTGTTTCATGAAGATCCTTTCTCTAACTTACGGGTTGCAAATACCCGCGTCGGCGGGCGGACAAACGAGGGTTCGACGAGTGGCGACCTTAGCTGTTTCACAGGAACGATTTACTGCAACCTACCAGGGGAGCACGCTCTCATAGCCGTTGCGGCGTATACTGGATGTGATTGATGGTTGCCCAGAAGATAAGTTTAGAATCAGCACATCTGCTGGCGACTATGGATAATAGGAATGAACGTCGCGGGCAAAAAACGGGGGAGAGGCCGCCGGTAAGGCTTGGAGCTTCATGCTCGTAGACTTCGCGGCGAGTCGCCTCTGTGAGCTTGATCTCGTGAGCACCTCCTATTGCTGGCCTCCACCGTAAGTAACCGGAACCTCGACTCCTTCGAACGAACCGTCGCGCGGGCTCTCGCTGCCAACACGGAGGGACGCTTGTCCCTCGAAGGCAGGTAACTCTAGCGACGCTTCGAAGTAACCCCAGGTCTCGGTCCAGTCGTTGGACAAAACGGTGCTCTGGGCGAGAATGTTGCCGCCCGAATCTACCAGCCTGATGGTATTCGAGGCCTCGAAGTTGCGGGAGTAGCCGCTTACCGTTAGCGGACTGGTTATGGCTTCCCCCTTCCGGGGTTGAAAGAGAACTGTCCTCTCTGCCCGGGCCGGGATCGGGAAGCTCAGATCGACGCTTGCGGGGCGGTAGTCGATGACCAGGCGCCCCGGGTCGGAGAGCTCCGTTACACGGTATTGGAACGCTCCCGTGGCGAAGATGTCCACGAACATGCCCCCACCGGGAGCCCGGACCACGTAGAAGTTGTCCATGATAGAGCCGCTGAAGGTCTCGCCAGTGACCAGCGTAGCGCCCACGCCCGGAAACATGATCCGCGCATACCCCTCCCCAGTAGGACTGCTCAGCGACCAAGCGGGAATCCGAGAAGAAGGAGCACCTTCCGACCCGAAGTCTATGATCATCCGTTCGTAGCCCTCGTGCTCGCCGAATGTTACCTCTTGGATACTGTCCGCTGCTCCCTCTGAACCCCCGCTCATCTCGGAAGCCGCGGTGAAAGGTACTTCGTCCCGAGCCGTCTCTTCTTCGGAAGTCGTCTCCTGCCGGGTTTGGCTCTCTGACACGGCGGTTGTGTCCTCGGTCGTTCTGGTTCCTTGTTCTTGCCGGCTACCCTGGCCACAGCCGGTGGCCAAAACGGCAACCAGCAAGGCGACCCAAATCACCACTATGAAATGTCTCAAACCCATTGCCTCCCGTCATCCGCCTTCTTGTAGAGAGGGTAAGCGGCCAACATCAGCCAGCGTAGTACTCGACGTAATCCATGTAGTTGTACCAATTCCAGTGATAGCCAGGGTCAGTGTGAGTGTTCGGGTATGGAACCTCGTCGTGCCCGATAATGTGGACCCAGTCGACCGGGATGCCGTACTTGTTGCATAGGTACGCCGAGAGCTTGGCCGACGAGTGGTACATGGCCTCGGTGAACCATTTGGGGTCTGAGATGTAGCCCTCGTGCTCTATACCGATGGAGGTCTGATTGTAGGGTAAGTTCCCCGCGTGCCAGGCGATGTTCTTCTCCAAAACCGATTGGCCGATAAAGCCGTCCGAGGAGCGGACGATGTAGTGGGCTGAAGCCTGGGCGCTAGAGTTTTGGAACCAGTTTATGGCGCTCGACCAGGAACCCTGGGTGACGTGGATGACGATCTTGTTTATCGGGTTGGAGTAGGGGCGGTTCGCCGCCGTGTAGTTGCTGGAGTTCGCCGGAATGTAGGTCGAGCCCAAGTATTCGCCGACCATCAGAGCACCTCGTCCAGAAGATCCGTCACCCAAGCCGTCAAGCTCTGGGCCCACAGAGAGACCTGCTCGCCGTCGAGAGTGTACGCTTGAGCGCCCTGCTCCAGCTTCTCGAAGACACGCTCGGCGTAGAGCTCACCGGCCCCGACCCCGGAGACCGCCTCGTAGGACTTACCGCTTCCCCCATTGCCGGCCACCGCCCCGAAGTAGTCGCCCAAGGTGGCAGGCCCCTCTCCCTGGGACTCTGCCAAGAGTGCCGCCCCGCCCAGGATGTTGGATCTACGGTCCGTCTTGAGCTGCTCCTCGGGGATGCCGGTCAGCCTCGACGCCTCGCCCAAGGTATCTGCAGAGTCGTTCTGGACCAGTTGCATGATCCCGTAGGATCCCCGGCCGTGGGGATTGCCGGGCTCGTAGGCGCTGGCCTCCGGAGGTGGCATCTCCCAGCGGCTGTTGACGTAGCTCATCGCTAGCAGGAGACTCACCGGGACTTCGTATTCCTTGGCCGCCTCCTTGATTTCCTCTTCAAGGGAAGAGTTTGGCGGAGCTTGGGCCAAGGCCTTGCCAGAGCCCATCACCCCGAGCAATGCTGCACCTGCCATACCGACTCCACTTATCCTAAGGAAGCGACGCCGGTTCATCGCCCCGGGCGGCTCCGTAGAACCTTTGGAATGCATTCCCCCCTCCTCTGGGAATAGCCCTATAGACCTATTTTGAGCCCATTATCGCTTAGTTTGAGGAAAGATTAAAGTACTTTGGAGAACTTCAGGAGAAATTAGAAGAACTCTCACACCAGGTTTCAAACCCCCACGTCGACTGAGAGTCGTCCTCAAAGGGGTGCCTCATCCTTGCTTACCGATCTTTGCCTGCTACCATAGCGCCTGCCCGTTCGTGACGTGACAAAAGGGGTGGGTTACATTACTTGGAAGAGGTTTCGAAGGCTGGATGTAGCCTGCTAGGTCGGCGAGGCAGGTCGTAGGGAGGCAAGGAGCCCGGTGATCGAAGGCTCGCCGCGCGCCGAGCGAGCGAGGCGCTCGAAGCCTTCGCGCGGCTGCCGAGCATCGAGCGGTCGGCGGTAGAAGGAGTGAGGGAGGCCTTCGAGCAGCGTGAGCGGGAGGTGACTGCCTCCCTCGCCGGGCTCGAGCGCGAGGTGGGTAGCGAGCTCGAATGCGAGTTGCACCGGCGGCAGGCCGAGGCTTTAAGCCGCGACGCCGCGAGCGAGGCGCTGCGCGAACTCGCCGAGGTCGGCCTGCTACCCAAAACGATGGTTCACCGCGCGGTCCAAGGGCACGATCATTAGCAAGATGCGTCTACCAACCTGCGGCGACGCGATACAAGAAATCACGACATATGCCCGCTAGCAACTGCGGAAAGTGGGTTCAACGAGTCGCCTCGCCGGATATGAAGCGACGAGCTCAGCTCGACAGCTCGGCGGCCATGAGCATGAGACCGCCGTCGACGACGAACGAGGAGCCGGTAGCGTAGGACGCTTTCTCCGAGGCGAGAAAGGCGATCCAAGTCGAGATCTCGCGGGCGTGGCCGGGACGGCCTAAAGGCAGGTTTGAACGCTCGATAGTACCTGGGTCCGTGTCCTCGTCACCGGTCATGGGGGTAGAGATCTCGCCAGGGGCGATGGCGTTGACCGTGATACCGTATGGGGCTAGCTCCATCGCCATGACCTTCGTGAGCAGGCCCAGGCCCGCCTTCGAAGTGCCGTAGGCCGACGCTCCCATACGGGGGATGTGCTCGTGTACGGAGGTGACGTTTATTATACTGCCGCCGTTCTCCGCCTCCACCATCCTCCTCGCCACTCTCTGGGCGCAAAGAAAGGCACCGTCGAGGTTCGTGTCCATGGCCCTGCGCCACTCGTCGTAGGAGAGTTCCAAGAAATCACCTGTCGGGTCGCCGGTACCGGCGTTGTTCACCAGGACGTCTAGCCCGCCCAAAGCGTCCGCCAGCTCGTCTATGACGCCGGCGGCTTTGGGCAGGTCGGGGCCGGTCAGGTCGAGCCGACGAACCACGCCGCGACGACCCACCCCTTCGACCGTCTCCAGCGTCTCCCAGGCACCGGCCTCGTCTTTGAAGTAGGTGATCCCCACGTCGAAACCGTTCTCCGCCAGCTCTTTCGCGGTCTCCTGGCCGATCCCGGAGTCCGAGGCCGTGACGATCGCGACGAGGCTCACAGCAACTGCTCCCCGACGGATTTCGAGGTCTCGTGTTTCACTTTTCTCCTTAACATGGCTAGCTCCACTTACCCGACCGGCTTTACCCGAGGTAGGTCGAACCGTAAACCGAGCCCTTCGGTGGGTTCTCCGGCTGCGGGGTTCAAAAAGCGCAAAAAATACCCTTAGTACTAAAGCTCTTTCTCCGAAAGCCGGAGGTCGGTGGTGGTTCTCCAGAACCATGGGCTCTCGGCGTGGCCAACCTGTAGTGGCTTCCGAGAAGCTGACCGGCTGGCTACTATTCCCTACGGGCGGTAGAGGTATTGGAGTTCGGGGGTGGGGTTGAGCCCGGCGGTCTTGAGGACCTTAAGGGCCTCGGATTCAGGCGGGGCGAGGCGGCTCCGGAGGAGCTCGACGAGGCCCTGTACCCGCTGGTAGCGGACCACGGTCGCTTCCTCCACGCCCGCGAGGTCGCCCGCGACCTCGGCGGCGCTTTCGAGGTTGCCCAAAGCGTCCACGAGGCCCAAAGCCTCGGCCTGCTGACCCGAGTATATGCGGCCGTCGGCGAGCTCGCGCACTTCTTCCTCCGAGAGGCCGCGGCCCTCGACGATGACCCGGACGAAGCTGTCGTAGGCGTCGTTCACGTAGGTTTGCAGGATCTGAAGCTCCTCTTCGGTGGGCTCGCGGGTAGGGGAACCGATATCTTTGTAAGGCCCGCTCTTTACGGTCTCTTGCTCGATGCCGTACTCTTCGGCGGCTTCTGCGAAGTTAAAGTAGGAGAAGATCACGCCCAGCGAGCCCGTCAGGGTATTCTGGTTGGCGACAATCTCGTCGGCGACGGTGGCAATGTAGTATCCGCCCGAGGCCGCCGTGTCGCCCATCGAGACGACGACGGGCTTCTCCGTCTCCTCCTTGAATTCCTGGATGCTTTCGCGCATCCGATCGCTGGCCACGACGCCGCCGCCCGGGGAGTTGACCTCGATGACCACGGCCTTGACGCTGTCGTCCCTTTCGGCCTGCCTCAGCTGGTTGCGTAGGGTTTCGGGGGTCGCCGTCTGGGCCCCCAAAGCGTCGGAGCCAGCAGAGCTTATCTGCCCGACGACGGGCAGGACCGCGACCTTGTCGACGCCCTCGCCGGTGACGTATTTCTCCTGAAACCTCTCGGGGGGCGCTGCGTTCCCGCCACCTCCCCTGCCGCCGTCCGAGCTGCCGGGAGCGGCGACGAGGACCAGCGAGATCGCGGCCACCGTCAAGAACAGGAGCCCGAGGGCGATCGCGCCCCCGATCACCAACCCCCTCCTGCCCCGCCGGGGCGAGCTGCCCCGCGCCTCCCCCGTCGTGGTCTCGGCTCCTCGTCCTTCTTCCACCCCGATCCCTTTCCTTTCAGCTCCTAAGACGGTCCGCCCGAACCCGCCGCTCCGACGAGTAAGGCTATTAAGATACCGACGACTATGGCCACGATGAGTATAAGCCCAACGAAGCCGGCGCACGAGATGGCGCAAGAGCCCGCCGATTGCCCGTAGCCGACGCGGCGGGCGAAGGAAGCCCCTATCACCACGAGGACCACGTGCCAGACGAGGAAGGCCAGCCCGACCAGGGAGGTCAAAGCCCCGATGACGCTCGTCGCCCCGCTCTCGGGACCCAAAGCCACCTGCGAGCCCGTCAGGAGGATCTGGAGCGCGGCCTGGATAACGAACGGGACGCTCCCCACCCCGACAACGGCGAGCATGGCCGAGAACGGCCCGGCGCCGCCGAAGAAGCTGGTCACGAGCTGCATCAACGCGGAGACCAACAGCCACCAGACGAACGCACCGACAACGGCGAAGACCAAGAGTGCGACCGAAATGACTTCGGGTGCGCTCTCGTAGAACTCCGGGGGCAAACCGGGAATATTTTGAGGACTAAACTGGCTCGCCGTGAGGCCGCCCAAGGCGTCTATCACGCCGCCGATCAAACTCAAAACCGCGTACAGGACCGTAACGATAAAGCCGAGCAACACCCGACGCCCTTCGGCGACACGTGCGAGCGTCCGAACTGGCGACCAGATCACCGCCAGTGCCTCCAAGAGACCTCCCTCCGGGATTTATACGGGGGCATCTTACACCAATGCACCCCTCGCGGGCGCCGCGGTTTCGTTCAGCCGTAGATGTTTACGAAGTTTGTAGGGTCGCGCGGTTTGCGACCCTCTCTCCTGAGGATGTCTTCCTTGGCGGCGGAAGGGGTTACGGACTCGTCGCGGGCTTCCAGGGCGAGCCGTTCGCGGTGGGCGATTATCCACAGATACAGGTCGAGTTCGGTGCGTTCCGGAAAGGCGACGAGGATGCGCTCTTCCCGGATCATGGCCGCTATCGGCGCGTAGTGGTACTCGTACCAGTCTCTCAAGACCTCCTCCGGGGAGACGTAGCGCCGCCAGAGCTGGCTTAACCGGAAGCCGTGCGCCTCGATGTGGGTCGCGAGCCTCCGGTAGTCGGTGACGTCGGAGAGCTCGACCTTTAGCTCCGGGAGAACGCGGTCGATTGGGAGCCTCTCTAGGAGGCGGCGGTGCTCCAGTTTGTACAAGAGGTCGCGCGCGGTGATGGCCGAGTCGATGGGAATCCGGCTCCTTAGCTCTATAACCTCGGCGTCGATCATCTCGACGCCCTGCTGATGGGCCACGCTGACGCGGTGGTTGCCGTCCCTTACGAAGTAGGCGTCCCCGATCTTGTACACGCTCACCGGCGGCAGCTCCTCGGCCCGGTGCATGGCCTGGTCTATCTTCTTCCACCGCCCTTCGAGGCTCGGCTTCGACGGCAGAAACGCCCGGTCGAAGTCCCTGTGCCGCCCGACGCTCCCCACGATCTTCGCCACCGGCACGACGCGCATCCCGAGGTAGGTCTGCTCCACCGCCCCCAGAGCACTCCGTACCTCGTCGAAGGAGAGAAGCTCGTTGGAGGCCGGGTCCTTGCGCAGGTACGCCCCGAGGCGCCTCAAGAACGCTCGCCGCCGGGCGCGGGAGAAGTTCTTGTCCGCCCGCTCGTTCAGGTTCATGCCGGTTCCGTCCGAAGCATCACCACGCTAATCTACAACCCGCTCCTCCCGCCGACAACCTCCCCGGCCTCCTCCTCCGGCGCTTCCAGGGTCTGCTGCCCGTACACGTTCACGACCCGCGTCGCGCCTCGGTTTGTGACCCGCTGGCTCGACGCCTCCGGCCCGTACAGGTGCACGTGGCCGTGCAGCCATAGAGGAGGTTCGTGCCGCTCGATGAGCGAGAGGAACGTCTCGAAGCCTTTGTGGCACTGATCCTCGCGGTCCCCGAGGCCGCAAGGCGGGGCGTGGGTCACGAAGACGTCGGGCTTCTTGCGACCCCTCAAAGCCCTTAGGGCTATCTTCGCGGAGAGTAGGCGTCCCCGGCGGCGCATCGCGCGTTCGGTGTACTGGTTTGGTCCCCCAGAGTACCAGCGCGATCCGGAGAGGCCTGCCAAAATCAGACCACCCGCCTCCACGACGCGTCCGTCGAGGGAGACGCAGCCGGCGGGCGACTTCGCGTCCTCGGCCGGGTCGTGGTTGCCCCGCACGTAGTAGAGGGGCGTGCCGGAGACGGTGACGACGTACTCCAGGTACTCGAACGGCAGATCTCCGCAGGAGATGACGGCCTTAACTTCGGCGGCGTAGGAGGGGAGGCCCGCCCCGTAGAGCACCGGCTCCACGACGTCGCTGATCGCGAGTATCTTCACGCGCCTTCTTCCATGGTCCCTGGATCATACCTTCTCTCGGACCGGGACGAGCCAACGACTCAACCTCGGCGGTGGCGAGCACCTCCAAAACAGACTGGCCCTTATCTACGACCGCGAACTGCCCTTATTGCTGCTCTGTTTGCCCGAAGGCGCTATGGCAGACGCTCAAGATCTCGACTTGGAGACTGATCGGTAGATCCTGATGTATCTGCTTCCCCTTGAAGTAGGCTTCGAGGTAGTAGCGCTAGTCGGGCTGATTGGTCCTTGCTCTGTGAGGGTAGTAGCTTGAAGAGCACCTGAAAGAGAGGAAGGACACGCTTTATGGCCGGACCGGAGACCCCGAAGCTAATGGTGGACGTGGTCGTGCCCTCGGAGGAGGGACGCATACTGCTCATCCGCCGCGCGAGCGACCCCTACGAAGGCCAGTGGGCCCTACCTGGCGGCTTCGTCGAGGTAGGGGAGACGCTCGAGGAGGCGGCGGCCCGGGAGGCCGAGGAAGAGACCGGGTTCGAGATCGACATAGTGCGCCTCATCGGCGTCTACTCGGACCCCGACCGCGACCCCCGGGGGCACAACGTGAGCTGCGTCTACCTCGCCCGCGTCCGGGAGGGCGAGCCCACCCCCGCCTCCGACGCCACCGAAGTCTCTTTCCTGGACCCCTCCGAGGTCGAGCTGGCCTTCGACCACCAGAAGATCGTCTCGGACGCCCTCTCCGGCGGCGCTCCACCCACCTACTGAGCCTGGACGAAGATCTCCCGCGCCAAAGGTCGCCATGCCCTTAAGGCGCGAAGGGATGAGCCGAGGGAAGAGCCTCTTCTACAGCCAACTCTCCGCAGTGGTCGAGCCGGTCGCGGCGGTCGTCGAGGCGGCGGCCGTGATCCTGGCCACACCAATTCTGCCCTACGCTCTGGCCTTTGCGGCAGGAGCAATGATCTTCGTCGTCGCCGAGGAGCTTGTCCCCGAGGCCAAGCGCGGCAGCCCGGATATATCCGCTATGACGCTCATGGTTGGCTTCGCCGTCATGATGACGCTCGATGTCGCGCTCGGCGTCAGCCGAGTGCTGAACTTGTCGGCAAAAGATCGGGTGTTCGTTGCGGCAGCATCGAATGGACTGCCGGCAGGAAGCCGACAAGCTGAAATGCTGACTCGCTCTCCTATATACTTCCGCCGCTTTGAGGGATCGGGACCAGAGAAAGGCTTCCAGGCTCGCGGTGGGGTCGTGGGCCTTATACGACTTCTCTAATACGATCTTCTCGATCAGCATCTTGAGCTACTTCTTCCCCCTGTGGCTCGGGGACGAGCTCGGGGCTGGGGCGGGCGTATTCAATTACGTGGCCGCTGGCTCCGCCCTCCTCGTGGTGCTCACGGCGCCGTTTCTCGGGGCCGTCGCGGACTTGAGGCAACGGCGGCTGCCGTACCTGGTAGTGCTTACCGTGCTCGCGGTTCTCTTCACGGCGGGCCTCGACCTCGCCGGAGACGTGCTCGCGGCGGCAGCGCTCTTCGTCGCGGCGAATTACACGTACCAGTCGGCGCTCGTGTTCTACGACGCCCTCTTGCCCAGCGTCTCCGGCGGGCGCGGGGCCGGCAAGGTCAGCGGTTACGGGACCGCCGCGGGCTACGTCAGCACCGTTCTCGCCCTCGTCGTTCTGACGCTCTTCGTGACGCAACCCGAGACCATAAAAGATTCGCTCGGGTCCTTAGGCGTCTGGATTGACACTGGCGACGAGCCCAACTCCAACGCCTTTTTGCCGACCGCGGTGCTCTACCTCATCTTCAGTTTACCGGCCTTCTTCTTCGTGCCCGATCGCGCGGCGCGCGCGCCCCGTTCTGTGAGGCTCGTAGCGACCTACCGGGCCGTGTTTTCGACGGCAAGGAACCTCCGGTCCTATGCCGGGCTCGGGACGTTCGTCGTGGCGACGCTACTGTACACAGATGCGGCGAACACGGCTATCACGAACATGTCACTCTACGGGCGGGAGGTTTTCGGGATGGAGCAGGCGGAGATCCGGAACCTCCTCCTATTCTCGACGGTCTTCGCCGTCGTGGGGGCTTTGGGCTTCGGGTATGTCTCCGACAGAGCGGGACCGAAGAACGGGCTCATCGCGGTACTCGTGGCGTGGTTTCTCGCTATCGTGCTCGCCACGGTCGCCGTGGCGTCCTGGATGCTCGTGCTCGCTGGACCGCTCGTGGGCGCTGCGCTCGGGGGCACGTGGACGGTCAGCCGGGCCATGCTCGTCGCCCTCTCGCCACCGGAGAAGCTCGGAGAGTTCTTCGGCTTCTACGCTCTTGCCGGCAAGCTCTCGGCCGTCGCCGGACCGGCGCTCACGGCGCTGCTTCTGACGGCGTTCGGGGCGCTAGGGACGGTCGCCTACCGGGTCGCCATAGGCTCGCTGGCCTTGATCATAGCCGTGAGCCTCATCATTCTCCTGCGTGTCCCCGACGTCCGCCCCGAGCACAACATCGAGGAGTTCGCGGACCCAACCGCCGGCGCGCCGGGCACACTCCCGACGGGGGCCGAAAGAGAGCCTGCCCCGTGAGTACCGTGGCGCTCTGGGGGAGCATCGTCACGGACTACGAAGTCTGGCTAGGGGGCGCCGTCCTCCTCGAAGGGGGGACCATAGAGGACGTGAGCCGCGAACCCCTCGAGGTCAATGAAGTCCACGAGTACCCGGACCATTACGTGCTACCCGGCTTTTTGGACCTGCAGGTCAACGGGTCCTTCGGGGTGGACGTCGCCGCCGAGCCCGGGCGCCTGGCGGAGCTCTCGAAGAAGCTTGTGGCAACCGGGACCACGAGCTACCTGCCGACCCTGATCTCCTCTCCCCCGACGCTCTACCGCGAGGCCCTCCCCAAAGTCGCCGACCTGGCGCGCGAGGGCGCCTCTGGCGGCGCGCAGGTACTCGGGGCGCACCTCGAAGGGCCGTTCATCAACGAGGAAAAGAAGGGCGCACATCCGGCCGAGCACGTCTCCCCGCCGGATCCAGGCCTCCTCAACGAGCTTCTGGACGTGGTGCCGGTGCGGATGCTCACCCTGGCGCCGGAGCTCGGAGGCGCTGCGGACCTCGTACGGATGGCCGGCGGTCGTGGGGTGGCGGTCTCGGCCGGCCACTCGGACGCCCCTTTCGAGCTTGCCTACGAGGTCTTTGACGGGGAAGTCGCGGGCGTGACCCACCTGTTCAACGCGATGAGCCCGCTGCACCATCGGGAGCCGGGCCTCCCGGGGGCGGCCTTCGCGCACCCCCGAGTGTTCTGTAGCCTCATCGCGGATGGTCGGCACGTGCATCCCGAGGTGGTGGCACTCGCCTTTCGCGTTTTGGGCCCAGATCGTCTGTATCTCGTGACCGACGCCATCGCCGCCGCTGGCATGGAGCCTGGCGAGTATTCTTTGGCGACCCGCCGGATTCGCCTCGACGAGCACGTACCAAGGCTGCTGGAGAGTGGGGAGATCGCCGGTAGCGTCCTCGCCATGAACGAGGCCTTCCGGAACATCCTCGCGTTTACCGGCTGCACGATCCCCGAAGCGGCTCGGATGGCCGCCGCCACCCCCGCGAGGCTTACCGGCGAGGGGGAGCGAAAGGGCCGCCTCGCCCCCGGCTACGACGCCGACATCACCGTCCTGCGCCCCGACCTCTCTGTTGAGGCTGTCTACAATGCTGGCTCGCGGGTCTACCCTGCCTAAAGCGCGGCGTTTTTATGCGGGGCTCGTCCTTTCGTCTGCGCGCACCACGAAGACCGGGCAGTGCGCGTGGCGGACGACGCTCTCGGAGACGCTCCCGAGGACGGCCCGCCTCAGGGCGCCCAAGCCCCGGCTACCGACGAATATAATGCCCACTCCGAGCTCCTCGCTGAGGGTGACGATCTGCTCGGCCGGGCGGCCGAGCCTGAGGTGGGCCTCGGCGATCCGACCGCCTTCGGCCTGTATTCTATCGACCTCTTCGTCGAGCAACCTCTGGGCGTTGTCCCGGAGCTCGGCGGGCTCCTCTTCGGTGTAGGCGTAGAACGTCGAGAGGTATTCGCCGACGTGCACGACGTGCAGCTCGGAGCCGGTCTTCTCGCAGAGTTCTATAGCGGATTGGGCGGCGAGCGATGCCTCCGAAGAGCCGTCGGTCGCGAGCAAGACTCTGGTCGGGAAAATAGACATTACCTCACCTCCTCACCGGCCTCCTCGATGCGATCGCCGCGGGCGAGGCGGCTGCTACGCATGCTGTAGGCGAAGTAGATCACGAGTCCCAGAGCCATCCACACCAGGAACCTGACCCACGTCCCCACAGGCAAGAAAATCATCAGCAAAAAGCAGATCAGGGCGGCCAGGATGGGGACCACCGGGACCAGTGGCGTCCGGAAAGCGCGTCTCAACTCCGGGTTCGTCCTTCGGAGGATGATGACGCTTATAGAGACCAGGACGAAGGCGAAGAGCGTCCCGATGTTCGTCAGCTCCGCGAGCTGCTGCAGGTTCACGAAGCCTGCCATGATGGCCACTACGGTGCCGGTCAGGATGGTTATGCGGTAGGGGGTGCGGTAGCGCGGGTGAGCGCGGGCGAAGTACAAGGGAAGGAGGTTGTCCCGGCTCATGGCGAAGGCCACCCGGCTCTGGCCGAGTATTAGAATCATGATCACGCTCGTCAGGCCTGCTAGGACGCCTACAGAGATCAACCCCGCTGCCCAGTCCAGCCCGGCCGCCGAGAGCGCATCCGCTATCGGGGCAGGAGTGCCCAGCTGGGTGTAGGGCAAGATCGCGGTCAGGATCAGTGAGACCACGACGTACAGTATCGTGCAGATCGCCAGCGAGGCCAAAATGCCTATGGGTAGGTCGCGCTGCGGGTTGCGCGCCTCTTCGGAGGTCGTCGCCACGACGTCGAAGCCGATGTAGGCGAAGAAGACGATCGCTGCCGCTGTGAAGATTCCAGGGAGGCCGAACGCCTGCCCTTGGACCCCCAAGATGAACTGCAAGAGCGAAGGTTCCCCGGCTTCGGGCGAGGCGCTCCCCACCTCTCCCCCTGCCGGCGGGATGAACGGCGACCAGTTCGCCGGGTTTATCAAGAAGATCCCGACCACTATGAAGAAAACCACCACGGCGAGCTTTATCGTGGTGATCACGATGTTGACAGAGGAGCTTACGCGGATACCAACGACCAGGATCGCCGTCAGGATCAGCGCTATGGCCATCGCCGGCACGTTTACGGCCCCTTCGGGGGTGATGGACTGTGGGAGCGTTATACCGAAGAAGCTGTTGAGGATATTCCCGAAGTACCCCGACCATCCGACGGAGACCGCGGACGCTCCGACGATAAACTCCAGGATCAAGTCCCACCCGATGATCCAGGCAACGAACTCGCCGATCGAGGCGTAGGAGAACGTGTAGGCACTCCCTGCCACCGGGACCGTGCTCGCGAACTCCGCGTAACACAACGCCGCCAAAGCACACGCGATCCCCGAGACGACATATGAGAGGGAGACAGCTGGCCCCGCAAAGTTCGCCGCCGCAACCCCGGTGAGAACGAAAAGCCCCGTCCCGATAATCACCCCGATGCCGAAGACTGTCAGGTCCAAGGGCCCCAAAGCCTTCCTCAGCTGGAACTCTGGCTCCTCGGTGTCCCGGATGGCTTGCTCGACCGACTTGGTACGCATTATTCCCATATGTCTCCCCTGGTTCGAACCTTTGCGGCGAGCGCCGTCGCGCCGCCGGTTTCTCCTCTACCCTGCATCTCTCGACGCACGATCATTCTATGAGAAAGTTCGCAGTCCCGCCAGGGTGTTTAGACGCCCTCAGCGGAACCCGGTAGACGAGCGAAGTAGGTCCAGAGTTGGCTCCACGACCTTCTCGACAGGGATGTCGGCGACCACCGAGACGGCGTGCCCGCAGTCGTTGTCGAAGAGGGTGGCGCCGCAGAGCGGGCAGCTCGAACTCCAGGAGAGGGCGGGGCGGTGCCTGCTGCGCGTGGGGGGGGCGGCGTTTATGAGGTTGGGTCCCCAGTAGATCCCCACGGTCGCCGCACCCACGGCCGTCCCCAAGTGCAGCGGTCCGGAGTCGTTGGAGACGACGACCGCGCACCGGCTCAAGAGACCGGCGAGTCCGCGAAGGGAGAGCCTACCGCAGAGGTTGAGGGCCTCGTGGCTCATGGTGGCCACTACCTTGGAGATCAAAGTACGATCCTCCTCCACCCCGACGACGGACACGTGGGCGTCGGCCTCGGCCAGAGCGTCCCCGACGGCGGCGAACTTCTCGGGCGGCCACCGGCGCCGTTCGTCGCCCGCCCCCGGGTGGAGGGCGACGAGAGGACCCTCGTTCTCCGGCACCACGTCGCCGGCCTCGGCCAGGTCTTCGGCCGTCGTGGTTAGGCGCGGTTCCAGGTCCGCCGTCCGCGCTCCGACGAGGGCCGCGGTTTCCAAATTACGCAAGATCTCCGACTGGTAGTAGACGTAGGGCATGGAACGGTCGAGGGGGGTGGCGTCCGGGGCCTTCGGTCCCGCCGTGACCCGCGCACCTAAACGACAAACGAACGGGTTGGAGTAGCCCCCGCCGCCGTGCATCTGGAGCGCCAGGTCGAACCGCTCCTTTCGCATGCGCACGAAGAAGCGTTCTAGCTCCTCCTCGCTTTCTTCGACGCCTGTGTCGGGACCGTTGACGCCTGTGGAGGGGGGGACGGAGATCGCGCGAGCCACGGATCCAGGCTGCCTGTCGAAGAGCTCCGTTTGGAGGGGACCCCCGAGTAGCGTGATCTCCGCCTCCGGGTAGGCCTCTCGGATCGCCGCAAGCGCCGGCAGCGTAAAGATAGAGTCCCCGAGCCCGCCGGCCCTAAGGACGGCGATCTTGCGGACGTTCCGTACGCGTTCAAGGCCGGGGGGCATTCGAGTGGTGTACTACCTTCGTCTGTGTGACCTCGTCGAGGAGGTCAGGACCGTAACCGAAGCCGAGGCCACTCCCTTTTCTCGGTTCGGCGGACCCGCCGGGGGCGCCGCCGAAGACCGCGTTGATCTTGACCGTCACGACCGAGAGCTCTCGCCAGGCTTTAGCCGCATTCTCCTGGTCCGTCGTGAGAACCACCGCTGCGAGCCCGTAAGCCGTATCGTTGGCCTTCTTCAAGGCCTCGTCGAACGAAAAGACGACCTCGACGGCGGCGACTGGACCGAAGGTCTCCTCGTCCACCACGGCCATCCCCGATCGGACGCCCGAAAGGACGGTCGGCGGGTAGAAGAAGCCGAACCCTTCGGGTACTTCCCCGCCGCACAAGAGCTCCGCGCCGGCCTCGACCGCCTCCCTGACGTGGCGGTGAACCAGGTCGCGCTGGCCCTCGTCTATGAGGGGACCCATCTCGATCCCGCGTTCGGTGCCGTCACCGACGCGCAGGCTCTTTGCCCGTTCCGTTAGCTCCCGTAAGAACTCTTCGGCTACCGCTTCGTGGACGTAGATGCGCTCGACGGAAGAGCAGATCTGGCCGGTGTTCGCGAATGAACCTGTGGCTGCCTCGCCCACGGCCCAGGCCGGGTCTACCCCTTCGTCTACGATCATGGGGTCCTTGCCGCCGAGCTCGACGACGGCTTTCTTGAGCTGGTGCCCCACTACCTCCAGGATCTCACGCCCCGTAGGAACCGAGCCCGTGAAGAGCACCAGATCCACGTCCTCGTGCGCCACCAGCGGACGCCCGGCTCGCTCGTCGCCCAACAGGAGGTTCAGTACACCGTCGGGTAGCTCGAACATCTCGAGGAGCTGCACCGCCGAGAGGGGCGTCTTCTCGGAGGGCTTGTAGACGACCGTGTTGCCGGTGACGAGTGCCGCCCCTAAGTACCCGCTAGCGATGGCGATGGGATCGTTCCATGGGACGACGACCGCCGCGATACCGTAGGGCTCGTGCACCATCGCGTCGAAGGCAAGGTAGCCGCCCTGAAGGCTCTTGCCCCGGTGCAGGGGCCCGAGCTCGGCGTACTGCTCGAGCGTCCCTATGCCGGCCTCGACCCCGCCCAAGGAGTCGTCTAAGGGCTTGCCGTTCTCCAGGGTAACGAGCTCGGCGAGCTCGCCCGCGTGTTCCCGCATCCTTCGCGCGGCGGCCTTTACGAACTGTGCCCTCTCGGCGGCGGGGAGGCATGACCAGTTGGACTTCGCCTCGTGGGCGGCCCTCACCGCTTCCGAAGCGTCGGTGCGGGTGCCGGCGGGGATCCGGCCGACGGTCTCTCCGGTGGCGGGGTTCAAAACCTCTATCCCTTCCTCGCTCGTCGAGGGCACACCCGCGTTGCCTATGAGGTGCGGAATCGTCTCTTTAGTTTCCAACGCTACCGTTCCTCTCAAATCTCGTTTATACCTGCGTGGGGAGCCTTCGCGCTCCGCCACAAAGCCGATCGCTGATATCTGACCGCTAAGGAAACGAAGTTTCGGTCATCGGCGTGACGACGAGCTCGTGGATCACGGAGTCCAAAGGTTGGGAGATCATGAACAAGATGCTCCTCGCCACCGTCTCGGGGGGCTGGAGGTTCTCGGGCGGCGGGGGAGGGTCCAAGGCCTTGAAGAAGTTGGTCCGCATCCCGCCTGGCACGATGACCATCGCCCTGACGCCTTTGATGCGCCCCTCAGCATGCAGGACCTGCGTGAGGCCCAAGAGGCCGTGCTTGGAGGAGGCGTAGGCGGCGGCGTTCTCCCACCCCTTCTTCGCGGCGGTCGAGGCGACGTTTAGGATCTGGCCACTACCTCGACCCATCATGTGCGGCATGACCGCCTTGGCCAGGAGCCACGGCGCCCTGAGGTTCACGTTCACCACATTGTCCCACTCTTCGAGCGTCAGCTCCGATGCCGGGCGGATGAAGTCCAACCCCGCCGCGTTCACGAGGACGTCTATCTTGCCCTCCGTGCCGAGCACGTCCTCCACTCCCCCCTGGATGGAGCCGGGGTCGTTGAGGTCCATGTACAACGGTCGCCCACCGTGCTTTGCGGCGACCTCGCCGGCCGCCTCCTTGTCGATGTCGGCGAGGACCACCCGTGCTCCGTGCTCGGTGAGTAGGCTGGCCGTTGCTGCCCCGAGACCGCTCCCCGCCCCGGTGACGAGGGCCACCTGGCCTGAAAGGTCGAACGTCGTGATGTTCTCTGGCATATAGGTGCTCTGCTCCTCCTATAAGAGCATCGTCAGGCCGTCCCCGTGGCGCGGTGCGCCGCGGTCTCCCGCACGACCTTCGAGAAGGCGGCGGCGGCGAGCGTGGCGACGCGCTCCCAAGTGTAGTGCTCCTCGACCCTGCGCCGGGCGGCGCGACCCATGCGGTCCCTGAGCTTCCCATCGGAGAGCAGGCGCAGGAGGCGATCAGCGAGTACCTCTGCCCTTTTGGGCGGGACGAGGAAGCCGGACGCACCGTCGGCCACGCTTGTCTTTATGCCACCTACCTCCGAGCCTACGACAGGTGTAGCGCAGGCCATCGCCTCCAAAGGGGTCATCCCGAACGGCTCATAGTGCGGCACCGAGACCGCCGCGTCGGCGGCGCCGTAGTAGCGGTAAAGCTCTCCCTGCGGCCGGCTTCCAGCGAAGATCACCCCCTCTCGAACCTTGAGCCCTTCGGCGAGGGTCGAGAGCTGGGCGATCTCGGGCGAGCCTCCGGGCTCGCCGCCCACTATCACGAGCCGCGCGTCGAGTCCGCGGGGCAGGAGGGCGAAGGCCTCGATGAGGGTTGCCACACCCTTGCGCGGGACGAGTCGGCCGACGTAGACGACCGTCGGCCTGTCGGGGAGGCCTAAAGCTCTACGGGTCTCCCTTTTGTCTACGGGACGGAACGTCCCTACATCCACGCCGCACGGCACGAGCGAGAGCCGTGCGGGATCGGTGCCGTAGAGCTCCGTAAGCTCCTCGACCTCCGCCGGGCAGGTCGCGAGTATTCGGTCCGCCTCCTCTACTATCCTGGACTCCGCCGCCGGTCGCTCGGGGGGAGATGTGTCGGCTCTGCCCTGCTCGCGACGCTTTATCGCCCCCAAGGCGTGGAAGGTCTGGGCGAACGGCAGCCCGAGGTCCCTCTTCGCCTCGCAGGCCACCCAGCCGCTCATCCAGAAGTTGGCATGCACGAGGTTGTACGCGGTCGGTTCTTCCCTCGCGAACCGGTAGAAGGCGTCCCTGAAAGGGACCATGTACGGGAACAGGTCGTCCTTCCGTATCCTCTTCACAGGGCCGGTGGGGAGGTTTATCACCCGCACCTCCTCGGCGAACGGAACGACCTCGGGGAGGAGCGGGTTGTCCTGGCGGGTGAAGACGTCCACCTCGTGCCCCATCGTCCCGAGGCGCCGGGCCAGCTCGGCGACGAAGACGTTCTGGCCGCCGGAGTCCTCGCCGCCCAGAGCGGCCAAAGGGCTCGCGTGTTCGCTGATCATGGCAAGGCGCACGGCGTCACCTCCCTCAAAGCCAAAGCCTCCTCGAATGCGGCCTCCCAGTCCGCAACGAACCGCTCCAGGCCGAACCTCTCGCGAACCGTGCGTTGACCCGCCTGCCCTACCCGGTGCGCCTCCTCTGGGTTCGCTAGGAGTTGCCGCATACTCTCGATGAGGTTCTCTACGTTCGTGTCGATGTAACCGTTCTCGCCGTCCTTTATCACGGTGACGAGCTCGGTCGTTGCGAGAGCGACTACGGGCAAGCCTATCTCCATCGCCTCCAGGACCGACAGAGGAAGGCTAGTGTACCGGATCGGGTTGAAGTAGAACCGATACGCCTTCATTCTCTCGTGCACCTCGGCCTGCGGCAGGTCCCCGAACCCACCGACCTCCTTGCTGTTGAAGCCGAAGAGGTCGAGTGGCACCTCCTCGCGGGTACGCTCGAAGAAGTCCCCGCCGACCACCCTTTTCCTGCGCGGCAGGTCGTTCACCAGAGAGACGCCCTTCTCAAGTTCGCCAGTGTAGGCGCCCTCCGGCGCCGCGGGGCTCACGGCATGGTCCACCACGCGCGTCGGGGTCTTTCGGCAGTCCCAGAAGAGGTCGTTGAAGTGGGTGACGTGCACGAGTAAAATCCCGGGGTCGTTTACCGGGTGGACCATCTCGTTTACCCGGGCCTGCGGGGTGTTGTGCTCCAAGTAGATCGCCGGTAGCGCCCTTTGTTCGGAGCTGAGTACCTCCAAGGCGTCCTCGAAGAAGTTCTTGGGCGTCTGGTAGACGACGAGGTCCAAGTTCAAGGCGCGCACTTCCTCGGCCGGGACGTCTACGGTGTCCGGCGACCACAGGTAGGTCGGCCCGCGACCGCCGTAACCCTCGGACTTATCCGGCTTTGTCGGCAAATAAAAGCGGTGTGGCGCCTGTACGAGGGTGTTCAGGTAGGAGCCGTGGATCTGCCAGACGAGTACGTTCAGCTTCCTCACGCTCCCAACAGCTCCCTCTCCGCGGCCAGGGCCTCGACGCTGCGTAGAACGTCTTCCGCCGAAACCTCAGAGATCGGACAGCCGCGGAGGACGGCGTGCCGGCCACGGTCCAGCGGTCCCCAGCGCTCGATCTCGGTCGAGGGGCCGAAGATGGTGACGCTCAGCGTCTTTAGGGCGTAGGCGAGGTGGGCGGGACCGGTGTCGTTCGAGACCACGACGCTCGCCCTCGAAACGAGCGCGATGAGCGTGGAGAGATCCGTCTTTCCGCCGAGGTCTAGAGAACCAGGGACGGCTACCCGCCGCGTGAGCTCCTTCTCCTTCACGTTCCCCGTGACCGCGGCGGCGTAGCCGCGCCGGGTCAGGGCCTGCGCCACCCGCCCGAAGCCTTCCGTGGGCCAGCGCTTCTCGGTGACGGAGGCGCCGGGATGCACGAGGGCCAGCGGCTTCCTCGGAGCGGCGGGGAGCAACGCCCGGGCGCGCCGGTCGTCCTCGTCTCGCACGCGCAGCTCCGGCTCGGCGTCGTCCAGTGCGTTCCCGATCACTCCCCCGACCTTCTCCGCGAGCAGGAGGAGCTTGCGCGACTCGTGCGTCTCTGTGTCCCAAGGGACCTCGACGTCGAAGTTCGGAACGTCTTTTCCCTCTGCGACGAAGCTGGCCGTGCGTCGGGCACCGAACCGGCCGACGAGCCGAGTCGAGGTCGGCCCTTTGCCGTGCATATTTACAGCGAGGTCGAACCGTTCGGCGCGTACCCGCGCGAGGAACTCCTCGAGGTTACTTTCATCTGACCCTCCATCTAGGCCGGGGGCCCCTGGGTAAGGGAGGACCCGGTCCACGTAGGGCAGGAGGTGGGGAGCGAGGGCGGTCGCCCAGGGCAGGGAGACTAGCGTGATCTCCGTCCCCGGATGCCCCCGATGGAGCGCCCTTAGAGCGCCCGTCGCGGCGACCAGATCGCCGAGATAAAGGCCGCGAAACATCGCCAGCTTCCTCACCGTACGACCTCCGCCGGCACCGGCGCCTCGCGCAGCAGCTCCAGAGCCGCCCCGGCGACGGTTTCGGGCGCGATACCGGTGAGGCATTCGTGGCCGATGGGGCAGATGCGCTTGTAGCAAGGAGCGCACGGGACCGGGTGGGTGAGGAGTCGGTGGGGGGTGCGCCACGGTCCCCATTGCTCCGGCGGGTTCGTCCCGGCGAAGACCGTGACGACCGGTCGCTTTAGGGCCGAGGCCACATGGCTCGTCCCCGTGTTGTTCGTCACCACGACCGCCGCTCGTCTGACGAGCGCCGCAAATGGGCCGAAGCTCGTCTCACCGCCCAAAGGTATCCCGGCGGAACCAGCGACGCGCCGCGACAGGTCCTTCTCGTCTTGCCCCCCGGTGACGAGCACGGGCAGCCCGCTCTCTACGCTGAGTTTCTCGACGACGGTCGCGTAGCGCTCCGGGGGGTAGACCCGCGAGGAGGCGCTCGCCCCCGGGTGCACGAGGAAGAAGTGCTCGACGCCGTGCCGCTCCAGGAGCTTCTCTGCTCCCTCCTCGTCCTCTTCTTGCGGGACGAGCACCATCTCCGGCTCGACCGGTGGGAAGCCCAAAAAGCTCGTCAGCTCTAGGCCACGCAGGACCTCGTGCTTGGGCGGCACGGTCTCCGTGTAGCGGTGGCGGTGGGTTAAGAGGGAGCCGGGTCCCTCCCAGGAACCGGCCGCACGTAGGGGGATACCGGCCAGGTAGCAGAGATAAGCCGCCGGCAGCGCCGACTGCTTGTAGGAGGTGAAGATGATCGCGGCGTCGAAGTCGCGTTCCTTTACCATCTCGACGGCGGCGAACTCCCGCGCCGGATGCTGCGGCAGCCGGAAGTAGACGTCCTCGTTGGGCGCGTGGTAGAGGATAGTCTCGTCTATGTCCAGGTCCACCCGGCTGACCTCGCAACCCGCCGGACCGGCCAAAAGGGCCAGGTGCGCCCCCGGGAGAGCCTGCCGGATGGCCCGGAAGGACGGGGTCGTGAGTAGCACGTCGCCCAGGTTGTCCAGCCGGACGAGGAGGACGCGTCGGAGATCGTCGGGGTTCGAGCTCCCGAATACCGGATGGGCGCTACCGTTCACGACCGGACCCCGGTGGACGGGCTCGTGATCCCGTCCACGTCTCCGGCAGCTTCGCCGACGGCCCTTATGTGCTCGATCGTGGCGGAGGACGAGCGTCCGGGGAGGAGCGGCAGGACGACGACCTCGCCGCCGAGCTTCTCGACCACGGATGCTTCGACGAGCCGCTTCCTCGCGTGGTCCCCGCCCTTGACGTGCAGATCCGGCTTGACACGCCGGATCAAGGCCTCCGGCGTGTCCTCGTCGAAGACGACGACGTGGTCCACACACGGGAGCGCTCCCAAGAGCTCGACCCGGTCCTCCTCGGACGTCACCGGCCGTCCCGGCCCCTTAACCCTTCGTGCGGAGGCGTCGGAGTTGACTCCGACGACGAGCACGTCCCCGAGCTTCCTGGCCTCCCGAAGCAGAAAGAGGTGCCCCCGGTGCAAAAGGTCGAAGCACCCGTTCGTGAAGACCACCTTCCCCCCCGAGCGCCGTACCTGATCTAGGCTCTCCTCCAGATCCTCCGGTGCCGCTTCTCCGATGGCTTCCTCTTCCGCTGGGAGCCGCTGCAGCAGCTCCCTCGCGCCTACTAGCACCGTACCGGGCCGGGACACGGCGAGCGTCGCGGCCTCAATCCCGAGCCTGGTGGCCACGCGCGGCTCGGCGCCGCTCGAGGCCAGCGCGAAGGTCGCGAGGAACGTGTCGCCCGCGCCGTTGACGTCCGGGTTCGCTACCTTGTGTCCTTCGAGGTGCGCCACGCCGGCGTCGTCCGCGACCACCGCCCCTTCCTCGGCGAGGGTCACGACCAGAGCACGGGCCCCAATCTCGCGCCGCAACTCCTCCGCGACCGCCCCGGCGTCGAGCCGGCCCGGATCCGCCTCGACCGGGAGGTCGAGTGCTTTCTGAGCCTCCAGGTGATTCGGGGTGGCAGCGGCGAGGCCGCGCCACCGGAGGCGGAAGGGATCCTTGGAGTCCAAAACTACGCACTCGTGTCCCGCGGCGCTGAGAGTGTCCACTACCCTCCCTGTCACGGTGCCACTAGAGTAGTCGGAGACTACGACGACGTCTGCGTCCTCCGCTAGGGCCGCCACCTTCTCTGCGAACCCTTTCTGCATGGCATCTTCGGGCGCCGTGGTGTCGCCCGAGTCCACGCGGGCCAGGGTGGCACCGTCGGCGACGAGGCGCTTCTTTATGACCGTCGCACGCCCGGGGACCTTAAAGACGTCTTCTGTCCGTATGCCGAACTCCTCGAGCTTCTCAAGGAGCTCCGCTCCGGGCCCATCGTCGCCGACCACAGAGAGCAAAGCCACCTCGGCGCCCAAGGCGGCGACGTTGGCGGCGACGTTGGCCGCGCCCCCGGGGGAGGCCTCCGCGAGAACATTTCTGAGGACCGGTGCGGGGGCGTCTGGGGCGAGGCGGGTGGCTTGGCCCCTCTCGAAGACGTCGAGCATCACGTCGCCTATCACGAGGCACCGGCGCCCCCGAAAGCTGCGCACGAGCATGGCGAGTTCTTCTTCGGCCGCTCGCCTCATGAGCGGAGGCTCACTGCGTCTTCAGCATCTGGGGATGCCCCGGACGCCTCGAGGATGTGGCGGACCGCTCCGGCGAAGTCTTCCGCCCGGAAATCGGGGGGCGGCTGGGCTGGTCCGGGGCCGACGAGAACGGTGCGGGTGCCAGCCCGGCGGCCCGCCTCCACGTCCGCCTTGATATCGCCGACCATCCAGGAGGCGGAGAGGTTGACGCCGTGCTTGCCGGCGGCCCGACGGAGCATGCCGGGAGCGGGCTTGCGACAGGCGCACTCGACGGCGTAGGGTGACGTAACCCCCTCCGGATGGTGGGGACAGTACTCCAGGCTGTCCAGAGCGACCCCGTGCCCGTTCAACATCCTCTGGAGCCGGTCGTGCATTCTCGCCACCACCGCCTCGTCGAAATAGCCGCGAGCCACTCCGGACTGATTCGAGACGAGGATCAGCTTGTACCCTGCTCGGCGCAGCTTGAGAAGACCTTCGACTACGCCGCCGAGGAGTTCGATCTCGTCTGGGTTTGAACCGTAGTGGCGGTTGGCGATGAGGGTGCCGTCCCGATCCAGGAAAACGGCCTTGTTCGGGAAGAGCGTCTCCTCGACGAGACCGCAGATGGTGTGGGTGAGGACGAGGTGCCCGACCTGTATAGTCGCCGTGTCGGATGCCTGGAGTATCACCGGCACATCCACGAGTGCCCCTAGGCGTCCGCCATCTCTCTTCCCGCCAAGGTAGCCGACGGTGCTCATGCCCTTCTCCTTCGCGGCGAGGGCAGCTCGGATGGTGTTCTCTGACTCCCCACTCGTTGAGATGGCGACGAGGACGTCGCCCGGATTGCCTAGGGCATCGACCTGGTAGGCGAAGACCGCGTCGTAGCCGTAGTCGTTGGCGACGGCGGTGAGGGTGGCGGGGTTTGCGTGGAGGGCGTGTGCCGACAGGGATGCCCGATCAAGCTCGAACTTGCCGACGAGCTCCGCGACGAGGTGCTGAGCCTCCATGGCGGACCCGCCATTGCCACAGGCGAGCACCTTACCCCCCCGCTCGTAGCAGGCGGTGACCAAGGCCGCCGCCTTACCGGCGGCCTCGACAGGGAAACCGGCGAGCATCCCCGCCGCCTTGCGCGCCCACTCACCGATCCGTTCCGGCGCGGCGGCGATCCCGAAGGAGTCGCTCATCGGCCCGTCCCCGACGCGTTCGTCCGGTTGCCTGCCCACCTCATCAGTTTCGCGAGGTATGTTCGGCACGTTCGCATCGGGTAAGGATAACGGAAGCCTCGCTTCTTCTCCATTGCGGATATCGTCCAGCGGACATATCGCGGGGGCGACTCTTGCCGTGCGGTGACCGGTGTAAGATTCATAGCAAAAGTTCTTTCCTCTCTTCTCCTGCTGCTAAACTTTTCCTAATGTCAATAGTTGGAGCTGGGTCGCACCTTTTGGTGGTCCTCCATGAAAGGCAGTGGGAGCATGGAGCGCATGGTAGGCGGAGTGACGGTCGAAGTCGTCCAGGATGACATATCATCTCAAGATGACGTGGACGCGATCGTAAACGCGGCCAACGCTGAGCTCGAGAGCGGGGGTGGGGTGGCGGGTGCGATCCACCAGGTGGCGGGGCCTGGGCTTGTGGAAGAGGCCCGGCAACTCGCCCCGATAAAGCCGGGGGAAGCCGTGATAACCGGCGGCCACGACCTGCCCAACCGCTACATCGTCCACGCCTTGGGTCCGGTTTACGGCTCCGACGAGCCCGAAGCGGAGCTTCTTGCTGACTGCTACCGCAACTCTTTGTCGCTCGCCGAAGAGCAAGGCTTAACCTCCGTTGCCTTCCCGGCTATCTCGACCGGTGTCTTCGGCTACCCCGTCGAAGAAGCTGCTGAGGTCGCACTACGCACGGTGACCGAAGAAGCCGAAAACCTCCAAAGCGTGCGCCTCGTTCGCTTCGTGCTGTTTGGAGAGGAGGATCTTGAGGTCTACGAGAGGATTCTCTCCGAGCTCCTTTGAAGGGCTTCTAACTACGAAGCTCGGCTACGCTCTCCGCGTCGTATCCGAGTTCCTTAAGTATCCCTTCCGTATGTTCCCCGACCTCCGAGATGGGCGCCATGACAGGTTCTGTGCCCGCGAGCGTCGCCGGGGGCAAGAGCGCCCGTAAGAATCCCGCGGGAGAACCCACCTCGCGCCAACGGTCGCGTGCTTCGAGCTGCGGGTGCTCGAGGAAGTCCCGGACGCTACGGAGCCGGGCGTTGGCGATCCCGGCCCCTTCAAGACGTTCGATCGCGTCCTCCTCCGTGAAGTTCGCGAAGACGCTCTCTATCTCCGCGTGGAGCTCCGCCCGGTTCGCGACCCGCTCCGAGTTCGAGGTGAATCTCTCGTCCTCCGCCATCTCCGGGTGTTGGAGCACCTCTTCGCAGAACCGCGCCCACTCCCGCTCGTTCTGGATGCCCAGGAATACGATCTCCCCGTCACCGCACTCGAAGGGGCCGTAGGGGGCGATAGCCGCGTGGCTGGCGCCGCTTCTCTTCGGTTCCTCGCCGCCGTAGGAGGCGTAGTAAGCTGGGAAGCCCATCCACTCGCCCAGAGCCTCGAGCATGGAGATCTCGAGCACGGCGCCCTCGCCGGTACGCTCTCGCCTGATGAGGGCCGCGAGGATGCCCGAGTAGGCGTACATCCCGGCCGCGATGTCCGCGATGGAGATTCCGACCTTCGAGGGGGTTTCTGGGGTGCCGGTGATCGAGACGAGCCCCGCCTCGCATTGGACCAGAAGATCGTAGGCCTTCTTGTCCTTGTACGGGCCCCTCGTGCCGTACCCGGAGACGCCACAGACGATCAGACGCGGGTGTCTCTGCCGCAAGGCTTCCGCGCCGAAGCCCAAGCGTTCGGCAGCTCCCGGCGCCAGGTTCTGTACGAAGACGTCGGCCCTCGCCACGAGGTGGTGGAGCGCCACTTTTGCCTCGTCCTTCTTCAGGTCGAGGGCGAGCGACTCCTTGGAGCGGTTGAGCCAGACGAAGTGGCTCGAGAGGCCCTTCACGGTCTCGTCGTAGGAGCGGGCGAAGTCGCCTATCTCCGGCCGCTCGACCTTTACGACGCGCGCGCCCATGTCCGCGAGCTGGCGGGTGGCGAAAGGTGCTGCGACGGCCTGCTCCAGCGCTATCACCATGATGCCTTCGAGGGGTAGCGTCATCAGAAGGACCTCGGCAAATTCAGGACGTGCTCGGCCAGGTAGGAGAGTATGAGGTTCGTCGAGATCGGGGCTACCTGGTAGAGGCGTGTCTCCCTAAACTTGCGCTCTATATCGTACTCGGCATCGAAGCCGTACCCCCCGAAGGTCTGCACCGCGACGTTCGCCGCCTCCCAACTCGCGTCCGCCGCCAAGAGCTTAGCCATGTTTGCCTCCGCCCCGCAGCTCTCGTTCTTATCGAAGAGGGCGGCGGCCTTCTTGACCATGAGGTTCGCAGCCTCGACGTGAGCGTACGCCCTGGCAACGGGGAACTGGATGCCCTGGTTCTGACCGATGGGCCCGCCGAAGACCTTCCTCTCTCTGGCCCTTCGCGAGGCCCTCTCGACAAAGAAGTGGCCGTCGCCCACGCACTCGGCGGCGATGAGAATACGCTCGGCATTCATGCCGTCCAGGAGGTAGCGGAAGCCTTCGCCCTCCTCGCCGACCAGGGCGCTCGCCGGGATCTCGACGTCATCGAAGACGAGCTCGTTGGTCTCGTTGTTCATCATCACCTGGCGCCGTTTGACCGTTAGACCGTCGTTTATCGCTTCGCGGAGATCGACGAGGAAGACCGAGAGGCCATGGGAGCGCTTCTCGACCTCTTCGAGGGGAGTGGTACGGGCGAGCAGGACCATGAGGTCGGAGTGCTGGACGCGGGAGATGTAGATTTTGCGCCCGTTCACGACGTAACGGTCACCGTCGCGGATGGCGGTGGTGCTTATGCGCGTGGTATCCGTACCCGCCTCGGGCTCGGTAACGCCGAAGGCCTGAAGCCTCAGCTCCCCGGTCGCTATCTTCGGCAGGTACTCCTCTTTCTGCTCCTTCGAGCCGTACCTCATGATGGTGCCCATCGTGTACATCTGGGCGTGGGCGGGACCGGCGTTGGCGCCCGAGCGGTTGGTCTCTTCCAGGATCACGCACGCCTCGGAGAGGCCGAGACCCATGCCGCCGTACTCTTCTGGGATGAGCGCCCCGAGAAGCCCGGACTCGGTCATGGCCCGGACGAACGCCTCCGGGTACTCGCGCTTCTCGTCTTGCTCCCGCCAGTACTCGTCCGGGAAGCCTGCGCACACCTCCCGGACCGTCCTCCTGAGGCCCTCGTGGTTCTCTTCGTTCACGGGTACGCGCCTCCCGTTCTCCGCAACCCACCACCAACCTACCGACAAGCGCCGGCATAGAGATGCCCCAATATAACACCTCCGGTCCCGCTGTCCTCGGTAAATAACCCCTTGAGCTGCTCGCAGGTCATTTTTGGCGGGTTGATGAGACAAGCTGCATCGTCGGGTGGCGAGAGGGCCACCCTGTACGGCTTCGGAAAGGGGATGCATTTGGAGAGGGTAGGAGCGGAAGGGACGCTCAAAGGAGAGCGTCCTCGACTGCTGCCTGGTGCCGGACGGGGGCGGGGCCCTGCTGGTCACGAGCGCCGAGAGGGCGAAGGACCTGAAGAGCCGCCGGTCTACCTGCTCGGGGCGGGAGAGGCGCATTGGCACCGGCACATAAGCCAGATGCCGGACCTGACCGTGAGCGTCGCGGCGGGATCCGGGTCGCGGGCCTACTCGATGGCGGGCGTGAGGCCGGAAGACGTGGACGTGGCGATCCTCTACGACGCTTTCACGATCAACACATTGCTGTTCCTCGAAGACCTCGGGTTCTGCGAGAAAGGCGAGGGCGGGGCGTTTGTCTAGGGGGGACGCATCCCCCCAGGTGGGGAGCTCGCGGTGAACACAAACGGCGGGGGCCTCTCCTACAACCACCCGGGAATGTACGGGCTCTTGCTCCTCGTCGAAGCGGTACGCCAGATCCGTAAGGAGTGCGGCGACCGGCAGCTGGCGGACGCGAACGTGGCGCTCGCCCACGGCAACGGCGGTGTTTTCTCCAGCCAGGTCACCGCCATCCTGGGCTCGGAGGCCGCGCTTTAGCGAGGCACAATACGTAAGCTCCGGCGGACCGGCACGCCGTTAACCGGCCCACGATGAGTGGCGGCAACGCGTCGTAGAATAACGGGCCGTCACGCTGCGGTGCGTAGATCTAAAGGAGTTTGAGATGAAACCTGACGAGATGGCCCGGCTGTATGCCGACGCCGCGGAGAACCTGTCCAGTGGCTGGCTGGAGGCAGGCTCTGCCGTGTTAGCCGCCAACCGACGCCTGGCGGACGCCGCGCTTGTCTGGTGCGACGAGGGGCGGGCGGCGGAAGAGGTGCTGGCCCGCGCCGCCTGGCGCTCCGGCGAGGAGACGAAGGACGTCTTCGACGACGCGGAGGTGCTACGAGACGCCACGTTCCTGACCCGCTTCGGGGATCTCGCCCGCGCTCAGGCGTTCTTGTGGACGGCGGCCGGGCTGGCGGCGGGAGAGCGCCTGGGAAGGGTGGTCTCCGCGGGCGGCGAGGCGCTGCCCGGTTTTGCTGAGCTCGTCGCGTCCGCTCTTTCGCCGCGCTCTTTCGTGCTCGGCGTCGTGGCGACGGAGCTGTGGTCAGGGTACGCCGCGCTCAGGGAGCGGGCACGGTGGGCGCCGGGCTTGGTTCGGAACGAGGACTGGGAGTTGCAACACCGGCGCGGGGGCGGGCACGTGCTGGAAGCGGCGAGGGCTTTGGGGGGGACCTTGATTAAGGCAGCCCAGTTCGCCTCGACCCGCCCGGACCTTCTCCCCGCCCCGTACATCGAAAGCCTCTCCGAGCTCCAGGACCGCGTGCCGCCGCAACCGTGGACGGTCATAGAGGGGGCGGTGGCACGCGAGATCGGACGCCCCCTAGGAGAGGCTTTCGAGGAGTTCGACCCCGAACCCGTCGCCTCCGCCTCCATAGCCCAGGTGCACCGCGCCCGCCTCGCCGATGGCCGCCAGGTGGCCGTCAAGGTACAGTATCCCGGGATAAGGAGCCTGATCGAGGCGGATCTCGCGGCGCTCGAAGGCATCTTTGAGGCGATGTCGCGTCTCGAACCCTCTGTCAACCTGCGCCCGATCCTGGACTACCTCCGATGGACGCTCCCGATGGAGCTCGACTTCCGTCGCGAGGCCGAAGCCATCGAGGACCTGCGGAAGGCCATCGGTCACCGCGACGACATCATCATTCCCGAGGTCGTCGAGGGGCTGAACGCGGAGCGCCTGCTCGTCATGGAGCTTACGGAAGGCGTCAAGATCACCGACCGCGAAGGACTCGAGGAAGCCGGCATCGAGCCCGGCGAGGTCGCCAGGCTGCTAGTCGAGGTCTACGCCGGGCAGCTGTTCCGGCACGCGCCTTCCATGCCGATCCTCATCCCGGCAACTTGTTCGTGCAGAGCGGTACCGAGGGCCCCGTGCTGGTGCTCCTGGACCACGGCCTCACCACCACCGTGCTGCCCGAGCTCATTGCGGCGCTAAAGGAGGCGATCGAAGCGCTGCAAACGGGCGACTTCGAGGCGCTCACCGGCGCTTTGCGGAAGGCCGGCCTCGACCTCGACCCAGACTTGGACCTCGAGACGCTTCTAGGGCTGGTCGGCGTCCTGCTCGGGGGTGACCGGAGCGAAGCAGCGGACAGCGAAGGGAGCATCGAAGAGGCGAACCTCGGGCAGTTCGGGCTCAGGCTGGGCTCGAGCATCGGCCACATCCCGAACGATTTGCTCCTCGTGGGGCGCGCCATCGGTCTCATTGACGGCATCACCCGCCAGCTCGACCCGGACCTCGACACCATAGGGATCGTCGTCCGGCACGCGCGAGACGCTTAGAGCGCCTCGCGTAGGCAAGCACTCCACGGTGCCTCTACAATACGTTTGTGAAGATGCTTTCTAAGCTCGGGGCGGCGCTCACCGGGGTGTACCTGGTGCTCGTGGTGGCGGCTGTGATCTGGGCCAACGCTTCGGCGCAGACGAGCCCGGTGGCGGGTGCGGAATCGGCGCTGCTGCCCGTTTACCTCACGCTTCCCTTTAGCTTGGTCTTGTCCGTGGCTTTAGAGGCCGTAAGCGCCGGGTCGTTGGGGTCGTACCTCGGGCTGTTAGTCGTCGTCGGGGCCTCGGCGGCGATCAACGCCGCGTTCCTCTACTTCGTGGGAGCGGCCCTCGGTAGGAGATTTACCAGCGGCGGGAGAAGGACCTAGTCCTTCCTGAGAGTTCGCCTCCACCTCTCCCTGCCCTCCCGGTACAGGTCACCGCCGTACAGGTCGTTGACGACCACCACGGGGAAGGCCTCGACGACGAGGCGCCTCACCGCCTCTGTGCTCAGGTCCTCGTACGCGACCACCTCGGCCTCCTTGACGCAGCGGGCGAGGAGCGCCGCCGTCCCCTCCACAGCCCCGAAGTACGCGCACCCGTGCTCCCGCATCGCCTCGCGCACCTCCTCCGAGCGCAGGCCCTTGCCGATCATGCCCTTCAACCCCCGCTCTATGAGGAGCGGCGAGTACGGGTCCATCCGGGAGGCCGTCGTCGGTCCTGCGGGCCCCAAAGGGTGCCCAGGACGCGCCGGGGCAGGACCTGTGAAGTACACCACCTGCCCCTCCGGGTCGAACGGCAGATCTTCGCCGTTCTCAATCGCCTCGGCCATCCGGGCGTGGGCCGCGTCGCGCGCACTATAGAGCGTCCCGCTCAGGCGCACCACGTCGCCGGTCTCGAGCCGTTCTACGTCCTCTCTGGAGAGCGGGGTTTCGAGGCGGATTGGCTCCGCGCTCACGGCTCGACACCGGTCACAGCTCGATCGCGGCAGTACGGTGAGAGTGGCAGTCGAGGTTGACGGCGACTGGGAAGGCGGCGATGTGGGTCGGGTAGCTCTCGATGTGCACTGCGAGTGCGGTGACGGTGCCGCCGTAGCCTGCGGGTCCTATGCCGGTTGCATTGATCTCCTCCAGGAGCTCTCCTTCGAGCTTCGCTATCTTCGGGTCGGGGTTAGGCTCTCCGGAGGTACGAGTTAGGGCCTTCTTAGCCAGTTGCGCGGCCTTCTCGAACGGCCCCCCGATCCCGACTCCGACCGTCAGCGGTGGGCTGGCGTTCGGACCAGCCTCTTCGATGGTCTCGACGACGAAGCGTTTCATCGCCGCCAACCCTTCGGCGGGGGTGAGCATCTTCAGCGCGCTCATGTTGTCGCAGCCGGCGCCCTTGACGAGCAACGTGATCCTCAACCTGTCCCCCGGAACCAGGTCGTAGTACACGACCGCCGGGGTATTGTCCCCCGTGTTGACGCGGTCTATCGGGTCTCTGACGATGCTCTTTCTGAGGTATCCCTCCTCGTAGCCGCGCCTCACGCCCTCGTCTATGGCTTCCGCTATCTCCCCTCCCACGAACCGCACCTCCGTCCCGATCTCGACAAAGAAGACGGCGTATCCCGTATCCTGACAGAAGGCTATGCACTCCTTTCGGGCGACCTCGGCGTTCTCGAGTAGACGCTCCAAAACTTCCCGGCCCAGGGTAGACTCCTCCTGCTCCAAGGCGCGCCGTAGCGCGCGGAGGTGCCCTTCGGGGAGGCGAGTGTTCGCTTCGATGCACAGGTCGCGAACGGCCCCTTTCATGGCATCTACCCGGATCTCGCGCAAAGCCTCCCTACCTCCGTTCTTCCGGTCCTGTTTCGAAGGATAGCATCGGCCATCACGCTGCGTTTGGCCTGGGCGGGCGACGGTAGTTTAGAATTGCTCGGAGGTTCGGAGAGGAGGGAAAGTGGCGGTGAGGAGGGCTGGCGAGGTAGATTCTATGAGGACTTCGAGGTCGGGGACGTCTACCGGCATCCCTTGGGACGTACGGTCACCATGATCGACAACGGCCTGGTTCACGCTCCTGACCCAGAACACCGCGACCAGCGTGGTCTGGTAGTAGGAGGGGCCGGCTCATGCGCCGTTGCGGTCTTCACGCTCGTTCTGTTCGAGGGTGAGCTCTCCGGGGGTGAGGCGAGCGAGCTTCGGAGCGTGGGCCTTTTTGTAGACCATGATTGTGCGATTGAAGGTGATCACAACGTACCGTCCTGATTGTAGCCGGTGGTCTTCACAGTGATAATGCCGACGTCCTTCCGCGATCTCGATTCGCGCTTCTCGAGGACCTCGGACTGCGAGTAGACGGTGTCACCTTCGAACACTGGCGCCGGCAACCTCACCTCGTCCCAGCCGAGGTTGGCGAAGACGTTCTGTGAGACGTCGGTGACGCTTTGACCGGTGACAAGCGCTAGGGTGAACGTGGAGTCTACAAGGGGGCGCTTGAACTCAGTCTGCTCCGCGTAGTGACGATCGAAATGAATTGGCGCCGTATTCTGAGTGAGCAGTGTAAACCACGCATTGTCCGTCGTGGTGACGGTCCGCCCGAGAGGATGCCGGTAGACGTCCCCGACCTCGAAGTCCTCGTAGAATCTACCCCGCCAGCCTTCCTTTACCGTCATTCAAATCTCCTTTCTGGGCCTGGAGCAAAAGCCTGACGTGCCACGTACTCTAACCTACTCCCACATACTACCGGGCATGCAGGACCGGGCAGCGGATGGGCTCCCGACGCCAGGCCGTCGCCTAATTCAAGAAGACGCCAAAGGCCTTCGGGCACATCGTCGTTGCTGGTGAGATCCCGCGCCACTATCTCACGGAGCGTGGGATCCTGTTCTCGAGGAAAGAACTGGATCAGTGCTTGATAGATCGGTGAGGGCCAAGCACTATTTGTGCCCGCCAATGTGAGGGAGGTCGGCTTGTCTGAGGAGCTCCTTGCCGAGGCGCAACCGTTCAAAGGCGAACCTCTCGCCCGCAAGCTACTAGGCGATCTGGCCTACCGAAGCCGACGGCTGAAGGGCAGCTTGGCCGAGTGCGGCATCCTGCTGGTTACCGAGCGGCAGAGCAGCGAGGGTTTAGGCAACAGGGGGAGATCGCCCTCGCAGGCCTCGAGCGGGTCTTTCGCCTCGGAGAGACCTTGGCCACCGGCCTCACAGGGCTGGTCACCAGGATCGCGGCGAAGATGACGGCCTACATCTACGCCTTTGTGCTCAACCGGCTTTCTCGGTCGGCCTCAAGGTAGGCTCAATGAGCTATGGGCCTGAGGACCTCGCAACACTCATCTAGTGCTTGCTAACCCGTCCGGCTCCACTTACATACTGGTTAACCGTGGGGTCCCCTATGTATTCTACGGACCCGCTACCGCTAACCTCTGCGTTCAGCTCACCGCTCACGTTAACGACGGCCGAGCCCGATCCCCCAACGTCGACCTTTACCTCTTTGCTCTCCAGATCCCGTGCCCGGTAATCACCGGAACCCAAGATAGCTACCTGCTGGCTTTTGGCCTTGCCACGTATCTTTACGTCTCCTGCCCCAGTAATGGTGACCGCTAGCTCGTCGGTGCTGATACCCTCCGCATCGACACCACCCGATCCCGACACCTCCAGAGCACTCAGGTCCTTGACGGTCAATCTGTAGTTGATCGGCTCGGTTGTGAGGAGGCTGGTGTTGGGTTTGGGGCCGATGATCAAGCGGTTGTTCACAACCTCGGTCCTAACCTTCGGGAGGACATCTTCTTCTGCCTCTATGGTTAGCGATTCAGTGCCTGTCTGCTGGATGGAGAGGCTACCAACCCCTTGCAGCTCGACCTCCTCAAAGCCGCTTGCGCTTCTCGACTCGCTCGTGACGTTGCTAGAATCGTCCGTCGTGTCGCTAGGCTCCTCGTGGATTGTCCCCGCAGAGGAGGAGGTAACTTGTGAAGAGGATGAACTCACTTGTCCACTCGATCCTGACGATGAAGAGACAGAAGAGGAGATACTCCCGTTTTCGTAGGTGAGGTTTAAGGTGCCTCCACTGAAGCGCTGTACAGAGCGGATGTTCTCGCCGACGGTGAGCTCAACCTGTACATCGCCCTCTGAGCTGATCTTGCAGTCGAGCGGCTTCCCTTCAAGATTGAAGGTGAAACTTTCTGGAACCTGCCCGCTGATCTCCTCAGGCTCTTCATCTCCGACGGCACACGAGCCGGAGAACTCGGTCCCAGAGCTGCCTTTGATATCCAGCCGGGCTTGATCTTCCTCACCGTCCTCGCTCGCCTCCGCACTCCCGGTGCCACCGGTTGCGAATGCGACCGAGAGCAGTGCCCAGCCAAGCAAGATTGCTGTACTAGCTCTCAAAGCTCCTCCTCTCCTAGAGACCGTCAGTAGGGGCTTGTGTGAACCTCGAAGCTGTCTCCTTTTACACAAGTCTATTAATTGCATACGTTTTTTTATCGCATATGTTTCATAGCATCCGGTTGCGGGCTTGTAAGGCTCGCGAAGTGCCTATCTTCCGCATACCTTTGGTAGGGTTTTGCACCACAAGTCCCCCTAAACACCGCATTCTGGTTCAAGCGAAGATTCTGAACTACAGCGGTTTGCACTGTTATTGACCTAGACCTATCGGAGCAGTTACACGATTCTCACCGAGAAGACCTATGTAAGCGTCAACGCTCATTGCTCAATGCGGTTAACTTTACCGCAAACCGCTATAGGACAGAGAGGCAACGGTGCCTCCCCCTACTCTCTCTGATAAGCTAGCGGCTCAGCGGAGAGGATGGATGATTAGGCAGACGCTAGTTATCTTCATCACACTACTTATGACACTTCTGTTGCTCGCCCGATGTGGTGGCGACGGGAGTGGTAGTGAAGGTGAGGCGGAACAGGGCACCCAGGAGTGGGCAACCCTCAAAGAGGCGGGGGTGGAGGATGCGAGTGTCGAGATAGGTGAACCAGATGCCAACTCTGCCATTAGGCATATACCCACGGATACCAGCCTCCTGCAGAGACCAGGTACTCAAAAGCGCAACGTCGTCCTGATACACCTAGAGTCAGTTCGCGCCCGGTCAGTGACGCCCTACAACGAGGAGCTGCAGACTATGCCCTTCCTGGATGAGTTAGCGAAGAGGAGCCTCCTCGCCGAGCGGACCCACGTGGTCGTCCCCCGCTCCTCCAAGGGGAGTACGGCGATCAACTGCGGAATCGAGCCGGTTCTCTTTGAGGGCCCGGAGTTCGAGCCGGGCGGTATCCCGGGCCCGTGCTTGGCCCATCTGCTGAAGAAACAGGGCTACCGCACCGTCTTCTTCCAGTCGACGTCCAATAACACGGATGAGTTCGGGAAAGTCGTAAGAAACTTCGGCTATGAGGAGTTCTACCCGGCCGAGTCTATGAATAGGGAGGGCTACCAGATAACGAACACCTTCGGCTACGAGGAGGATATCATGCTGGAGCCGAGCGAGGGGTGGCTCAGTGCGAACGGGTACGACAAATCTTTCCTGGCTCAATACTTCACGGGTACGGGGCACTATGGCTACGAGTGCGTCCCCAACCGTTATGGGTACCAGTACTTCTCACAGAATGAAGAGCTCGACCGCTACCACAACTGCCTGCGCATGCTGGACTCCTTCCTGCAGAACATCTTCGATCAGTACCAGAGGTTGGGGCTTTACGAGGACACGATCTTTGTCTTGTATGGTGACCACGGTGAAGGCTTCTACGAGCACGGGCGCTACATGCACGGCGACAACATCTATGAGGAGGGCCTCCATGTCCCGCTCCTCATCCACGCCCCGGGGTGGTTCGAGGGCGGCGAGCGGGTGGAGGGGCTATCGAGCCAGATCGACGTCCTGCCGACCGTGCTGGAGATGCTGGGCTACGAGGTAGAGAACGGAGAATATCCAGGCTATTCGCTGCTCCATCCCTTGCCCGAGGATCGCACCATCATGTCCAGCTGCGTCTACCCCTACAGGTGTATGGCGAGCATAAAGGGCTTCGAGAAGTATATCTACCACTACGGCGACCAGCCCGACGAGTTCTTCGACCTTTCCGAGGATCCCCTCGAACGAAAGAACCTGGCGGACGAACGCGACAAGGAAGAGCTTGACGAGCGCCGTGAAGAGCTTCTCACTTGGCGTTCAAGCCTCAACGCTATGTACAGCGTAAATCAAGAAGACAATTAACGTGAGTCTACTCGGAGGCCCTGACCTTAAAGGGAACTCAGCCCCGCGACTTCGCATTCGGCTAAGGTTGGTAGTGAAGCCCTCAAGAGCCGCGATCTCTGATGTGAACGATCAGGAAGCCCACCACCGCTCCGCACACGGGCGGTAGAGATCCGTAGAGCTCTCCCTCCATATCGCATCTAAGAGAACCGGAATGGTAGCCGTACACTTCGGTGTGCTCGGACCCTAAGGAGTCGATGTCCGCGTAGAAGATTCGCATCTTAGCCTTTTCCATTCCTCTGTTGCAGAGATCTATAGGGAAGAAGTAATTCCCTCTCCATCGAGTCCTAGCCGTTCGTACTGCTCTTTTGGGGTACCTTCCTGCATTAGCAGATCTCGTGTAACCTTCAGGATCTGGTCGCGCCGTTGTGGCTCGGACTCCCACAGATTTTCCTCCTGCCCGGGGTCTTCGGCACGGTGGAAGAGGGAGTCGTTATGGCTGAGCGCTTCGGCGTACACCGGCACCCGCCATTGCGTGAGGTCCACGCCGGGAATGAAATGCCCGCTACCCTCGGCGGGGAAGACACTGTTAACTATCTCAGAATGGAAAATTGCCGAGGAGTAGTAGTATAGGGAGCCATCGCGCCCAGGCGACTTGAAGAGGGTCCATTCGCCATCGGTGCAGCACACCCCCTGCCCGAACGTTCCGTAAAGGAGTACTTCGCGCCCGCTCTCCTCACCTTTCAACAGTGGCATTAAGCTTCGGCTGTGCGTGTACTCGGGGATCGGCACCCCGCTCGCCTCGAGAACGGTGGCGAACAGATCCACGGTCTGAGTGAGCGCAGAAACGGCTTGCCCGTTGCCCGGATACTCAGGGTGCCAGA
>Ga0126312_10000041_pt1 | contig 47038 bp, 54 predicted proteins | sample Plot104A_FD_92537 | JGI IMG/M metagenome (GOLD analysis project Ga0126312, IMG submission 92537) | Serpentine soil microbial communities from UC McLaughlin Reserve, CA, USA - Plot104A | ecosystem: Environmental > Terrestrial > Soil > Grasslands | place: USA: UC McLaughlin Reserve, Lake County... | reverse complement strand
TTATCATCAGTGATAGTATAGATAATTTTCAAATTCTTGTTCTTGGCAGACCATTCATCAAATTTATCTTTATACAAAATGTTCTGCTCATTTTCATTTGAGTCAAACATCACTATCTTTAAGAGGCTGCCTTCTTTGAGGTCATTTTTATTGGCAACCCTGACGAATCCCTTTCCTGCCATCATGCTATTTCGCAGCTAAATGAGAGTGTGAAATCTATTTACACGTTAGATAACAAAGTTTATACTAAATTCAAATAGATATCTTTCTTGATTTTTTATGCACTAAATCGTCTTTTTCAATTCATGTAATTTTGGTTTTGGTTCGTATTACTGGATCGCAAAACGAATTTATTCATGAGTATTTCTGGGTCTTTCTGCAAAGTTTTCAATTGTACCAATTTATCTCATATCTATCAATCGACAATGACTTTACAGCAGCCATTCGTAGCGATATATGAATGATACATGTTAACAAATTTTTGTTATTCTCGGTGAGCCAACTCGCGCAAGTATATTACTTCCGTTTTACGTTTGTATGGGCGATTTGTTTTGTCTGAGTATATCCCCTAAACGCTAGGGGTCGCCAGAAATTGAACCCTTTTAGCAACATGAATGCAAATTCATCCAAAAAGCCTCGAACCTGTCATTGACTCAAAAACATATGTTTGATGTTTGCCTAAATTTTCTCGATTTTATTCTTGGACAAAACACTGCTCTAGATATTATGTTGCTAAGCAGAATGTCAGTCAGAATCTCTTCTTTTGCCTCTAAATCACTTGTCCACATCCTTCCGATCATGCAGCATCAAGCCAATTCCTGTAGCTGCAAGTGATGGTGATCTGATAACTATACCTGATGCTGTCAATATTGTAGCTGCTTCGCCATGATGCATCCTTGCAAAGTTTTCCCACTTTTTTCTGCTCAGGGGTAGTGTACTGTTTGTACATCTCTGCTGCGACAAACGATCCGATTAGCAGCAAGACAGTGAACATATACAATAATAGTTTCCCATCTTGGAGATTTAAGATTTGTCATACTTTAGCTGGTAGTTAATAGAGAGAAGATCAGAGGCCATCACCCAGCAAGTTGTTGGTTATTAACCAAAAACAGGATCGAATTAGTTAATATGCTCAGGTCTGCCAAGATCGGCTGCTACTAATTGTATACGCTTGTCGTTTGCGAAAAGCCGGATGCGGCCAGGCGGATAGCGCAGGCTCTCGGCGATGCCAAGGAATCAAGGTCGGTTGGAGTCCCGGTTTTCGATGTGGCGAGCAGCGACAACCGCCATTATAAAGTGTGTTCGGCGCTTGGCCACCTTTACGGCCTAGCAGATGTTGCGGGCAACAGAGGCGTTTACCCGGTGCTTGATCTGGAATGGGCGCCGGTCGCAAAAAACGCAAGGGCGGCGCGCGCCATCAGGGCCATTTCCGATCTGGCAAAAAATGCTGATGCGTTCGTGCACGCCTGTGACTATGATCAGGAAGGAGAGGTCATAGGGCACAGCATACTGGAATACGCGTGCAGCGGCAAATACCAGAAATCATTGAGGGCCAAGTTCTCGACGCTGACTGACGACGAGATAAAAGAGTCATTTGCCAGCCTCGCAAGTCCAAACGACGGGCTCGCAGAGGCAGGCAGGTCGCGCCACATGCTTGACTTTATTTACGGCGTCAACCTGTCACGGGCGCTTGCTAGGTCATTCAAACTATCAGGCAGGTACCGCAACCTGTCTATCGGAAGGGTGCAGGGGCCGACCCTTGCGTTTGCAGTCGACAGGGAGCTCGAGATCAGGCTGTATGTCCCCGACCCGTACTGGACGATAGCCGCGCAGTTCAGCAGCAAGGACGGCGAGAAATTTTCAGCGCAATACGAAAAGCCCAGGGTAGAAAAACTGGCAGAAGCCAGGGCGATTGTTGACGCGTGCATCGGCAGGGACGGGACTGTGCGCGACATTGCAAGCAAGCAAGTTGTTCTGCGGCCGCCGACTCCATTCAATATAGGCGATCTCCAGCGTGAAGCGTACAGGCTGTTCAGGATTTCTCCGGGATACACGCTTGCGATTGCCGAAAAGCTGTATCTGCAGGCGTTTATATCGTATCCAAGGACGTCGAGTCAGAAGCTGCCGCTTTCGATAGGCTATGCAAAAATCATTTCCGGCCTTTCAAAGATCAGCAGCTACGGCAATCTGACATCATTGCTTCTCTCCTCAAAAAGAAGCAAGCTTGCGCCAAACGAGGGCAGGATGACTGACCCTGCGCACCCGGCGATCTACCCCACGGGAGTTGAGCCGCGGCGTATACTGGGCGGGCTTGAATTCAAAGTATACGACCTGATAGTGAAGCGGTTCCTTGCGACATTTGGCGACCCGGCGATAAGCCAGTGCACAGAAGTGACGATCGACGTCAATGGTTACGCGTTTAGGGCGGAGGGCAAGGTCCCGGTTTACGAAGGGTGGATGGCATTTTACAAGCCACATATCCAGCTGGAGCAGCACGAGCTGCCAGAGATGCGCGCCGGCGACAGGTTGGAAAATTTGGGGATAGAAATGGAAGAGAAGTTCACGCAGCCGCCCCACAGGTACAGCCAGGCAAGCTTGCTAGCCAAGATGGAGCAGGAACAGATAGGGACGAAGGCGACGAGGGCGGACATTATCGCCACTCTTTTCAAGCGCAACTACATCGCCGCCGGGCAGGGCAGAATCGAAGTCACCGACCTTGGCTTTGCCGTCACAGAGTTGATGAGAGCATTTGTCCCGGCGATTGTCTCTACTGATCTTACTAGGTCGATAGAGGAGCAGCTTGAGAAGGTGGAGCAGGGCTCAGCTGACAGCGTTCTTGTAATTGAAAATGCGGTGGACAGGCTCGTCGAGTCGCTGGAGGCATTTATGGGAAATGAGCCTGACATCGGCAGGCGGATAAGCGGCGCAGCTGTCGCAGACGATGCAAAGGCTGCCATGATAGGCGCGTGTCCTGTCTGCAAGAGCGGCCAGCTGCGCATGATACGATCGCGGACGACGAAAAAACGCTTTGTCGGCTGCTCAAATTATTCTGCTGGGTGCAAGGCGATTGCGCCGCTGCCACAGAAAGGCGCCATCAGGACGACAGGCAACGCCTGCCCGGAATGCGGTTGGCCAGTGGTCGGGGTCGTGTTTGCGCGCCGGACAAAGCCGTGGAAAATTTGCATTAACATGCACTGTCCTTTGAAAAAAAGATAGCTATATAATATGCTTCGCTAACATGCCTTCACTAACCTAATAAGAAAACTGCATGCAATTACTATTGATGTTGTGCAGCGATCATGCCCATCTTTGCGAATACTGCAAAGTCTTTCTGTCCGCGCGATAAGCATGAATGCAAGTGGAAGAATACCACAACGACCACTTTCTGGCGCTGACCTGCTAGAGCTTTTTCAATTATTTCTGCTTCATCTGCTGGAATTCTGCCTCTAAGAGAATCCCCTGCTCCTTGAGCTTGGCTATCTTGGCCAGCTCGTCTGCCACAGAAACCTGCTGATTTACGATGGTCGAGGTTTGCTGCGCAGCTTTCTTGGCTCGCTCCATCCTCTGCTTGATTATTGTTAAAAGTTGCTCGGCCTTGTCCTTCGGGATGGCATCAATCTGACCGTCTCCTTCTCGACTCCAAGCTAATAATCCGCTCGGTTTACTGAGCCTGCTCATTTCGCTTAGTCCACGAGCTCGAATAAGTATGATGGCAGAGAAGACGCCTTTTTCCAATTTTACGCTAGTGATCTTGTCATATGAAATATCATCGATGTTTTCACGCATGCCAAGCATCGTTGGGTTCCGAATAATGACTCTTCTATCAGTAGCGAAAATAACGTTGGACGTGGCTATTACCGAGCCGCCAGGCTTCATTCTCGACTGCTTGGCGACCAGCAGCACTTCATCCTGTTCCAGCCTGCTAGCTATTTTCTTGATCTCTTCCAGATCCTCTTTATCGGTCAGGCTTGTCTTGAACAGCGCCTGCTTCTCCCCCTCTTTTTTGCCAAAGCCAAATAGCATATACAGGATTATTATATTATAGAGGCTAGTTCTTAACCCTTGTCACTTGTGAGACAGCTTGTACACGTCCGTCCTGCGGTTCTTCAATAGCGGCAGCGACCTTCTCACCTGCTGGACGCGCGATTTATCGATTTCTACAACCTCGACGCCTTCGCGCTGGCCCATGTCTAACAGCACCACGCCAAAAGGATCAACAACCATGCTCTTGCCGCAGTAAATGTTGCCCACCTGATCCGGCGCGACGACATACGAGCCATTTTCAATCGCTCTTGCCTTTATCATCGTCTGCCAGTGCTCCTCCTTCATTTCGCCTGCGACCCACCCCGAAGGTGCGACCAGCACATCCGCCCCCTTGACTGTCAATATCCGCGACATTTCTGGAAAGCGCAGGTCGTAGCAGATCATGAGCCCAACGCTCCCTGCCCTTGTCCTGACCGGCTTTTCAATCCCTTTGCCACGCATCAGCTTGTCCGACTCTTTGAACCCAAGCGCGTCGTACAAATGCAATTTGCGGTAGACGGACGATACCGATCCTGTCTGGCTTATCATAACCGCAGCGTCGTAGACGCGCTGCGGCGAATTGGCTCTTTCATAGATGGTGGCGACGACACCTATCCCATTCTTTTTTGCGGCCCTTGAGAGCGTGGTGACAAATTCGCCCCTGATGGTTTCAGCAACGCGTGCAAGCTGGCCAGCGGACTGGCTGCCGGGCGAAAATGCCATCTGGAATTCCGGAAAGCATACAAGGTCTGCGCCCTTGCCGGCCGCTTCGCCGATAAATTCGACTGATTTTTTCAGGTTCTCCTGCTTGTCCTCCGACGAGCGCATCTGCACTATTGCTACTACTTTCTTTTTCAAGCAGAGCAAGAAAAGATGCCGAAAATAAAAATAGTTTGTGCCTGTTACTACTACAACGGCCTGCCGGACTGGAACCAGTTCTCCTTGGGCTTTTCGTCAAAAACCACTATCACGTGCTCTGGCTTTGTCTTCAGTATCTGCACCGCAGCGTCAGTCACTGCCTTGGCGAACTCGTCCTTCTGCTCCTTGGTCCTGCCGGGGTACATCGACACTAGAATGAGAGGCATATATATGTGAAAGGGTTTATGCCGGCTGGTTTATATGTGCATCAGCGACCGGCGTCGGCGCTATTCCAACTTTCGGGGCAGAATGGCCATTTGCCTTGGCCAGCTCATAGAGCGCAAGGAGGTAGCGCTTTATGAAATTCACCCCAGGCGACGGCCTGCGGCCATTCTCATAGTCGCTTAGGACAGAGGGCGTGATATCCATCTTGCGTGCAAGGTCTGCCTGCTTGATTCCGAACTTTTTCCTCCAGAATTTCAGTTGCTGCGGCGGGCTTTCGCTCAATACTACAGAGCCGGCGATCCATGTCAATTCGCTATCGTCGGCAACAATGTTATTGTTGTTTTCAGTACTGGACAAACGCTGATTGAACGCTCTGACAGGTGATAAAAAGATTATGCTAATAATAGAGCCTGCCACTATCGCCACATGTGACCTATGATCAATTGTACAGGCTTAATGGCAGAGTGATCCGGTGCACGCTCTGCCCTAGGCTTTCGCAGTACATCAGGAAGATCGGGCAGACAAAAGTAAAAAGGCACGCAGGTGAGCGGTACTGGGCGCGCCCGCTGCCAAGCTGGGGCGACCCAAACGCACGGCTTTTGATAGTGGGGCTTGCGCCCGCCGCACATGGGGGCAATAGGACAGGGCGTATGTTCACCGGCGACAGCTCGGGCGACTGGCTCGCAAGGGCGATGCACGAGGCCGGGTTCGCAAGCATGTCGACTAGCAGGTCAAAAGACGACGGGCTGGTGCTCAAGGACGTCTACATCACCGCAGCTGTTCGGTGCGCGCCGCCGGGCAACAAGCCACTGCCGTCCGAGCTGACAAGCTGCTCTCAATACCTGCGGGCAGAGCTTGAGATAATGAGCAGCGTCAGGGTCATCCTTGCGCTTGGCAAAATTGGGTTTGACGCCTATTGCAGGGCGGCGGGCCTGAAGGGGCTGGCTTTTGCCCATGGAGCCTGCTATCCTGCCGCCGGCGGAGGCAAGACGCTCCTTGCCTCGTACCACCCGAGCAGGCAGAACACCAACACGGGCAAGCTGACGTGGGAGATGTGGATCGGCATCTTCAGGGCTGCAAGAGCGATTTTGGGCGAGGGTTACGCCAGATAATTTTAATAATAACAATATAAAAGAAGGAGAAATAATTAGTTAGGTGGCTTCGTTGCAGCATGACTTGCAGAGATACTCTACCTTGATGACCGGCCCCAAGTCGTACATCATCTTGCAGTGTGCGACATTGTTGCACCGCGCACACTGGACCGGCCGAGGAATCGACGTGTAGGTCTGCTTTCTTGTTATCGGGGAATCAAACACTTCTATCGAGCGCTGCTGGTTAGCGCCTGCTGGCTTCTTCATGCACTAATTACATTGTCAAACTAAATAAGGGATATTACTTTGCGATCCTATCTGGCCACGGCTAAAAAAGGGCAAGCGAGAAACAGGCATAGCATAATGAAGCATGCTGCGCCAAAAGCAGTAGAAACATGAGCGAGCAAAATGACAAAACTCCCGAGCAGGTATCGGATGAAGATTACAAAGTAGCTCCGACCAGTGGCGACAGAAAGAAGATCCTGAACAAGACATCTAGCGATAATAATAATAATAGTGGCAGAGAGCAGGCTGTAGAAGAAAACCATCAGCTTCCCAGCATTAAAGAGCAGGAAGAAGGCCACACCCGAATAAAGGCATATGATGCGGATGACAGCTATAACGAGATTGTAAGTGGACATAAGGCCATTGAAGCTTTTGCAACAAGGCAGGAAACCTGTAAAGTATGCGGACTGACAGCGCGCAACAAAGAAGAATTACAAGACCATATTCGCAGTGCACACTAGTGGCTGGCGAGTAGACGCCAGATGCACAATGCTGAACTATGCGTGGCACTACCATGTTAACTGCTGCCTATGAATAATGATGGAACAGCTGCGCCAGTAGCAGCTGGATTGGCTGCGGGAATTGCGTTTATGCAGAACCCGGGAAATACCAGGATGCAGTCGTTGAAATAGCAATGCAAAACTCGACGCTTCAAAACTTGTTTGAAGGAAGAGAGGTGGTCGTATCATACGTAAGAGACAGGGGCATCAACCATGCCACAAAAGATGCCCCATCAACAGGTGTGCCTTTAGCTATTTGCAGACAAGTCTGACTCAAAGAAGAAGATGTCCCTTTTGTCAGCACTGATTAACATACAATCATCCAAAGTAGTCGATATCTCGGCTAGCACTGGCGTTTTAGTTAAAAAGACAAAGGATATTGAAGAAGTCAGCTTCTTCTTTCTAAATATCCTGACGCAGAAGTAGAGGTTAATCCATACCCAGGCCATTTTGAAATTATCTACTGGGTAGACAGGCATGTCTCTGTTTCTGAAGGAGTCAAGCATCCCAGCTGGCGTACCCTTTCCATGTGGATAGAAATGACGGCGATTTTTCACAAGAACAGCACGCAATTTTACATCAACGGCACTAATAATTACGTCATAGACGCAAGCTGCACGTCATCTGTGGATTTCCCATGCTTTATTGGAAACAAGAGGGTGCTTGAAGGGGTCAATGGCCATTTGGTATACGTCATAGATGGTAGATGATCTGATGGAAGGAGTTCTCCGATGTATTATTGCGTAGATGCAAGGTCTGGCAGGATTCTATGGTCATACGTTGGAGAGGATTCTTACCTTGAGCTAAGAGCGTCTGGGTGATTATAGAGTTAAAAGGCATGTGTGAAAATTAGGAAATAAATATTACTTCTTGGACGAGTTGACGTCGGTCGTTATCTGGTCTATCTTATAGCGCAGTGCTTCCTTGACCCGGGTGTTGTCCACCATGTTGAGCGGACCCTTGCAGTTGGGACACTTGAAGAACAATTCGACTGCCGCGTCGAATTTCACTCTCGGGCAGTCGCAGTTGCCGCAGTGGTAGAATTCTGTCGACTCCTCGTATTCAAGGCGCTTGTGCAGCCTGTCGAGGATCTTCTTTTTCTGGTTGTCGATAAAGTTGTCGACTTGATCCTGCTTGGCGCGCCAGCGGTAGACGAACCAGCCCTTCTTTTCGTCTTTGACGCGGATGCCGGTTATCAGCGCTTTTCCAAACATGTCATAGAGGACCTTGCGGACGATGTTTATCTTGAGGCCGGTGGCGCTTGCGATCTCCTCGTCGGTAACGTCCTCCTGATTCAAGAGGGCCCGGGCCACCTTGATGTACTCCTCGCCTCCGATCAAACCGGCTAACTTGACAAAAGAACCCTCGTATTCTGCAGCACGCATTTAGTACTATCATAGCTAGTCATTTTGCCGATATATAGTTACTGCTGGGAATGCGAGAATCATGCCGTTCCATAGAGCCGGTATATGCCGCCGTCAGAGTAGTTGCTCACGTAGCTCCACATCTCGGGGTTGACCTGCAGCTGGTGGAACGTCGACTTTTGGCGCTCGTCCAGCACATCGTAGACCATCTGACCTATCACTATCTGGTCGGGCCTGGCAAGCACGGTCATCTTGGTCGCCACGTTGATGGTGTAGCCCAAGATGTCGTAATGGGGCGCCCTCAGCCGCCTGCCGCCCTCCACCGTGTGCGTGTCCCATCCGTACTGCACCACCACGTTTTCGCCGACGTCGATTCCGACCCGCACGCTCATCTCCGGATAGTCGTACTGGTTCAGGATCGGGTTTATCCCCTCCCGCATTATCTTGATCATCGACCGGGCGCAGTTGACGGCGTTGATGCAGGGCAGGTAATAGTCGTCGCCGGTCGCAGGAAAGAACGTAAGGATGGCGTCGCCCACGTATTTTAGCACGTAGCCGCCGTAAGCAGAAATCGTCAGCGACATTTCCTGTGTGAAGGCCTGTATTATCGTCGCCAATCTATCCACAGGGAGCGTCATCGACAGCCGGGTCGACCCTACAAGGTCGATGTGCAGTATCACAAATGTCACCCTTGATTTTGCAAATTTTGCAAGGATGTTCTGCGTTTCCTCAATCGACAGGTTGAACTGCGATTCCACCTTGAGGGCCTTCCACACCCGCTCCTGTGCAAGCCTGATCGCCTGGCCAATGTCGACTACAGCGTCGAGGTAGAATGAGGCCATTGACGGAGCTTCAGAGGCTTGCTTGGCAGATGTGCTCTTTTGCTCCTCCTCTGCAGCGGCGCTTGCGATTACCCTGTTGACCTCCTCTTGGCTGACGTCTATCTGCAGCGCAATTATCTCTAGCGGTATCCCGGAATTGTGCAGGTTGATTATGGTCTGCCGCTGGTAGCTTGAAGCAGTGTCATCATCATCATCATCATCATCATCATCATCATCCATAGGCGGGATTGCTGCTGAAGAGTATTTCTGTCTTCAGGTGGTGGTAGTGGTATAGTAGTTATAGAGAATAATCCAGCAAGATGTTAATAATAACCGCCGCCATTAATAGAGGTGTGGGGCAATGACTAGTAGTAGCAGCAAAAATCAACAACAACAAGAGGACGACAAGGTTCTGCTGACTCTTCCAAACATAAAGTACCTAGTAGAAGGTCTGGACGCTCTGCTGATGACCGACCTGGACGGCGATAAGCGCGCCAAGGTAATCCAGCTGCGCAACGAGCTCTTGTCGCACATAAACAGCATCTTCAGCGACTACTCGTAAACGCCGCTCTAACCTTGAAGATAACTTCGTTTATCGAGAGCGGCTCCTTCTTTATTATGTCGCCCCGCTCAAGCGTGCCCATGAGCCGGAGGGCGGCGTCGCCACCGGAAATGCTGAGCAGGAACATGAACCTGACCTGCTCGTCATAGTGTGATTTTATCTCGCGGTACAGGTCAAGGCCGGTAATGCCATGCATCACAAGGTCGGTGATGACCACGCCGTACTTGCTCTGGGCCGCAAATTTCAGCGCCTGTGAAGGGTCCGGCGTGTGGTCGACGCTATAGCCGTCTGCGCGGAGGTACACCTTCATGAGGTCCGCGGTGGCACGCTTTTGGTCTACAAGAAGAATTGTCTGAGGCAACTCTCCTTCTATCTCTTGGCGCTTTTTTCATATTAAGCGCGATGGTCAATTGTTATAAAGTCAATGATTTCTGGCTACTCTGTAGGCAGTCAGAAACGTCATCAGGACCATGGAAAAGAGCAGTATCCCGGTAGACAGGTGGGTTGCGGCTAGCAGCGGCTCGAGCCTAGTAGTGACCACCAGCATGCCAAAAACTATCTGCACACAAACAACGATTGCTGCGATTATCGCAGTCTTGCGTGCCGGCTTTATCTTCCCTGCAGAATACGCTGCAGTGGCAAGGATGAGGCTGGCTGTGATGACTACCATCATCCTGTGTACGTGCTCAAAAAAGTATTTTTCAGAGGGCAGGTCAAAGCCGTTTGGGCAGAGCGGCCAGTCAGGGCACGACAGCCCCTGCTGCGAGGCCGAGATGTAGACTCCGAGCATCATGACAGAGAAGAGCAAGGCAAGCGCGGCAAATGAAAGGCCTACCCCTACCTTTGGGTTAGAGGACTGCTGCATGGTTGATGCTGCTGTCACGGCAGGAGGGGAATCATGCCTTCGCCAATTATAACCTTGGCCTTTAACTATGTTCTACTTTATTTTCTCATACCTGTTTTATGCCTATAAGTCGCTTCTTGAAGCTATGGAAAATAGTACACCCAGTGACGATCTGGCAAGTTACGAAGGCAAATACCCAAAGGATCTGTTCAACAAGACGGTGATCGCAAACGGGCAGGCAATAGGCCGCGTCGCAAAGGAAACCGGCGATTTGATTGTTGTTTTTGGCGATTCTAACGATTCTAGGTTCGATATCCCCAAGTCAAAGGTTGCTGTCGCAGGCGGCTCCGTGATAATTGACGAGCCTGTCGCACAGTACGCAGTCGACAGGGACGCGCCGCTGCCGGAAGGCAAGAGCCTGCGTCCATCGGCAGAAGAGATACGGCAGAAGGCGGGCGAGGTTGAAGTGATAGAAGAGCCGTCATTGCCGGCAGCCTCCGAGCCGTCAGCAATAGAGCAAAAAGCCAAGGAGGTTGCTGGTGAAGTCAAGGGAGTCGGCTACGAGCTCAAGCGTGCCGGCACATCTGTCGAGGAAAAAGTGAGAGACACGGGCGAGGCCATCTCAGACATCGATGTGGAAGAGGCTGCCAGAAAAGCAGCTAGCGAAGTCAAAGAAGCGGCGCGCTCTAGCGCAAGAGCGGTTGAAGAAAAAATGTCGGTGGCGCAGAGCAACGTGGAGGCGAGCCTGAGTGCAGACTCGGCACTAAAGTTTGAGAAAGAATCAAAGCGGACCACCACTGAAGTGGATCTCGGGAGCTACGAGGGCAGGTATCCAGGCGAACTCTTCAACAAGGACGTCGTGCTGAACAACCAGCCCATCGGGCATGTGGCCCAGGAAACCAAGGACACAGTCGTGGTCTTTAGCGACACTGATAGCTCGATTAGGTTCGACATCCCAAGATCCGCAGTCGTCGTGGAGGGCGGCTCGATTGTGGTAAACGAAGACCTACTGTTCAGGTACAGGACGCACAGGGACGCGCCCCTGCCAGTTGAAAGGCTGAGGCCGTCAGCGGAAGAGATACGCAAAAAGGCGGCAGAGCAGGTAGTAGAGGTTGAGAAGCAACAGCAGCAGCCTCCGACAACACCAGACAGGATAATGAGCGAGGGGCAGCAGCTGTCATCCGCGCCAAGGCCGACAACCATGGGCGTATCAGTACCGGAAGGATATGTGGACACTGAGTCAGAAATAGTCAAAAAGATGAAGAGCGCGGCAAACGAGCTTAAGGAGGTAATAGTTGCAGGCACCAAGGTCGCAAAGAAAAAGATGAAAAAAGTGCAACGTGAAGCAGCAGAAAAGCAGGTCGCCATGGACGCGGAAGCCATTTCAAGGATGGGCGGCCTTGCGATGGAGTTTGCAGATTCGTTTGAAGACGTGCTGTCGGAAATCAGGACAAGGACGTACGCGGAGCAGGTGCAGATATACACGGGATTTTTGAAGCTAATGGACCAGCAGCGCGACCTCGTGCTTGCCCGGCGAGACCTTGCAGCCAGGCTGAGGGACTCGGTCTCAGTCCCGGTTGTAAAGCCGGAAGACGTGGAAGGACGCAGGCTTCACGCGTCGCCAGAGCTGCCAGCACCTGAGAAAGAGGAAGAGCAGGAAGAAACAACCACAACTACCAAACGCACTGATACTACCGCGAAGAAGCGCAGCAAGCGTAGCGGTGCTGCTGCAAAAAGAAGCACGCGCAGCACTGCGGCCTAGTAGTGCACCCTCGAGTTCTCGTAAAACTCCCTGTCCTCTTCTGCCATTACTGTTCGCTTGTGGCACTCTTCGCAGAGCAGGTACTCTGTATTAGCCGGCAGCTCCTTCTTGCACCTGCCGCAGAACTTTTTCAACAACGATGATAGCATGTATCTAGAATAAAAGCCGCGCTACAGAAATCTAATTAAGGATGAAGTCCAAAGTCAAGACGGCCTACAGCGTTGGCTTTGCAAAATGAAGTTTTCAGTGCATTATCGTATGCGACCAGCAAGGGGTTCCAGATCCACCCGGATGCCTTTGCAATGCTCAAGGGCCTTAACACCGATGTCGTAGCAATAATCAAGGAAATAATCAAGGTGAAAAAGCAGTCAAAGAATTTTGTCATTCTGGTTGACGACATCAAGAACCAGATCGGGCTAAAAAAGGCAGCCGAGGAAGGCCCGGCCGAGCAGACCTGCAACATCCTGATGGACCCGACGCTCAAGGTCACTAGTGCTGAAGGCGTCGACGGCTACGCCGCGCTTTTCCAAAGCAGGTTTGAAAAGTCGATGCGCATTCTGGCGCAGAGGCCGGATAGCAAGCGCATCACCAAGGTATCGTCGGTGAAGCAGAACGTGCGCAGCGGCAGACAGGCTGCTGAAAGGGGAGGTGGGAGTAGCCTGCACGGCCATGCAGGCTCGACAATAGTGGCAGGACTTCTCATGTCCAAGCGCAGCAAAAAAAATGGCCTCGAGCTTGCAATTGACGACTACACCGGGATCCTCGCCGCAACCGCCATGACCGAGGAGGCAAAAAAGCAGGCTGCAACTCTCGCCTTGGACCAGATGGTCATGCTCGAGCTCGAGAACGGCAAGGGCGCGCCAGGGCTTACTATCAAGAGCGCCATAACGCCCGACGTCCCTGATCACCTGCACAGCAGGAGCAAGTCGGAAGCGTACGCGGTTCTGATTTCAGACATGCATGTCGGAAGCAAGTATTTCATGGAAAAAGAGTTTTTGCGATTTCTGGATTGGCTGTACTCATCATCTGACGACGACATTGTCAGCAAGATCAAGTTCCTCTGTATCGGAGGCGACCTTATCGACGGGATCGGCATATTTCCAAACCAAGACAAGGAGCTTCTTGAAATGAATGCAGCGAAGCAGATGAGCCACGCTGCGCAGTTACTTTCAAAGGTGCCCAGGCATATCAAGATGCTGGTGATACCGGGCAATCACGATCCCGGGAGAAGGGCACTGCCGCAGCCGGCCATCCCAAGAAAGGATCTGGGCGAGCAGCTCTACGGCCTTGAAAATTGCACGATGCTTGGCAACCCTGCCCTTGTGGAGATGAACGGCGTCAAGATCTTGATGTACCATGGCCAGAGCCTTGACGACGTCATCGCGACCACGCCGGGCCTCAGCTATTCCAAGCCTGCCGAGGCCATGAAAGTGCTCCTCAAGGCGCGCCATCTATCGCCGATATACGGCGAGCGCACGCCCGTTGCCCCGGAGCTGGAGGACATGATGGTGATCTCGGAGGTGCCCGACATTTTCCACTCGGGGCATGTGCACGTCCTGGACGTGCAGAACTACCGCGGCACTTTGATTGTAAATTCTGGCGCGTGGCAAAGCCAGACGAAATACCAACAGACGATGAATATCATGCCAACGCCAGGCATCGCCATCGTTATCAACCTAGCGACGCTCCAGCCGTTCATGCAGGATTTCAATCATCAATAATAAGGGCCGCGAACGTCGAGTCTTCCTTGAGCGCTTCTCTGACAGTCGTAAGTGGTATTGTTATCCTGATCTTTTGTGACCTGCCGTAGCGGCCTTGGTTGACAATGTCTGTTGCGACCAGACCTAGGAGATCCAGTTTGTTTATTATCTGTGTAACGCGCCGTTGTGTGAGGGGCTCCTGCTCGGCCTGCTGACACATTGATGAGTAAATGTCGTAGACTTCGCCGGTGTTGCTGTTCTTTGACCTGCTTATAGCCAATATCACGAGTTTCATGTGAGTAGGCGCATTTTTCAGGACTTCATAGGGTGTGTCCTTTTCTATTTTTTCTTGGGCAGCACGAACATGCTTTTCGTCGACCTTGATTGCACTTTCTCTTTCTGCAAGCTCTGCCGCGACCCTCAGCAGATCTATCGCCTTTCTGGCATCACCATGCTCCCTTCCTGCCATCGCTGCACAGAGGTTTATTGCTGCATCGGAAATGGCGCCTTCGTTGAATGCAATCTTGGATCTTTCATGCAGTATCTGGCGTAGTTGGTCCACCGTATAGGGGTTGAAAACCATTTCCTCTTCACTGAGACTACTCTGGACGCGTGGATCGAGTTTGTCTTTAAAATCGAGGCTGTTGGATATACCGATCAGCGAGATAAAGCCTCCCTTTGACATGCGCTGGTTGGCTCTTGTAAAGCTGTAAAGGATGTCGTCGCCACTCTTATCAACCAGTGAATCTATTTCGTCGACTACCAAGATAAGGTGAAGTTTTTTCTTTTGTATGAATTGCAATATTCTGCTGGTTGCCTCTCCCATAGAAAGTCCGGTGAATGGGACCTGCTTTGTTTTGTCCTCCTCTTGGTTTAGTCCCATCTCCTCGGCAACTTCGAACAATACTTTGTAAGCGGTGCTGGCGCCTTTTGCGTTTACGTTAATGGCCTTGACTCCTGTTTTGAGCTCCTTTGCTTTGTTGGTGAGTTTTTCAACGACCTTCTTGACTACTGCGGTCTTGCCCGTTCCAGGTTCTCCGAATAACAAAAGGTTTGACGGCCTGGCATTTCTGAAGACTGTTGAAAGCACCTGAGCCACAGTTTTTTCCTCCTGCTCTCTGAACGGGAGTTTTTCCGGCACATAGTCTATTGTCAGGGATTGACGGTTTTTGACAAGCGACCTGCCGCTTGTGGCCTTGTTAAAGATGTTGTCGATATCAGACGAGCTCAACTGTCAATAATCACCACAGCAACAATTGCTAATTTTAACCCGCTGCCACCCCTTTCTTTCTTTTGCAGAATCAAATTTGTTAACTTTACCTTAACAGTCATGTTAACAGGTCGGTTTTAAACCGCGGAATCAACTTGTACTAATTATCAAATCAATTCAATGACATTGATTCATAGAAGCTTAGAGAAGGAGTTGCAGAAGAAAGGGTGGGGTGGGGCCGGGCAATAAGAATTATGGTTGCCTGCTTGCTGTTAACGTAGCAGAAATGACGGCGCCAAAAAGGCCCAAAAATGACCCCTTTGTTTCCACTGGAGCGTTAAGGACCGACGTTAACGCTGTTAATAGGCCCGGGCAGACCCCTTCATTTCCACTGGAACCGCAATCAGGCGATTTCTTACAAGAAAATTGGTTAACATATGGCAATTGTTAACCAGAACAGCTTGCCTCTCATGCGGGGTTAACAACAGCTAAGCTGGTTGTTATCAAAGTTGACCGAGCTGATGTTAAGTGTTAATACGTTAACAAGTCAAGCTACCTCTAGCAGAAGATCGGATATGAACTCGAGAAAAAAAAAGTTCAAGATAGAATTGGAGGATGCCGAGGGGAGCAAGTACAACCTCTCGTTAGAGGGCAACATTTCAAAGGACAAGATCCTAAAGATAGTCGAGTTCATGGATCTGCTCAACATCGAAGGTCCTGCGAACGGCGAAGGTGAGGCGTTCAGCAACAGGAGGGCGGCATCAGCCTCTGTAGGCGACAGGATATGGAGTCTGGTAGAGGAGAAGTTCCCATATGGCAGCTTTACCTCGACAGACATCCTAGAGCTCTACGAGGACCAATACAACGAGCCTATCAAGCTGAGCATCATCTCGACTTACCTTTCTAGGTATTCAGAGCGCGGCAGGCTCATGAGGAGCCGCCAGGGCAAAGAGTGGGTTTACAAAACGACTAGACAGCAGCCGGCAGCTCGGATGCAGCCTCCTTCTCCTTCAGCCTCTCGCGACCTGAATCAGTGATCTTGTACCTGAAAGGCTTGCTGTTGGCGTCTCTGTCAACAAGCCCCGAGTCGTGGAGCTTTTTCATCAGGCGGGCCGTGTGCTCTCTAGTCCTGCCAATGGCGTGCTGAACCTCGCGTGAGGTGCGCGGCCTCTCTGCCAGCAATTTCAATATGTAATCGTTCGTCCCGTTCTGCGCTTCCGCTGGCTTCTCAACTTCTGCTGTTGTTGCATGCTGCGTGACTGCAGCAGGCCCACTCATGGGCGTTACGTGAGGTTGCGGCTGGCGTGATTGTTGAAGTGACGGTGGCTGCAGGTAGTGTGCTGCCTGCTGTGATGCAATATCGTGCGATGGTTGCTGCTGCGGCGATGCCCTCAGCTCCATGATGTCAACCTTAGTTCGCAGGTCTGCAATCACCCTGTCGTAATCACGCAACCTGCGGGTATATTCGAGCACGACTGCTTCTACCACTGCATCGTCAGCGTAAAAATTACGCTTTGAGCGCAGGCTGCTGAGCCTGCTGTAAACCATCACACCGGCCATGCCGGAAAAGAACGCAAGCGCGTACAATATCACGGTTTCAAGATCAAAAAGGCCGACAAGGCTTAATGCGATCGCCGACAGGTCAATGATCATGTCACGGCATTACGCTGCAATACCGTGATTTAATGCTATAGAGCAATCTTGTTTTACAACTTGGACATTCTTTTTAGCAGCTGCTCCATCACGGATATCACGTCGGCCGTGCGTGCCTGGAGCGGGACATCACTGCCCTCTGAAGCAAACATCACACCTAGTTGCTCCGCCATTCTGCTCAGTGCCGACAGCGCTTCCGGTTGGAGTACGCCCGTCGATTGCAGAAGTATCGCGCTGTAAAGGACGGCCATCACCTTCTCCCGGCACTGCTTGACCTGCCTCCAATACGCTCCGGAACTGATGTTTTCAGGCTTGCCGCTGCTCTGCAGTCTTTTAGAGATTATTGAAATCTGATGTGGCGTAAACAAAGAATTTGCAACAAGGTAACCAAAAAGATTGTTAGAATTAGATTTTGCATCGGCCATAGGTACTATACAGATTTGTATAGCGCATCTGAGGTATTAAAATCTTCATAATATGATGACACCAAACTTTAAAACAGCTAGCGCTCTTCAATAGGGGATGTGGCAGTAGGAAAAGTAGAGCAGTATCTTCGCGATGAGATAAAGAAGCATCGCACCATTTGCCTTCCACTCATTGATTCTGAAAACTCAACAGACGCAGCATCGATTGCAAAAAAGGTGGAGGAGATGGGCGCGTCTGCAATCCTTGTCGGCGGCTCGTCCGCAATCGATCAATTGGAGCTGGCCAAGGTCGTGACAGAAATCAAGGCCAGAATCAAGATACCCGTGATATTGTTCCCGGGGAACGTCACAGGCGTGTCACCAAAGGCCGACGCAATCTTGTTCAGCTCGCTGCTAAATTCAGAGAACCCTTACTTTATCACAGGGGCCCAAGCGCTTGGAGCGCCTGCAGTCAAGAAATACGGCATCGAGCCACTGCCCACCGCCTACGTCATAGTAGGCGAAGGAACCGCCGCCTGGTTCATCGGCAGAGCAAGGGGGATACCATTCCACAAGCCAAACCTTGCCGTGATGTATTCGCTCGCCGCGCAGTACATGGGCATGAGGTTTGTTTACCTCGAGGCTGGTTCAGGCGCATCTCAAAACGTGCCGCCGGAAATGGTGGCCGCGGTGAGGAAGCATTACGAAGGCACGCTTATCATTGGCGGCGGAATACGGACGCCGGAAATTGCCGGCCAGATAGCAAAGACAGGCGCAGACATTATAGTCATCGGCACCATGATAGAAAAGGATGGCAACTGGCAAGAAAAATTTTCGTCAATAGTCAAAGCTATCAGGTCGCGATGATGACGTAATATGATGTTGGAAGAAGCCGAGATCCGCCTGAAGGACATCCGCATGCCGGCGTATTACCGGCGCTACCAACAGGACATTTTGAAAAGCGTCTACCAGTATTACCATCACGCGCTCAAGGCGCGCCGGCGCGGCATAGACGTTGCAGACATTGTCGAGCCCAAGATCGCATACGACTTGGCAGACAGGGTCGCAAAAATGCACAATATCTACATCGCAGACAGGCTGCGCGCCATTCTCTCCCAAACGACAAAGGAAAATGCTGCCCTCAAGATAGCGGAGGAGATTGCCGCCGGCGAGTACGGCGCAGGCGACCTCCGGACGAGGCTTGACGACGCAGTGCGCGTGTCGCTTGCAGTTGTGACAGAAGGCATGACAGTCGCCCCGCTGCAAGGAATATCTGACGTCAAGATAAAAAGCAACGCAGACGGCAGCCAATACCTGTCGGTATCGTTTGCCGGCCCAATTAGGTCGGCAGGTGGGACCGAAGCCGCGCTCACCATGCTTATAGCGGATCATGCAAGGAAGGTGGCCGGCCTTGCAAGCTACAAGGCAAACTCATTTGACGATGAAACCGGCAGGTTCGTTGAGGAGCTCAGGATATACGAGCGCGAAGTCATGGGCTTCCAGTTCAAGGTCCTTGACGAAGACGTGGTCAAGTGCATCTCGAGCCTCCCGGTGGAGCTCGACGGAGTCGATACCGATCCTGTCGAAGTAGTCGGCCACAAGGGCATGCGCAGGATCGAGACAGATAGGGTGCGAGGCGGCGCGCTCAGAGTAATGAACGACGGCCTGATCGGCCGCAGCAGGAAACTGCTAAAATTGGTAGAGACTCTGAAGCTGGACGGCTGGCAATGGCTCAAGGAATTAAAGGGAGCAATCCAGACGGGCGACGATGACGCAGCGCACCACAGGATGTCCGAAGTAATCACCGGCAGGCCGGTGCTGTCAATGGCAAAAAAGATAGGCGGCTTTCGCCTGCGCTACGGGCGCTGCTACAACACCGGCTTTGCGACGGTGGGGGTACACCCCGCGGTTCCAGCTTTGCTAAATTACGCCATCGTCGCCGGCACGCAGATCAAGATGGACATGCCCGGCAAGGCATCCACGATAGCGCTCGTCGATACAATCGAGCCTCCGCTTGTCCGGCTCGACGATGGCAGGGTGATGCAGGTGGCGACGGTTGGGCAGGCAGAAAAGATCCGCAAAAGGGTCGGCAAGATCCTATACCTTGGCGACATGCTGATAAGCTACGGCGATTTCCTTGAAAACAACGCGCAGCTGCCGCCTGCAAGCTATGTCGAAGAAGTGTGGGCTCTGCAGCTTCGCTCGAAATTGCTGGCAGCAGCTTCTTTTGATGTTAACAGGGAAAGAATGATCTCGCTGGTCGAGAACCCGCTTGCCCGGCTGCCTACTGTTGAGGAAGCATTCGAGATAAGCCAAAAGCTGGGCGTGCCCCTGCATCCGAGATACTCGTTCTACTGGGACACAATAAGCGCCGCCGAAGCGCTGTACCTGAAGGAAAAATTGCCAGCAGCAGACGACATGGTTCTGCCGCACGATTCCAAACTCAAGGATATCTTGGAGAGGCTCGGCGTTGCTCATTCAATAGCAAATGACAAGATCAGGCTTGACGACGCAGATCAGGCAGCATCACTCTACAGGTTGCTCGCTGGCCCGGCGCCAACAGAATGCAAAGATGCAATCGAATTTGTCAGCAAAACATCCGGCGTTGCAGTGATGCCGAAATTTGCCTCCACTATCGCGGTAAGGGTCGGGAGGCCGGAAAAAGCCGCCGAGCGCAAGATGAAGCCGCCGGTGCACGTGCTCTTTCCAGTGGGCGCAAAGGGAGGCGCGACCCGCGACATCCTGAAGGCTTGCAAGGAAGAATCGTTCTATACCGAAATCGCCAACCGCTACTGTGACAGCTGCAAGGTGCCGTCTGTCGGGACGCACTGCCGCTCCTGCGGCGCCTCGACCCTGCTGCGCAACCTATGCATGGTGTGCAGGGCAGAAATTGAGGAGGGCGACAGGTGCGGCAGGTGCAGCAAGGAGGGCAGGACCTACTCTGCCGTCAACTTTCCGCTAAAGCTTGCGCTGGAGCAGGCCCAGAAAAAGCTGGGCGTCGCTCCCACGGAGCCATTCAAGGGGGTCAAGGGGCTCATGAGCAGGGGCAAGGCAGCAGAGCCGCTTGAGAAGGGGATATTGCGCCAAAAACACAACCTGTACGCATTCAAGGATGGCACGATCCGGTTCGATGCCACGAACGAGCCGCTGACGCATTTCAAACCAGCGTGGATCTCTGTCAGCATCGGCAAGCTGCGCGAGCTAGGCTACACACGCGATTATCTCGGACGGGATCTGGTGTCGCCTGACCAGATAGTGGAGCTCATGATGCAGGACGTGATAATCCCCCGCGACTCTGCAAAGCACCTTCTGAATGCCGCAAAATTCATCGACGAGGAACTTGCCAAGCTGTACGACCTTGAGCCGTTCTACAATGTGTCTTCCGTCGACGATCTGGTAGGCCACATGGTGGTCGGCCTTGCGCCCCACACCTCTGTCGGCATAATGGGCAGGATAGTCGGCTTTACCGACTCACAGGTTTGCCTTGCGTCGCCCGTGTGGCACTCTGCAAAGCGCCGCGACTGCGACGGCGACGCCGACTCGATAATGCTCCTGATGGATGCCTTCCTCAACTTCTCATTTGACTTTTTGCCAGACAGGATAGGCGGGCTCATGGACGCGCCGCTGCTGATACAGCCTGTTGTCTTGCCCCACGAGGTACAGCGCCAGGCGCACAACGTCGATATCGCAAGCGCCTACCCGCTCGAGTTCTACGAGGCGACTTGGAAACAGACCAAGGCCGGCGACGTGGCAGGCATGATAGAGGCGATAAAGAACAGGATAGGCGACGAGCGCCAGTTCTTTGGCTACGGCTTTACGCACCTGACGGACGCGCTGACTACAAAGGAACAGAGGAGCGCCTATTCCACGCTGAACACGATGGAAGAAAAGCTAAAGATGCAGTTTGACACTGCCAAGCTGATAAACGCGGTAGACGCCGACGAAGTCGCCGCCATGGTGCTGACGACGCACATCCTGCCGGACATTATGGGCAACATGCGTTCATACTCTTCGCAGACGTTTCGCTGCACGTCATGCGGCGCCAAGTTCCGCCGGATGCCTCTTGCCGGCAAGTGCATCGAATGCGGAAGCGAGCTGATACAGACGGTGACGAGGGGCGCAGTCGAAAAGTACCTCCACATAGCGATAGGCATGTGCAGCGAGTACAAGGTAAATGACTACTTGCGCAGCAGGGTCGAGTCGATTGCGATGGAACTGAAACTGATCTTCAAGGAAGAAAAGAAGATCCAGTCGAGCCTGATGGAGTTTATGAGCAGCGGCTAGGCTGCTGGCTAGTTATTCTTGTTACTACAGTTGCTGTCGCTGCTGCCCGCATTTTTCTGCAATTCTGACATGTCCTCATCCATTATCGACGAGCAGACGCCAATCTCCTCCGCTGCCCTGTCAGACTGCTCCCTTGCAATAGCCAGCACCCTGTTCTGGAGCTCTTGGTCGATCCGCATCGTTCCAACTTTGCTGAGCAGGCGGTGCGACTCCCTGGCAACTTTCCTAATAGACTTGCGGAGCCTGACGTCCTCGGAGACAGAAATCGCGGAGGAGTAGAGGCTCATGGTGGAAATGAGCCCGGTCAGCGCCACCAGCGAATGGGCCGGCAGGCCGAATGGAGGGGGTACGTCACATGGTATACGAGTGGCATCATGGATATGGCCTGCATGATGATTGGAAAGGCTGCAATCAACAGGTAATCCTGCACAGGGCTCTCTGCTGCCGCTTGCTGCGCTATCCTTGACATCGTGATGTAAGAATACACGATCACCCCAAAGCTGACAAACGCGCTGGCTATGACGAAAACCCTGAACGTGGCAAGGTCTTCCGCGTAAAGGTCAAAGCTGCCGGAAGTGTAGGCCGCCAACGTCGGGACGAACACTCCAAAAAAATGAGACCATGGGCACGCAGACTATGGCCCAGTATTTCTCCCTTCCTATTTGGGAATAGTATCTCAGATGCAGGGCGCTTCCGATCATCAAGAGGACGAACGACGCCAAAAGCGATATGGCGTACGCAATGATAAACAGCATGCCCACAAATCCATGCGTCGTCTAGTTAATAGAGTGGAACACTATCTGCTGCGCCGCGGGCTCTATCACGGCTGGCTTGTTCTGCAGCAGGATATGCTGCTGTGGGTAAATATGTTGTGACTCCCATTGCTAGTGCAGACAGCGCTGACTGCCACAAACATGGCAAAGCCGGGCGCAGTCACCAGCGGCCCTTCAATAATGTCGATAAACCATGCTGCAAGCGTGTCAATGGCAAGCGCGGCGATGAGGATGCAGCTTGGCAGCGCGACCTCTCGTGCATAGCTGCTGCCGATGATGGGATTGTTGTTGTGCTGCATGGCGGCAGAGGAAGAGGTCATATCTGCATTATCATTAGGAGAGATACTACAGTTTTGATATATTTAATAGATATAGGTGTGGCAGCAGGCTCTGAGAATCTGCTACGATAATTAATTGGCAGCCGTCCCGTCCACGAACGTCTTGTAGATCTTGATCGCGTCCTCTTCGTCCTTGGCGCCAACTATTGTCGCGGCGCCACTTGAGAGAAAGCTGACGGACATCCTGCCCGAGTTGATCGCGGTTATCCCGAGGTTGCCCCTTGTCTTGACCTGGTAGCCAAGCGACTCGGCGTTCTTGATTATGCTGGGCAGGCTGATTGGCGCCGGCTCGGCAGGCGTGACGGTCCACGTGCGCTTGCCCCTATCACGCCCGCACAGCTCTTCAATTATCAGCTGCGACGCGACCAGATTGCTTTCTTTTCTTGCGGTTCCGCATGCCGGGCACTCGTCCTGCCTGAACATTTGAACCCTGTCAAACGAAAGCTCATTCAGGTCGATGTAGAGCAGCCTGTTCACGAGCGTCGGCTGTTGGCCTGTGATTATCTTGATCGCTTCGGACACCTGTATGCCTGCAACCAGGTACAGTACGGACGGGTGAACGCCTTCTGTGCTGCAAGCCGGCATCTCTTCCTCCTTTAGCTCCGGGAACATGCAGCGCAGGCACGCAGAGTTGTTTGGCAGTATTGTCGATACAGACCCTGTCACGCCAATTGCACCGGCGTAAATGAGTGGGATGTTGTGCTTGATGCATGCGTCATTGAGGGCATAGCGCGCGTCTACGCTGTCCAGCGCGTCGATGACAATGTCAAAGCCCTTGACGATGCCCTCCGCTGTGAATTTTGTAACAGACGTTGGCACCGGCTCTATCTCTATTCCAGGGTTGAGCTTGCGCAGGCGCTCTGCAGCCGCTTCTACCTTGACCCGACCAATGTCGTCGTCGGTGTAGAGGTGCTGCCTGTGCAGGTTGGTTACTTCGATGACGTCCCTGTCAACGATGCGTAATTTGCCGACACCCATCGCCACCAACTGCGTGATGACAGGGTTGCCTATGCCGCCCGCGCCCACAACACACACCTTGGCGCTCCTCAGCTTCTCCATGCCTTCAAAGCCTATTTCTTCGAGCATCACCTGCCTTGAGTAGCGCTGGAGCTCTTCGCTTGTCAGCTCCGCCCCTCCTGCCACCGCCGGCAGTATGTAGACCGAGTCGCCGTTCTTGAGCTGTATGGTCATGCCTCCGCTAAAGCGCATGTTCTTGCCGTTGACGTAGATGTTGATGAGCGAGCGGGGCCTGCCATTGTGGTCAAATACCCTGCGCTTGAAATCGTCGCCCATCTGCTCTGAGATTTTGGAGAACGCGTCCTGAAGGTCGGAAGCCTCGAGCGGGATCTTTTTTTCTCCCTGCCCCCTGTTCAATACCGATGGAACTACAAATTCTACCTTGGCCAATGCTATATCACTATCACCTTATCATCGCCGAGACTTCTGCAGCGTCCGGCTTGACGGCGTTAAGTTTCGGCAGCAGTCCAATAATTGCTTCTGTAGCCTTCAGCCCATTGCCAGTGACATAGCACACAGTGCGCTCGTCTTTCTCTATCTTGTCCTCTTCGACCAGCTTCCTGAGCACCGCGACTGACACGCCGCCCGCCGGCTCTGTGAATATGCCCTCCGTCTGCGCAAGGAGCATGATGCCGTCGGTGATCTCCTTGTCGCTTGCCTCCTCTGCAATGCCGTTGTACTGCTTTAATCGCTTGAGAACGTAAATGCCGTCGCCCGGGTCTCCTATCGCCAAGCTCTTTGCTATTGTTTCTGGCCGCTCGACCGGGATCACTTCGTCGCTGTTGCGCTTGAACGCGTCAACCACTGGCGCGCACCCGTGCGGCTGAGCCGCGATTATCTTCATGTTCTTGAGGCTGCCGATCAATCCAAGCGAGTGCAGCTCTTCAAAGCCCTTGCATATCGCGTTGAGCATCGCGCCGCTGCCGACCGGGATTACTAGGCTGTCTGGGACCTGCCAGCCCAGCTGCTCCGTCACTTCATAGGCAAGCGTCTTTGAGCCTTCGACGTAATACGGCCTCATGTTGATGTTGACGACGCCGATTCCTTTCTTGTCGCCGATTATTGAGGCGAGCCTGTTGGCATCATCATAAGTTCCTTCCACGGCGACAAATTCCGCGCCGTATGAAAGTGCTTGCGCTATCTTGACATGCTCGATGTCAGACGGCGCAAAGATGTAGCAGGGCAGGCCTGCTTTTGCTGCGTGCGCCGCAGTTGCGGCAGCCAGGTTGCCAGTAGACGCGCAGCCCACCGCCTTTAATTTTGTCTCATTGGCCCTTGACACCGCGACTCCGGCCGGCCTGTCCTTGAACGAAAACGTCGGGTTGACGGAATCGTTCTTGATGTACAAATTCTTCAGACCAAGCTTGGGGCCGAGCTTGTCTGCCGCCTGGAGCGGGGTGAGTCCTGCGTTCAGGCTGACAATGTTGCTCCTGTCTGCAATTGGCAGGAGCTCAAAATAGCGCCAGTACGTCTTTTCCCTTGATTCAAAGGTGTGCTTGTTTACTCCAATAATATTGTCGTTGTTGTAGAGGACGTCCAGAGGACCAAAGCAGTCCTCGCAAACATAACGAAACTGCGGCTCGTACTCTTTTCTGCATTCCCTGCACTGTAGCGATTTGATACTACCCATGGTTTTCTACTCTCCCTCAAATAATATGTGATTAAAACTTCGCTAAGCACCATTTTAGCATTACTAAATTTTTTCAGGCATATATGTTGTATTGCTGAATAGTCATTTTCCTGCAAAATTTCCAGCAATGCCCTGTAGGCATGCAAATTCTTTATGGTTTTGCAGTTATTTCAGCACATTGTGGAAGCACGACCTATTGCCAGTGTGGCATGCAGGCTTGTCCGAGTCCACAATGTACAGTATCGCGTCAGAGTCGCAGTCGACCAGAATTTCGTGTACTGGCTGGACGTTGCCGGATTCCTCGCCCTTCATCCAGAGCTTGTTACGCGACGTGCTCCAGAACCAGGCGTTGCCCGTTTTGAATGTGTTGTTCAGGGCTTCCTTGTTGGCGTAGGCCAGCATCAGGATGTCCTTGGTCTCCCTGTCCTGCACTATGACAGGAAGAAGACCGTTGCGCTTTTCAAAGTCGATGTCCTTGAGCGCCTTGGTGTCCATACGTATATGCGCATTTGATAGCGGCATGGACAGAAATAAATCTAGTGCATTCGTCAGCCAGTGCAGCGACAAATGTGGCATTTGCTGTCTGTTTTTCCTACTGGACCAGCTTCTTCATTCTGCCCATAATGAGTTAGGAGTTAGCGATAGTAACTTATTCCTGTTTCCTGTACATTCATTGGTAATTTGGTCCATAGTAGTAGATTAAGAATTCCTTGATGAAAAAGACTCCAATCAGCTACTCTTTGTATCATTTCAGCGTATCTCGTAAATACTCTTGACGCGATTTTTTGGCATAATTTTAGATGAAAAAGATGATGGCACACAAAAGAACCTGATCGTCGTCGCCGCTGCAATGATGTTGTTGCTAGTTGATGCCGCTATTAAAACAGCCCTATTTTCGGTACCATCCTTTCCGCTATTGTCATCATTGATAAGAGATGCTGCTGCCACTACCACTACTTCTGATGATTGCGTTGACTACGATAGTTCTGAAAGAATCATCGTCGTAACCTGCGACACCACCTTTGAACAGCTGGAAGAAGATATCAACGACATTTCAGTTCTGGAAGAACTGGGAAATGGGGAATACCTGCTTAGCGCAAACATCGAAGTTGCAGACGGGATCAGGCTGACTATTGCCTCGCCAGCAGTTACCTGGGTAAAAATCATCAATGAGGGGGCGACCGACTCTTCACAATACTATATTCTTGTCAACGGCTACATGGATATAGAAGGAGTAAAAGTAACTTCGTGGGACCCTTATAGAGATTCTGTAGTTGAGCAGAATAGCAAAGGTTCTGTGCCTCGACCATATACCGTGTACGAAGCTGCGGAAGGAGGAATAATAGAGAATTCAGAACTTGCTTACATCGGATCCGACGGCAATATAAGGAGGGGCTTTTCACTTACTCATGGAAGTGCCAACATTGAAATCAAGAATAGTGATTTTCATCATTTCTGGTATGCTTTTTATTCTAACGGCGCCAAAAATGTTACAATAGATGGCAGCAAATTCCATGACAACCACAAATACGCAATAGACCCACATACCGGGACGCATGACATGAGCATCACAAAAAACCATGTCTACAATAACCCAGGCAGCGGAATTATCTGTTCTCTTGACTGCCACGATATATTAATTGAAAATAATACAGTGCATGACAATGGGAAAAATGGAATAAATTTTTCTCGCAACATGCACGATTCGATAGTGAGGAACAACACGAATTCAATTCCTTTCATTTTTCCATTTGCCCACCATCATTTTCTCTTCAATTGTTGATAGGCATTATCAGCAACCTGAAAAAAGGTGCGGTTTAGGCTTGCTTATGCCAAGGCTAATGCCATAGTCTGTAAAATACTATTCTGCAAGCTGAAATTAAAGCTATTGTTAGAGAATTGAGGCGGCGGCATTAGTTGCAGCAGACAGAGATATATTCCCCCTGCGCAAAAGATGCTGTCAGCGAGGTGGGGAAGCCAGGTTATCCCGGCGGGCTCATAACCCGCAGAGCGGTTTCCACTTTTGCAAAATTGCGGGTGGCCGTAAGTTCAAATCAACCCCTCGCTACTTACTATTTTTTACAAACCAAGGAAGCCGGCCTTTTCAAGGCTATGCCTTTGGATGCCAGACAAGACATATTTCCATAAGCTTACGGCGCGATAACTGTGACCCTGCGAGACGATGCTGCTATTGCCAGCCATCCAGTTTCGTATATGATATGTCTATATGGCCAGTTTCTTGCTGGTGATTTTCCACATCATCCTGGTGTAATTCTATAGTAAAATGTTGAGTTGTGCCATTGCCCTTCGTAAGAATACTTAATAAAATGATTTTACATTTTGTAGTTGCTCTATGCAGAAAGGCGACCTGTAAAGGCTACAGCGGATCTATCTTGTCCTATCTATAGCTGCAGCCATACAGGTGATTGGCGGCGTGTGGGGCGGCATGGTGTATCTTGCGCAGCCGCCAGATGACTTTTTTACGCTGCGCCATATCGTGGTATATATTCCAGCGTTGCTCTGGGCATGATCGCTGCTCTTGCAGGCTTTTTCTTCCTTCTTGAAAAAACAACTATGGAAGGGGAAAATGGCTACGAAGTGATCGGGATAAAGCTTGTATTCATAGCTCAGGGCTGTGGGCGTTTGCAGGCCCGTTTGACTACTGGTGGCACCAGACCCTCTCGCAGGAATCACTCTTGATACTGCCTTTTCTTACCCCTTCGCACATGGTATTCGAGATAGGCATCATGTTCATATGGCGGCTTTGCTTTGGGAATTTTGCTGCCTGAGAAAGAACTTTCTCTATAGGGCATTCATGCCATATACGAATCTGCGCTTGCATTCTTGAGATAGAAAAAAGGGTATAGTAAAAGCAACAGCTGCATAGTCACAATCTTCAGCCTGTGCTTAAGCTGAAGTTGCAGCTCGATTTTTCGAGGCCGTACCTCTGCAGCGGCTTTGTGAGGTGCCGGTGCGCCTTTGGAGTCGGGATGTAGAGGCCCGCCCTGATGTCGCGTTCTTTTGGCACCAGAATTTTCTTTGCAGTGGTGTCTCTGAATTTGCACCTGCCGCACTGGTAGCCCTTGTTCCTGCCCTCCGACTTCATGCGCTTGCCGCACATCTTGCATAGAGGGTTCAAGGCATCAAAGACAAACGCGAGCTCCAGCACCGACAAATATTCAACATTCAGGATCTTGGGGTGCTTGCTTGTGCCTTTTCTCACGCCGCAGCCAATTTCGATCAGGTCGCCAGGCGCAAGATTTGCTGCAACATTTGCAAGGCCGGTCGGCTCGTAGACGGCCGCCGGCATTTCTGCGCCGCCCTGCTCGACTGTGAAGATGACGTGCCCACCCTCCATCGCAAGCGGCCTGCCCTTGACCCTGCACTTTACGTAGCCGGCAGTGTACGCCTTGATGTCGGCAAGCTGCAATTCGTTTTGCAAGTGCATATTTGTCCCCTGGTTTGAACGAAAGATCATCCAACCGTCCAGCTCTTCTCCTTCTGGCTGCAAAGCCGCCAGCGCCGACGCGACGACTTCGGGGCTCTCGCCCCTCACGCCAAAGAACACGGGGTCAGGACCGTGGGGCGCAATCAGCACCCGCTCATGATTTTTGTCGTAATTGTTGAATGTATTTGGATAAGTGTCTACGCTGAACTTGACAACTTTTTGCCTGTCCACGATGCGTGGCATGCCGCAGTTCTCCAGCTTTCTGTACGCGATCAGCTCGAACGTGTGATCGCAGTCAAGCATCAGGCAGCCCATCGCTCCAAGCGAGCCGACAAGCCCCTGCCCATTTCCAAAAGTAAAGTATTGGACGCCTGCAAGCTTTGCCATCTTTTCGGCCATTTGCCTGCTCGTCACATCGCACATTGCAAGGGCGCTGAACTGCTGGATTGCCAAAGGAACACGGTCGCTCTCTAAGAACGCAGCTCCCGGGTTTGCGCCGCTGCCTATTGCCGAGCCTTCCTCCACTGCCTGTATGACGTAGTCAATGACCCTGCCTGTGTCCTGCACTCTGGCCCTCAGGCAGACTGCCCCGTTGCCTCTGGTTTTCCAAGGGATGTTAGGGTTGAGCCTGACCAATAGCGGGTAGTCGATAAGCTCGGCGCCCATCTTTTTCTTCAGGTGCTCTGCCACCTTGAATGCAAGGTGCGTCGTGCATCTGCCGCCCCGCGAGTCTGTGTCGTCAAACGCAACGTGGAGGGTCTGCATGTATATGCGGCTTTTTCAACGCCGTGTCTGTATATAGCCGTATAATGTTTGATTCGAAAAATAACTATAAAAGTTGAGAAGGGTTAATATTGGACAACTGTCGACTTTTGTGTCAGTCTATCTGCCCAGGTTAGACTGGCTGAAAAAGAGCAGGCGCTTTTTAGCGTTGTACTGGAAAAAAGCCACGACCAACATTAGCGGCCCACCGCCGCTAGTATCCCTCTGTACAGGGCTATCGGCCCTGTTCTTGCTCAGTCATTTTCTTGTTTTGAATTATATCGCTGTTATAAAATTGGCATAGGGTTTAAATAGTTTCAGCATGGATCGTTGGGTAAGTGAATTAGATGCCAGTCGCAATACTTCCTGATATTAGCGAACAACACTGCATCGGCTGTGCGCTCTGCGTAGAGATCTGCACTGCTCTCGGCCCGGATGTGTTGAGAGTAAAGCCAGTGGAAGGTTGGAAGAGAGGTAAGGCATTCGTGTTCTATCCAGAAAGATGCATCTCTGACGGAGCATGCATTGGCGTTTGCCCAACAAAGGCAATCTTCTGGATGAGGCCGATGGACTATACCCCAGGACAGCCAGTCCCACTGAAGAAGAGCGGCCTCTTCGTAAAGGGCTGGGAAGAAGGTTAAGAAGCAAGTAGGTCCTCCACTTCCTTTTCTTTTAATTTTTATTATTATTATTGTTGTTCTTCAAAAATTATTAATACTGTATTTGCTTGCTTGATCTCTATTGGTTGACTGGGACGAAGAGATCAAGGCCCACCTTTTCTGGGTCTGGGGCGAAGAGGAAGGCTTTATGAAGCGCGGCAGAGAGGGCATGCTCGTCATCACGGACAGGCGCCTTGCATTCATCATCAAGACAGACATGACCTACAGGATGCATGACACGCATTCTACCCGGCAGTTCAACAGGTTCAAGAGCGGCGAAAACGTCTTCCGGCCTGCCGAGGGCTACAAGCTTGAGCACCTTGAAAAAGACCTTGACAAGAGCCCCGACAATGTAGAGATCCCGTTCAGCCAGATCCTAGACATAACTTCGGAGGAAAAACGCTGGGGGACGCTCCTCAAGGTCAAGGTCAACTTGGGCGACAAGTCCAAGGTGCGCAAGTTCTCGATAGTCAAGGGCTGGGTTAAGTACCCTGCCAAGGACCCGCTTGAGTTCCAGCACATGGACTGGAGCCCGCTTATAAACCTGGTAAAAACGTCTTCGCCGCCGTAAATTTATATTGCATTTCTGCAAGAGAAACTGTAACAATAGGACCGATTTATGGTCAAGACAAAGGCATTCGTGTTCATAAACACAGATGCAGGAATTGAAACGCTTCTCCACGAAGAGATAGAATCGCTTGACGGCGTCAAGGAGGTTTACGACCTGTACGGCGAGTACGACATGATGGCAATAGTGGAAGGTGAGACGGACAAGGATGTAGCCAAGATAATCTCATGGGAGCTGCGCAAGATAAAGGGGATCCGCAGCACCAACACGATGGTCGTTGCAAAATAGTAATTAGAGGCAACTTTTCTTCCTCTTCCTTACATACATTGCCAAAAAAGCTGTTCGTGGTCGGAGTGGGCCCCGGCTCGCCAAGGTACCTAACTGACGCTGCCAAGGAAGCGATCCGCAAATCGCGCTATGTTGTGGGCTACAAGTACACGCTGGCGACTATTGAAGGCTCCATTGACTGGAGCAGGCAGCAGGTTCTCGAAGTCACGATGAAGACGCAAGAGGAAGCTTACCAGAATGTCTATCAGAAAATGAAGGACGGCGAGTACTGCACAGTGCCTTTCACCGGCGACGTCAACTTTTCCGAGTCAGAGGTGGTCGACAGGCTGCTGGAGATCTTTGATGACGATAACGTCGAGGTAATCCCAGGCATAAGCTCCATCCAGGTAGCAGCCGCAAAGGCTCAGATCCCGACTGACAAGGCTTTTATCGTCACGTTCCATGTGACAGGCGACATCGAGCAGAAAAAGGCCGAGCTGCTGCACGCAGTCAGGCAGGGAAAAAGCGTGATACTGCTGCCAAGGCCGTGGCCGCGTGACCCGTCAAAGCACTTCATGCAGTCCGAGATCGCGAAGTTCCTGCGCGCAAACGGCGTCGACACTACCAAATTAAAAACCTGGGTTTTTGAGCACCTGACGACTGACAAGGAAACTACGTTTGCGGGCACCGTAGCCGACCTTGAAGGCAAAGAGTTCAGCGACCTGTCTGCAATGGTCATCGACCAGACAAAGAGACAGACGTACCTTGGATTCTAGCGTGGCTCTGCAGCCGGCCATGAATTTTATCGGCACATGTAGAGTGACTTTAAATATTAAGACAGGTTTCATGTTTCTGGTATGTCAATAGATAACAAGTCTGTTGGCATTGCGTCACAGGACAAGGGCTCGATAAGGTATTGTGCTGAATGCGGCGCCAAAATGCCCAAGTCGCAGCGAATCTGTCCTGCATGTGGCGAGAGCCAAGCTTGACCGACCTCCCCTCTTTTTGTCGTCGTCATTGGTTGTAATCTTTAAAATCAGGCACGAGAACTTCATGCATATATGAGCCAGGAACCTAAATACCCAGTCTCCCAGACATACACCGTCCTTGATGGCTATGACATTTACAGAAGCAACAACCTGATAGTAGCCCTTGTGGTGGTCCAGAGCCAGTACGGCAGGGACCTTCGGCTTTACCGGTGGATCCGCAAGAAGGACCAGTGGAAGGTCGACCTATGCAGGATGGGGGTGGGCAGGTGGAAGTGGGGTGAGATTGCTGCCAAGGCCGGCGAGTTTACCGAAAAGTACGGCCTGAAAAGCCAGGCAGCGGCCGACGCTGCCCCTGAAGAGCCATCATCATCATCGTCGCCTGAATGACAATAATCTACGCGTCAAAGATAGATAGTAGTGGCCTCGTCGAGGCCGCCAAACTGCTCTATCAGCTGCCATTCTATCACTGCCCCTGCAAACAACACTGCTGCAGCTATCCCAAGCTCGATAAAGGTGGGAACAAGTGACCCTTCAAGAAAATGCCGCCTGTTGCCTGCGCGCCAGGGCTTGTCTTTTATCACGCGGTGGATAAGCATTCCGCTTCTTGACATCGCCAGCCCATAAACGAAAACCTCCATTATGCCAAATGGCGTGATGAGGATAATGAGCGGCGAGATGCTGCTCACGAGCGGCGGCTGGCTGGCAAGGGCGGTAAAGACCATGCCGGTGGCGAACCCAGAGAACGCACCAAAGCCAATGCCTATGGCAGGGACAAACATGAAAAGTGAAATCACAAAGTTGTTGAGAAAGATGCCGCTCCCGTCGATGCCCTCTATCTGCTCTGAGAACTGGCGTCTCAGCTCCTCAGCATCCTCGTCGCTCATGTGGGTGGACGCGCCGGCATAATATGTGCCGATAAATGCCGCGGCGCCAAACGCGAGGTAGAGGAGGCGCCGCTTGATGTTAAAACGCAACGGGAGAATAGTTGGATGGCATTGTATAATTAGTTTTGTCAGTTGAGTCGCCGCAAGCTCGTGTTTTTATCTATGCGCCCCGTAACATAGTTCGGTGAACTATACTCCAGCAGCAGCAGCAGCCGGCTCAGGCACTACCACTGTATTTCCGCAATTCTTTACCATCGGCAACGAGCCCATTGACCTCGTTGTACAGGACATTGCAGTCATAATGGTAGTCGCAGCCGTGATGCTGGTCATTGCCTTCAAGCTGCGCCAGCCGATGGTCATCGGCTACATCGGCGCGGGCATGATTATTGGGCCTTTCACGCCTCCGTTCAGCCTTGTGCAGAGCCCTGAGACCCTCAACCTTTTCGCGGAGCTGGGCATAATCATGCTGCTCTTTGTTGCAGGGACTGAGCTTCCTATCGCAAAGCTACGATCTGTTGGCAAGGTGTCGATAATAACGGCACTTGCAGAGTCGCTTGGGACACTCTTGATAGTGTTCTTTATTGCTGAGAGCCTCGGGTTCTTCCTGTACGACTCGCTCTTTCTCGCTCTGGCGCTGTCTATAACGAGCACCGTCGTCACAATAAGGATACTTGAAGATGTCGGCCTGATACGGGACAAGTCGTCGACGCTCATCCTTAGCATACTGATAGTCGAGGACATTGTGGCCATCAGCGCGCTAGGAATACTCCAGTCCGTGGTGACCACGGGAGACGGCGGCAGCGTGTCCATACTGAACGTAGTCATCTCGCTCGCACTAGTGGGCAGCTTTATCGCCGGCACCATAATCATTGGCTCCAAACTCGTCCCGAGAGTCATCGACAGGGCCGGCAGGACGAACGACTATGCCCTTCTGCTGATAACGATCCTGAGCCTTGCTTTTGGCCTGTCGTTTATCGCAAATGGCATTGGCGTGTCAGTGGTGATCGGCGCCTTCCTCGCCGGTGTGCTCGTGGCCGAATCCAAGAGCGCGGCTGTGGCAAGGATAATCACGATCCCGCTGAGGGACATGTTTGCCGCGCTGTTCTTCATATCGATAGGCGCGCTCATGGACGTTTCGCTCATACCGCTGTTCATAGTTCCTGCAGTCATCCTCATACTATCATCCTTTGCTTCAAAGTTCCTGATAGTGCTTGGCATCCTGGTCAGGGCAAGGTTTGACAGTACCACCGCGCTGAGGGCCGGGCTTGGCATATCTGCGACCAAGGGAGAGCTGTCGCTAGTGGTGGCCAAGGGAGGCCAGGACGTAGGCGCAATCACTGCACCAATACTGCCGATAATCGGTGTCGTTACAATTGTGACCACCTTCATCGGGCCGTTCATCATAAGGGTGGGGAGCATGTTCAAGCTGGCCGAGCCGACGGAAGAAGAAGAAGAAGAGTCGAAGAAGAAAGAAAGGGAAAGCGAAGAGACCTAGGCAAATTTCTTGCGCAGGAGCAGCGCGGGCTGCTGGACGGCAGCGGTAGTTGTTGTTATTGTAGTAGTAGTAGTAGCCTTAGCAGCAGCAAATATTCCCAACTCGGCAAGCATCCGCTCCCTTTCCTTTCTCCTCCTCTGCTCAAGGAGCAGGCCGGCGATGTTGTGCGACCTCTCGAGATGATCGAAGGTTATTGTGCACCTTATTTTTGCAAGCATCTTGGCTATGGCGGAAAATATCCTGCGCATCAGAGTGTCCCTGACCTGCGATAGCCCGAGCAGCTGCTCAACTGTTGACTTGGAGTCGCTTCTTATAGCGATGACAATTTGCATCTTCTTCCTGCCTCTTGACATCCTCCTTATGGCAGCCAGGTTGTCCGCAAGCGCGAAATAGATGGCGAGCAGCTCCATCCTCTGCACACCGAACCTTTCATTCTTGGGCGTAGGGCGCACGATCCGGATACTGCTTGTTTCAGTAAAATGGTTGTACCATGCGACATAGCCGGAGGGCGAGGCGTCAGCGTCTATCACGACAGTACTGTGCAGTCGCAATACGTACTTATCTTCGTCAGCATAGTGTATAAGTGCATATCCAACGGGAAACATTTGCCATCTATAGGGCAACATATACCCAATAGATGCAGAGTTAGGAGCACGCGAGAGCGAGCGTGCGCGCACGCACGCACGCACGATTTCTTCAAAAGCAAACAAAGCGCGAGGTTGATGGTGTGGCCCCATAGCGTCATCAACATGCAGGGCGCATCTGCTATCGGAGTTTCCAGTCAACCTCAACATAAGAGGCAGCTGCAATTTCGCAGCGGCGAACAAAAAAACCTACCTGACATAGAGTACGTAACTCCCTATAGAATAAGGAGAGCTATTGATTGAATTTCGGCAATAAAGATTAACTTGGCGTGCAAAATTTCGCTGATGCTTGACAATTATTGCAGGGCATGCGGGGCTGACCTGAAGGTCATGGCTGTGTGCATCAGGTAGGTGCGGCGGCGCCATACTTTATGGCTGCCCAAACTGCGCTACCTTTTCAGACACCAGAATGCACATCGAATGTCTGTATCAATCGTCTATTGTGCACGCCGAAGAGGCGTCGTAGTAACCTGCTTTGCGCGCCTAACGAGTTCTCGGTACAGCCGGTCGCGGTTGCCTGCTTCCCTGGCGGCAAGCTCTCTGGCAACCTTTGTCCTGCTTCCCTGGAGGTATTCTATCGTTATGTCGCTATCCCGGATCGCGCCCAGCAAATCCTGCAGCTCCTCAAGAGCTAGAGCCAGGCTGACGGCCCTTTCGTACTTTTTCCTGCCAGCCGGCGGCACCATCTCAAGTATGTAGCGCAGCTTTTTGCAGTCCTTCCTCAGCCTGTGCAACTCTTCGACTTTGCTGCTGTCCGACAACACCACCGGAAATGCCTCGTTTATCTTCACGCCCAATTTGCCAGCAGCCCTGTCAATCCTCGACTCCAGCTTGCCCACCGGTATACTGCTGCTGCTGTCCAGCTGCACAGGCTGCATTTTTTTTAGCGCCCGCCCAAGCTTGCCAGCCCGCCCAAGCTCCGCCTTCCTTTTCTTTTGGAGCTGCCCAAGCAGCTTTTCTGCACCCGGCGCGCCTTCCGCTAGCGCGGCAATCTTGCCCCGGATTATGTCAAGGTCACGTGCATTGCTGTTTGCTTTGAAAAACTTTCTGTATTTTTTTATCTGCCTGTTTTTTCTCTTGCGCAGCTTTTTTGGCAGCAGGGAAAACGAGACATCCAGCCTCCTGATCGAGGTTCTCACGTCGTGAATGCTGTTCTCGGTGCCATGGTCGGCAAGGTACGCGTCCAGTCTCCTGCCTACGCGCCTGACATTCTGGCGGAACCTTTGCTTGTAGAACGCTGCCAGAGTGGTAGTAGTAGTAGCTGTCATTGCGCCTCACTTACTCTGCTAGTGGCCTTGGGCGTACTTTAGGAAACCGTCGATCCGCTTTTGCAGGTCGATGTTTATCTCCGGAATGGACCTGTTGCCGTCTACAAGCACAAGGTTGTAGCGCTTTTGCATGGTGCGGAATTCCTTGGCAATCATGTGCTGGTAAATGATGAACGACTCGTACATGTCGTCTGACAGCCCCAGGTCGGCGCCTGACTCGTAATAGTCAAGGAACGTGTTCTTTTGAAAGACGCGGTGCACAAGCTCGTTGGGATCGACATCGAGATAGAACACAAGATCCGGCACTATGGCAAAGCCAAACAGCTGGTGCGACCACCTCTTGCTTATGCCCCTCACCGCGTCCCTTGCCATCAGCGTGTAGATGTACCTGTCTGCAAGCACGATGTATCCAGAGCGAAGAGCAGGGATTATCTTGTTTTCAAGCTGGTCTGCAAAGTCGGCCGCGTAAAAGAGGCTCATGGTCCTCCTGCCGAGCATGTGCTCCCTTTTCGCTTCCACTATCCCCACACTTACAAGCTCTGATCGCCGGAGGCCGGTGTTGAGCACTGCATGCCCGTCTGCCTCGAGCTTGGTGGTTATCATGCCGATCTGCGTGCTTCTGCCGGAGGCGTCCGGGCCTTCTATGACTATCAGCCGGCCCTTGACCTCGGTGTCCTGAAGGTAGAGTATCCCCTCGCCGTAGTACCTTATTGGCCGGGAATCGGTTCTGACCTGAGCTCTCCTCATTATTGTTTAAGCACTCCTTCTGCAGCAGCGTTCCGCGGCATCTTTTGACTTGGCAGCATTTCCATCACCTTCTGTCTCACCTGCTTTTGCTGCTCCTCAATGTCCGCGGTGCCGTCGATGACTGTAAACCCTTCTGTCTCGACCATCAACTCGTACTGCTCGATTATGCTTCCCTGGAATATCCTGTAGCTTTCAAACGGGTCGTTGCTCAGATTCAGGTCCATCCCCGCCTCGTAGTACTTCAACTTTGTCCTGTTCTTGACTATCCTGTCAAACGAGATTTCGACTGGGACCCTGAAGTAAAACGCGATGGTCGGCTTGACTGCAAAGCCGTAGACATGGTGCACCCACTCTGGGCTGCAGCCCCTGACGACGTCCCTTGCAAACGCGGTATAGATGTACCTGTCTGCAAGCACAGTATAGCCGGCGCGCAGGAGCGGCAGGATGTTCCTTTCGTACCTCGCCGCGAAGTCGGTCGCGTGGAGCAGGCTGAAAGTGGTGGGCGTCAGTAGGTTCTTCTTCTTACCTTTTGATATTATCTCCTTGACCTGCTCCGACGAGTTCCATTCCGTAAAGAACACTGGCATGCCGTTGTAGCGCAGCCATTTTTCTAGCAGCCGAATCTGGGTAGACTTGCCCGATCCATCGACGCCTTCAACGATAATGAGCCTGCCTTCCACCGGAAACCCTTCTTTTCTTCTCATATCGCCATGATCTCCTTCTTTGCCGGCGTGGCTGCCGATTGCTTCCCATAGGCAATAGAGCAGCTGACTGAGACACCAAATGCCTGCTCGAACTTTTTCAGTGCCTCAGCAAGTAGAGTCGACGGTACGAACTGCGTTGCAGAGGGCGCTATCCTGATGTCCGCTTTCTTGCCCTTTATGGAGAGCCTGACATTCAGCCTGGCCCTTTCAAGGATTGCCGAAAGCGCGAAGCACGCCGATATCTTTTCCACTGACTTTTTGTTCTGCGGCTCTAGTATGGGCTTGTAGCGCGAAAAGAGCCAGTCGGCTGTCTTTTCCTTCCTCGTATGGATTATCGACAGTGCCAGGATGAGCTGCTCCCTGTGGCTCAAAAACGCGCTGTCCTCGTCAATCATCAGATAAAACAGGTTGTTGAGGTTTGTTATCAGAGGCAGGCTCGCGCTCTGCTTTATCGCGTGGGCGAGGATCATGCGCTCTTTTTCTCTCAGGAGGCCGGCGGCCACTAGTGGCTTGACGAGCGTGACTGTATGCCGCGGTAGCATTTCTGGTTGGCAGGCAAAGGTCACAAATGCCTTGGCCTTTTCGTTGCTGATGCTGCCTTTATAGAATGTCTTGGAGTCGCGGATAAACACCGACAGTATCCCTTCGCGGAGGCCCTGTGCGCTCACTACGACTTTTTCAAAATTGAACTTTTGCATCAGCATGCTGATTATTGACGAGCCTGCCGTAACAGTCTCTACCCTGTCCCTCCCTATCGCCCTAGCCTCTGCCAGCTCGTCGGCATCCATTTCGTAAAGCTCGCCTGCAATTGAAGAGACAGAGGACCTGTCCATCTGGTAGTTATGGATCTTGTCGAGCTTATAGTCTCTCAGTTCTTGGTCGTATCTTGCCATTGCCCTCAGAGTCCCGCCGACTCCGACAAGCATGGTGTCGGGGCTCAGATCAAACTCTTTTCTGTCCGGCAGGACATCCAGTATGTGGTGCTCCATCTTGCTGTGGTTGTTTTTTGAAAAGGTGCCGTCGCCCTTGCCAAACATCTGCGACAGCCGGAGGGCGCCTAGCGGGTACGACTTGATCTTTTTGATGCCGTAATTTTCAGTGTACACCAGCTCCAGGCTGCCGCCGCCAAGGTCAAAGAAAAGCGCGGTAGGGATGCATGTCGCCTGCAGCGCCCCGACATACGAATACAATCCTTCCTCCTGCTCCGAGAGCACTTTGAAGTGAAAGCCAGTCTGACTGTACACTGTTTTCAAAAAATCGTCCCTGTTGCCGGACTCCCTCACGGCGCTCGTCGCCACGGGGAGCACGTGCCTAATGGAATCAAAGTTGATGACGTCGCGGAACATCCTGAGCGCGTCAATCGTGCGATCTATGGGCTCTTTCCCGAGGTAGCCGGTCTTGTGGAGGCCCTCGCCGAGCCTGACCTTGGCGCCTTCCTGCTGGTACGCCTTGAGCGTGCCGTCTTTCTTGACATCATAGTTGACAAGCTTTACTGAATTGAAGCCAAGGTCTATTACAGATACTTTCATCGCTGATCCAGCTTATTGATGCAGCATTCATGCAGCTTTGTTAATAATATTATCTATATTGTTCATTTAGTAGCGGGCGACCTTTTTCAGGTGCTTTGGAGTCAAAAGCCACCTGAGCTCGCCCTTTGCCTTTGGCTGGAAGGAAGTCACGATTATTTTTGCAAGACCGGCTTTTTTCAGCACCACGCTGCCTGCGCTGCTGCCAAAGACGATCTCGCTTACCATGGTGCTCAGGTACGGCTCGTGGCCTATCACGAGCACAGACGATTCCGGCTTGAATTGCGACAGCTTGCGGTATAGCTCTGCCCTGCTCCCTTCCGGCTTGAGCTCACTCCATTCCTCTATGCTGCCCTTCTTGACCTTGAGGACTTTGGCAACCATCTCTGCGGTCTGGAGCGCGCGCTTGAGCGGGCTTGTGGCGACAAAATCGAACTTGACGCCCAGCCTATCAAGGGCTCTGGCAATCTCTTGAACCTCTTGCTGCCCGGTTACCGTGAGCGGCCGCTCAGAGTCCCTGCCCCCGCCGGCAGCAAGTCTCTTGCCTGCCTCGCCGTGCCGCAGAATGTAAAGCTCCACAAGCGCAAGTCGGCATGTAGGGTATATCAAATTTATCATCAAAAGATGGGGGCGGGGGCCCTTACGAGCCGTCCGTGTTGAGCAGCAGGAGCTGCTCTCCTTCTTGCAGCGAGTGCACCTGCACTGTCATGAGCCAGCTTCCTTCGCCGAAAAAGTCAGACACGTCAAGTATGCCTGAGAATTCCCAGTCGCCGGATGTAATTATTGCCTTTATCGAATCGTTCGCCGGGTTGGCCACCGTTATGTATAGTGCCGTGCTTGTGAGAAAATGGCTTCCCAGCGCTGCAGCATTGCCAGTTGATGATGGAGAAACAATCAACCCGACCATTGCCATAGCAGAAAGAATTGCTGTCACACTTTCAGTATTCATGGCAAAAACATGACAGGAGTGCTTTCAATAAAGCGTGGCCGAAGTGAATGACATAGATGCCCAAGATTACCTGTTAAAAAATAGACTAACGATCAACCTGTAGTAGATTCTGCCAGCAAAAAACATCAGGCCAAGCTTTTCTTGACGGCATATGAAAACGACACTTCAAGCCCCGGAATTGGGGCTCAAGCTAAGCCGGTAGGACCCGTTTATCGCCAGTGGGATCATAGAAACTCTGCTCTCTGCGCATATGGGGCAGGCGATAGCAACCTGCTCTTTCCTCCGCAGAACTGTTGCGCTCCAAAAGCAAGATTCGCAGAGCGCAAAATATCTGCCAAAATTGTCGCATGGAAGTAAATTTTCCATTATGAGGTTGACGCACATCATCATTCTAGAGTCAGTGTAAATTAATATTCATTACCAAATAGCAAATCGTAGATGCTGTGATCCTATATATTGTATGTTGGATACATTTTTCTTTTCAGTTTGCAAACTGTATCCTGCAACACTACGAGGTTGTGGGAACCCCAACAGCTAAATAAGGCCAGCCCCCATCCCCTGACGCTGCGGGACCACCCATAACCTCATGGGTGAAATAACCCTCTTGTTTAAACCGGATGCTGAAGACACTTTTTTGTATTGCAAGAACATTGTACTCAGCGATCATGTACAGCCTGCAAATGTTGTCTGGCGTTCAGGAATCTCAAGTTCAGGTTTTTGCTCTAAAAGGAGGATATCCCATTTTTGGATCACAAAGCGTATCGGAGTGTGACCCCTAACAGCCGAAAACCTCCCACATCCCTGACGATAGTTCTGCACGCAAATTTTGGCTTAACCTTTGTTATGAAATTGTTTTTGACAAATGCTTTCTTTTTTCTTAACTATATAGTTCATTTTGATCTATGACATCATCGTTGACAATAATAAAATATAGATCGCTGGATTGCTAGGATTGACAAGGTGAGATTTTATCACAAGTATCCAGTCGTCCAAGGATCGTAAAGATTCTCTTTCATCGTTCTTTCTGGGCAGAAAGAGACGCGGAGACCGCATCTTCAAGTGGGTCGTGATAGGGGCCGCCGGCTACACCCTTCTTATGCTCGCGCTCGTTGCATTTTCCGTGGCTGAAGGCTCCGTGCCTATTTTCTCGCTTGAAGGGTTTTTGGGCTTTTTATTCGGCACCGACTGGAACCCTGTAGAGGGCAGGGAATCGTACGGCGCCCTTCCGTACGTCATTGGGACCCTCATTAGCGCCGGGATTGCGATGGCAATAGGCGTCCCGATAAGCCTGGGTATTGCGGTATTTGTCTCAGAGATTGCGCCTTCAAAGGTCGCAGCGCCTGTGGGATACATTGTGGAAATACTCGCCGCAATTCCGAGCATCGTTTATGGTTTCTGGGCGTTGTTTGTTTTCAGGTTCTGGATAGTCGATTTCGTTGAAAGGCCGCTTTACGAGGCATTTGGCGGGACGCTGCCTTTCTTTGCCAAGGCGCCTTTTGGCCTAGATGTCTTTACGGCAGGAATAATCCTTGCGATAATGATAATCCCGATAATTTCGGCTATTTGTCGCGAAGTATTGAAGGCAATCCCCAACTCGCAGAGAGAGGCGGCATACAGCCTCGGGGCTACCCGATCGGAGACTGTCCGAAGAGTGCTCTTCCCCTATGCAAAGGCAGGGCTCCTTGGGGCTTCAATAATCGGCCTTGGCAGGGCGGTTGGCGAGACCATCGCTGTAACAATGATAATTGGCAACGCGGTTGGAATCAATGCCATTCCAACGTCGCTTTTCGACCAGAGCCAGACTCTCGCAAGCACTATTGCCAACGAGTTCAACGAGGCGGTCACGACATATCATTCGTCCGCCCTGATAGCGCTTGGAGCAGTACTGTTCATAATCGCCATCGGAATCAATATCGGCGCGCAGCTGCTGGTGTCAAGGATGGTCAAGGTAACGCCGGGGGCAAAAGAATAGAAGATGATCAGGGTAGATCAGGAAAGAAGAAAAGCCGTCCAGGACGCAATTGTGCGCCAGAACTACAAGCGGAAAATTACAAACAGGATCTTTACCGGCGTAGCGGTAGCCTGCGTAGCGCTTGCCTTGGTTCCGCTCGGCAGCATCCTCATAGAAGTCGTCAAGAACGGCGTTGCTGCGATAAGCGTCGAATTCCTCACGCAGCCGCAGGGCTCTATCATACGCGGCGACGGAGGGATAGCGCCTGCAATACAGGGAACGCTACTCGTGGTTGGGTATGCGTCGCTGATCGGAGTCCCGGTAGGAATTCTGACGGGAATCTACCTCTCTGAATACGCCAGTAACAGCAGGTTCGCCTACTTTGTCAGGTTCTTCAACAACGTCATGACAGGTATGCCATCGATAGTGATCGGCATAGTAGGATACATCTTGCTGGTCGTTACAATAGGCTCATTCAACATCACGGCAGGGGCATTCGCGCTTTCGATAATAATGATGCCGATAGTGGTAGGAGTCACTGAAGAGACGCTCAAGCTCGTCCCCAACTCTATCCGGGAAGCCGGCCACTCGCTTGGCATACCAAAGTGGAGGGTGACGCTCTCTATCACTCTCAGAAGCGCCAAGAACGGAGTGCTAACAGGCGTAGTTCTTGCGATCTCTAGGATCGCCGGCGAGACTGCGCCCCTCATCATGACGATACTGGGGACAAGCCTGTTCTTCCAAGGGCTCTCCGACCCTGTTGACGCCCTGTCTCTCAGGATGTGGAGGCTTTCATCTCTGCCTTACGACCACGCCCAATCGTTTGGGTGGGGAGCCGCTCTCATACTCATATTGATGATCCTTTCGCTCAGCATAGTGCTCAGGCTCTTGGTGCTAGAGAAGAGATCATCGTTCAAGGCATCGGCAGGGCGTCGACTCTGAAAAGCGCAATGGTTTCCTTAGATATGAAAATGAACGCGTAACCAGCTTCTATATGTCCCTATACGATCTATTTAGACAATCATTAAGTATGCAAAAAGGGGAGTTGGGCTAGATGACGAGCGAGGAATATGCTAACAGTAGTGTCGATTACAGGCTTTCTCGTGATAGTAGTTCTCAACTAGGTTACAAAGTTTCAGTCAAGAGCCTGAATTCATGGTTTGGCGCAAAACAGGCCCTCAAGGACATCAATTTCAGCGTCAAGGAAAACACCATCACATCACTCATCGGCCCATCAGGGTGCGGCAAGACTACGCTTATCCGCTGCCTGAACCGTATGAACGAGATGACCACCAGCGCGACCGTCAAGGGGAGCGTCTATCTCGACGATGTGGACATTTATGACACCCGCGTCGATCCTGTGACCATAAAGAGGCGGATCGGGATGGTCTTCCAGAAGCCAAACCCGTTCCCCACGATGAGTATTTACGACAACGTGGCGGCCGGCCTGAAGCTCAATGGCGTCAAGGACAAAAAGCTGATAGGCGAAATAGTGGAGGATAGCCTAAAGAGCGCGGTGTTATGGGACGAGGTAAAAGACGAGCTTGGCAAGCCCGGCTCGAGCCTGTCCGGCGGCCAGCAGCAGCGCCTGTGCATAGCAAGGGCGCTTGCGATGCAGCCCGAAGTGCTTCTCATGGACGAACCTACTTCTGCGCTTGACCCGATTGCATCGTCCAAGATAGAGGGACTGATAAACGACCTGAAAAAGGACCTCACGATAATCATCATCACGCACAACATGCAGCAGGCTGCCCGCGTGTCCGATTACACCGCGTTCATGTACCTGGGCGAGATGATCGAATACGGGCCAACAAAGCAGATATTTGAAAACCCGACGAAGGAGCTCACCGAGCGCTACATCTCTGGAAAATTCGGCTAATTACGCAAGAAGATAAATAAATAATAAGGTGCCCTGCATTCTCCTTGTTGACCCGGCTCCTTGACCTCGGTCTGAATCGCATCAGCAACATCATAATGGATATGGCGAACCTGTCTGTTCGCTCCGTAGACACCGCCATTGACTCGTACGAAAAGGGAACTGGCTCTGAGCAGCAGATCTTCGAATGGTCCGAGCAACTGAGAGTGCTACAGGACGAGGTGGCCGAGCTGGCCATGGAGCTGATTGCGCGATACCAGCCTGTCGCAACCGACCTCCGCTTCATCCGCTCCTGCATGGAAATCTCGTACGGCTTCTCAAGGTTCGGCCGCTACGCGTACGACATTATGGACATCATAGGGACCATGGGCTCGATTTCCCACTGCGACAAGAGCTCTGTGCTTGAGATGGCGAGCACTGCAAGGGAGATGATCCATATGAGCATCAAGGCCCTGCAGACGCAGGACAAGAACGCGGCAGAAAAGCTGTACGTGATGGACGATACAGTGGACGCGCTCTACAGGAAATACCTCCGGGAAATCATTACGCCTACGAACAAAAAAGAAATGAAAGAGATGGCCAAAGACCCGCGCTGCTACCTTTCGACGCTGCTCATACTGCGGTACCTGGAGCGCATCGCCGACCACGCATGCTACATCGGCGACTCTGTCCATTACATCGCTACAGGGACGTCGAGCCCAAGGCGCTAGCGAGGTATATAGAATACTTGCCGGTATATAGTCATATATAGTTGCATATAGTCTATTCTCGCAAACCGTTTATTTACATCACCACCACACAGACACATATTGAGAGCGGGGCTTACAGATCACAAGGAGGTGCGTAAGGTGCAGTTCACCGGCAGGTCGACTTACGTCCTGTCGCTGCCAAAGAAATGGATCGAGGAAATGCACCTGAAGGCTGGCGACCAGGTCACCTTGATGCGCGAGCTAGACAATTCGCTTTCCATAGTCCCCATTGCGGCCGGGCCGTCCGAGTCGCTCAGCGAGGTCACCGCCATCGTCGGGGCGGGCGAAGGCAGCAGCACGCTCAAGCGAAAAGTAGTGTCAATGTATCTGGCAGGCTACAACATCATCCACTTGAAGCTAAAATCAGGCAGGATAAACCCTGCCCTCCGCGACGCAGTAAGGGAAGTCGTCCGGCGCAACCTTGTTGGGACAGAGATGATAGCGGACGCGTCGGACAAGATCACACTCCAAGTGCTGCTATCGCTGCCGGAGCTGTCGGTCAACACGGCAATAAGGAGGATGTACCTCATTGCCTTGTCGATGCACAGGGACGCCATGTCTGCCTTTGCAGAGCTGAACCACGAGCTTGCAAGGGAAGTGATAAAATCGGACGACGAGGTCGACAGGTTCAGCCTCTACGTCCTACGCAACCTTGTCATGGCGACGCAGAATGGCAGGGTGCTTCGCGAAATGGGGCTAAAGAACCCGTCTGACTGCCTGAGCTACCGCGTGGCGGTAAAGAGCATCGAGCGGGTTGCCGACCATGCCTGCGGCATCGCTGACAAGGCAATCAAGCTGAAGGACAAGCTGCCAAAGGACTCGCTCCAAAAGATAGAAAAGATGAGCCACCTGGCGCTGGCGGTTCTGGGCGACTCTGTCGAGGCGCTGCTCCGGCGCGACTACCAGCTTGCTGATAAGACCGTCGACAGCGTTGAGCACATACGGCCGCTGGAGGACGACGCGGCAGCGGCAGTAGAAAAGGACAGGATCCACGACGCGGTAAACGTCAAGCTCGCACTTGAAAACATCCGCAGGACGGCCGAATACGCAAGCGACATCGCTGAGGCTGCAATGAACGAGACCATAGACGAAGTGGTAGAGAAGCACAGCGCCAGCAAGAGCAGTAGCGGCAGCAGATAATGTTATATAATGGCGGCTGTGACACCGGGCGATCCATACATGTATGTATGTCTGATGGGATAAAAAGGTGGATGCGGTAGAAATCTGCCTCGGCGCAGTGATCGCCATCGCCGCCATCCTTGCGGTAATGGCCTGCAGCCAGCAGTTTTTTTGCAGTCCTTCGCCTGCTAGGCTGGGCAGATATATCGTTATGGATAATTATGGCGTTAGTAAACTGTTGCATTGAAAGTTGGCAGAAATAGACATCCTTCAGGCGATAGTGCTGGGCATTGTGCAGGGGCTGACAGAATGGCTGCCAATTTCTAGCTCAGGTCACCTCGCCTTGGTCCAGCTTGCAATGGATCTTGAGATACCAATTTTCTATGACGTGATTCTTCACATCGGCACGCTGGCGGGCGTCTTTGCGATATATCGCAGAGACATTGCCGGCATCCTGCGCTCCACTGTTGCCTTCGGAGAAGGCAACAGCAAACGCAAGTCGATAGAAGAAGAAGTGGCAAAATACCCGCAGGGAAGGCGGATGCTCTGGCTCATAATACTTGGCACGATCCCTACCGGGATAATCGGCCTGGCTTTTCGTTCGTTCTTTGAATCCTCATTTTACGACCCGGTTTCAATCGCTGTCGGCTTTATCATCACCGGCGCGCTTGTCCTTGTCACGGGGCTCCTGAAGTCGGGCCAGAAAAAGCTTGGCTCTGCCGACGCCATATTGATAGGGATCGGCCAGGGCATCTCGATATTTTCCAGCATATCGAGGAGCGGCGCGACGCTTTCTGCAGGGCTGTTCAGGGGCGTGGAGAGGGAGCAGCTTGTGAGATACTCTTTCCTTCTCTCCATTCCTGCGATCCTTGGCGCCGCTGCAATTGATGTCGTGGCGATGGACGAGCAGCAGAAAGCCCAGCTCGCCTCGATAGGCGCTGAATCCTACATAGCCGGCACGGTAGTTTCTGCAGCCGTCGGCTACGCGTCTATCCGCATCCTGATCAAGCTGGTAATAAAGGGCAAATTCTACCTTTTTGCGTTCTACTGCTTTGCCATAGGTGTTGCAACACTGCTTTTGCTATAGCC
>Ga0126312_10000040_pt1 | contig 47128 bp, 46 predicted proteins | sample Plot104A_FD_92537 | JGI IMG/M metagenome (GOLD analysis project Ga0126312, IMG submission 92537) | Serpentine soil microbial communities from UC McLaughlin Reserve, CA, USA - Plot104A | ecosystem: Environmental > Terrestrial > Soil > Grasslands | place: USA: UC McLaughlin Reserve, Lake County... | reverse complement strand
TCACGTGCCCGTCTCGATTGCCCGTCGTGTAGAGGATGGCCGGCGCCCCGGCATCGTCGATGCCGGCGAACGCATGCGAGGCGGCCGCGGCGCGACAGGCATCCACGGCGACCTGCACGTTGCCGTCTGTTCGGTTCTTGAAGCCGACCGGCATCGAGAGGCCTGAGCCGAGCTGGCGATGGGTCTGGCTCTCGCTGGTACGGGCGCCGATCGCGCCCCAGGCGACGGTGTCGGCGATGTACTGCGGCGTGATCGGATCGAGGAACTCGCAGCCCGCGGCCAGGCCGACATCGAGGACGTTGAGCAGAAGCTCGCGGGCGATCCGCAGCCCGGTGTTGACGTCGCCCGACCCGTCGAGGTGAGGATCGTTGATGAGCCCCTTCCACCCCACGGTCGTGCGTGGCTTCTCGAAGTAGACGCGCATCGCCACCACGAGGTGCTCGGAGAGCTCGGCGGCCACGCCGGCCAGGCGCTGCGCGTAGTCGAGCGCGGCCTCCGGATCATGCACGCTGCACGGGCCGGCGACGACGAGCAGTCGGTCGTCCTCGTGGTTGAGCACACCTGCCACCTGCTCGCGCCCGCGAACGACCGCGGCCGTGCGATCGTCGCCGAGCGAGAGCTCCTCGAACAGAACCTCGGGGGCAACCAGCTCCACCGCCCGCTCGATGCGGCGGTCGCGAACCGGATCGCTGAGGCGCTGGCCCTCCACGCCGACGATCATCGCGGGTTCTCCCGGTCTTGCGTCAAATTCCTCATGTCTCCTGGTTCCTCTCGTTCAAGCGTTGGCGTACGGGCGCGGGGTCGGGCGTCCGGCGGAGGGTCCCCTGCTAGGTAGGCCGAATCGGCCGGGCCGGACGCCTAGCTAAATCGCCAATACCAGGAATACAGCCGCGCACGAGCGGGGGCGCCGGAGGCGCCGAGGTCAGTTGCGTTCGTGCGAATGCGCTGCATTAGGCGAGGGTTTGTACCACGGGGCCGTGGGATTGGCAAATCCGGCGGCGCTATTGCGCGAGGTTCAGGCAGGCCGCGAACGAGCCGTCCTTCACCTCGCCGCCGGTGAGGTTCTCGGCCTGGTGGATCACGTAGTCGTCCGGCTGATCGCCCGCCTCGATCGTGTTGTCCTCCGGGTAGTAGGCGGTCAGTCGGACGAGGCTCGGCTCTCCCTTCACCTCCGCACCGGGTCCAGCTACCGACCGGTTGACCTTGTCGCACTCCGCCCCGCCGCCGCCGGCGCTTCCGCCTGAGAAGCTGCCAAATGCGCCCAGATACTTTGGATGCTCGTTCGGCTTCCGGCAGATCGCGTAGGCGGTCAGGTCCTTACCGCCGTCGCGCAGGTTGAAGGCCTTCACACGCCACCCATCGTCGGGCTTGCGGTTTGCGTCATCGCCATCGAACGACCGGGTCGCTTGCAGGGTGGCGTCATCGTTCGCACCGGTGGTGTAGTTCCCGCCGCCGACGACGCTCATGTCGCGGGGGCAGCGGGCCTTTACCGTCGCGGCGTGGTTGAGGCGCAGCTTCGAGGTGTGTGAGCGGTAGATCGTTTTGCCGGTCGCACAGATCGCCCAGGCCTGCGCCGTCCCCGGGCTCCCCGTGGTGTTGAACACGTACGCGAAAGCTCCGTCGTCGGGCTTCAGATCCTCATCGTCACCGTCGTACGGCGTGACTGAGTTGATCAGGCCCGGAAGGACCCCGACGAGGGAATCGCTGCCAGCACCAACGAGGTGTGTGCCGTTTTGGCACTCGGCCAGTGGCGCCGCCGGCTGGCCGGAGCTGATCGGTGTCGTGGCCTGGTTGTAGATGAGCCCGTTCTCGGCGGCGCCCGCCGCAGCGGGCGCGAGCGCGCAGGCGACCAGCGACGCGCCGGCTGCAAGTCGTCCCCGGAACCCCCTGGCCATGGGATGACCCTACTGCCCGCGCCGCCAGTCCGCAACATGCGGCGGGACGGGGAGGTCCCGCTGGACGTCCTCCCCGGGGATCGGCTCCGCCGTAGATATCTCGAGCGGCAGGATGCCGGCCCACTTCTCGGGGTCCACGTCGTCGCGCTTGTCGATCGCCCGGCCAGCGCGGGCCTTTCCGGAGGCCTCTTCGATGTCCACGGCGATCACCTGTGTCTCGTCGAGCTCATCGGCGCTCGGCCCCCGGACCTCATCCCAGCGCCCGGGCACGATGTGCTCCACCACCCCGCGAAGGGCCGCGGTCTTCTCATCGGGCCCGGTCACCCGGCGGGCGGAGCCTATGATCATCGCCGATCGGTAGTTCAACGAATGCTGGGTGGCGGAGCGGGCCAGGACGATCCCGTCCACGAGGCTTACGGTCACGCAACACGGGCTCCCCTCGGACAACTCGTTGAACGCCCGATTCCGTGTTGACCCGTGCAGGTAGAGGCGATCCCCGACCCGGGTGTGAATGGTCGGGATCACGTAGGGCTGCCCGTCAACGGAGAAGCCGACGTGGCAGATCAGCGCCTCGTCCAGGATCGCGTGGATGACCTCGCGGTCGTAGCTGCCGCGGCTGGGCTTGCGGCGCACTCGGGTGCGCTCGGTGGACTGGTACTCGCTCACGCCGGCAGATCGTAGGCGCGCGCACGCTCCGCCACCGGAGAAATTCGGCGCGCCGATTGGCCGGTTCGGTGCCTTTCTCTAGGTGTCGCAGATCGCGTAGCCCGTGAGCTTCTTGGCCTTAGGCGCCCCTGGCGCGTTCGAGCCGTTGGCCAGGACGCCGTCGTCGGGAACGTCGTTCCCGTCGCCCTTATCGATCGGCTCGAGTGCGCGCGGGATGCCGCTTGAGGCCTCGCCGCTCATCCGAATCCCGGCGCCGATCACGGGGTCGGACGAGCGACATTCGGGAATTGACGCCGAGCTGGTGCTCGGGGAAAGCATGAGCGAGTCCTGGACGTAGCGGGGCAGGCGCTTCTGGCAGATCGCGTGCACCTCCATGGGATGGGAGTCGCCGTCCTGGTTGTAGATCCGGATCTTCCAGCCGTCGTCGGGCTTGCGACCGCGGTCGCCGTCGTCGTAGGGATAGCTCGAGTTGATCCACCCGTCGCCTCCGCTTGCCTCCATAGCGCCACCGCCGCCGGTTGCATGCGTTGCGCCGGGGCAACCGACCTTGGCCAGCTTCGTCTTGCCCGCCGCGATCTCGAGGTCCTTCTCCCGATGACGCAGGTTGCCCTTCTTGCACATCACGTAAGCATTCACCGTCTGGGCCCCAGCGGCGGGGACGTGCATGAACACCCGCCAGCTGTCCCCGAGCGGGAACGACCAGAACGGCTCTCCGACGATGGACGGCTGCAGAAAGCCCCCTCCAGTGGGGTGGCTCCCGTCGGCGCACGCGAGATCGACCGGCACGAGGTCGTCACCGCTTTCGAGGAGGTAATTGACTCCGTGGGAGCTGCCGAGGTCGTCCTCGGCGTGGGCGGGCGCCGGCACTCCCAGGGCCAACGTGAGGCCAGCCATAACCAGAGCGCCCCGCAGACCTGCCATCCGCGTGACCCTAGAGGATCCCGCCCAGCGCGTCCAGGAATCGCCGGTTCTCGGTGGGCGTGCCGTAGCTCACGCGGATGTGGCCCGGGCCGCCGAGCGGCGTGCCGGCGCGCACGACCACGCCCACCTCGCCGAGCTGGGCGACGACGTCCGCCTCATCGGCGTCGCCGAGGTCCACCCAGGAGAAGTTCGTGTGCGAGTCGGGCGTGGCGAGGCCGAGCTCGCGCAGACCCTCCTCCACGGTCACCCGCTCGACGATCGTCGCCTCCACGCGCTTTGCCACGTCGTCGCCGTGGAGGATCGCCTCGGCGCCTGCGGCCTGGGCGACGGCGTTCACGCTGAACGGCTGACGCACAGCGTTGACGGCGGACCGGAACGCCGGCGAGCAGAGCGCGTAGCCGACCCGCAGCCCGGCGAGCCCGTAGACCTTCGAGAACGTCCGCAAGAGGACCAGGTTCGGGAAGTCGCGGCGCAAGTCGGCCGTGGCGTCGGGGTCGTCGTTGGTCTGGAACTCGATGTAGGCCTCGTCGAGGATCACCGTTACGTGGCTCGGGACGCCCTCGAGAAAGGCGCCGATCTGCTCCGCCGGGATGTGGGTCGAGGTCGGGTTGTTGGGGTTGCAGACGACCACGAGCTGCGTCGCAGCGGTGATCTCGGCCGCCAGCGCGTCGAGATCGTGCTGGTGTGAGTCGGTCAGCGGAACCTGGATCTCCCGGGCGCCCGAGAGCGGCGCGAGATAGGGGTAGATCGAGAACGAGGGCCATGCGTAGACGAGCTCGGCGCCTGGCTCGCAGAGCGCCAGCGTGGCCGCGAGCAGGATCTCGCAGGAGCCGTTGGACACCGCGACCTCCGCGGAGTCGAGATCGAAGCGCTCGGCAACCCTGCGGCGCAGGAGCGTCGCGTCGGGATCGGGATAGCGATTCGACGCGGCGGCGGCACGCGCGATCGCCTCGACCACAGCGGGATGCGGTCCGAACGGCGACTCGTTCGAAGCCAGCTGGGCGATCTCCGAGCTCGCGATCGCCTCGGGGGCGTGCCCCTCGGGCACCCCGGCCTTGTAGCCGGGCATCGACGCGAGCTTCTCGGCGAAGGTGACGGCCATCGAAGGGATTGTGGCGCTACTGCGCGCTGTGCAGGTCCGCCCGGAGCTTCTGCGCCTCGCCGAGGTAGGTGTGCTCCGGCTCGTTGGGACCGTAGTAGTGCACGATCACGCGAATCACCCGCTCCATCGCTCCCGGCACGTTGATCTCGCGGGCGCAGAGGAGCGGCACCGAGTCGAGGCCGAGGTCGCGCGCCGCGACGGCGGGGAACTCGGCGTCGAGGTCGTCGGTGCAGGTGAAGATGCAGCTCACGATCGCGTCGGGTCCGAGCCTGTTGCGGCTCATCAGCTCGCGCATCAGCTCCCACGTCGAGCCGAGGATGGTGTCGCGCGCGTTGGCTTCAACCTGCACGGCGCCGCGGACGGCCCACAGTCGCGTCCTGTCCCCAACCACTGGATCGCGCTTCGCCCCAGAATCAGGGCTCTCTTGTTCTCGCTCCGCGCTCATCGGCCGCATCCTTCCAGAGCCGCTTGATCTCGGCAGGGCGCAGCCTCCGCGCCCTGCCCTCGGCGAGGTCCCCGAGGCCCAGCGAGCCGAAGCGCACCCGCTGCAGATCGACGACCTGGTTCCCGACCGCCTCCACCATCCTGCGGACCTGGCGGTTGCGGCCCTCGTGGATGGTGATCTCGAGGACGCGGGCCGACGCCTTACGGACCTTCGCAGGTGCCGTGGGGCCGTCGTCGAGCTCGACGCCATTTCGCAGCGCGCGAAGCTGCCCGGCCTCGGCCGGGCGCCGAAGCCGCACCCGGTAAGTACGGGACACCTCGTAGCGCGGGTGGGTCAGATGCTCGGCGAGCTGGCCGTCGTTCGTGAGGAGGATGAGCCCCGTGGACTCGGCATCGAGGCGCCCCACCGGGTAGAGGCGACGGCTCGACTGCACGAGGTCGGTCACGGCCCTGCGGCGGCCCGGCTCGCGCGCGGTCGACACGACCCCCGCCGGCTTGTTCAGCATCCACACCTCACGGGGCTCGGGGGCAACGGGCTTCCCGTCGACTTCGACCGCGGAGTCCTCCTCGACGTCGCGAGCCGGATCGGTCACGATCGATCCCCCGACCCGGACGCGCCCGTCGGCGATCAGCCCCTCGGCGCGCCGGCGCGACGCGACGCCCGAGTGCGCCAGGTACTTCGCGAGCCTCACCGCCCCATCCTCGCGGAAGGGGGCGAATTTGCGCTCGCCGTGCACTCAAACCGGTCATAGCCGGCTTCAGCGCACAAGGAATGAGGGCGCCCGGGCCGGTGCTACTCGGAGCGTTGCTCGCCCGCGCGCAGGAGGCGCTCGCGTAGGTCGCGCTCGTCCTCGGGCGTGGGGTCGAAGCGCGCCGGGTCGGGGAGCGCGTCGAGGCCCGAGAGGCCGAACAGCCGCTCGAACAGCGATGTCGTCCGATAGACGACGGCGCCGAACTGCGAGCGGCCGGATTCCTCGATGAGCCCGCGCTCGGTGAGCGTCTGGGTGGCGGACTCGGAGTTAACGCCACGGATGCGCGCGATCTCGGGCCGTGAGACGGGTTGGAGGTAGGCGACGATCGCCAGCGTCTCGGCCTGCGCCTGCGTTAGCGGAGGCGTCCGCGGCTTGGCGAGCAGGCGCCGGGCGGCGTCCTCGGCGATCGGGTCGGCGCCGAGCGTCCAGCCGCCGGCGACCTCCCGCAGCACCACACCGCGCTCGCCCTCCGACAGGCTGGGTCCGAGCGCGTCGAGGGCCCGGGCGACCTCCGCCTCGGTGGCGTCGCAGGCCTCGGCGAGATCGGCCGTGCTCACCGGCTCGGGCGAGAGGAAAAGCAGCGCCTCAATCGTGCGCTCGAGCGCCGTCACTGCGCCTGCACCTCGATGGGGCCGAAGGTTTCCTTCTGCGTCCATGTCGCCTCGCCGCGTTTGTGCATCTCGAGCAGGGCGAACAGCGTCACCGCCTGGGTCAGGCGGTCCTCGTCGGCGAAGAGCTCGTCGAAGTCGAAGGTGCGCCTGTGCCCCAGCAGCTCGCGCAGCACGCCCAGCCGCTTCTCGAGCGAAACCGTCGGCCGGATGTGGCTGGTGTCGGGCGCCGGCGGCACCTTGAGTAGATCGCCGAGAGCCGATGCCAGCGCGTCCGGCTCGTAGGCCTGGTTGGCCGCGTCCAGCGACACGCGCCTCAGCTCCGGCGGCAGCGGTGCGAGCCGGTAGAGGTAGCGGCGCCCGTCGGCGAAGAGCGCCTTGAGGTGCGCTGCCGCGTCGCGATAGCGGCGGTACTCGAGCATCCGCGCGAGCAGCTCGTCGGCGGCCTCCTCCGGGCCGAGCTGGATCGCCTCCTCCTCCGGCACGGGAAGCAGCAGGCGGGACTTCAGCTCCAGGAGCGACGCGATCAGCACCAGGAATTCGGTCGCGGCTTCCAGATCCAGCTCGCCGCGCTCGTCGAGGTGCTCGATGTAGGCGACGACGACCTCGCCGAGCTCGACCTCAGCGAGGCTCAGCTCCTCGCGCAGGACGAGGGTCATGAGCAGGTCGAATGGCCCGGCGAAGACGTCGAGGTCGAGCTCGAGCTCGGCGGCTCTCATCGCGATAAGACTAGAGGCGGCCTACGACGCGACGGAGTCAGTGCGACCGTCCGAACCCCATCGCCTCGCGCACGTCGGCCAGGGTCTCCGAGGCGATGGCGCGCGCCTTCTCGGCCCCGCTGGCGAGGGTGCGGTCCAGCGCTGCCTCGTCCGGGCGAAGCTCGGCGTAGCGCTCGCGCGCCGGCGTGAGGTAGTCGACGACGGCGTCGGCGACCGCGGCCTTGAAGTCCCCGTAGCCCGCGCCGTCGAACTTGCGCTCGATCTCGGCGGGATCGACTTCCCGGATCACGGCGAGGACGTCGATGAGGTTGGTTATCCCCGGCTTGTCCTCGGCTCTTCGCACCTCCGAGCCCGAGTCGGTTACCGCGCTCATCACCTTCTTGCGCGCGACCTCCGGCTCGTCGAGGACGAGAACGGTCCCGCCCTCGCTCCCCCCCGTGGTGGTCATCTTCGACCCCGGGCGCTGAAGGTCCATGATCCGCGCCCCAACCTCCGGGATGCGGTGCTCGGGCACGACCAGCGTGTCGCCGAAGCGCTCGTTGAAGCGGCGCGCGATCTCGCGCATCAGCTCGACGTGCTGCTTCTGGTCCTCCCCCACGGGGACGTCGCCGGCGCGGTAGAGGAGGACGTCTGCGGCCATGAGGACGGGATAGGAGAACAGCCCAGCGGAGACGAATGCGCCGCGTTGCGACTCGAGCAGCTCGCGCTTCTCCTTCCACTGGTGCATGCGGTTGAGATCACCCCACGCGGTGGCCGAGGACAGAAGCCAGGCGAGCTCGGTGTGCTCTTGGACGTCGCTCTGGCGGAAGAAGATGCAGCGCTCGGGGTCGAGGCCCGCGGCCAGGAGGATCGCCGCGGTGTCGTAGGTGGAGCGGCGAAGCCTGGCGGGATCGAACGGCACGGTGATCGCGTGCAGGTCGACGACGCAGTAGATCGCGTCGCCGCGGTCCTGCCCCTCCACGTACTGGCGGATCGCCCCGATGTAGTTGCCGAGGTGCTTGCTGCCCGTCGGCTGGATGCCGCTGAAGATGCGCACGGGCAGGAATCTAGCCGTCTATAACGCCGAGTCCATGCCGCCCGTTGATGCGGGCTCGGGCGTGAGCGTGCCGGGCACGGGACTCGTCTCGTCGCCGCCTCCGGGGCGCCCGCACTCCCCCGCGGTCGCCGCCGGACCCGGTGCATGATGCTCGCCCTCGGTTGGTCGCTTGGGGTTCCGGACCCCGGCGAGCCCGATCGCGCCGCCGAGGACCAGCAGCCCGGCGCCGATCACCATCCCAAGCTGGAAGGCGGACACGGAGGATTCGGTCACGTCGGCGTCGAGCTCCTCGCCCGATGCGCCCGAGACCCCTGAAACACCGCCGGCGAGGGGCTGCTCCTTGGCGTCGGCGACGGCGCTCGTGGCCTGGGAATCGAGATGCTGGTCGGAGATCCGCCCATCGAGAGATGAAGCGAACTGCGCGGAGATCACCGCGCCGAAGGCCGCGATCGCGAGCAGGCCGGCGACCCTCGCGACGGCGTTGTTGATCCCCGAGGCGACGCCGGCATGCCGCTCCTCGACCGAGTTGAGCACCGTCGTGGTGAGCGGCGCGACGGTCATCGCCAGCCCGAACCCGAAGAGCAGCAGGGCGGGAAGCACTGTGCCGAGATACGCGGCGTCTTGGTCGACCCGCGTCAGCAGCGCCACGCCCACGGCGCAAACCAGCGGGCCGATGCCCATCACGAGGCGCGGGCCGATCCTCTCGGCAAGCGCGCCGAAGCGCGAGGAGAGGACGAACATGATGATCGTGATCGGGGTCGTCGCGAGGCCGGCCTGGAACGGGCTGTAGTCCGCGACCTGCTGCAGGAACAGGGTCAGGAAGAACGTGGTGCCGTAGAGCGAGGCATACACGCACAGCGTCGCGAGGTTCACCGTCGAGAAGTTGTGCGAGCGGTAGAGCCCGAGGGGCATCATCGGCGCACGGGTGCGGGACTCCCACCACACGAAGGTGGCGAGGGAGACGACGCCCGCGATCAGGGGAATTGCCACCAGCGGATCCCCGAAGCCGTGGGTGGGCTGCTCGACCAGCGCGAACACCGGACCGCCGAGGCCGACCGCCGAGAGCCCGATGCCGAGGAAGTCAATCCCGGGGCAGGCCTCGGGATCGCGGGACTCCGGCACGGCGTGGCGGGTCAGGAGCAGCGTGCCGACTATCAGCGGGATGTTCAGCCAGAAGATCCAGCGCCAGTCGACCTGTACGAGAAGGCCTCCTCCGGCGGGGCCGACCAGGGTCGATATTCCGGCCCACGCCGTCCAGATCCCGACAGCGCGACCTCTCGCCTCCCCCTCGAACATCGCGGCGAGAATCGCGAGCGACCCCGGAACGAGCATGGCGCCTGCCACGCCCTGCAGGGCTCGCGCCCCGACCAGGAACTCCACTGAGGGCGCGATCGCGCATAGCGCCGACGTGAGGGCGAACCCGGTCAGCCCGATCTCGAACAGCCGCCTGCGGCCGTAGAGGTCCCCGAGCGACCCGCCCACCAGCAGGAACGCGACGAGGGTGAGCATGTAGGCCTCGACGACCCACTGCTGCCCGGCCAGGCCGGTGTTCAGATCCTCCTCGATCGCGGGGAGCGCGACATTGACGACGGTCGAATCGAGGAAGACGATCGTCGAGCCGAGGATCGTCGCGACGAGCGTCAGTCGCTCCTTGCGCGTCACCGTCCGAGTGTCGCAGGCTCGGTGCTTACGGCGCGGGCGGCTCGCGCAGCTGGTGTGCGGGCGTGAAGAAGTTGCGGTAGGCGAGGGTCGTCGCGAGCAGCGCGGCGATCGCCACGGCTCCCAGCAGCACGTAGAGCAGGATCAGCTGCAGGCGCACCGCGTCTGTGGGATCGGCGCCGGCGAGCAGCATGCCCACCATCGTCCCCGGGAAGAAGATGAGGCCGGTCGTCTTGGTTGAGTCGACCAGCGCGATCGTCCCCGAGCGCAGGCTGCGGCGCAGGGTCGGAAGCGCCGCCTGGGTCGACGTGGCGCCGAGCGCGAGGGTGGCCTCGATCTCGCGGGCGCGGTCGGACATCTCGTCGCCGAGACGGTTGAGCGCGACGGCGGCCGACGTCATCGAGTTGCCGACCACCATCCCTCCGACCGGCACGAGGAACTGCGGCTCAGGCTCGAAGATCCCGAGCGCGACCACGAGCCCCAGCGTCGCCCCGCCCGCGACCGCGAGGGAGATCAACAGGGGGACGAAGGAGTGCGGCACCCGCTTGGCCCGCTGGCGAGCCTGGACCGCGCCGAACACGACCATCACGGCGATCAGGACGAAGACGAGCGCCAGGCTGTCCTCGTCGAAGATCGCCTGGATCACGTACCCGATCGCGGTCAGCTGGATGACCGACCGCACCACGGCGATCCCGATGTCCTTCTCGAGGTCCGCCCGCCGCCAGAAGGACAGCACGACCGCGAGCGCGACAAGGACGAGGCTCGCGGCGACCTCGCCGAGCGTGACGTCGATCGAGGAGGTCATCGAGCGGTGAGCTCCTGCTCGACCGGGCCCTGCGAGGTGGCGCGCCCGCCGTCGATGCGAACTACCCAGTCGGCCATCCGCCGCGCCTGCGCGAGATCGTGGGTGACGAGCACCAGCGAGATGTCCAGACGCCGGCGGAGATCGGTCAGGGTCGCCTCGATCGCATCCCGCGCCGACTCATCAAGCGCCGAGGTCGGCTCGTCCAGCAGCAGCACCTGCGGCTGCACCGCGAGCGCGCGGGCGAGCATCGCGCGCTGCTGCTCGCCGACCGAGAGCTTGGCGGCGTCCCGATCGGCGAACGACCCATCGAGCCCCGCCAGCTCGAGCAGCCGGTCCGCGTCCGCATCCTCGTGCCCGCAGTGGGCGGCGAACTCGATGTTGTCGCGGACCGTCCCCTCCAGGAGCGCCGGAAGCTGGGGCACCAGGCACACCTCGCGGCGCAGCTCGAGCGGATCGCGGTCCCGCACGTCCCCGCCCCGGTAGAGCACCCGGCCGGAGTCCGGGTCGGCCAGCCGGTTCAGCAGCCGAAGCAGGGTCGATTTGCCCGATCCCGACGGCCCCGCCACGCAGGTCGCCCCTTCCCGCAGCCCGGCGTTGAGCCCATGGAGGACGCGCGCCCCGGCGCGGCTGTAGTCCACGTCCTCGAGGTCGAAGAGCACTGGCGGAGTATCGCGGGCCGGAGTAAGCTCAACGCATGCGGGGGTCACAAGGGAACCGCAGGGTCAGAGTAGTTTTCGCGACTGCCGTCGCGCTGCTCGGGGTCACGATCGCGGCCTCGGCCGCGTACGGCGACGCCGGGCGGGTCAAGGACATCAACCCCGGGCCGGAGGATTCGGGGCCCAGCTTCGCCGCGGTGCTCGGCCGGGCGCTCATCTTCCAGGCCGACGACGGCGAGCACGGGGCGGAGCTTTGGCGCTCCAACGGAACGGAGGCCGGAACGAAGCTCGTGCGGAACCTCAAACCCGGGGCCGACGGCTCCTTTCCAACGTGGACAACGAGGTTGGGTGAAAGGGTGCTCTTCTTCGCGACCGGAAAGAAGCATGGCCACGAGCTATGGCGCACCGATGGAACGAAGAAGGGGACGCGCTTGGTGAAGGACATCAACCGGGGGCCGGACGACTCCGTGTCCCCGTCGGGCTTCACCCCCGTGATCGGGACTGGGCGCCTCTTCTACTTCGCCGCGGATGACGGGAAGCACGGGCTAGAGCTGTGGCGCTCGAATGGGACGAGGCATGGCACCTTCCTGGTCAAGGACATCTACAAGAGCGGGGGCTCGGAACCCAGCAAGTTCGTCCCAGTGGGCCACAGGCTCTTCTTCTTCGCCTTCGACGGAAAGCACGGCATGGAGCTCCGGAGCACGAACGGGACCCGTCGCGGCACGAAGCTCGTCAAGGACGTCAACCACGGAACAGCCGGCTCAGACCCGGGCGGCTTCGGCGCGGCCGGCGGCCTCCTCTACTTCGGAGCCGATGAGGGGAGCCACGGTCAGGAGCTGTGGAAGTCGGATGGAACCCGCGAGGGGACGCGACTCGTAGAGGACATAAACCCTGGCGGAGACTCGGGCCCGGGCGGCATCACCCAGGTGGGAAACAAGGTGATCTTCGGCGCGAATGACGGCACCAACGGAATCGAGCCCTGGCGATCCAACGGGACCAAGAAGGGGACGAAGCTCCTGCTCGACATCTACCCGAACGCCACGGGCTCCTTCCCGTTCCGGCTCGGGACGGTGAACGGAACCCTCCTCTTCTTCGCCGACAACGGGAGCATCGGCAGCGAACCATGGACATCCGACGGCACCACTGGCGGCACCCAGCCCCTGCTGGACATCAACTCCGGCGGGGGATCGTTCCCCTGCTGTCTCGGCGGCATGCGTGCAGGCGACCTCTTCTATTTCGACGCGACCGACGGCACCCCGCATGGAATCGAGCTCTGGCAAACCGACGGCACCGAGCTGGGGACGAGCCTGGTCGAGGACATCAATCCCGGCAGCCCCAGCTCCACCCCCCAAGCGCTCGGAGCCGCCGGCAAGAGGCTGTTCTTCGAGGCGGACGACGGGACCAGCGGCGACGAACTCTGGATGGCCACGCCCTAAGCCTGGCGGACCTCAAACACCTCCGTGCCCGTAGTCCCCATGAAGGGGCAAGCGGAAGGAGGCGGCATGCGTCGAGGGATCGTTGGAGCGCTGGTCGGGTCGTTCGCGTTGGCCGTGGGCCTGGGTGAGCCCGCAACGTCCTCGGGGGCCGGGGCTCCGGTCGCCGGCGTCGTCGCGTGGAACGGCGTGGCGGATACCGAGACTCGCTATGCCGCGCTGGATGCGGGGGAGGGAACCATGCTCGTGCGAATCTCACGCGACTCCGGCGACATCGTTCGTCACCGCTACGTGGACGAGCAGTTCGCGATCCCGGCCGTCGCTGACGACGGCTCCGGGGGCGGCCTCTCGGCGGATGGCGACACGCTCGTGCTGACGCAGCCCGGTCTGCGGCTACGCAGATCCACGACTCGCCTGGCTGTCCTTGATGCGCAGCGACTCGCCATTGTCGACCGCATCAAGTTCGATGGCGCAGTGAGCTTCGACGCGATCTCCCCGGACGGCGCGCGGCTCTATGTCATCAACTATCTCTCGCGACGAGATCCCACCAAGTACGAGGTGCGGGCCTACAACCTCGACCGCGGCCGATTGCTCGCCGAACCCATCGTCGATCCGGAGGAGGCTGGCGACCAAATGTACGGATGGGCCGTGACACGGGCGAACAGTCCCGATGGAAGGTGGGCCTACACGCTCTACCAGGGGCGCGAGGAGGACTTCATCCACGCCCTCGACACCGAGCGCGGAAGGGCCGTCTGCATCGACCTCGACGAGCTCGAGGCGAAGGTGTGGCGTCTGGACATGAGCAGCTCGCCCGATGGGCGAACGCTCGAGCTCACCCAAGATGGCAAGCGGGAAGCTGTCGTTGACACGGAGACGTTCGAGGTGAGCTATCCGGGCGATGCTGCGGCGAGCGCGGCGCCTGCACCAGGGAACGATGATGGCCGGGGTTGGATCCTGGGCGCCGTGGTCGGGGGGATCGCCGTGCTTCTCACCGGCCTCCTCGTGCGCCGCCGCCGGGCGGCAGCAGCAACGTAAAGGCATCGCCGCGACGGTTCTGTGATGGGGTTCACGGCCATCGCGCTTGCCGCCGCTGCCTTCCTGGGCGACGGGGCTTCGACCACGCCGATCGGCGAGATCGGGCACACCGTGCGAGACAGCCCGACCGAGCGTCCTGATCACCCCGTGATCATCGGGGGCTCGCCGGAGCACCGGCCGATCAGAGCTATCGCTTGGCCGGGATCCAAGGAGACTCGTGTGCTGGTGTTCGGATGCATCCATGGGACGGAGTGCGCCGCGAGATCGATCGTTCGATCGTTCCCGCGTCCGCCCCTCCCCGACCTCGTCGTCGTGCCCAACCTGAACCCGGATGGGTTTCGCGCCCGCGTCCGCACGAACGCCCGAGGCATCGACCTCAACCGAAACTTCTCCTCGGCGTGGCGGCCCTACGGTGCTCCAGGCGATCCGGAGTACTCCGGCCCGCACCCTTTCTCCGAGGCCGAGACGCGACTGGCGCGCCGGCTCATCCGCCGGCTGCGGCCAGACGTGACGGTCTGGTTTCACCAGCAACAGGAGCCGCTAGTGCGTGCTTGGGGGGCGAGTACTCCAGCGGCGCGGCGGTACGCGGGTCCGGCCGGGCTTCAGTTCCACGCGATGCCTTGGATCGACGGTACCGCGCCAAACTGGCAAAACCACCGATTCCCAGGGACGGCGTCTTTCGTGGTCGAGCTTCCGCTGTCCGGGGTGAGCGACCAGGATCTGGCCGACCAGGCATTGGCCATCTCGAAGCTCGCCACGCACGGGACCTGATGCGAGACGGCGTGCGTATTCGGGAGGGATGACTGGCGTGATTCCGCTCCCGGGAGAATCCGTAGTGGCCATGAGTGGAGAGGGCGACGCGATCGCGGAACGACTGGGCGCGCGGTGGATGGTCGGACGCAGCGAGCGCAAGCTGATTCGAGCCGCGCAGGGTGGCTCTGAAACCGCGATGGAGGAACTTTTTCGCCTGCATTGGCCGCGGGCGCAACGGGCCGCGTTCCTGGTCGTCCATGATCGGGCGGCGGCCGAGGACATCGCGCAGGAAGCGTTCCTCGCCGCCCTGCGAGCGCTGGAGCGCTTCGACCGGCGGCGGCCATTCGGGCCGTGGCTTCACAGGATCGTCGTCAACCGGGCGATCGACCATGCGCGCTCCCGGAAGTTGCGGCGAGAGGTCGATCCCGGCGAGGAGCTCGCGGACGAGCGCGCGGCGCCGGCGGACTCGGCCGGCCTCTCGGGTGAGCTGGTCGCCGCGCTACGGAGGCTCGCGCCCGAGCACCGAGCCGTGATCGTCCTGCGCTACCTCCTCGACTTCACTCCCGGAGAGATCGCCGAAGCGCTCGAGATGCCGCGCGGGACGGTCAACTCGCGGCTCAGACGCGGGCTCGACCGCCTCTCCCTCGTCCTGGAGGAGGAGCGATGAGCGAGCAGCGGCTTCGAGAGCTCCTGGGCGCCGACATCACCGCCGCCGAGCGCGAGGCGGAGGAGCGTGGTTGGGCGGTGGTGAAGGCCGCATATGCCGAGCGAGCCGCCGCCCCGCGGCCTCGGTCGCAACGCGCGCTCGTCCTCGCCCTTGCTGGCGCCGCCCTGCTCCTGGCGCTGCTCTTCAGCCCAGCGGGGGCGCAGGTACGCGAGTGGATCGGCGACGTGGTGCAGCCAGGCGAGGAGAACGCTGCCCGGTCTCTCACGGCCCTCCCCGCGCCAGGGCGTGTGCTGGTCACCTCCGAGCACGGCCCGTGGATCGTGGACGAGGATGGGTCGAAGCGGGCGCTCGGGCCGTATGACGAGGCGGCGTGGTCGCCGAACGGGCGATTCGTTGCCGTCTCGCGAAATCGTGAGCTGGTGGCCGTGGTCGCCGACTCCGCGACCGTGGGGGAGCCGGTCGGAGACATCCGGTGGTCGTATGGCGCACGGGCCGCCGTGCGAGATATCGCGTGGTCGCCGAGCGGCGTCCGGGTCGCGTTCCACTCCGGGAGCGACCTCCGCCTGATCCGAGGCGACGGCATTGATCCCCGGGTGCTGGCCCGAGAGGTCGCCCCGGTCAGGCCGGCGTGGAGGCCCCTCACTGCGGCGGAGCGCGCGACGGTCGACCCCGCGACGGGCATTGCTACGGGCGCCAAGAATGTCCTGGCCTACGTCGGCGCCGACCAGGCGGTCCATTTGCTCGACGTCGACTCCGGGGAGGAGCTCTGGCGTTCGGCTCGGCTCCCCGACGGCGTCCGCGCCTTGACCTGGTCACCCGACGGCCACAGCTTGCTCGTCCTCGGCGCGGGCTTCTACAGCCTCTATCGCGCCGACGGCCAGCTTGAACTCAAGGGCGCGGTCCCCGGGGCGTACGCCGCCGCCTTCTCCCCAATGGGAGAGTGGGTCTCGGTCATCGGCGCCGAGGAGACAGCTAATGGGGCTCGCAGCGTCGTGTGGCTTGTCGATCCCGATGGCGCGGCGAGAAACCGCCGCCTCTATGCCGGTCCAGGCCGATTCGCCGACCCGACATGGTCGCCGGACGGCAGCACGCTGCTCGTCCCTTGGCCGGCTGCTGATCAGTGGCTGTTCCTTGATCCCGCCGAACCTGGGAAGGCGAACGCTGTGACCGGGATCTCCCGCAAGTTCGACCCCGGGGGAAGGGGTCCCGCGGTCTTCCCGCATGTCAGCGGCTGGTGCTGCACCCCTTAGATCACGCAAGCACGCTCTCGTGCAGGTGAAGGGCGCCGAGTAGAAGGAACGAACCTGGGAAACTGGTGGTAGGGCGATGAGTTTTCCTCCCACCCAGGGTCAAACGGATTAGCTATGGCAAGAGCAATTTGGAGCGGATCGATCAGCTTCGGGCTTCTCAATGTGCCCGTGAAGCTCTACAGCGCCGTCTCGCGCAAGCAGATCAGCTTCCGCGAGCTGCGCGACTCCGACCACTCGCGCATCCGCCACAAGCGCGTCGCTGAGGCGGACGGCGACGAGGTCGCCTACGAGGACATCGTCAAGGGCTACGAGCTGGCGCCTGAGCACTACGTGGTGTTCTCGAAGGACGAGCTGGAGGAGCTCGATCAGCAGCGCACGCGGGCGATCGAGGTCGAGGAGTTCGTCGACCTCGACGACATCGACCCGATCTACTTCGTCCAGCCGTACTACCTTGGCCCCACCGAGGGGGCCGAGCGCGCCTACGCGCTGCTTGTCAAGGCGATGAGCGACGAGCGCAAGGTCGCCGTCGCGCGCTTCGTGCTGCGCAACAAGGAGCACCTTGCGGCGCTCCGCCCCATGGGCGACGTGCTGACGCTCACGACGATGCGCTTCGCCGATGAGATCGTCGCGCCCTCGGAGCTGGACGATGTCATCCCGGACTCGATCGAGAGCCCGAAGAAGAAGGAGCTCGACATGGCGAAGCAGCTCGTCGGCTCCCTCACCGCTGACTTCGAGCCCGACAAGTTCGAGGACTCCTACCGCGAGGAGCTGCTCGCGCTCATCCAGCGCAAGGCGGAGGGCGAGGAGGTCGTGGCCGCGGTCTCCGAGGAGCCTAAGCCGACCAAGGCGCCCGATTTGATGGCCGCACTCGAGGAGAGCCTCGCGGCGGTCAAGTCCGAGCCGCTCGCCGAGGGCGCGAAGGGCGATGGCGCGAAGCCGAAGCGCTCGACGGCGAAGAAGAGCACCAAGTCGCGCTCGCGCTCGTCGTCCAAGAACGGCGCCGGCACGAAGAAGTCGTCCTCCAAGTCACGATCGCGAAGCAAGGCGAAGACCGCGAAGTAGAGGTCGACGGCCGCACCCTGCGGCTGACGAATCTCGACAAGGTCATGTGGCCCGATGCCGGGTTCACCAAGGGCCAGACGATCGACTACTACGTGCGCGTCTCCGAGGCGATGCTTCCTCACCTCGAGGGCCGGCCGCTGACCCGCGTGCGACTTCCCGACGGCGTGGACGGACAGCGGTTCTTCGAGAAGCGCGCTCCCTCTCACACCCCGGACTGGGTGCGTACGGCCCCGATCATCATGGGCCGCGAGGGCGAGCTGAACTTCATCGTCTGCGACGACGTCGCAACCCTCACGTGGCTTGCGCAGCTGGCGGCACTCGAGCTTCATCCGTCCCTCGCGCTCGCGAAGAATCCGGACCGACCGACCGTCGTCGCCTTCGACCTCGACCCCGGCCCGCCTGCCGACGCACTCGACTGCTGCCGCGTTGCCCTTCGGCTGCGCGACATGTTCGGCGGCCTCGGACTGGAGTGCTTCCCGAAGACATCGGGCTCGAAGGGCATCCAGGTCTACCTGCCCCTGAACGCACCCCGCGTCACCTTCGACCAAACGAAACAATTCGCGCACACCGTCGCGCAGGTGCTGGAGCGCGACGAGCCGAAGAAGGTCATCTCGAAGATGAAGAAGGAGCTCCGCAAGGGCAAGGTCTTCGTCGACTGGAGTCAGAACGACCGGGCGAAGACGACCGTCGCCGTCTACTCGCTGAGAGCGCGCGAGCATCCAACCGCGTCGACACCGCTTACTTGGGACGAGGTCGAGAAGGCCGCCAAGAACGGCGACGCCGAGAAGCTTCGCTTCACCTCAGACGAGGTCCTGAACCGCGTCAAAGAGCACGGCGACCTCTTCGCGCCCGTGCTCGAGCTGAAGCAGAAGCTCCCGAAGCTCTAGCGGTTAGGCAACTGGCAGCGCCTCGCGCTGGCGCGAGGCCCGGCCCACGGCGCGGATCGCCGCGGCGAGGCGCTTCACGCCTTCGCGGATCCCATCGGGATCGACGTAGCCGAACGAGAGGCGCGCGTGGGCGCGCCGAGGGCGCTCGGGCATCATCGCGGCACCGGGCAGGAACGAGACCCCCTGGCGCAGCGCCTCCTCGTAGAGGCCGCGCTCGTCGACCTGCTCGGGGAGCGTGATCCAGATGTGTGAGCCGCCCAGCGGGCGGCGCACCGTCGCGATCCCGCCCAGCCACTCGTCCACGGCGTCCATAAGCGCATCGAGGCGCTTGCGGTGGAAGGGAATGGCGCGATCGAGCTGCTCTGCATAGCCGCCCTCCTCCAGGAACTGGGCGACCATCAGCTCGTTCAGCTGCGGCGTGTTGAGGATTGCGTGGCGCTTGGCCGCCACGATTCGCTCCATCACCGGGCCCCTCGCCGCGATCCAGCCGACGCGTAGGCCGGGTGCGGTGGTCTTCGACAGCGAGGAGACGTAGATCACGTGCTCGGGCGCGGAGGCGCGCAGCGACGGCAGCGGCTCGCCCTCGAACCGCAGGTCGGCGTACACCCCGTCCTCGACGATGAAGAAGCCGTAGCGGCGCGCGAGCTGGATGAGCCGCTCGCGGCGCTCGGGCACCAGGTCCCGCCCGGTGGGGTTCTGGAGCCGAGGCTGGAGGCACAGGAGCTTCACCTGGCGGCGGCGCAGCAATTGCTCGAGCGCGTCGATCTCCAGTCCGTCGGAATCCACCGGAACCGGCAGCACCGTGGCCCCCGCCGCGCGGATCGAGGCGAGCGAGCCGGCAAACGTCGGTGACTCGACGGCGGCGACGTCCCCGGGCCGAAGCAGGGCGCGCGCGGTGATCGTCAGGGCCTCGGCGGCACCGGTGGCGGTGACGATCTCCTCCGGGACCGTGGCAAACCCCTGCGCCGGGTCGGTGCCCAACGCGGCAAGCTGTTCGCGGAGCTCGAACGCGCCCTCGACGTCGCCGTAGTCGTAGAGGCGGGCGCCCTCGCGATCGCAGACCTCCGCGGCGATGCGGCTGAAGCGCTCGATGGGGAAGAGCTCCTCACTCGGATGGCCGGGCATGAGCGGGATGATGTCGTCGCGGCCCAGGTGGCGAAACATGTCGCCCATGACCCGGTCGGCGTGCGTCTCCGCCTCGTCGGGCAGGGCGTACAGCTGCCATGCGTCTCCGCCCTCGGCCTCCGTGAGCGATGCCTCCCCGGCGGTCTGGCGCACGAAGGTCCCCCTGCCCACTCGGCCCGCGACCAGGCCCAGCTCGGCGAGGCGCCGGTATGCCCGCGCGGCCGTGAGGTGGTTCACGCCCGCGAGCTCCGCGAGCTCGCGGGTGGGTGGCAGCTGCTCCCCTGGCGCGAGCTCGCCGGACTCGATCCCGGCTGAGAAGACATCGACGATCTGGGCCGTCACCGACCGTTCGCCGTCGCGGTTGAGGTCAGACAATCGTTCTTTGTACGACATTGATCTGTACTACGCCTTCCTTATTATCCCCTCACAACGTCGGTCCAGTATTACAGAAGGGGCCAGTGATGTCAAACAATTCCTCCCACAATCCCGAGACCAACGGCGAGATCGTCATCCGCGAGGCGACCGCGTCGGACCGCGGCCGGCTGAGCAGGCTCGCCGAGCTCGACTCGGCGCGAGCCCCTGCGGGCCCGGTGTTGATCGCGGAGGTGGACGGCGAGCTTCTCGCCGCGATCTCCATGCGGGATGGTCACCTGGTCGCCGACCCCTGGCACGTGACCGCCGATCTCGTGGAGGTGCTCGGCATCCACGCGGGTCTTGAGCCCAGCCTCGCCGGCTCGCGGCCCCGAAGCCCTGGGCGCCCGCGCTGGGGGCTCAGGATGCGTCGGGGCACCCCTCGGCCGAGCTCGCCGACCGTCCCCGGCCTCCCCGCGATTCCCTCGAGCTAGCGCCGAGCGTCCCCGGCGTCGCCCTCTCCCCGCCGGGGGCGCCCGCCGCTAGAAGTTCGCCTGGCGAATGACTGGCCGGCGGCTCGCCGCCGCCTCATCCAATCGCCGGACGGGCGTCGTGTACGGCGCCTCGAGGAGGATCCGCGGGTCTTCCTCAGCCTCGGCGAGGATGGACTCGAACGCATCGGCGAGCTGGTCCAGTGACTCGCGCGTCTCCGTCTCGGTCGGCTCGACCATGAGGGCCTCGTCCACCAGCAAAGGGAAGTAGATCGTCGGGGGGTGGAAGCCGTAGTCGAGTAGGCGCTTGGCGACGTCGAGCGTCTTCACGCCGAGCTCCCGCCTCGCGGGCGCGCCGGAGAGGACGAACTCGTGCATGGGCAGGCGGTCGAAGGCGACCGGCAGGTGCTTCCCGGGGCGACCGGCTCGAAGTCTCGCGAGCAGGTAGTTGGCGTTCAGCACCGCGATCTCCGACGCGTCCCGCAGCCCGTCGCCGCCCAACGAGCGGATGTACGCGTACGAGCGGACGAAGACACCGAAGTTCCCCTGGAAGCCGCGAAGGCGGCCGATCGACTCGGGGTGATCGTAGGAGAGGTCGAAGCTCGGCGCCGCCCCGTTCGATCCCTCGGCGCGGACGATTCGCGGCGCCGGCAGGTACGGCTCGATCCGTCCCGAGACGGCGATCGGGCCGGCGCCGGGTCCGCCTCCGCCGTGCGGCTGGCTGAAGGACTTGTGGAGGTTCACATGGACGATGTCGAAGCCCATGTCGCCCGGCCGTGAGCGGCCCATGATGGCGTTCAGGTTCGCCCCGTCGTAGTAGAGCGTCGCCCCGCAGCCGTGGACGAGCGAAGCGACCTCGGCGATGTTCTCGTCGAAGACGCCCAGCGTGTTCGGGTTGGTCAGCATCAGGCAGGCGACGTCGTCCCCCACCTTCTCGCGCAGGTCGTCGACGTCCACCCCACCCCGCTCGTCGGTCGCAACCTTCACGACCTCGTAGCCCGCCATCGTCACCGTCGCGGGGTTTGTCCCGTGCGAGGTGTCCGGGGTGAGGACCTTGGGACGCTCCTCGCCCCGATCCGCGTGGTACGCGCGGGTGAGCAGCAGGCCCGAGAGCTCGCCGTGAGAGCCCGCGGAGGGCTGGAGGCTCACGTGCTCAAGGCCCGTGATCTCGGCGAGCGCCCGCTCCAGCCGCCACATCAGATCGAGGGCGCCCTGGGCGCGCTTGGGGCTCTGCGCCGGGTGAAGCCGCGCGTGGCCCGGAAGCGCGGCCACCCGCTCGTTGAGCCGCGGGTTGTGCTTCATCGTGCACGAGCCAAGGGGGTACGGACCCGTGTCGAGATCGAAGTTGCGGCGCGAGATGCGGTTGTAGTGGCGCACGATCTCCGGCTCGGAGACCTCGGGAAGCTGCGCGGGCTGCGAGCGGAGGAGGTTCGAGGGGATCAGGTCGTCGAGGGAGCGCTCCGGGACGTCGGTGGGGGGCAATGTGGCCGCCCGGCGACCCTCGACGGACTTCTCGTAGATCGTGGTTACCGCGTCCCGCTGCTGCGCGGTCGGGGTGTCAGCGTTGGTGGGAGGTCGGGTAGGGAGGGTCTCGGTCATGCCTTTGCCTCCGCCCCGGCCGCTTCCGTCGACTTTGTCCAGACAGGTTGGCCAAACTCGCCACTACCGGCCTGGATCGCGCGCTCGAGGGCGTCCGCGAGGCGGTCGATGTCCTCCCTCGACCGGCGCTCGGTGAGAGCCACAAGGAGGCCATCCTTGTGCTCCGGGTACTCGCGAGCGAGTGGATAGCCGGCTGCTATGCCCTCCTCACTGACCCGATCCAGCACATCCTCGACCGGCGCCGGCAGGCTCACCGCAAACTCGCGGAAGACCGGTGCCTCATGCAGAAGCTCGACACCCTCGATCGCCGTCAGCCGCTCCTTCGCGTAGGCCGTACGTCGCGCCAGCAGCTCCCCGAGCTCCACGAACCCCTGCTTGCCGAGCCAGGTCAGGTAGACGACGCCCGCGAGCGCGTTCAGCGCCTGGGCGGTGCAGATGTTGTGGGTGGCCTTCTCGCGGCGGATGTGCTGCTCGCGGGTCTGGAGGGCGAGAACGAAGCCGCGCCGGCCGTCGGCGTCGGTCGTCTCCCCCGCGATCCGGCCCGGCATGCGGCGCATGTTCTCCTCGGTTGCGGCGAAGAAGCCGAACGACGGTCCGCCGTAGTCGAGGCGGTTCCCCAACGGCTGTCCCTCCCCCACGGCGACGTCCACGCCGCAGTCGCCGGGCGGGCGCAGGACGGATAGCGAGATTGGATCGACCGACGCGACCGCGAGCGCGCCGGATTCCTGCGCGGCGGCCGAAAGGGCCTCCATGTCCTCGATCCCCCCGAGGAAGTTCGGGCTCTGGATGAAGATCGCCGCGACGTCTTGATCGACGTAGTTCTCGAACTCGGACGGGTCGGTGACGCCGTCACGCAGGCCGACCTCGACCACCTTCGCGCCGAAGCCGCGCGCATACGTCTCCAGCGTCTCGCGGGAGTGCGGGTGAACGCCGCGGGACACCACCAGGCGCCTCCGGCCTTTGGTCGCGCCGATGGCGAGGTAGGCGGCGGAGGCAACCGACGACGGCCCCTCATAAAGCGACGCGTTGGCAACGGGCAGGCCGGTCAGCTCCGAGATCGCCGTCTGGAACTCGAACATCACCTGCAGGCCGCCCTGGGAGACCTCGGGCTGGTACGGGGTGTACGGCGTGAGGAACTCCGAGCGCTGCGTGATCGCGTCGACGATCGCCGGCACGTAGTGGTCGTACATGCCGGCGCCGATGAAGCAGGCCTCGGCGTCGGCGTGCGCGTTGCGCTCTGCGAGCGAGGCGAGGTGGTCGAAGCACTCGGACTCCGAGAGCCCGTCGGGGAGCTCGAGATCGCGGTCCAGCCGCAACCCGTCCGGAATCGTCTGGAAGAGGTCGTCGATCGACGAAACCCCGATGGCCTCGAGCATGGCCGCGCGGTCGGCGTCGGTCGCTGAGGTGTAGCGGCTCACCCGCTTGATCGTAGAGGGAGAGGTTGCCCTGCCGGCCGGGGGGCCTCAGTCGTCGCTCAGGAGCTCCCGGTACGCGGCGACGTCGAGCAGGCCGTCGGCCTGGGAGGTGTCGGAGAGCCTCACCTTGGCGAGCCAGCCCTCCCCGTAGGGATCCTCGTTGATCAGCTCAGGGCTGTCGGCGACCTTGTCGTTCACCGCCGTCACCTCGCCGGAGAGAGGCGCGTAGACGTCGGAAACGGCCTTCACCGATTCGACCTCCGTGTATGCCTGATCCTTGGTCACCGTCGCGCCCACGTCGGGAGGCTCGAAGAACACGATCTCGCCCAGCGCGTCCTGCGCGTACCAGGTGATCCCGAACGTGGCCTCATCGCCCTCGATCCGGGCCCAGTCGTGCTCGGGGTGGTACTTCAGGTCCTCGGGGTAGCTCTCCTCGGCGGCCAATCTCTCTCCTTCAGTCCTTCTCGTCCTTCGAATACAGGGGCTTGGACTCTATGCGGGCGGGACGCCTACGTCCTCTCACGTCCACCTCGATCTCGGTGCCCGGCTCCGCGAGATCGGCGCGCACGTATCCCATCCCGATCCCCGTCTCGAGGCAGGGCGAGAGCGTCCCGCTGGTGACCGCTCCGACGACCTCATCGCCAAGGACGAGCCCGTTTCCCTGCCGCGGGATGCCCGGGCCGGTGAACGCGAACGGCGCCAGCCTCTGTTCGGTGCCGGCCTCGCGGGCGGCGGCGACCGCCTCCGAGCCGATGAAGCCCGTCGCCTCCTTGCAGCACCACCCGAGGCCCGCCTCGATCGGGTTGCGCGTCTCGTCCATGTCGTTGCCGTAGAGGTGGAAGCAGAGCTCCATGCGAAGCGTGTCGCGAGCGCCGAGGCCCGCGGGCTTCGCCCCGAGCTCGATCGCTCGCCCCCACGCATCCACCGCGAGCCCGGGCTCGACCAGGATCTCGACGCCGTCCTCGCCCGTGTAGCCCGTCCCGCACACCAGCGCCTGGTCCTGCGCGCCGGCGAGCGGGAGCGTGGCGGTGCGCATCCGCTTCGGCAGCTCACCATCGAACAGCCCCGCCGCGATCCCGCGTGCCTCGGGGCCCTGCACCGCGAGCATCGCCCAGCGGTCGATCGCGTCGCGGACCTCGACGTCGAATCCGTCGGCGTGCCGCTGGAACCACTCCAGATCGCCCTCGTGGTTCGCGGCGTTCGTCACGGTCAGATAGCGGTCGTCCCCGAGCCGGTAGCTGAAGAGGTCGTCGAGGATCCCGCCGTCCTCGCGGCAGAGCACCGAGTACTGCGCCCCGCCCACCTCGATCTTCGAGAGGTCGTTGGAGAGCAGTCGCTGCAGAAGGTCGAGCGCCTGTGGGCCCTCGGTCTCGATCTCGCCCATGTGCGAGACGTCGAAGATCCCGCACCCGGTGCGAACCGCCACGTGCTCCTGGCGCACTCCCTCGTACTGCACCGGCATATCCCAGCCGGCGAACGGGACCAGCCTCGCGCCGGCCGCGGCGTGCTGGTCGTAGAGCGGGGTTCGCTTGAGGGCCGCGCTCGCCATCGCCGCCCAGGCTATCGCCGGGCCCAACAGGTAAACCATGCGAGATGCGCTCCGACCAACTGAAGCGACTGTGCCTCGGGCGGCCCGGGGCCGTGGAGGAGTTCCCCTTCACCCCGGATGTCTCCGTGTTCAAGGTAGGTGGGCGCATGTTCGCGCTCAGCGACCTCGGTGCGAGTCCGCTGAAGGTGAGCCTGAAGTGCGATCCCGAGCTCGCGGCGAGCCTGCGAGCCACCTACGCCGAGATCACCGCGGGCTACCACCTGAACAAGCGCCACTGGAACACGATCGATCTGGAGGGCTCGCTGCCGAGCGAGCTCATCAAGCAGATGCTCGAGGACAGCTACGACCTCGTGGTCGCCAAGCTGCCGCGGGCGAAACGCGAGGACCTAGCGCTTAGCGAATGACCTGCGGCGGGCTTCGCCCGCCTCACACGCCTGTGCGTGCACCCGCCTATCTATCTCTGAGGAACGGCGGCACGTCGATGTCGTCGTCCGAGACCCGCAGGTCGCGGCGCTCGGAATCCTCGAGCGGAGAGACACTGCGGCGGCGCGAGCGCTCGCGCACCTGGATCGGCCTGCGGGCGAGGGTCTCGAAGCCCTCGAAGCCGGTCGCGATCACCGTAACGCGCACCTCGTCGCCCAGGGTCGGGTCGATCACGGTGCCGAAGATGATGTTGGCCTGCTTGTCGGCGGAGGCGACGACCAGCTCGGCGGCCTCGTCGACCTCGAAGAGGTTGAGGTCCTCGGAGCCCGTGACGTTCAGGAGCATTCCCGTGGCGCCCTCGATCGACTCCTCCATGAGCGGTGAGGAGATCGCCATCTTCGCGGCCTCGACGGCGCGGCTCTCGCCGGAGGCGGCGCCGATGCCCATCATGGCCGAGCCGGCGTTCGACATCACGGTGCGCACATCGGCAAAGTCGAGGTTGATCTGACCCGGGGTGGTGATCAGGTCGGTGATCCCCTGCACGCCCTGGCGCAGGATGTCGTCGGCGATCCGGAACGCCTCCTGAACGGAGGTCTGGCGCTCGACGACCTGGAGCAGCTTCTGGTTCGGGACGATGATCAGGGTGTCGACCTTGGCGCGGAGCTTGTCGATGCCCTCCAGCGCCTGCTGCATCCTCCGCCCGCCCTCGAACTCGAAGGGCTTGGTGACCACGCCAACCGTGAGCGCGCCGATCTCCTCCTTGGCGATCTCGGCGATGACGGGGGCTGCGCCGGTGCCCGTGCCACCGCCCTCCCCGGCGGTGACGAAGACCATGTCGGCGCCCTTGAGGGCCTCCTTGATGTCGTCGCGCGACTCCGCCGCCGCGCCGGCGCCGATCTCGGGGTTGGCGCCCGCCCCCAGCCCGTGGGTCAGCTGGTGGCCGATCGACAACTTGATGTCGGCCTCGCATGCCTGGAGGGCCTGGACATCGGTGTTGACGGCGATGAACTCGACCCCCTTGAGGCCGGCGTCGACCATCCGCGAAACGGCATTGGTACCCCCGCCGCCCGCTCCGACGACCTTGATGACCGCGAGGTAGGAGGACTCGACCATGGCTCCCGAGTACGAAAGTTGACCCTGTGTTCCCGCCGAGGGCTAAAGGCAAACTTGAGACTTTTCAGCCTCACCGTCCCTCGACGTGAGAATGACCGTACGGCATTCGGGTCTAGGTGTCAATTCGCGTGAGCCTGTGAAGCACGGAATCGTGCAAGGGGGCACACCCTCGAGTGCGAGTCGAGAGTTGCCGAACCACCGCTGCCTAAGGCTGTGGTGCAGATTAGGGCGCCGTGACCGCCGCGTCGGTGCTCGTGAGCGACGAATCGGCCTGGCCACCGACGCTCGGGCGCTCGGGCACGCGGACGTCGAGGTACGTGAGGCTCTCGAGGTGCGGATCGGCGAGCACAGCCGCGGCGGCGGCCCACTTCTCGGCGGCCGCGCCACCCGTTCCGAAGCGGATCGGGATGTCGCCCCTCATCGTCACCTCCACCCCGCGATCCTCGTCGTACGAGATGGCCTCGATGAGTGGCCGAAGCGGCTCCGGGGCGGCGCCCGCGATCTGAGCCTGGGCGAGGGGCGCTCCGCTCAGCCTCGTGACGCCCCCAAGGTCGGTCAGGTCGATCTGCGGCAGGGTGTCGGCCGCGTCGCCGAGCTCGAGGCCCCGCAGGATGGTGCCGTCGCCGGCGACCGGAACCACCTCGCCGCCGACGTTGACAAGGAGCGCGGGTGGGCGCTCGGCCACGTGGATCACGACGCCGCTTGGGAAGTCGGGATCGGCATCCACCGCGGCGACGGTCGGAAACGCCCTGGTGGCGGCCTCGAGACGTGCTGGGTCGAAGTTCAGGGTCGTCATCGACTCGGCCTCGTCGGTGAGCGCCGCAGTGATGCGCTCCGAATCGGTCGTAACTCCCTCGATCCGCACGTCGCTCACCGCGACCAACGGGGAGTTTCGAAACCACGCGAAGTATCCGGCGGCGAGGGCCGCAATCACCAGGGGCACAGCGATGAGCACGGTCCGAAGCCGTGGCCGGCGGAAGCCGAAGATCGGGCGCTTTGCCTTGCGCTTCGCCTTCGGCCGCGCCGCGCGGCCGCGCCGCGCGGGCTTGCGCGAGGCGCGCTTGGGGGCGCGCCGAGCCGCGGGCTTGGCCGGGGGCCGGCCCCCCCGCGCCGCGGAACGCCGCTTGCTCGAGCGCGCCGAGGCACGCCGCTTGCCCGCGGCGGTGGATGCTGCGGATGCCACGCCCCTAGATTCGCGCCGTGTGGCGTGAGTTCCTGCCTATGCGGGCAGGTCCCAGCCCGCGGGCCATTGGACCTCGCCCAGGATCTGGACCTCGGGCTCCAGGACGACGCCGAAGCGCTCGTGAACCCTTCGGCGGCCCTCGGCCATCAGGGCAAGGATGTCGGCGGTCGTCGCCTCGTCGTGGTTTTCCACGAAGTTGGCGTGCTTGGGTGAGAGGCGCGCCCCACCCACTTCGAGGCCCTGGCAACCCGCCGCCTCGAGGAGCTGTCCGGCGGTCCGGCCCTCGGCTGCCGGATCGTCGGGATTCTTGAAGGTCGAGCCGAAGGTCTTGATCCCGGAGGGCTGCGCGTCGCGGCGCTTGGCGCGCATCTCGGCGAGCGTCTGCTTAATAGCGGCGGGGTCGCCGTCGGCGAGCCCGAACGACGCCGCCGACACGACCTCCTGCTGGCCCAGGTTCGAGCTTCGGTAGGAGAACCCCACCTCGTCGGGCCGGCGCCTCTCAGCGCCGTCCGCGGTTGCGATCTCCACCCACTCCAGCACGCAGGCGAGCTCCCCCTCGTAGGCGTTCGCGTTCATCTTGACCGCGCCGCCGACCGTCCCGGGGATGTTGATCCCGAACTCGAGGCCGGTCAGGCCCCAGCGCGCCGTCTTCGCGGTCGCCGAGGGCAGCCGAGCCCCGCCGCCGCAGAGCACGCGCGTGCCGTGGCGCTCGACCTCGGTCAGCTCGCCGCGCAGCTTCAGCGCCAGCCCGCGAAAGCCGGCGTCCGCGACCAGCAGGTTCGAGCCGGAGCCGACGATCCCGACCGCCACCCCGGCGTCCGCCGCCCAGCGCAGCAGGCCGATCAGCTCCTCGTCGCTCTCCGGCCGCGCGAAGAGGTCGGCGGGCCCGCCCGCCCTGACCGTCGTGAGCCTGGCGAGCGAGTAGTCGCGATCGACTCCCTCGGGCAGCTCGCTCATCGGCAGCTCACCCCGCCGGCGGTTGTCGAGTTCGTTCCGCATAGCGATACGGATCCGACAATCATCGGGTGGGCTTCTCCACCAGGGACTCCGCGAGCAGGAAGACATCGCCCGCGCCGATCGTGACCAGCAGGTCCCCGTCGCGAAGGCGCCCGCCGAGCGCGTCGACCGCCCGGTCGCGGTCCGGCAGCCACCACACGGGCTTCCCGTCGGCGCGATCCGCGGTGGCGCGGGCCACGTCGAGCCCGCTCACCCCGGCCAGCTCACCGACGGGCTCCTCGCGCGCGGGGTAGACGTCGAGCACCGCGACCTCGTCGGCAGCCGAGAGGGCGCGGCCGAAGCGCTCGGCCAGGGCCTTGGTCCGCGAGTAGAGGTGCGGCTGAAAGACCACGATCAGGCGCCGAGGGCCGAGGCCGCGCAGGGCCGCGAGGCTCGCGGCGACCTCGGTGGGGTGATGCGCGTAATCGTCGTAGATCTCGGCGCCGTCCCTCGCTCCCTTCCGCTCGAGCCGGCGCAGCATCCCGGGGAACCCGCTCACCCGATCGGCGATCTCGGCGTCGTCGCCGAGCCCCGCGAGCTGGGCGGCGGCAAAGGCGGCGCGGGCGTTCAGCAGGTTGTGCTCGCCCGGTACCGCCAGCTCGAGGGTTGGGCCCGGCGAGGCGGCGTCGAACCGAACGACCCTCCTCTGGGATGCGATCAAGGCCTCCAGCGAGGGATCGGCGCCCAGAACCAGGGACGAGGCCGGCTCGGCGAAGCTCCGGAACGCGTCGACTAGGTCCGCGCGGGAGGACCACCGCGCGTGATGGTCGAGCTCGACGTTGGTAACGACGGCAATCTCGGGGCGAAGCTCGAGGAAGCTCGCGTCCGATTCGTCGGCCTCGACCACAACCCACTCGGCGTCGGGCGCCCAGTGCGCGTTCACGGGCGGGCCGCCCTCCGGACCGGGGAGCTCCCCTCCCAGCAGGTAGGCCACGTCCCGGCCACCGATCCACGCGAGCATGCCCGCGGTGGTCGTCTTGCCGTGCGCCCCGGCCACGGCGATCAGCCGCTTCCGCGAGCACACCTCGGCGAGAAGCTCGCCGCGGTGCAGGATGCGCTGCCCCCGCTCGCGCGCGCGCTCGAGCTCCGGATTGTCGTCCGGGATCGCGCTGGACACGACGACCTCGGCGTCCGCGGGCACGGCTTCGGGGTCATGCCCGAGACGCGCCTCGATTCCGGCATCCACGACACGCTTGAAGTACGCGCTCTCAGCCCTATCGGTGCCCGTCACCCTGGCGCCCAGCGTGTGGCACACGAAGGCGAGCCCGGACATCCCGGCGCCGCCTATCGCGATGAAGTGAAGCTCGCGCCCCTGGAAGCTCACAGGCCCTGGATCGCGCTTCGCCACAGAATCACGACTCCTTTGGACTGGCTCCGCGCTCATGACACGCCGCCAGGATCTCGGACGCCACCGCCCTCGCGGCATCTGGGCGAGCAAGCGCCGCCGACGCGGCCGCCATCGTCCTCAGCCGGTCGGGGTCCTCGAGGAGCCCCGCCGCGACGGCGGCGAGCCGCGGCCCATCGAGGCTCGCGTCGGCGATCACGAGCGCTCCACCCCCCTCCGCCATCCACTCGGCGTTGGCCCGCTGGTGATCGGCAGCGGCGTGGGGATACGGGACGAGCACGGCCGGGCGGCCCGCTGCGGCGATCTCGAAGATCGAGCCCCCGGAGCGCGCGAGCACCAGATCACATGCGGCCAGCGTGTCCGCAAGGCTCGGCTCGTACTCGAGGAGCGTGTAGCCCTCGAGGCCTCCGGCGGCCTGGAGGCGCTCGGAGGCCATTGGGAAGTCGCGGTGCCCCGCCACGTGCAGAACGTGGAACTCCCGCTTCGCCGGGGGGCGCCCGTCGGCGCCCACGAAGGCGTCGAGCGCGGCGAGGTTGATCGACCGCGCCCCCTGGCTTCCGCCGAACACCAACAGGCACCGCTCGGCCTCGCCGATCCCGAATCGCCGCCGCGCGGCCGAGCGATCTGCCTCGAGGATGGCCGCGGGAACCGGGCGGCCGGTGACCACGTAGCGCTCCCCCTCGCGGCCGGCGATCGGAAATGCGAGGCACACCCGCCGCGCCCGCCGCGCCAGAAGGCGGTTCGCGAGGCCGAGGTGGCGGTCCGCCTCGGTCAGCACCAGGGGAAGGCCGAGGGAGGCGGCGGCGAGGCCCGCCGGCCCGGCGACGTATCCCCCGCCCCCGAGGACGGCGTCGATCCTGAGGCGCCGCAGGATCCCTCGCGCGGCCGGTACCGCCCGGGCCGCCAGCGCCGCCGCGCCCGCGGCGCGCAGGGGGTTGGAGCGGTCCAGCCCGCGCACATTCAGCAGCTCGAGCTCGTAGCCGGCCTTGGGGACGAGCTCGGCCTCCAGCCGGCCCTGCGCCCCGATGAAGGTGACCTCGGCCCCTTCAGCCCGAAGCGCGTCGGCGACGGCGAGCGCCGGCACCACGTGCCCGGCGGTTCCTCCCGCTGCTATTGCGACCCTTGGCAGTTGAGCTCCTCCGCTTCGCGGCCGGACGCCGCCTCTGCGTGCGTCCCCCTTCGATCACGCGCAGTTTCGCAGCGCGTCCGCCGGAGGCGACGTTCAGAAGCAGCCCGACGGCGGCGAGCATGACCAGCAGGCTCGAGTTCCCGTAGGAGACGAACGGCAGCGGCACGCCAGTCAGCGGGGCGAGCCCGAGCACCGCGCAGAGGTTCACGATCGCCTGGACCATGACCAGCGACACCAGTCCGGCGGCGAGAAGCTTCCCGTACCGATCGCGGGCGCGCTGGGCCGTCCGCAGGCCGGCGTACCCGAACAGGCCGAACAGCCCGGCCAGGGCCGTGATTCCCATCAGGCCCAGCTCCTCGCCGATCACCGCCGCGATCATGTCCGTGTGGGCCTCGGGCAAATAGAAGGCCTTCTGCAGGCTCTCGCCGAGCCCGACCCCGAAGATCCCGCCCGAGCCCAGCGCGATCTTCGCCTGGATTGCCTGGAACCCCGTCCCACTGGGGTCCGAGCCGGGATCGAGGAACCCGGTGAGCCGGGCCATTCGATACGGCTCGATCATCACCGCGAGCAAGACGACGAACCCGAGCACCGCTCCCAGGACCATGAGGTCCCTCATGCGCGCGCCCGCCGCGATGAGCAGCGCCGCCGACGTGAAGCAGGCGACCATTGCCGTCCCGAGGTCCGGCTCCGCGACCACCAGGAGGCACATGACGGCCACCGGCAGCAGGAAGGGCATCATCGAGGAGATGCTGCGGGTCATGCGCGGGCGACCGGCCAGCAGGCTCGCCCCATGAAGCACGAGCGCGAGCTTGGCGACCTCGGAGGGCTGGATCTGGAACAGGCCCGCACCGATCCAGCGCTGGGCGCCGTTCACCTCCACCCCGACCCCGGGCATCATCACGGCGACCAGGAGCCCGAATGAGACGGCGAGGATGAGGGGCGTGAGCGCATGGATGATGCGCACGCCGTGGAGGGCGAGCACCCGCATGACCACCAGGCCGAGCGCTCCCCACAGGAGCGTCCGCTTCAGATACAGAGCGCCGTCGCCCGACTCGCCGAGGAGCGAGGTTGTGGAGCTCGCGCTGAACACCATCACCACCCCGAAGGCGAGGAGGCAGAGCGTCGCGGTGAGGAGCAGGGAGTGCTCCACCGGCTGGGCGCCGGACTTCCGGCGCGGCCCGATCGCCGACAGCCGAAGTGCGCTCATGGCCGCTCCGGGCAGGCGTGGCTATGCCATGGACGGCACATCAGAGCGTACTTCGCCCCGCGCGCCCAATGCCCTGCGTGCGTTACGCCTGGGCGGCCACGCCTTCGACCAGCGTCTTGAAGCGCTCGCCGCGCTCCTCGAAATCCCGGAATGCGTCGAAGCTCGCGCAGGCGGGCGCGAGTAGCACCACGTCGCCGGCCTTCGCCGCGCCCGCGGCGGCGCGGACCGCGGCGGCCAGGTCCTCGCAGCGCTCGCGCTCGACGCCCGAGGCCCAGGCATCGGCCAGGTCGCGTTCGAGATCGTCCGCGGTCTCGCCAATCAGGTAGCAGCCGGCACAGCGCTCGGCGACCGGTGCGGCCAGCGCCCCGAAGCTCTCCCCCTTCGAGCTGCCGCCGAGGATCGCATGCACGCCGCCGGAGAACGCTTCGATCGCCGCTGCCGCCGCCGCGACGTTCGTCGCCTTCGAGTCGTTCACGTACAGCACCCCGTCGATCTCCGCCACCCGCTCGAGGCGGTGCGGCACTCCCTCGAACGCCCGCAGGCCCTCGGCAACCGCCTCGCGCTCGATCCCCATGGCCAGGGCCGCGCCCGCCGCGGCCATCGCGTTCGCGACGTTGTGCGCGCCCAGCAGCCTCAGCTCGCCGACGTCAATGAGGGACCGACCGCCGGCGACCACGGTCCCGCCGTCGAGCCCGACATCGCAGCCCGGTGCGCGGCAGATCTCCACCCGCCGCGCCTGGCCACCGAGCTCGCGGCCGCGCAGCGCCGGCTCGTCGGCGTTCACGACCGCGACGTCCCCCGGAGCCTGGTTGCCGAAGACCCGCAGCTTCGCCTCGGTGTAGCGCCCGATCGTGCCGTGGCGATCGAGATGGTCCGGGGTCACGTTCAGCAGCACGGCGCACTCGGGAGCGAACGCCTCGGAGTCCTCGAGCTGGAAGCTCGAGCACTCGCACACCACGGTGGCGGCCTCGTCGGCCTTGCCGACCAGCGATGCCAGCGGCGTGCCCACGTTCCCCGCCACCGAAACCGACCGGTCCGCTGCCCGCCAGATCGCCCCGAGGACCTCCGTCACCGTGGTCTTCCCGTTCGTTCCCGTGACGGCGACGAAGGGGTTCGGCAAAAGCCGCCAGGCGAGCTCGAGCTCCCCGATGACCTGCACGCCCCGCTCGACCGCGGCCTCGATCACCGCGGCCTCCCGCGGAACGCCCGGGCTCTTCACGACGCAAGCCGTCCCGTCCAGCTGGGCAAGGCCATCGGTCTCGAGCACCACCTCGGTGCCCGTTCCCGCTAGCTCCTCGGCGCCCTTGGGGGAGCCCGAGTCGACGCCGATCACCGGCTCCCCGCGCTCAGCGAGCAGCCGCGCAGCCGCCTGCCCTGAGCGCGCCAGGCCGACCACGAGGTAGGGCCCGCCCGGAAGGGGCGGCCGTGGCTTGGATTGAATGGCCACGGGGGTAGTTTCGCTCCTCTGAGCTTTGGGGATTTGTGTGCGGTATCCGCACACAAACACCCAATGCTCGGCGCCCCTCAGCCCAGCGAGTTTTGGAACAGCACGTAACCGATGCCCGAGCACACCGCCGCGATGATCCAGAAGCGCAGCATGATCTTCGTCTCCGACCACGCGAGCATCTCGAAGTGGTGATGGACGGGGGCCATCAGCAGGACGCGGCGGCGGAACATCTTGAAGGTGAAGACCTGGACGGCGACCGAGAGCGCCTCGATCACGAAGATCCCGCCGAGGATGATCAGCAGGAGCTCGGTCTGAGTCATCACCGCCAGCGCGCCGATGGCTCCGCCGAGGCCGAGCGAGCCGGTATCGCCCATGAAGATGGATGCGGGGAAGGCGTTGAACCAAAGGAAACCGATCGAGGCCCCGACCAGGCAAGCCGATAGCAGCGCGAGCCCCTCCTGCCCCGTGGTGATGGTGATCGCCATGTATGCGAGAAGCACGATTCCGCACGAGCCCGCGGCGAGGCCGTCGAGGCCGTCGGTGAGATTGACGGCGTTCGAGGCGCCCGCGATGACCAGAAAGACGAAGACGAGGTAGAGGACCGGGCCGACGTCGAGCTTCGCGTCGAAGATGCGCGAGCGGAGCACGGGATCCAGGCCGACAACCTCCGTGGCGACGTACCAGAGGCCGACGGCCAGTCCGATCTGGATCAGCAGCTTGTAGCGGGCCGAGAGGCCGAGCGAGCGCCGCTTCGAGATCTTGATGAAGTCATCGGCAAAGCCGAGGGCCGCGCAGCCGATCGCCACCCCGAGCACGGCCATGCTCTGGGTGTCGCGTTCGGAGAGGACGAGGTAGGGAACGGCGATCGCCAGGAAGAGGATGAGGCCTCCCATGGTCGGCGTGCCCGCCTTGGAATGGTGCTCCTGCGGGCCCTCCTCGCGGATCTGCTGGCCGAACTCGCGGACCCGGAGGAACTCGATGAACTTCGGCCCGAGGAAGATCGTGATCAGCATCGCGGCCATACCCGCGATCAGCACCTCGCCCCGGTCGATCGCAGCCGAGGCGACCTCGTTGGAGAGCTTGGCGAGGGGCATCTAGGTTCCCGCCGTGGGGCCCTGCTGCGGTGAGCCGTCTCCGCGGCGCACGCGCAGCTCGTCGGCCACGAGCTCGAGGCCCACCGACCGCGACCCCTTGACCAGCACCGCGTCGCCGGGCTCGAGAAGCGCGTCGACGACCTCGACCGCGTCCTCAGCACGCGGCACCCACTCGTCGGGCCCGTACTCACGCGCGAGCTCGCCCACCCCGACGATCGGCGCCACTCCCACGCCGCGGGCGTACGCGCCGATCTCGCGGTGATACGCGCGCGTCTCCGGCCCGAGCTCCTTCATCTCGCCGAGCACGGCGACCCTCCGCCCGTCGCCCGCGGCCCCGCCGACTCCGCCGGCGAGGTGATCGAGCGCCGCGCGCATCGAGATCGGGTTGGCGTTGTAGCTGTCGTTCACGAGGACTATGCCGCCCGCGAGGCCCACAAGCTCGCCACGCAGGCGCGAGAAGGTTATCCCCGGCGCCCGACGCGCCATCGCCTCCAGATCCGCGCCCAGGGCGAGCCCGATCGCGATCGCGCAAAGCGCGTTGCGGACGTTGTGCGCCTCAGTGAAGGGGAACTCGAAGCCCATCTCACCGGCCGGCGTCTCGATACGCGCCGAGGCTCGTCCCTCCCGGATGCGCACTTGGCGTGCGCTCACATCGCCGCTCGAGCCGAAGGTGATCGTCCGCAGGCGCTCCTCGATATGTGGCGCCAGCGCGTCGGCATCCGCCGGTACGACAGCCGTGCCGTCCTCCCCCAGACCGGCGAGGATCTCAGCCTTCGTCTCGGCGATCGCCTCGACCGTGCCTAGAAGCTCGAGGTGCACCGGGCCGACGTTCGTGATCGCCGCCACGTCGGGCTCGGCGATCGCGCAGAGCTCGGCTATCTGGCCGCGGCCTCGCATCGCCATCTCGAGCACGAGCCCCTCTGTCTCCGGCGGGGCCGCCAGGACCGTGAGCGGCAGGCCGATCTCGGTGTTGTAGTTCTCGGGGCTCGCGTGCGCGCGCAGCGGCAGCAGCGCGCGGGTGATGTCCTTGACAGACGTCTTCCCGGTCGAGCCGGTGATGCCGACCACCGGGCACCCGAGCTCGCGCCGCCAGGCCCTGGCAAGTCGCTGTAGCGAGGAGAGCGGATCGGTCGTCTCCAGGACCCAACCCGGCGAACCTTCGGCCACCAGAGGGCGCGCGTGCTCGGCCCTCGCGACCGCGCCCCACGCGCCCGCCTCGAGCGCTCCGGCGGCGAACTCGCCCCCGTCGACCCTCTCGCCGACCAGCCCGAAGAACAGGTCCCCGGGTTCAACGCCTCGTGAGTCGATGACGGCCCGAGCGGGCCGATCCTGCGGGCCGGCCCGCAGCACCTCCGCCCCCGCCTCTGCCGCGATTCTCTCCGGGGCGAGCTCGATCACGCGTTCTCGCTAGTGCACTTGAGCGCGCGGAGCTCCTCGCGTGCCACGTCGCGGTCGTCGAAGGGGATCTTCCGGCCGCCCTCGAACTCCTGCCCCTGCTCATGGCCCTTGCCGGCGATCACCACGGCGTCCCCGGGCTGTGCCAACGAGAGCGCGCGGGCAATCGCGGCGCGGCGGTCGACCTCGGCCTCGACTTCGGCCGCCACGTCGGACCCTCTGGTGCCTTCCAGAATCTCGTCGATGATCGCCCCCGGCTCCTCGGAACGTGGGTTGTCGGACGTGATGATCGCGATATCGGCGAGCCGGGCGGCCGCGCCGCCCATGAGCGGGCGCTTCTCGCGATCGCGATCGCCGCCCGCGCCGAGCACGGCTATCAGACGCCCATCGGTGATCCGGCGAGCGGCGCGCAGGACGTTCTCGACGGAGTCGGGTGTGTGTGCGTAATCCACGAGGACGGCGAACGACTGGCCCTCGTCGACCGGTTCCATCCGGCCCGGCACCCGCTCCGCGCTCGCGATGGCGGCCGTCCCGGCCTCCAGCGGGACCCCGAGTGCCCTCGCGATCGCGAGGGCCGCGAGCGCGTTGGCGACGTTGAAGTGGCCGGGGAGCCGTAGGCGCACCTCGAACTCACCCTCCGCGGCGAGACATCTGAAGCGCGCCCCGGACGCGTCGAACGCGACGGCGTCGGCGCGCAGCTCCGCCTGGGCTCCGGACGCGGAGAACGTGACCAGCTCCGAGCCGTCGCCCAGCTCCCGCGCCAGCCGCTCGCCGTAGGGGTCGTCGACGTTGACGACCGCCACCGGTGGCCGGTCCGGGCCCTTGAAGAGGCGGCGCTTGGACGCGAAGTAGTTCTCCATCCCGCCGTGGAAGTCGAGATGGTCCTGCGTGAGGTTCGTGAACGCTGCTACCGCGAAGCGAACGCGGTCCGTGCGATGCAGGGCGAGCGCGTGCGACGAGACCTCCATGACGCAGGCCTGGTCTCCCATGTCCAGCATTCGGCGGAAGGTCCGCTGCAGATCGATGGCCTCGGGGGTCGTTCGCTCGACGTCCTCCGAGACCCCGCCGACGACGCGCTTCACGGTCCCGAGCAGGCCGGTTCGCGTGCCCGCGCTCTCCATCACGTGACGGACGAGGAAAGCCGTGGTCGTCTTACCGTTCGTGCCCGTCACGCCCGCGAGGCGAAGCTCAGCGGTCGGATCGCCGAAGAAGGTGGCGGCCGCCGGAGCCATCGCGGCGCGCGCGTTCTCCACGACCGCCTGGGCGACCTCGACCGAAAGGGGACGCTCGACGACCAGCGCGGACGCACCCGCCTCCACGGCCTGTGGGGCGAAGTCGTGCCCGTCGGCCGTCTGGCCGCGCACGCAGAAGTACAGATCGCCCGGCCCGACCGCGCGGTTGTCGTACGCGAGCCCTGACACCTCGATCCCGGCCTCGGCGATCCATTCGGTGACCGCCGCGCCGGCGAGAACCTCGCGGAGCCTCATTGAGGGGGCATTCTAGGTCGGCACGCAAGGTGTGCCGACAGAGGCGTGTAAGGCAAGCGAAGCCCGCCGCAAGCTGTTCTCTACTGATCGGGCTCGATCTGCAGGTACGGCAGGGCGAACTTCGCGATCTCGCCGAACGCCGGCGCCGCGACGGTGCCACCGTAGTGGTCGCCCTTGGGTTCGTCGACGACGACCGCGACCAGCAGCTGCGGGTCGTCCGCGGGGGCGAACCCGACGAAGGAGGCGTCGAAGAGGTAGTCGGAGTACTCGCCGTCCACGACCTTCTCCGCGGTACCAGTCTTCCCGGCGAGCGTGTAGCCGGGAACGCTCACCTCGGAGGCGGTGCCGCCCGGCGCCAGCACGCCCTCCAGCATCTGCCGCAGCTCGGCCGCGGTCTTGGAGCTGATGACCCGATGTCCCTCGGCCCGCGGCACCCGGTCGCCGTCCTCGCTGCGGATGACCTGGGGCGGCCGGAGGATGCCGCCGTTGGCGATCGCGGCATACGCGGTCGCCATCTGAATCGGGGTGACCGCGAGGCCCTGGCCGATCGGCAGGTTCCCCATCGTCGAGCCCGAGTACTCGTCCGGGCTCAGCACGATCCCCCGTTCCTCTCCCGGGAAGTCGATGCCGGTCGGCTCGCCGAAGCCGAACTTGCGGATCCAGTGGTCGAAGCGGTCGTCCCCCCTCTCCTCGTTGAGGCGAAGGCCTATCAAGGCCGCGCCGACGTTCGAGGACTGCTGGATGATCTGCGAAACCGTGAGCGTCACCGGCCCGCGCTCATGTGCGTCGCTGATCTCCCGGTCGGCCACCGGCAGCACGACGGGAAGGTCAAATGTCGTGTTGGGCGTTACGACCTTGTCCTCCAGAGCACCGGCGACCGTGAACGCCTTGAAGGTCGAGCCGGGCTCGTAGACGTAGCCGGTCGCCCGGTTCATCAGCTCTTCGTCGGTCGCGTTCTCAGGATGCGAGGGATCCGAGCTCGGGTAGTTCGCGAGCGCGAGGACCTCGGAGGTCTGCGGGTCCATGACGATCGCGCTGGCGCCTGCCGGGCGATAGGTCTGGGCGAGGCCGCCCAGGACCTCCTCCACCCGACCCTGGATGTTTGCGTCGATCGTCAGCTTGATGTTGGAGCCGGCATTCGCCGCCGCCAGCGTGTCGCGCTCGATCTCCTGGCCGAGCGCGTCGCGAACGATCTCGCGCTCGCCGGTCGTGCCGTGAAGCGTGTCCTCCTCGGATGCCTCGAGACCGGTCAGGCCCTGGTTGTCCGTGCCCACCGATCCGATCACCTGCGACGCCAGATCACCCTGCGGATAGACCCGGCGGCTGTCGGGCAGCTGCCCGATTCCGGGCAGATCCATCGCCTCGATCCGATCCGCCGTCGGCAGGTCAACCTTGTGTGCGACGTACGCGAAGCCCGAGTCGCCGAGGAGCGCCTTGAGGATCTCGTTGCGGTCCTCGTCGAGAACGCCGGCGAGGCGCTCGGCGGTGCGCTCGGGGTCCTTGACCTGGTAGGGGGTGGCGAAGATCGTCGCCGCGTCCTCGGAGATCGCGAGGTCCGTCCCGTTGCGGTCCAGGATCCTGCCCCGCGAGCCGGGAACCTCGACGGTCTCCGTCTGCTGGCCCTTGGCGTCGGCGCTCAGCGAGCTCCCCTGGACCCCCTGTAGCCACGCCGCCCGGGCGACTATCACGACGAACGCCAGCACGAACATCGCGAACAGCAGGCCGATGCGACGTTCGACCTGACTCACGGTGGCGTTGACGTCGTGGTCGGCAACCCCGTTGCCGGGTCGATCGTGGTGGCGGCCGGGTCGGTCACGGGCAAGCCCGTAGCCGGGTCAATTGCCGGATCGGGCGTTGTGATCGTGGTGGCAGCCGCCTCCGTGCCGAGGGTCAGCTCCCCCTGCTCGAGGCGCCGAGCGGCCTCCTGCGCGTCCCCGGCGGCGGGCCGGAGCTGCTCCACGGCGTTCGGCGGCGGATAGAAGAGGCCCAACCTGTCGGCCGCGGCCTGGATCTGCTCGTTGGACTGCTCGCCGGCGATGCGCGCGCGCAGGGCGGAGTTCGCCTTCTTCAGGCCATCCGTTTGTTGGGCGACCTTGCTGGAGGAGGCGTTAAAGCTCAGGGCGACGACGTTGAGCGCGACGATCCCAACCAGAAGGGTCCCGAGCGCCGCGATCCAGAGGCGGCCTCGCGTGAGCCGGACGACGAGCGAGGAGTCGGCGAGGCCCCCGATGGCCCCGGCCGTCGCCCCCACCGCCACGGGCACGAATCCCCCGATGGGCGTGATCTGGCGCCGGCGCGGCTGGGCGCGGCGGCCGCGCGAGGCTGCGCGGCGTGCGGGATGCCGCGCCTGCTGGGCCCGGCGTGGGCGCGGCTGCAGGCTGGGGCGGTTCGCCGTCGCGCGGCGGGACGGCGATGCCTGAACTCGCCGGGCAGCGGCCGTGGCAGCCATCAGGCCTCTCCTCCGGAGCGATCGGTGCGCCGCGGGCCACGGAGCTTGCGGGCGACGCGCAGACGCGCGGAGCGAGCACGCGGGTTGCGCTCGGCCTCGTCGGGGCTCGACGCAACGGCCTTTCGGGTCAGAAGGGCGGCCTCCGGCTCGCGTCCGCATCGGCACACCGGAAGCTCGGGCGGGCAGATGCACTCGCGGGCGCGATCGGCGAGGAAGCGCTTAGCGCGGCGATCCTCGAGCGAGTGGAACGCGATCACGCCCAGCCGCCCGCCGATCTCAAGCGCTTCCCAGGCGGCGGGAAGCGCCCGGTCGATGGCGTCGAGCTCGCCGTTGACGGCGATGCGGATCGCCTGAAAGGTTCGCTTGGCGGGATGGCCGCGGCCAAACCGATACGCCGGCGGAACGGCCTGCCGGATGACGTCAACCAGCTCGCCCGTCGTGGTGAGCGGCCGGCGGCGGATGATCTCCCGGGCGATCGCGCGAGAGTGCCGCTCCTCGCCGTAGGAGCGAAGCGCGGAGGCCAGCCGGTCCTCGGGCCACCCGTTCACGACGTCGGCGGCCGAGATTTCATCCCCTGGATCCATCCGCATGTCGAGCGGCGCATCGGAGGCATACGAGAAGCCGCGCTCGGGATCGTCGAGCTGCAGCGAGGAGATGCCGAGGTCCAGGTAGGCGACGTCGAAGCGGCTGCCCTCCGCGAGCAGCCCCTCGAGCGCGTCGGCGAAGTTTGCGTGGATGAAGCGGGAGGAACACTCGAGCTCCGAGGCGATGCGCTCGTATCGCTCCTCGGCGGCGGGGTCGCGATCGACGCAGACCAGTGATCCCTCCGGGCCTAGCCGCTCCGCGACCAAGCGGGCGTGGCCGCCCCCGCCGAAGGTGAGGTCCAGGGCATTCTCGCCCGGGCTCGGGTCGAGCAGAGTGACCAACTCGGGGGCGAGGACGGGTACGTGCTCGGTGCTCATGGGAATCAGTGTGGCCGTCACGGCCGCCGGGGCCGCCCTCATCGTTCCTCTCCGTTGCCCGCGGCAAGCGCCTCGGCCATGCGATCGGTCTCGGCGTCGATCTCCGCGTCGTGCTCGCTCCAGCGGGCCGGGTCCCAAACCTCCAGGTGATCGTCGACGCCGACGACGATGCAGGCGCCCTTCAGGCCGGCGTGCTCGATCAGGTGCTGAGGCACGCGAACGCGACCCGCGGAGTCCAGGCTCTCGTCATGCGAGCGGGCGTGGAAGCGCCGGCGCATCATTCGCCCGTCCCTGGAGAGCGGGTTGAGGCGCGCGAGGTAGTTGGAGCTCATCTCGGCGTACGCCCCGACCGGGTAGATGGAGACGCACGGGTCGAGCTCCTCGAAAAGGACGACCCCCTCGTCGAGCGCGGCGCGGAAGCGGGCCGGGATGGTGAGCCTGTCCTTGGCGTCGAGTGAGTGCTCGTGCTGTCCGCGGAATGCCACCTTTGGGCCTCTTGTGTCGTCGGGGGGAGCTGGGCGCCTGGTCGAGAAGAAGAAGATCTGGACCGGAGTGGCGAGGTGGGAGGAGCCTCACCACCCCGGTCCCTGGGTCAACTTGAGTGCGCCACGCTACCCCACTCTGCCCCACAATGCAACACAACGGTGTGCGCGGCATTGGAACCGATCCGTCGGACGGAACTGCTACCCGAGCCCGAAATACGCGGGTTAGGGCTTGAACAAGGGGGTTTCGCGACGCTTGTCAGGTCGTGGGATCCGCCCTCGCCCGCTCGCGATTTGCAATACCGCTTGCAGCGTGGTTAGGCTGACGCCCCCTTGAGCGAGTCCACCGGCCAGCGAATCCCCCTCGACGCCGATGACACTCGCGGTCAGCACTTCCGCCACCTTCTGAGTCACCCCGCGACCCTGATCCTCGGCGGGATCCTCATCCTCGCCGCGGGGATCGGGCTCGCGGCGGGCGCCGGGCCGGCCGTCGGCGCCGCCGCGGCGGTCGGGGCGCTCCTGCTCGTCCTGCTGATCGTCTTCCTGCTCGCCAACAGCCGCGCCGAGGCCGATTTCTTCCGCTCCTACGCGCAGGGGCACTCCCTTCAGCTGCAGGACGGCCGCTCTCAGGTTCCAGCGGTCACTCCCCTGCTACGCCGGGGCGACAACCGCTATACGACCAAGCAGCTGCGCGGCACGCTCCCCGGAGGCGAGAACGGCACGCTCGCGCACTACACCTACGAGGAGAAGACGAGGGACTCAGACGGCAACCAGCAGACGTCGTACTTCAAGTTCACGCTGGTCATGTGCGAGGTGCCCGAGATGGCGCCATTTCTCGAGGAGCTCTACTTCCAGCGGCGCGTCGGCTTCCGCTTCCTCGACGGGGCGGAGGATGTCTTCCGCAAGCGCCAGCGCGTGGAGCAGGAGAGCGAGGTGGTCGACAAGAAATTTGAGATCTTCTGCGGGCAGAAAGACGACATGAACCGTGCCCGCCAGGTCCTCGAGCCCAGCTTCCTCGTCTGGCTGGCGGACCACTCACCCGAGGCCTTCGCCTTCGAGTGCGTCGCCGGCGCCCTGGTCTGCAACGTGAAGGGCCACAAGAAGTCCGCCTCCGAGCTCGACGTCTTCTGCGAGGGGGCCTCCGCCGTCGCGAAGCGACTGCGCGAGGAGGCGAGGGAGTAGCGCCCTAGCCAACCGCGCCAAAGAGCGCGTCCGAGTGGGCGAGGATCGCCGCGAGGATCATCAGCAGGACCGAGGGAACCAGGACCAGCGCTACGACGAGCTGGATCTTCGGCGCCGCTCGCGAGGCGTGCTCCTCGAGCCGGCGGCGGGCATCCCGGCGCAGCGCCGTGGCCTGTTCGTGGAGCTGATCCGCCAGCGGTGAGCCGTAGCGGCGCGAGCGCTCCAGGGCGGCGGCCAGCGCGCCGATCTGGGGCCCGGGGATCCGGTCGCGCATTGCCTCGATTGCCGCGCGCAGGCTTCGGCCGGACTCCACGTCCGCGATGATCACCGCGAGCTCCGCGGCGAGTGGCCCCGTGCCCGTTCTGGAGATCTCGCCGAGTACCTTGCCCGGCCCGCGACCGGCGGCGACGCCGACGGCGAGCAGCTCGAGGGCGTCGGGCAGGGCCGCGACGACGCGCTCGTGCCGCAGCCGCGCGGCGCGCTCGAGGAAGGCGTCGGGCGCGAGGAAACCCGCCACTGCGAGAAGCGGCGCCGCGATCACCGCGAGCCGGCCGGGAAGCGCCGGCACGGCAAGGAACGCCGTCCCCGTCCCGACCAGGGTCCCCACGGCCTTTGACAAAAGGACGCCCGCCGGAGTCCACCGGTGGCCGAGGCCGGCGCGCCGCAGGCGGTCGTGGATGCCGAGCGCGAGTGCCGCCTCGGCGAGATTGCCAACCCGTCCCGCGGTGGCTCTGGTGGCCAGCCGTCTCACCAAACGGCCGACGTCCTCCCCGCGTTCCGCCACCAGCTGCCACGCCGCGGCGAACGCGAGCAGCACGGCGGCGGCCACCAGCGGCGCGCTCACCCGAGAACCTCCACCCGGCTGAGGCGACCGATCGCCACGAAGCCCGCGACCTGAAGCACCGCCGCGAGCGCCAGGAGTGCCGCCGGCGCGGGTTCGGCGAGAAGCCCACCGATGAAGCCGGGCTCGATCAGCTCGGCGAAGACGGCCGACCCGACCGGCATGGCTGCCACGAGCATGCCCGTGAAGCGCGCCTGGGCGGTCGCGGAGCGGGCCTCCGCCGCGCTGCGATCGCGCTCCGCCGCCGACGCCGCGAAGCGGCGAAGTAGCCCGGCGAGATCACCGCCGGCGAGTTGCTGCGACATGGCGGCGGCGCAGAACGAATCGACCCGGACCGAGCCCGTGCGCTCCCGCAGGCCGCCGAGCGCCACGGCCGTTGGACGCCCCAGCTCGAGGTCGGCGCGCACCCGAGACATCTCCACGGCCGGCGGGCCGACCAGCGAGACCTCCGCGCTCGCCAGCGCAGCCCGCAGCGACCGCCCGCCTGAGAGCGCGTCGGCGACCGCGAGGGCGATCCCGGCAAGCCCCTCGTCGACGGCACGCCGGTATCGGGCACGGCGGGCGCGCACCGTCCAGGCCGCCCCGCTCGGCCCCGCGAGTGCCAGGAGCGGAGCGGGCACCGGGCCCGCGATCACCAGGCCCGTGACCAGCAGCGCCGCCGCGCCCAGCAGGGCCAGCCGGCGGCGCTCGGCCTTACTGGGCGCATAGCCCTCGCGGCCGGCGCGGCGCAGCGGCTCGAGCGTCCGCGCCATCCAACGCGCGAGCACCGGGGTCGCGAGGACCGCCTCGCGCCCCGCGACGGCGACCAACCCGCCCGCGGCGGCCGCAAGGAGGAGCACGATCTCCGGGCCCGGGCTCATGTCCTGCGCCACAGCTCGCTGACCCCCACGCCCCCCGCCACCGCCACCACTTCACCGATCGCCTCGAGGACTCGTTGCCCGCCGCTCGCGCGGCGCATGTGGGCCACGAGGTCGATGCCGCGGGCGAGCTGCTCACGAACCGCGTCGTGGGGAAGGCCGACCCCCGCCATCAGGGCAAGCGTCTCCAGTCTCCGCAGCGCGTCCTCGGGCGAGTTCGCATGCACGGTCGACAGCGCGCCGTCGTGGCCGGTATTGAGCGCCACGAGCAGATCAAGCGCCTCGGCTCCACGGACCTCGCCGATCACGATCCTGTCGGGCCGCATGCGCAGGGCGTTCCGGAGCAGGTCGCGGATGGTGACCTCACCGCGCCCCTCGATCGACGGCGGACGGGTTTCCAAGCGGACGACATGCGGCTGGCGCAGGCGCAGCTCCGCCGCGTCCTCGATCGTGATCACCCGCTCCGAGCGCGCGATGTGAGCCGAGAGCGCGTTCAGCAGCGTCGTCTTCCCGGAGCCGGTGCCGCCTGAGATGAGGACGCTGCGCCGCCCGCTCACCGCGTCGGCCAAGATCTCGCGCGTCTCGCCGGTGAGCGTGCCGAGCTCGACCAGCCTCTCCGCGCTCGGCCGCTCGCCGGCGAACCGGCGGATCGAGAGTGCTGGCGCGTCGACGGCCAAGGGCGGGATCACGACGTTCACGCGCGATCCGTCGTCGAGGCGGGCGTCCGCCATCGGGCTGAGCTCGTCGACGCGCCGGCCCAGCGGTGCCAGGATCCGCTCGATCGCGTCCCGCAGCTCCTGCTCGGAGCCGAAGCCGACGTCGGCTCGCTCCACCCTGCCGCGCCGCTCCACGTACACCTCGTGCGGCCCGTTCACGAGAACGTCCTCCACCGCGGGATCGGCGAGCAGCTCCTCCAGCGGCCCGAGCCCGACCGCATCCCGCAGAATGAGCTCGGCCAGCTCCTCCCGGCGCTCAAGCGGGAGTATTGCCGCCTCCGCGCCGACCAGCTCCTCGACGGCCTGCTCGAGCGTGCCACCGGGCGGGTCTCCCGACGCGGCGTCGGCCCGCCGCCGCTCGCCCAGGCGGCGCCGCAGATCGGCCGCCAGAGCCTCCGCGTGTTCGGGCCGCTCGCCCATCACTACATAGAGGGCTGGCGAAGGTGGTTCTCTCCCCCCAAGGGATTCGGGTGAGGGGCCGTAGCCCCGAAAGCAGCAGGTGTGGTGGGGCGAGACACAGAGTGTCTCGCCAGCAGCAGGTAAGGCCGCGAAGCGGCCGCAAGTGATGGACGCCGAAGGCGTCCGCAAGGTGTTCAACGGGTACCGTGCGGCCATGGCGGAGATTCAGGTCCTCGAAACCGACATCACCAAGCTCGAGATCGACGCGATCGCAAACGCCGCGAACACCGATCTGCGGCACGGCGGCGGCGTGGCCGGTGCGATCGTTCGCGCCGGCGGGCAGGTGATTCAGGACGAGAGCGACCAGGTCGCACCGATCGGACTCGGCGCCGCCGCTGCCACCGGCGCGGGAGAGCTGCCCTCGCGTTGGGTGATCCACGCCGCGACCATGGAGCTGGGCGGGCCCACCTCGGCCCAGATAATCGGCGAGGCGACGAGCAGCACCCTTCGCGTCGCCGACGAGTTGGGCGCCAAGTCCCTCGCCCTCGTCGCCTTCGGCACCGGCGTCGGCGGATTTCCCGTGGACGAGGCCGCCCGAATCGAGGTCGAGGCGGTCCGCCGCCATCTGGACGGCGAGAGCGGCCTCGAGCGCGTCGTGTTCGCGGTTCGCGGCGACAAGGCGCGCGAGGCGTTCGAGGCCGCTCTCGGAAGCTAGCGCGCCGTCCCGATCAGCCGCACCTCGCGCGCGAAGTTCTGGGCGTGGATGAGGCGCAGGGCCTGGGCGCGGCTCACCGCCAGCGTCGCGAGCCACGCGCCCGGGCCGGGGCTCGGGATTTCGCCGGCGTTCGCGTCGCCCTCGTGCAGCGCGAGCAGGCGGACGCCCTTGGCGGCGACGTAGGTTCTGCCCGGACCGCCGCTCGGCCCCGGCTCGGTGGTTACAACCACGTCGACAGCCTCACCGGTTGGGTCGGACCCACCGGCCGCCAGTGCCGCGGCGCCTGTGACCGTGACCTCGACCGCCTCGCCGCCTCCTGTGAGCGGGCGGGTGGGTCGCTGGCGATCCCCGGGTGAGGGCGTCCGGAGCAAGGTGGCCGTGATGTAGGCGCCGGCGGGGATCGAGGTCAGCGGCTCGCGGCCGATCGCCTGGCGCGGGTCGGTAAGGCCGTCGGGCGGGCCAAAGCGATCAGGGACCCGGCGCACCTCGAGTAGCTCGCCCACGTCGCGGACGGTGAGGGCCTGCCCCTCCCCCAATTCCCCCCGCGATATCACGACCGGCCGCAGCGGTCCGAGCTGCGCCTCGATCCCGCCTCGGTAGCCGCTTGCGACGGCGGCCGCCAGGCCGGCGCAGGCGAGCGCGAGCGCCGCGAAGGCGAGCGCTCTCGCCCGCCGGCTCACGCCTTCGGTCGGTCGCCGCCATTGAGCAACCTGGCCGACGGTTGCGGCGGCCGCAGCGGTATGACCCTGGCCCCCCACTCCACGGCCGGCGGCGCCGGCATGGGCGCCAAAGGGAGCTCGAGGGCCGCCGCGACGGTGGACCCCTC
>Ga0126312_10000039_pt1 | contig 47428 bp, 50 predicted proteins | sample Plot104A_FD_92537 | JGI IMG/M metagenome (GOLD analysis project Ga0126312, IMG submission 92537) | Serpentine soil microbial communities from UC McLaughlin Reserve, CA, USA - Plot104A | ecosystem: Environmental > Terrestrial > Soil > Grasslands | place: USA: UC McLaughlin Reserve, Lake County... | reverse complement strand
GAGGAGGCCGAGCGGGCCGGCGAGGAGGAACGGCTGCGCGCTGAGGAGGAGCGGGTTCGCGCCGAGGCGGAGCGGCGGATTCGCGAGGTCGAGGAGGCGCAGCGGAGCGCGGAAGAGCGCGTTCGTGAGGCCCGCAGTGAGGCGGAGCAGCGCGTCCGCACGGCGGCGGATGAGGCGACCAAGGCCACCGAGGAACGAATGCGGGCCGAGCGCGAGCAAGACGAGCCGCGTGGGGACGCGCTGCTGGCTGAGCTACGGGAGGCGGAGCGCCAGCTCGGCGAGCGTCGCGACCAAGAGGAGCACCTCGCACGCGAGCTCCAGGCCACCGAGGAGCGACTCGTCGAGAGCCAGCGGCGTACGGCGGACGCGCTCGAGACCGCCACGGCGAGGCTCCAGGAGGTCGAGTCCCGAGCCGCCGAGGCTGAGGCACGCGCGACGCGCGCGGAACGCCTCGCTCGCCTGAAGGCCGAGGAGGTCGAGCGCGAGCAGCGCCTCCGCGAGATGCTCGACCGCATCGCTGAGGCGGAGCGCCGAGCGACCCAGGCCGAGGAACGCGCCCGCGACGCGGTCACGAGCATCTCCGATGCCCCCGAGGACATCGACATCGATCAGATCTTCAGCGACCTGGGGGAGGCCGGCGAGCCGGAGTCACGAGCCGAAACCGAGGCCGCCGCTCCGGAGGTCCCCACCTGGATCTCGCCGCCGTCGGCACCGGAGGCGCCCGAGCCCGCCGAGCCGATGCCGGAGCCCGCTGCGCCGATACCCGAGCCCGCTGCGCCGACGCCGGAGCCTGCCGAGCCGACGCTCGAGCCCGCCGAGCCGCCGCCCGGCGGGGCCCTCTCGATCAACGATGCCTCCTACGAGGACCTGCGGAACCTCGGCCTCTCGGTGACCCAGACGGGCCGCGTCCTCGCCTTCCGCGAGCGCACAAAGGGCTTCAACTCGCTGGACGACCTCGACCGGATCCCGGGCTTCCCACAAGTCTTCCTCGACGACCTGAAGTCGAAGCTCACGCTCTAGCGGGCTAGACGTCGCCGAAGTCGCGCTCGAGAAAAGTCTCGGCGACGCCCAGGGCAAGAAGGGCCGCGAGGCCGAGGTAGACGACGGCGACCCACGCCCGCGTGCGCGCCGGGATGTCGTGGTAGGCCTGCGACTCCGGCGTCTTACGCGCCTTCCAGCGGCGCCAGCTCTCGAACCCGCCGACGAGGACGATCAGGATCAGGACCGGGTTGGGCGCGACGATTGTCAGCGCCACCAGCCCCGCGAAGCCGGCGAACCACATCCACGGGGAAAGCGCCGCCATGGCGCGTCCGCCGTCGAGCGGAACGATCGGAAGCAGGTTGAAGAGGTTGATCAGGAAGCCCACGTAGGCGAGCGCACGCCAGAAGTCGTCGCCGGTGGCGAGCCACAGGCCGAGGGGCACCAGGCTCGCGATGCTGCCGAGGATCGGGCCGGCGAGCCCCACGCGCGCCTCGGCGGCCGCGTCCTCGCCCATCGACTTGGCCGCGATCACCGCGCCCAAGAACGGGATGAACATCGGCGCGGAGGCCTCAACCCCCTCGCGCCGTAGCTGGATCACGTGCCCCAGCTCGTGCAGAAGGAGGAGCAGCACGAACCCGAGTGCGAACGTCCAGGGCCAGATGAGCGCGTAGGCGCCGATCGAAACGAGCATTGAGGCCGAGGTCGTGAAGATCTTCAGCTTCGGCAGGAGGAGGATCAGGGCCTTGCCCTTGGTCGCCAGGAGCAGTGCTCCCGCGCCGATCGGCCCGAGGAAGCGCTTGGCCCGCTCGCGCAGGCCGCCACCACGACCAGAATCCGGGTGCACCGGCTCGTAGCCCGGCTCGGTCGCCGGCTCCGGAGGCCAGGGCGTCGGACGCTCGCTCATGACCTCCAATGTAGGGGTCGGCCTTACGCGCCCCTTAAGGCTTGACGATCTTCGCGTGCTCGCAGCGGCCTGGGAACCCGCTGTCCTTGCGCTGGCCCAGGCAGGTGTCGTCGCCGCCCCTCGGCCGGAACAGGTCGCGACCCAGCCCGCCGATCAGCGTGTCGTCGCCGGGCCCACCGCGCAGGCCGTCGATGCCCGGGCCGCCGTCGAGCGTGTTGCTGCCCTTGTTTCCGCGGAGCATGTCGGCGAAGGACTTCCCAGTGATCGTGTCGTTCCCGCTGCCGCTCCAGACGTGATCCACCCCGCCATCCTGTCCCGGGGCGCCTGTGAAGCTGTCGTTTCCGGCAAGCAAGTGCGCGGTCGAGGATCCGTGCTCCGCGACGAACTCGTCGTCTCCATCCGTACCCTGGAAGTCGGCTCGCCCGAACGCGAAGCTGGCGAGAACCAACGCAGCGGCGACCACGCCCAGCCCAATGCGCACCGCCCGGCGCCGGCTCTTTCGGCCACCCATCATCCCGCGGGCGACTCTAACAGCGGCCCTTTCGGCCGGAGCCGGTTGGCCTCCCTACAGTCGGACCTCGGCCCGGTCGTCGGGACTGCTGTCCGGGTCGAGGACCCAATGTTGTGAGACCGTCGCGCGATATAGCCGATAGGGCGCAGGGGGGCGCATGTCGTCGAGCGTCCAGCGGCGCGTCAGACCTTCCGCTTTGGTTGCGGCGTCGAAGAAAGCGACGCTGCGCTCGAGCTCGTCGCCCGACACTTCCTCGGCCATAGCCGACATATACACGGCCCGCGCGCTTCCCACCGGAACCTGGGAGTCGAAGATGACGATGCTCACCTCGGGGCGCGCGGTCACGTTCCGCGAATGCCTGCGATCAGGCGAGGAGACCCAGATGAACTCCCGGTAATCGACCTGCGCGTACCAAACCGGAGTCACCCAGGGCACGCCGGTCTCGTCGGCGGTCCCGAGGACCATGTAGCGGTTCGACTCGATGATCTCGCGCGCCATGTCGCTGAAGTCGCTCACCGCGCCTTCTCAGTCCAGCGAGATCACCGGCAAGCCGGAGCCGGGATCCTCAACGCGTGCGATGTGCTGCGTTGACTCCGTGACGAATGCCTCGCAGGTGGGCCGAACGGTCAGCTCGAAGACGTGCCCCGCGATCGCGGAGCCATCCTCGCGCGAGAGCACGCAGTGGACGTGCAGCTGGCGCTCCGCCGGCGGGTCGTTCGGGTCCGCGTCCCGCGGCAGCGTTATTCGCCCGTTGAGCGAGACGAGCTCCGCCTGCCCCGGATCGGGGATGTCCACGTACTCGCGGGTCTCGGGATCGAATGCCGCGAGCTTGGCCGAGGAGACCGCGCCGATCGCCGTGAACTCCGCGGCCCGCAGCCGTTCACGCTCGGCGAAGACCTTGACCTCGGCCATGAGCTCGTCCCCCCGCTCGAGCACCAGGACGTATCGCCGCCCGAGCTCGGACTCCGCAACCAGCTTCGATCTCACGGCCTAGGCATATCAGAGGCCTTGCGCGGCTGGAACTGGCGGCCTGGACCGGACGCCGCACGTCGACCGCGGACTTGACGCCGCATTTGGGGGTTAACCCCGCGCTCGATCCGCTGGGGCTTAAGGCCGCCTCAGATGGCGGCGTCGGAGAAATGGAGGCGGTGGGAATTGCACCCACGTCCGCAAAGCCTGTCTCGATGCTTCCTACGAGCGTTCCCGGCGGAGTCTGATCTCGGCGGCCGGGTCGGTCGATCCGCGGGGCACGTTCCCGGCGCCACACCCTCCTAAAGGTGTCCCCCTCGAATCGAGGGTCCTACCCAAGGGGTGAGCCCGCTTAATGAAGCCGCGGCCCGGATCGCGGGCTATCCGGCGCGACTACCCTCATCTGCCCTTAGGCAGCGAGGGCGAACTCATGATCAGAGTTCGCACTTATTGGTTTCCGGGAGAGTTTTACGAGGCCAACCCGGAGTCCTCGACTCGCAACATCGGGACTGTCCAGCTTCACGTCGAATCTGGTTCGCCCCCTTATGTACGTCCCTAAGGATAGCCCCGCCGAGGGGCTTGCCTAGCCCGTTGGGCCCGGATCGAGCGTGCGCGCGGTATGCGACTTCGCGATGTCCCTGGCCCCCGGATTCGTCCCGAGGACCCTGTCGGAGACGTTGTTCGTGATCCCGTGCCAGTAATGCTCGTTCTTGAAGTGATGGAGGCGGTGGTTGCGCCAGATCGCCATGTAGTACCGGGAGCGGGGGCGGTGGGCCGTGTGGATCAGGAAGTGCGTCCACTCGTAGACGAAGATCGCTACGTATCCGGCGAGCGCGGCGCTTACGGCGGCGCCGATTGGCAGCGGCTCGGAGACGACCGCGACCACGAGCGCACCCATCCCGACCACTGCGGGTACGGCGAGGAAGAGGAGCTGCGAGAGCTCCTTGGGGTCGAGGAGGATCATCGTTAGGTCGTTGGGCTGCTCATGGTGCGCCCGGTGATCGCGGGCGGCGGGCGGCTCGATCACCTTGCCACGAACGCGGAACGGCTTCATGTGGAGGATATAGACGTGGATCGCCCACTCGCCGAAGGGATAGACCACGAGCATCACGCCGATGGCCGCGGCGTCCACCCACGTGAAGTCGCCGAGCAGGAGGCGGGCGACCGCCGCGATCAGGATCGCGCCGAGGATCATCCACGGGGAGCGCTTGCGGGCGAACTGGCGGCGCGCCTCCGCCAGCGTCTTGACCTCGCGGCCGAAGTGCGCCTGCCTGCCGAGCGGCTCGGCTGTGGCTTCCATCGGGAGAAATCCTACGCTCGCCCCGCGGCCAGGAGCCTCCGCAGGAATCGCTTCGTCTCCGGCTCCCGTGGGTCCTCGAGCACCTGCTCGGGTGGCCCCACCTCGACGAGCCGGCCCTCGTGGAGGAATCCAACCACGTCGGCTACTTCCCTCGCGAAGCCCATCTCATGCGTGGCGAGCAGCATCGTCACCCCCTCGGCCTTCAGCTCGCGCACGGCGTCGAGGACCTCGCCCACGAGCTCCGGGTCGAGGGCGCTCGTGACCTCGTCGAGGAGCATCGCCCGCGGCCGCGCCGCGAACGCCCTGGCGATGGCCACGCGCTGCTGCTGGCCCCCGGAGAGGCGGTCGGGGTTGTCGCGCTCGCGGCCGGCGAGCCCGAAGCGGTCGAGCAGCGCCGTCGCGGTCGCCTCGGCCTCCTCGCGGCCCACCCCCTGCGCGCGCCTGATCCCGAGGGTCACGTTGCTCAGCACGTCCAGGTGGGGGAAGAGGTTGTACGCCTGGAAGATGAGCCCCAGCCGGCGGCGGACGGCAACGGGATCCACCGAAGGGTCGGTGATCACCTCGCCATCGAGGAAGATGTCGCCATCGTCGATGTCCTCGAGCAGATCGACGCAGCGCAGCAGCGTGGACTTGCCGGAGCCCGAGGCACCGATCACCGCGACCGCCTGATGCTCGCTGACGGCTAGGTCGATGCCGTGGAGCACCTCGAGCTCGCCGAACGACTTGGTGACCCCCCGGATCTCAAGTACGGGTGCCCCGGTCATCGGGCCTGGCCTCCGAGCCCGCCCCACTTGTCGAGGATGCGCGCCAGGGGAATCGTGATGCACATGTAGAGGAGCGCCGCGGCCACCATCGGCGTGTAGTCGAAGTCGGTGGTCGCGATGATCTGCGCCTCCCGGAAGGCCTCGCCGACGACGCCCAGGATCCCCAGCAGGGCAACGTCCTTCTGAAGGGCGATGAAGTCGTTCAGGAGGGGCGGGCCGACGTTTCGCACAGCCTGCGGCACGATCACGTGCCGCAGCGCCTGGCCCTCGGTCAGCCCGACCGCGAGAGCGGCCTCACGCTGGCCCCGATGAACGGACCGAAGCCCGGCGCGGTAGACCTCGGCGACGTAGCCGCCGTATGACAGCATCAGCGCGATCCCTCCCAAGACCAGGGGCTCCGAGGGGACGCCAGAGAGATCCAGCGCGGGCACGCCGAACCCGATCAGGTAGACGAGCAGGATCGTCGGGATGCCTCGGAAGATGTCCGTGTAGCCGACGGCCAGGATCCGCAGCGGGAACAGGGCCGGCCCGCGGGTCGTCCGCACAAGCGCGACGATCAGCCCGAGGATGAGAACCGCGACCTCGACGACGCAGAAGACCCGGATGTCGAGCCAGAAGGCCTTGGCGATGTCGGGAAACGAGCTCTTGAACTCGTTCCAGTCGAAGAACGTGTCGCGGACGTCGGGCCATCCCGGGCTGGTGAGGATGAGCACCGAGACGACGCCGAAGAAGGCGATCGTCGAGATCGCCGCGATCGCTTGGCCGCGGCGTTCCAGGCGCCGGCGAGCCTCGGCCCGCTCCCGCTGGCGTTCCCCCGGCTCCCTGGCGGCTGGGGATGCCGCGGCGGTCAAGTCAGCTCAGAGACAGCGCCCGCCTACTCGAGGACGGGCGCCTTCGCCTTCTCGCTGATCCAGGTCTGCTCGATCTCAGCGAGCTCGCCGGACTCCCGCAGGGACTCGATCGCCGCGGACACGCAGCCCGTGAGCGGCGAGTCCTTCTCGAGCAGCGCCCCCCACTCGTCGCCGCCCGGCGCGGAGAACTGCCCGACGATCGTCGCCTGCGGGACCTGGGCGGAGGTGAGGTAGAAGGCCGTGGGCACGTCGACCACAACGGCGTCGACCTGCTCATTCTTCAGAGCGGTCACGACGTCGTTGGACGTGTCGAAGACCTGCGGCTCGCTGGACGGCTGGATCGACTCGTTCACGGCGTCGAGGCTCGTCGTGCCGATCTGCACGCCGAACTGGGCGTCCGTGAGGTCGTCGAGGGAGGTGGCGTCGGCCACGTCGGAGTCCTTGAGCGCCACGACGGCCTGCTTGGCCATGTAGTAGGGCGTCGAGAAGTCGACGGCCTCGGCTCGCTTCGGGGTGATCGAGATCTGGTTGACGTCGAAGTCGAAGTCCTTGGGGCCGGGCGCGTAGGAGGCGTTGAACGGCTCGACGGTCCACTTCACGTCGGACTCGCTGAAGCCCAGCTCGCCCGCGATGGCGTAGGCGACGGCGCTCTCGAAGCCCTTGCCGTTGGTCGGGTCGTCGTCGACGAAGTACGGTGGATAGGCCGGCTTGTCGGTTGCGACGGTCAGCTCACCGGGCGCATTGGTCTCCAGCTGATCGCCCGTGCAGTCGTCGAGCGAGACGCTCGCCTCAGCGCCGGTTGTGGTCTCGTCGCCGTTGTCATCGTCTCCGCAGCCAACCGCGACCGCGGCGACGGCAAGGACGGCAAGGGCGGTAAGCAGGGTCGGGGGCTTCGGCACGGGCGAGTCCTCTCTGGGTTGCTGGCAGCGCGAAGATCCTAATGGCAACCGGCGCCGCGGCCGAGCCGGGTTAGCCGCGTCCCCCTGCTCCCGCGTACCCATTTCTCCGGCTCGGCCGCCGCCCGTCCCTGCGCTTGGGCGCCGGCAAACCCCCTTTTGATGTTGATAACCGGCGACTTGCGAAAGCGCACGCAACGAATTTGCCGATTCCCGGCAAGCGGCTAAGCCCGGCTTGGGCGCCTAGCGGGAGGTGTAGCTGTCGCCCGCCGGGGCGACGTACTCATCGCTCGCCCCGCCCGTGTAGTCGTCGGCCGGGGGATCCTCGTACTCGTCGGGTGGGGGCTCGCCCCCGCCGTCGGTGGGCTGCTCGTCCTTGGGCGCCGTGTCCTCGGTGGGCGCGGGGGCGGCGGGCGGCGGCGGCTCGACCGCCGGCGGCTCCTCGGCGACCGGCGGCTCCGCCACAGGCTCAGCCGGGACTTGCTCCACCGGCGCGTCGGAGGCGGGTGGGGGCGAAGGCTGCTCGGGCGCGGGCTTCGGCGCGTCGACCTTCGCGATCATCGAGCCGACACCAAGCGCGTCGCCGGGCGCGGGCGTGTTGGAGTGGGCCGTCGGGGGTGGCGGGGGCGGCACAGCACCGTGGTCGTCGTTCGATACGGCCCGATCCACCGTCGCGGCTCCCGCGACTACCGTTGTCGCGGCGAGCGCGATCAGCTTTGCCTGTGCGATGCCTCCCACGGCGGCGACGCCGCCCTCGCCGCCTCCCGCTGCGCCCGCGAAGCCGTATGCCTTGCGCGAGAGCCAGGCGAGCAGCGGCAGCGGGGAGAGCGCCGCCGCGGCGTTCCGCAGCTGCGCCCGGGCTCGTGAGAGCAGGGCCCGCACCGAATTGGGCGAGGTATCTAGCCGGCGGGCGACCTCCTCGTAGTCAAGGCCCTCGAAGACGCTCAGCTGCAGCGCTGTGCGCTGCCGCTGGGGAAGGTCCTCCATGTTCGCCACGACCTCGCGTACTTCGCTGCGCTGCGCGGCGACGTCCGGCGGCTGCGGGACGCCGTCGATGTCGTTGCTGATCTCCTCGTGGCCCCAGTCCTTGCGGGCACGCATGTTGATCGCGGCGTTGTGCGCGACGCGATAGAGCCAGGCGCGAAGGTGGATCGGGCGCGGGTCGTCGCGCAGGTGCAGATGTGCTCGCGCCAGGGCGTGCTGGGTGACGTCCTCGGCGTGGTCGCGGCCGACGTGGCGGGAGGTGTAGCGAATCAGTGGCGCGCGATACCGGCGAACGATCTCCTCGAAGGCACGATCGTCGCCATCGCGCGCTCGCCGCACGAGGTCCGTGTCGGCGAGGCCGGGCAGGGGAGCGAGCGTTACCCGGGCGCGGGTCGCTGTGGTGGCTGTCGGCATCCCTTGTCTCGCTCCTAACCGTTAATTCAGGCCTAGGTTACGTGCCGAGCGTCGCGGCGCAAGGGATTTCAGATTAAGGCAGGCGCGACTACTACGCACGATTGGGTAGTACACCGCCAGTCGCGTATCGTCACAAGACGTGGCCACGCATGGCGAGAAGGTTCCGCCGGAGACCCGGATCGGGGCCGTCAGCCTCAACGTCGCCGGTCTCGCGGGCATGGCTGACTTCTACGCTCGGGTCATCGGCCTCGACGAGGTCGAGCGCTCGGCGGAGCGCGTTCGCCTGGGCTCCGAGGAAGCGACCGTCGTCGAGCTGGTTGCCGCCCCCGGCGCCCCGCCGCGGCCGCCGCGGTCCACCGGCCTCTTTCACCTGGCGCTCCTGGTTCCCGGCCGCCGCTGGCTCGCCGGCGCACTGCGGCGCCTGGCCGCATCGCGATGGCCGCTCTCCGGGGCCTCGGACCACCTCGTCAGCGAGGCGCTGTATGTGCGCGACCCCGAGGGCAACGGAATCGAGATCTACCGAGACCGTGCCAGGGCCGAGTGGCCGCATGCCAACGGCAACCTGCGAATGGACACGCTGCCGCTGGACCTCGACGAGCTCGTGAACGAGGAGCCGCCCGAGGACCCGGCGCGGGCGGGTCCCGGGACGACCATGGGGCACGTCCACCTGAACGTGGCGGACATCCCCGAGGCCGAGACCTTCTACGCCGGCGGCCTCGGCCTGGACGTGACGGTCCGCGGTTATCCGGGAGCGCTCTTCCTGTCGGCCGGTGGCTACCACCACCACGTGGGGGTGAACACGTGGTTCACCGCCGGCGGCCCTCCGCCGCCTGAGGGCGCCCTCGGACTGCGGCACTTCGGGCTCCTCGTGCCGGACGACGCAGCCGCCGAAGCGATGGCGGAGCGGCTCCGGGGCACCGGGCTCGAGCCCGTCACCGAGGCGGATGGTTTCGTCGTCGCGGACCCTTCCGGCAACCGCGTCGCCGTGCGTAGCCACGCCTGATTCCCGAAAGGGATCCCTTAGCAAGTGAACGTTCCCTAACGCTTCGCAGACGTTCTGCAAATTCCATTGCAAATTCTGCTAGCGTGCCGCGCCACACCGCTGAATCTCCGCCACATACCGCGGAGAGCGGGGGACCCACAGTTCGGGGCGAATCGCCGGCATCCGCCGCGTAGCGCCATCTCTTTCGGCGCGAGCCCGTCAGCTAACCCCGCAGGCGTGCGAAAGAGATATGAACGAGAACCGTTCCCGCCTCACAGGCACAACCGAAGATCAGGCCCCCTCGCGGCAGCTGGCGCGCTCAGAGCGCGTTCGCATCGCCATCGGAGGCGCGGTCGCGGCCGCCCTCCTCTCGGTGGCCCTGGTCGGCGCCACCACGGCGCTCGGCGGCTCCGGTGGCACCGGCCCGGGGGGCGACGAGGGCGGCAGCAAGACCGCCGGCAAGTACCTGCGAGCGTGGGAGAACTTCTCCCACAGGGACAAGCGCTGGGCGCGCCGCACGAGCGAGTGCGAGTCCGGCGGCAATCCCAAGATCCACGACCCGAGCCGCACCTACCACGGCGCCTTCCAGTTCGTCCTGCGTACCTGGAGGAACTCACCGATGACGCCCGGCGGCGACCCCCATCGCTACACCTGGAAGACCCAGGCCGTCGTCGCCGTGAAGCTCAAGCACAGGGCGGGCGCGAACCAGTGGCCTGTCTGCGGCACCAAGAGCTCGAAGCTGTTCAAGTAGCGGGCTACCGCGTGACCCCGGGCTCCGGCGCCGAGCAGGGCATTACGCCAGGGCCATGCCGGGCGTGACCGGAACCTCCACCAGCTCAGGCCTCCCCGAGCCGATGGCCTCCGAGAGCGCGGCGTGCAGCTCGTCGCGACCGCTGGCCTTGCGCGCGTTCACCCCGTAGGCGCGGGCGACGTCGGTGCACTCCAGGGCGGGCAGGTCGAGGCCGGGGGCCTCGGTCACCGACTCGATCTGGGCGAACCACTTGAGGATCGCGTACTCGTCGTTGCGCACCACCAGGAAGGTCACGGGCACCTCGTACGCGGCGGCCGTCCACAGCCCCTGGATCGCGTATTGCGCGGATCCTTCACCGAGGACGCAGATGACGGGGCGGTCGGGCTGCGCCAGCTGAACGCCGAGCGATGCCGCGAGTCCGAAGCCGAGGCCGCCGCCCGCGCCGAAGTAGTAGCTCCCGGGCTTCGAGAGACGAAGCTGGTTGCGGAGCGCGAGCGTCGAGGAGGGCGACTCCACGACGACGATCCCTTCCTTCGGGAACACGTCGGCCAGCGTCGCGTGCACTGACCCCGGGTTGAGTGGATCGGACTCCGCCGGCTCTTCGGGTGCAGGGCGCTGCGGCGGGGCCTCGCGGTCACTCTCGCCGGCTTCGGTCAGGAGCGCCTCCAGGGTGAGGCCCACGTCGGCGACGATCGCATCGCCCATGGGCGCGCGGGCCGCCTCGTCGGGATCGCTGGTGATCGCCACGAGCGCCGCGCCCTCGGGCAACGGGGGGCCCGGGATATTGGGGTAGTAGGGGAAGACCGAGGTGCCCACGGCGACCACGAGGTCGTACGGGGCAAGCGTCTCGCCCACGGGCCCGATCGCCGGCGGCAGGATGCCCTGAAACGCCGGATGATCCTCGGGGAAGCCGATCCGCCCGCCGCCCGGCGCGGGTGTCGCCCACACGGCCAATCGCTGGGCATCGGCGAGCGCGATCGCCGCCTCCCATGCGCTCGGGGAGTCGCAGTCCGGGCCCACGATCATCACCGGGCGTCGGGCTGCCGCAATCCGCCCCGCCAGCTCCTGGACCTGGTCCGGATCGGCCGCCGCGCGGCCCGTGACCTCCCGGCCGAGCTGGTGCCTCGTCGCTCCCTCGTCGACCTCCACTTCCCAGTCGTCCATCGGGATCGAGACGAAAACCGGTCCCTTGGGTGGTAGCGAGGCGAGGTGCGCGCCCCGCGCGATCGCGTGGGGAACATCCTCGGCGCGCGGCGGCTCGTAGCTCCACTTCACGAGCGGATGCGGCATCCGCGTCGCGTCACGGTTCGTGAGGTTCGCCTGGAGGGTCATCAGCGAGCGCACCTGCTGGCCGGCCGTCACGAGCAGCGGCGAATGATTGGCCTGCGCGTTGAAGATCGCGCCCATTCCGTTCCCGACGCCCGGCGCGGTGTGGAGGTTCACGTGACCCACCCGGCCGCTCGCCTGCGCGTAGCCGTCGGCCATCCCAACGGCGACGGCTTCCTGTAGGCCGAGCACGTAGCGGAAGTCCTCGGGGAAGGCGCCCAGCATCGGCAGCTCGGTCGAGCCGGGGTTGCCGAAGATCGTCGTCATCCCGCGCTCGCGGAACATGTCGAACGTCGCGTCGCGGACGGTGGTCACCGGCGCAACCCTATTCCCGCGCACACGACTTGCGGCGGCTGCGCCGCCTTACCCGCCTCTGCCGGCACACCTTGTGTGCCGGCCTGCGAGCATCTGCTCGCCCCCCGGGCCGCCGGCCGGGAGACGTTGATGGACTCGGAGCTCCTCAAGCAGATCTCGATCCCGCTGTTCACTGGCGCGATCGGATATCTGACCAACTGGAGCGGGGTGTGGATGCTGTTCTACCCCGTCCACTTCAAGGGGTTCGGGCTGCCCGGCCTGGCCCCGCTCGCGCAGATCCTGCCGCGCAAGATCCAGCAGGTCCCCGGGGTGATGCACGGCGCCGTGGGCTGGCAGGGGATCATCCCCTCGCGCGCGGCGAAGATGGGCTCGATCGCCGTCGACAAGGGCATCGCGAAGCTCGGCAAGCCCGGCGAGTTCTACGACCAGCTCGAGCCCGAGGCGATCGCCGAGCACATCCTCGCCACCGCCCGCGGGGACATCCGCGACGTGGTGGAGCGCATCCTCGAGCGCGAGCACCCTCAGCTGTGGCAGGACCTGCCACCGCAGGTGCGCGAGGGCGTCCACGAACGGGTTCAGCAGCAGCTGCCGCGGATCGTCAAGGACATGACCGACGACATCGGCACGAACATCGAGCAACTGATGGACGTGAAGCTGATGGTCATCCGCCACCTCGAGGCGCACCCCGAGCTGGCGAACCGGATCTTCCTCGAGATGGGCCGCAAGGAGCTGCGCTTCATCATCAACTTCGGCTTCTTCTTCGGGCTCCTCCAGGGAATCCCGCTGGTGCTCATCACCGAAGCCCTCCCGCACTGGTGGGTCCTACCGATCGGCGGCGTGATCATCGGCTATGTCACCAACTGGGTGGCGCTGTGGATGATCTTCGAGCCCGTCGAGGCACGGAAGATCGGCCCGTTCAAGATCCAGGGGCTCTTCATGCGCCGCCAGCCCGAGGTCGCCGACGTCTACGCCGGCGTCATCGCCGACGACGTCGTGACCCTCTCGCACATGGGCGACGAGCTGATGCGTGGGCCGAAGTCCGACCGCACCCGCCGGCTGATCGAGAACCGGCTGCGACCCTCGGTCGATCGCGCCCTCGGAGTCGTCCGGCCGCTGGTCAGAGTGGCGGTAGGCGCCCGGGAGTACGACGCGATCCGCGAGGGCGTGGCGACCGAGGCGGTCGAGTACGCGATCACCCCGATGAAGGACGAGGAGTTCGGCCGCCAGCAGTCGGGCAGGGTCCGCGTCCTGATCGCCGACCGAATGCGCGAGATGACCCCGCGCGACTTCGCCGACATGCTGCGCTCGGTGATGAAGGAGGACGAATGGCTGCTCCTACTCCACGGGGCAGTCCTCGGCTTCGGCGCCGGACTGCTGCACCTGGCGATCTTCGGGGTTTAGCGCCCGGACCCGCTAGCCGGTCGTGCCGCCGCAGTGGCCGGCCTGGCTGTGCGTCGTCTCCATCTCGGTGGCCTCGTACCAGTCCGGGAACATCGTCGCCGTCCCCGTGACCGAGTGGCCGTTCCGGCCATACCACCGGAGCTCGACCTTCGCTCGTCTTGCCGGCGCGGAATTGAGGTTGCGTGAGACCCGCAAGCTACGTGCCTGGAAGGGAGCCGGATCGGTCGGCTTCGCCGGCTTGATCGACCAGCCGGAGCGCTTCCCCTTGACCCAATGCTGCCCGTCGAAGCGCTGGAGCGTGAGTCGGAAGCCGATCCGCTGCGTCGTCCGGCTCGGCCGCGCGTAGGCCACGGGCGCGTCGACGCCGAGCTTGTTCAGGTGGTTGTAGTAGTTCCCGTCGATGGTGAAGCCGTACCGGCACCTGCCGGCCGGAAACAGCTCGCTATCCAATTCCCAGCCGTAGGGGCCCACCTTCCCGGTCGTCGTGTCCGGCGGGGGCGGTGGGGGGACGCCCGCCACCGCCACCGACGATGCTCCGAGGACTGCGAGGGACGCGGCCAGGACGGCCACGGATTTGGCGTGGACTGGGCGAAGACCGACTCGACTCAACAGGAGACCCCCTAGGCAGCGATTGACAAGAGCGTAGTACCGAACCGCGCTCGGCGCTCGCCTAACCTCGAGGGATGCGCCGCCTGTTCCTCCTCGTTGCCGCCGTTGTCCTCGTGGACACGATGTTCTACGCGGCGATCACGCCGCTGCTGCCGCAGTATTCGAGCGACCTGGATCTCTCGAAGTCCGCGGCCGGGGTGCTGACCGCGGCGTACGCGGCCGGGACGCTGCTCGGGACGTTCCCCGGCGGATGGTTCGCGGCGCGCTTCGGCGTGCGGCCGACGGTCCTGACCGGGCTGACGCTGATGTCGGTCGCCGGCCTGGTCTTTGCCTTCGCCAACGACATCGCGGTGCTCGACGCGGCGCGCTTCCTCCAGGGGATCGGCGGGGCGTGCTCGTGGATCGGCGGCTACGCCTGGCTGATCTCGGCAGCTCCCGCCGAGCGGCGCGGGGAGCTGATCGGTGGGGCGCTCGCCGCCGCAGTCTTCGGCGTCGTGTTGGGGCCGGTGCTCGGCGGGATCGCGACGGCGATCGGCCCCGAGCCGGTCTTCTCTACGGCGGCCTTGTTCGGATCGGCGCTCGCGATCTGGGCCTGGCGGACACCGGCGCCCCCTCCGACGACGTTCCCCGGATGGCGTCGCGTGGGGGCTGCCGTGACGGTCCCCGCCATCGCCGCGGGAGTGTGGCTCGTGGGGCTGCCTGCTCTCTTCAGCGGCGTGATCAACGTGCTCGCCCCGCTGCGGCTCGACGAGATCGGCGCGAGCGGGGTGGTGATCGGTGCGGTGTTCCTGATTTCCGCCCTCATCGAGGGCTTCATCACCCCCAGCTTCGGGCGGCTCGCCGACCGGCGCGGGCGCCTTTGGCCGATGCGGATCGGCTTCGCGGCGGCGGCCGTGATGTCGCTGCTGCTCCCGGTGCCGGAAGTCGTGGTCGTGCTCGGGCTCTGCGTGGTCCTGGCCGAGCTGACGCTGGCGCTCTGCTGGACGCCTGCCATGGCGTTTCTGTCCGATGCCGCAGAGCGCATCGCAGTGGGGCAGTGGTTCGCCTTCGCGCTGGTGAACCTCGCCTGGGCCGGAGGTCAGGTCGCCGGGGGATCGGGCGGGGGTGCGATTGCCGACGCGACCTCCGACGTGGTCCCGTTTGGGATCGCGGCGCTCCTGCTCGGGCTCACCGCGGCGGGAATCGCACAAAGCCGGGCCCTCAAGAGCCCCCCCGCAGGGGGGACGCGGGAGCAGTATGAGACGCCCGCGGCGTAGCCGCGGGCCAGGTCTTTCAACGCGGGAGCGGAGCACCTGCGGGATATTTGTTTGATGCTTGAGGGCCTACCGGACAAGCGCACGTCCCTCGTCGGCCTCACCGACGGGGGCGACGAGGCGTGGCTCATCCGCGGAATCGCCGGGAAGCTCTACCGCTGTCCCGGCTGCCACGGTCAGGTCGACATCGGGGCCGACCACGTGATCGTCCACTACGTCCGCCGGCTCGGCGGAACGGACCACCATCACTGGCATCGGCGCTGTGCCGAGGAGGTCCTGCTTGGCGAGCTGCGCTCGGTGCGGCGCGTGAGCGCGGCGGAGTCGAGCCAGGGCCGGATCGCGCACCGCGGCAGGCGACCCGCGGGGCGGCGACGGAGACCCAGGTGAACGTCACCGAGTCGCTCGGCGAGGTGGGACTTCCCGCTCCGGTCGACGAGCTGGCGAAGCGCCGCTGGGACGCGATCGTCGTCGGCGGCGGCCACAACGGGCTGACCGCCGCGGCCTACCTCGCCAGGGCCGGGCGGCCGGTCCTCGTCCTCGAGCGCCGCGAGCGCCTCGGTGGTGCCTGCACGCTTGAGCGCGCGTTCGGCGGCGACTATGTGATCAGTCCCTGCGCGTATGTCGTCGGTCTGCTCGACGAGGTGGTGATCCGCGAGCTGGACCTGGAGCGCCACGGCTACCGGGCCACGCCCGCGGATCCCAACCTCTTCTGCCCGTTTCCGGATGGTCACGCGTACGCGGACTTCCTCGATCGCGATCGGACCGAGGAGCACATGCGCGCGCAGGGATTCCCGGAGCGCGATATCGCCGGGCTGCGCGCGTACGAGGACACTTACCGGCGGCTGCGGCTGGCGCTGCGCCACGGCAACCGCGGCGACTCCTGGCGGATGCCGTCGCCAAGCCGCGCCGAGCTCGAGCGGATGGTGGGCGGCGATCCCGAGCTGATCTCGATCCTCTTCGAGGACTCGATCGCCGACGTCCTCGACCGCTACATCGACGACCAGCGCCTAAAGGACGCGCTCTTCGGCCAAGGCGTGATCGGCACCTTCGCCGGCCCGCGCGACCCCGGGACCGCGCAGATCAAGCTCATGCACCATCAGGGCGACCTACTCGGCCGCGGCTCGGTCTGGGGCTACGTCGATGGCGGGATGGGCCGGGTGTCGTTCGCCATCGCGCAGGCGGCGCTGGAGGCCGGCGCGCAGCTCGCCGCGGGCGTGGAGGTGGAGGAGATCATCCCCGGTGGGGGAGTGAAGCTCGCGTCGGGCGAGTTCATCCCCGCCGGCATCGCGATCGCGAACGCCGACCCGAAGCGAACCCTCGGAATGCTGAACGGCGAGGTGCCGGCCGACTTCCGCGAGCGTCTCGAGAGCTGGGACGTCCGCTCGCCGGTCGTGAAGCTGAACGCGGCGCTCAGCCGGCCACCCGTCTTCACGGCGGCCGGCGACGTGGACGCCTACCGCGCGATGATCGCCGTGACACCGGGCATCGACGCCGCCCAGGAGGCGGTGGATGCGGCGCGGCGGGGGGAGCCGCGCTTCGGCTTCGCGGAGGTTTACTTCCAGTCGGCCTACGACCCATCGGTCGCCCCGGAGGGCAAGCATGTGATGAGCGTGTTCGCCCAGTACGCGCCTTACGAGCTGGCGGAGGGGGACTGGGACTCGCGCCGCCAGGAGATCGCCGACCTGATTCTCGACGGCGTGGCCGTCTACGCCCCGGACATCAGGGACTGCATCGAGGCGCTGGAGGTCCTCGGCCCGCCGGACATCGAGGAGCGGATCGGACTCACCGGCGGGCACATATTCCAGGGGGAGGCGTTGCCCTTCCAGATGTGGGACCGGCGCCTGGAGTGGAGGACGCCGGTCCCGGGGCTGTATCTATGTGGAGCCGCCACGCACCCGGGCGGCTCGGTGATCGCGCTCAACGGGCGCGGTGCCGCGCAGGCTGTTCTCGCCGACCTGGACGCCTAGCTACGGAGGCCAGGGGGCGGAACGGACCGGACGCTCGCTGCGCGGGCGCATGCGCTCGGCGCGCCGGCGAAGCCTGCGCTCGCGTTCGACGATCATCGGGACTATGAGTGCCGGGTGGTGCTGCATCGCCGCCTCCTTCCTGTAACTGGCTAACGTCATTTGACGGTGTCGCAACACCACTATACACTATTTGATGGTGTCTCAAACATTGACAGAGATCTTCGGCGAGGCCCCGGCTCCGGGCGAGCTGGAGTTCGTGCGCGAGTTCGTGAACACCCGCGAGCTCGACCCCGACCGCGAGGACATCGGCGACGCCCAGGCGCTCGGTACCTGGCTCGACGACCACGGGATACCCGTCGCCGGTTCGCTCGCCGAGCCGGATGTGCAGCGGGCGCAATCGTTCCGCGAGGCGATCCGCGACCTCCTGCTCGCCAACAACGGCGAGGAGTTGCCCGGTGCCTCGCTGGAAGAGCTACGAACCGCCGCGAGCTCGGCGCCGCTTCAGATCGAGGTAAGCGGCGACGGCTCCCTCGCCACCGCCCCGGCGGCGAGCGGCGTGGACGCGCTGATCGCTCGCACGCTTTCGGTTGCTGCGGCTGCGCAGGAGCGCGGCGAGTGGCAGCGGCTCAAGGCGTGCCGCTCGCACGACTGCGTCTGGGCGTTCTACGACCGCTCGCGGAATCGCTCGCGCCACTGGTGCTCGATGGGCGTCTGCGGAAACCGGGCGAAGACCCGCGCCTATCGAGCGAAGCGGGCGAGCAGGGGAACCCCCGCTGAAACTGAGTAGCGATCGCTATCGCGCGGGTAGCGAGCGCTACCCAAATTCAAGCGCCTCCGCCCAGGCTCCGCCGCCTCAGACCTCGAGGAGCGTGCCCGACGGACCGAGGTTGAGGATCCGGGTGGGGCCAAGCTGGGACTCAGAGCCCCAGCTCTCGTGGATGTGCCCGCAAACCGCCAGCGCCGGCCGCTTCGCCTCGATCGCGCCGAGCACCGCCTCGCTTCCGAGGTGATCCCCCGCGCCGGACACATCGACATGACCGTTGGGCGGCGAGTGCACGACCAGGACGCAGCCCTCGGGCGCATCGGCCAGCATCGACTCGGCCTCGCCCTCGTCGAGGTCGAAGCTCCAGTCCCACGGCGTGATCGGAACGCCGGCGCCAAGGCCCCAGAAATCGACCCCGTCGATCGACGTGCCCTCACCGTGGAGGACGGTCGCGGCGTCCCAATTCGCGGCTGCGGCGCGGAGCGCCTCATCGGTCTCGTTGTTGCCCGGGATCAGGATCGTGGGAGCCTCGATGGCGGCGAGGGCTCCGATGGTCTCCTCGAGACCCTCGTGGACCGAGGCGAAGTCGCCGGCCCCGATCACGACGTCGGCCTCGGAGCTGCGCTCCACGAGCTGCCTCGCGCCGTCGAGGTCGCGGTGCAGGTCGCTGAACGCGAGCAGCTTCACGCTGCGGCCTCCGCCTCGGCCCGGAGGCGCTGGCGTGATTCGCCGTAGCGGTGCGTGTCCCACGCGACAAGGGCGCCGACCACTGCCGCGACGCTGATCACCGAGGCGAGCGCGTCGATCTCGGTCGCGACCGGGATCAGCGCCAGGCAGACCGCGGCCGCGAGCACGCGCCACCCCGCGATCGAGTGGATGTTCCGCAGGCGGATAGCCACGTGCGCCAGAAGGTAGAGGGCCACGCCCCCGCACAGCGCGACGGCCGGCACGGTATCGAGCGCCTCGCCGGTATGACCGAGGGTCTTCTTGATGCCAAGGGCGAGCAGGACGATGCCGGCGATCATCGGCAGGTGCAGATAGGAGTAGACGTCGCGCGCCATCCTGTTCCGAGCAGTCCCCTGCGCATCGCGCAGCCGCCGCTGGGTGAGCCAGGCCACCACGTCGAAATACGTCCACCACAGGCCGGCGGCGATTGCCACCCCGGCCACCGCGGCTGCGATCGTGGCCGTGTCAAGCGGCAGACCGGCCGCCCCCGCTCCCACCGCGACGATGGACTCGCCGAGGGCGATGATCACGATCAGCCCGAAGCGCTCGGCGAAGTGCCCGGGCGAGACCGTGTAGCCCTCGACCCCGAATAGATACGGCCCACCGTAGTCGATCGCGAGCGCGAGGCACCAGAGCCCGGCCTGCACCGCGCCGTCGAAGGCCGCCGCGATGACGAGGAGGGACGCTCCGCCGATGGCGGTGGGCGCGAGCCTGAGGATTGCCTCGCGCGCGCCGACGTGCCGCGAGGCCTGCGCGAACAGGGCGATGTGGGAGGTGCGGACGATCAGGTACGCGATCCCGAACGCCAGGGCGTCGGCGCCGAATGCTTGCGGGATCGCCATCGCCGCGACGAGCATCGCGGCCATCACGGTGAACACGGTTAGGCGCGACGCGGTCGCCTCGGCGTCGACCTCGTTGGTGAGCCAGCTGTAGGCGGCCCACGCGAACCAGACCGCGCCGAGGACGAGCATGCCCTGGCCGAGCCCCTCCCATGTCGCGTTGTCGGCCATGAGCGCGGTCACCTGCGTGAACGCGAACACGAAGACGAGATCGAAGAAAAGCTCGAGCGGTGTGACGCGATGGTCGTCCGCGTCGTAATCGGGCTCCCCGGCGTCCGGGGTCGCGGGGGGCGTGGCGAGCGTTGCCTCCATCGCCTCCGATGATGCCATTCAGCCCAGGTCGTGCGCCCCGGCGAGCTCCTCGGCGAGCTTGAGAGTGGCGTCGTCGAGTGTCGCGGGAATCAGATCCCACGAGTCGCGAACCTCCGCGAGGAGCGCCTCCTCCACGGCCTCGAGCGACGTCGCCCCGATCTCGTCCTCGACGGAGCCCACGGTCTCCGGGTCCCACTCGAGCTCGAGCGCGGCGTACACGGGCTCGAGGAGCGCACGGATTCGCTCGCTGCCCGAGACCACGACCACCACGCCGACGTGGGCGGCGCCCGAGATCAGGCGCTGCCCGATCCCGACCAGCTTGGTGGTCCCGCGGGCGTTGATGCTCCACGCCCCGGGGCAGTACTCGCCCGGAACCTCACCGGCGCGGGCGTCGACGCCGAGCGTGCGAAGCGCCGCCGTGATTGCATCGGAGACCTCAACGAATCGGTTCTGCGTGGTGCGTGGCGGGTAGCGCTCGGGGGTTGCGCGCGCGAGGGCGAGAGTGCCCTCGTGAAACGCGGCCGCGCGGCCGCCCGCGAGCCGCAGGACGGGGGCGAAGCCGGCGTCGCGGCCGGCCGCGATCGCGCGCTGGAAACCCGGGCTGTTCGCGTCCTGCTTGGAGAGGGCGAGCTCCGGCCCGGGGCGGTGGAGGCGCATGGTGCCGGGGAGCTCTCCCGCGGCTACGCGGCGGAGGATCGCCTCCGAGACGGCCGTGCCGAACGCCGGTCGGTCCGGGAACGATTCCCGTAGGAGGCGCAGATTCGGGTGATTGTCGGGCACATCCTGATCCTCGCACGCACGGTGCTTGCCTGATTGTGAGCAAATGCTTGCAAGTGTGACCACCGTCACACATATTCCGTGTGGCGACTGCTTCCCTGCCTCGCCACACGGAGCCCCGGCTATTGCGCCGACCGACGGCGCGTTGCTCGCACCGAGCCGCCGGGGCCGATCCGACGCCAGGCAATAGCCCGCGCCACCGACCGTACCTCACCCACGTGGGTGAGGAAGGCGGCCGTCGACGCCGTGCGCTGCTGCGGCAGCGGGACCCAGATGGAGGTGGTTTCTTCCGTGCCCAAGACGAGAAGTCTCATTGCCGCGCTCGCCGTCGTCGGCATCGTGCCGGCCGTCGCCGCGCAGGCTGACCCCCCGGACGCCGGCCGGCACCGAAGCTCGGCCGCGAAGGTCGAGCTGCTCCAGCGCCCGAGCGTGCGCCTAGAGCGCTCGATCCGCATCCACCGTGAGCGACTCGAGCGCCGGCGGGAGCGGAGGGAGGCCCGCGAGCCCGAATTCGTCTCGCCCGAGAGCTTCGGCGTGTCGCAGGCAACGCTCGAGAGCATCGCCGCGTGCGAGTCCGGTGGCGACCCGACCGCCGTCTCCACGGATGGGACCTACCGCGGCAAGTATCAGTTCGACGTCGGCACCTGGGCTTCGGTCGGCGGCAGCGGTGATCCGGCCGCGGCGCCCGAGGCCGAGCAGGACATGCGCGCCGCGATGCTCTACTCGCAGTCGGGCTCCAGCCCCTGGCCGATCTGCGGCTAGCGGCGCCGGCTGACAACTCAGGTTCCGGGCCACCGGAACCGGTGGGAATGGGGTGAGCGTTAACGAGCTTGTCCTGGTTCAGGGGATGCGCAGCACGCGCATTGCCCTGCGCCGCTGGAACGCTCACCCCTGCGCCCTTCTCCTCGGCGTGCTGGTCGTCGCGTGGGTCGCGCGCCCCGATCCAACCCCGCTTTTCATCCCGGGGATTGACGAGGCGCCCATCGTCGGGGACGTAGGCGAGATCCTTTTTCGGAATTCCCTGGTGACTTGCTTCTCCCTCGTTACCCAGGCCTACGTCCTCGGCTCGCAGGGTGCGACCCTCGCGGCACAGCTCGATATTTCCCCGGGCACGCTCCTGCTGACCGCGCTGCCGCAGGCGCTGCCCGAGCTCGTGGCGCTGTTCCTCCCGCTCGCCGCATGGACCATCGCGAGCCGCCGCGACGAGTGGCACGAACTGCTCGCGGCGACCTTCGTGACGACCGCGATCGCGAGCCCGATCCTCGTGGCCGCGGCGACATGGGAGGCCTACGTGTGGCCCAACATGCTCAAGCTCGCCTCGCCCGTCGTCTGAGGACTACTTGGCCTCCTCGGCTTCCTCGCCTAGGAGCGCGCGGGTAAACACCCGTTTCTCCTCCTCGAAGAGGAATCCCCAAAGGTGCCGGCGCTCGAGCTGCGTGCGGCGTTTGGTCTCGAGAACCGCCGCACGGGGAAGCCCGGCCACCTGCTGCCCGAGCTCCATCGCCCGCGACACGATGTCCTCGCCCGTCACCTCGCGCACGATGCTGAGGTTCTGGGCCTCTCGGGCGTCCACAACCCGTCCGGTGAGGCAGAGCTCCTGCGCGACCGTCGCCGGCAGCACGGCACGGGCGGCCGCGTAGCTCGGGGGGATCCCACGAGGGAGCTCGGGGTAGCCGAACGTGGCCTTGGGGCCGGCGACGCGCACGTCGCAGAGGAGGGCGAGCGCGAAGCCGCCGGCGAGGGCGGGCCCGTTCACGGCGGCGATGACAGGCCGATCGCAGTCGCCGACCGCCTCGAACGCGAGGGTGCTGGTGTCGACCAGTTGGCGCCGGTGGTTGCGGTCGCCCCCGAACTGGGTCGTGTCCATCCCCGAGCAGAAGGCGGAGCCGGCGCCGGTGAGGACGACGCATCCGATCCGCTCATCGCCCGAGAGCTCGTTAAGCGTCTCGCCCAGCTCCACCCGGAGCTCGATGGACAGCGCGTTGCGCTTCTCGGGGCGCTGGAGCGTTACCAGCGCGACCTCCCCCCGGCGCTCGATCGAGAGCTGGTCAGGCACGGGAGCGACTTTATGACGCCGCAGCGTCGAGTGCTATGCCGCCCGGCGCTCGGGGCTCTCGCCCCTGGGTCGATCGGCCGTGTGGGTCACGCGGATCTCGCCGACCGGATCCGCCTCGAGCAGCTCCGGCTGGTGGCGGCGGATCTGATCGGTGAGGCAATGAGCGCAGCTGCACTCGGGGAATGTGAGCCCGCTGCTGGGACAGACAGGCATGGGCGCCCCCTCGATTCTCATTGCCACCGCGACTGTAGCCCCGCCCGGGGCGGAAAAACCAACCCGGGGCGCGCTTAGACTCACCGCATGTCCGAGGACGGGAACGCGCCGGAGACCGCGACAGGGCCCGGCGAGCTGGGCCGCTCCCCCGGCGACGCGATCGTCGGGGCGGCCGTACGCGCCCCGACGCGGGGGAACCGCCGGCTGGAGGCCCTCCTCGACGGCGTGAACGCGGACCCGCAGGTCCGCGCCTGGTGGCACATGGCCCAGGTGACCTCGGAGCGGCTCGGGATGTCGGATCACTCCTGGGTCCACGTCCAGATCGTCCTCAACATCGCCCTGCGCCTACTGCGGCTGCTGGTGAAGGCCGGGGTGCAGCCGGCGCTCGTCGCCGATCACGGGATGCGCGATCGCGATGCCGAGGTCGTGGTCGCCGGCGGCGCGCTCCTGCACGACGTCGGGATGTCGATCCACCGCGCCGACCACGAGGCGTTCAGCCTGTTCCTGGCCGAGCGCAAGCTGCGGGAGCTGCTCGCCGACGTGTATTCGGAGCCCGAGCGGACGGTCGTGATCTCGGAGGCCCTGCACACGATCATCGGGCACCGCCGCCGAGGGCAGCCCTACACGCTCGAGGCCGGGGTCGTCCGCGTAGCCGACGCGCTCGACATGGCGCAGGGGCGCTCACGCCTGCCCGTCGAGGCGGGCCACCAGGGGATCCACTCCATCTCCGCCGCCGCGATCGACGACATCGAGATCTCCTCGGGCGAGGATCGCGCCGTCCGCATCGAGATCGAGATGAACAACTCGGCCGGGATCTTCCAGGTGGACGACCTGCTGGCGACCAAGCTCCGCGACACGCCATTGGCCGATCACGTCGAGGTCGTGGCGTCCGTGGCCGGGGAAACCGAGAAGCGCCTCCTGACTGAATTCCGGATCGGCGGAGACGCGGTCGGTTAGACGCGGTCGGTTAGACGCCCGCGCCCTCGCCACCGCGGCCCTCGCCGGCTGCGAAGCGGGCCGCCCCGAGAACCCCGGTGACGATCGAGTCTCGGCCCAGCTCGGCCTCGAGGGCGAGCGCCTGGTCGAGGGGCAGTCCCGCGCCCTCGATCGCAGCCCGGCGGTCGGAGAGCATGGTCGGCTGCGGGAAGGCGGCCAGCCCCTCGGCGATCTCGAGCGCGCGATCCACGTGGGCGTCCTCGCCCACGACCTCGTTCAGAAGGCCCCAGTCCTGAGCCTCTGAGGCGTCGACGATGCGACCGGTGAGGATCAGCTCCAGCGCTCGGCCCATCCCCACGACCTGCGGCAGGCGCTGCGTTCCGCCATCGATCAGGGGCACGCCCCAGCGCCGCTCTGGGTAGCCGAGCCGGGCCGTGGATGTCCCGATGCGGAGGTCGCACCACAGCGCGACCTCGAGTCCACCTGCCAGGCACCAGCCCGAGATCGCGGCGATCGTCGGCTTCGTCGCGGTGAGCCTCGTGAAGCCCATCGGCCCGTCGGGCGTGGAGTCGAGCCATTCGTCGATCGCGGCGGCCGGGTCGTCGCCGGTGAACGCCTCGGCTCGCTCGGCCACCGCCTTCAGGTCGGCGCCCGCGCAGAATGCCTCCGGGCCCTCGCCGGTCAGCACCAGCACGCGCGCCTCGTCATCGTCTTCGAAGCGCCGGAATGCCTCGAGGAGCTCCGCGGCCGTCGCGGCATCGACCGCGTTTCGCCGCTCCGGCCGGGTGATTCTGAGCACCGTGGCAGCCCCTCGGCGCTCGTAGCTCGTGTTGGCCACGGCGCGGACTCTATGCCGCCCTGACAGGCTACGCGGGGTGATCGAGGGACAGGTCGTGCTGATCGCCGGAGCCTTGATGGCCCTCGCGCTTGCGGCCTCGTTCGTCGCCAGTCGCATCCGCGTGCCGGGGCTCATCCTGTTCCTGGCGATCGGGATGCTCGTCGGCTCCGACGGCGCGGGCTGGATCGATTTCAGCGACTACGAGCTGGCGAGCGACATCGGGGTGATCGCGCTTGCACTGATCCTGTTCGAGGGGGGGCTGTCGGCCGGCTTCGCGGAGATCCGCCCCGTGCTCCGGCCCGCGATCGGGCTGGCTCTGCTCGGCACGGTCGCGACGGCGGCGATCACCGGCCTGGCAGCGGCGTGGCTGCTCGACCTCTCGACCCTCGACGGCCTGCTGCTCGGCGCGATCCTCGCCTCGACTGACGCCGCGGCGATCTTCGCCCTGCTGAGGGGATCGACGCTGCGCCGCCGGCTTGCCCGCACGCTCGAGGGGGAGGCGGGGCTCAACGACCCTGTCGCCGCCCTGCTCGTGATCGGGTTCATCGACTGGATCCAGGGACCGAGCTACGGCGCCCTCGACATGCTGTGGCTGCTCGGGAAGGAGCTGGCGATCGGTCTTGCCGCCGGCCTGCTGATCGCGAGGGTCGCCGTGATCGCGTTTCGGCGACTGGACTTCGCGGCCCCTGGTCTCTACCCGGTCGCCTCGGTTACCGCGGCGGCGCTCGCCTTCGGCCTCGCCGAGGTCGCGCACGGCTCGGGGCTCCTCGCCGTCTATCTGGCGGGGTTGGGGATGGGGTCGGCGAGGATCCCGGCGAAGCGCTCGGTCGTCACCTTCCACGAGGGGCTCGCCTGGGTAGCCCAGATATCGATGTTCCTCACGCTCGGCCTGCTGGTATTTCCCTCGCAGTTGGGTGATGTGGCGCTGGAGGGCACGGCAATCGCCCTGGTCCTCGCCCTCGTTGCGCGTCCGGTCGCCGCATACCTGGCCACCGTCGGCGCCGGCTTCACGTTCGCCGAGCGCACCGCGCTCGGCTGGTCGGGCCTCCGGGGGGCGATTCCCGTGGTGTTCGCGACCTTCGCGGTCACGGAGGGGGTGGGCGAGGGAGTCGAGACGTTCAACATCGTCTTCTTCGCGGTGCTGCTCTCGACGCTGCTTCAGGGCACCACCTTCGAGCGAGTCGCCCGTGCCCTCGGCGTGACCACCGCACAGCCCGCACTCCCGAGGCCGCTCGCGGAGACCGGGACCATCCGGGCGCTCGGGGCGGAGGTCGTCGAGTATCCGGTCGCCCCCGGTGACGCGGCGATCGGCGCGCGGGTGCGCGACCTCGGGCTCCCGCGCGACGCGCTGGTGAATGTGATCGTCAGGGGAGACAGTGCGCTCCCGCCACGTGGCTCGACCCGAATCGAGGAGGGAGATCGCCTCCACATCGTCGTCCGAGGAGAGGCCGCGCGAGAGATGGAGGAGCTGCTCGAGCGCTGGCGCTACGGTCCGGTTGGCCCGCCGCCGCGCGAGCGGGTTCGCCTGCGAGGCGGACTGCCGGTGTTCACGGTGCGCCTCTGGGAGGGCGCCGACGGCGACCCAGCCCACCCGGAGGAGGTTGCCGACCGGCGCGTGATCGAGCACCTTCGTACCAGGCATGACGTCCCGGGCGCGCTCTCGGCCCTCGAGGACGGGCGCTACGCGATCAGCGGGCCCCTGCTGGCGGTGGGCAGCGCCGCGCAGATCCAGGCGTTTGCCCGCCGCCGCCTCGGCCTCACGGAGGACGACGCCGAGCGCGCCTGGTGGCAGGAGGTGATCGGCGCCCTGGCGGCCTAAGGCCGGCGCAGGCGCTCGAGGTCGGCGCGCATCCGCTCCTTGCGGCCCTCGAGCCTGATCTGGATCAGCGAGAGGGTGATGACCAGGAGGGCGAAGAAGATGATTACGCCGAACATGAACATCGTCACGACCTTGTCGTCCGTGCGCCCGTAGAGGCCGACGCCGTCGGCCGCGAGGGCGCCGGGCGCCGAGACCAGCAGTGCGGCGGCCGCCAGGAAGAGCATCGAGACGAGGGCACGAATGCGAGTCACGAAGCGAATCCTATCCGCCAACGCGCCGAGCGTCCCGGAGCACCCGTATAGGCAGGACGTTGGAACGTTCGGCGGCAGGGTCAGCTGATCGCGCCCGTCGCCGCAAGCACCAGGACGAGGATCCCGAGGGGGATCCGGTACGCCACGAAGATGTCCAGCGTGTGGTTGGCGAGGTAGCGCAGCAGCCACGCGATCGCCGCGTACCCGGAGACGAAGGCCACCAGGGTCGCGATGGCCGTGGCCGCCACCGAGGCGGTGTCGCCTTCGCCGATGTCCTTGAGCTCGTACAGCCCGCTGAGGACGACAGCGGGCACGGAGAGCAGGAACGAGTAGCGGGCCGCGGCGGCGCGGTCGAACCCGCGGAAGAGGCCGGCGGAGATCGTGGCGCCGGAGCGTGAGACGCCGGGGATCAGCGCGAGGGCCTGGGCGACGCCGATGAAGGCGCCGTCGCGAGCGTCGACGTCGGCGAGCTGGCGCCGGCGGGAGCCCACCCGCTCGGCGGCGAGCATCACGAACGAGAAGAGGATCAGGGCCGAGCCGATCAGGTACAGGTCGCGCGCCCCGGACTCGATCTGGTCGCTGAAGATCACGCCGAAGATCGAGATCGGGATCGTGCCGAGGATGATGAACCAGCCCAGATTCGCCTCGTGGCTGCGCCGCCGGTAGGGGAGGCGCAACTCCCGCAGCCAGGCGACCGCGATGTTCCAGAGGTCACGGCGGAAATAGAGGAGCACCGCGGCCATCGTCCCGAGCTGGATCACCGCCGTGAAGGCGGCCCCCGGATCGTCCCAGCCGACGAGCGCAGGCACGATCCGGAGGTGCCCGCTCGAGGAGATCGGCAGGAATTCGGTCAGCCCCTGGACGAGGCCGAGGACGATGGCCTCGATCGTGCTCACGCCGCGGTGAGGCTAGAGCACCCCGCGGGCGCTCGGCGAGGGCGACGGGTGGCCGGAAACTCCTGACCACCCGCCGCCGCGCCTGGCATCACTCAAGGAGGGCGCGCGACCCGGGGCAGGGAGTAAGGTCGCGCGCCGCACGAGAGAGGATCTCGCTGCCGGGCAGTCTCATCCGGCGACGTCTCCGGCCGGTGAACATCCGGATAGGAGGCTGTGAAACTTCTGTGAACGCGGCTCGAGGCGGTCGGCGTGGCCTTTACCATCCCTGGCGTGCTCCGGCTGGGGGCAGGCTCCAGCGCACAGCTGCACGTATGAATCCACAGCCCGGAACTGTCCGTCTCGCTGTCATCGACGCCGACAGCGGCTTCCTGCGCGTGCTCACGCGCCGGTTCGACGCCGCCGGATGGGAGTACCGGATCCTCTCGGGCGCCGTCCCCGCCGACGAGTTCGTCGCGATGAAGCTGAACGCGCTCGTCGTCGATCTCTCTCTGCTCGGACAGGATGGCTGGGACTTCCTCGAGCGCGTCTCGGGGATGCTGCCCGGGCTCGGGGTCGTCGTCTGCACCCAGTCCTCGACCGTTGCGCAGCGGGTCCGCGGACTTCGCCTCGGTGCCGACGACTGGATCTCAAAGCCGGCTCACCCGGAGGAAGTGATCGCGCGGGTCGAGGCCGTGGTCAGGCGGCGCAAGCGAAGCCAGCCGAAGGCCGACAGGGGGCCGATCGTCGCCGGCGAGGTCGAGATCCGGGACGACCAGTTCCAGGCCTTTGTCTCCGGCGTGAGCCTCGGGCTCACCCGTCGCGAGTTCGAGCTCCTCCAGGTGCTGGCCGAGGGCTCGGGCCGCGTGATCGAGCGCGAGGACCTCTACCAGCGGGTGTGGGGCTACGCGATGGCCCACGGCGACCGCTCGGTCGATGTCTTCGTCCGCAAGCTCCGCGCCAAGCTCCAGAAGCAGTCCCCGGGCTGGGACTACATCCACACGCACTTCGGGGTCGGCTACCGCTTCGAGCCGGTGGCACACGACAAGGCGGACACGCCGCCCGCTCCCGTCTCAGGTCCCGGCGACGAGGTCGAGATCGACGAGGCAGACGAGCTCGAGGCCGCGCTGAGCGACTCCGACTAACCACACGACTTGCGGCGGGCTGCGCCCGCCTTACCTGCCACTGCCGAGACACCGACTGTCTCGGCAACCCATACGGGGGAATTCCTCCCCCGGGTTCACAGCCTTTTCACAGGCCGGCCACCGCGTCGTAACAAGTCAACTTGGCGCCGCTGCGAGCCTGACTCCGCAAGGGCTTTTAGGCGTTCGCTGCCGCGTGCCTCGCCGCACCGGGCGTCCCCCGCGTCCAGATCAGAAGCTACGAAAAGGAGATCTAGTGACCCTTCGTAAGACGCTCTTCACGCTCAGCGCGGCCGCCGTGCTGGCGCTCGGCGTCGCCGCCTGCGGTGATGACGACGACAGCGACAGCGGCAGCAGCTCAGGCGGCGGTGAGGTTTCCGGCGACATCAAGCTCGACGGTTCGAGCACCGTCCAGCCATTCGCCGAGGCGGCGGTCGAGCTGTTCAAGGAGGAGAACCCCGACTTCGACGGCACCGTGGGCGCAGCTGGCACCGGCGGTGGCTTCGAGAAGTTCTGCGCGGGTGAGCTCGATATCTCCGACGCCTCGCGGCCGATCGAGCCCGAGGAGGCGGACATCTGCAAGAAGGAAGGGATCGAGTACACCGAGGTCCAGGTCGCGAACGACGGCATCGCCATCGTCACGAACCCGGCGGTGGAGATCTCCTGCCTGACCACTGACCAGCTGAAGCAGCTCTGGGTCGACGACGAGGTCACGAACTACTCCGAGCTGGGCGAGGACGCCGACACGGGCGAGCCGCTGCCGGATGTTGACGTGAGCCTCTACGGTCCGGGCACCGACTCGGGCACGTTCGACTACTTCACCGACGTGATCAACGGTGAGGAGGGCGTCAGCCGCAAGGAGTACCAGCCATCCGAGGACGACAACCAGCTCGTCCAGGGAGTGGCCGGTGACGATGCCGCGCTCGGCTACTTCGGGTTCTCCTACTTCCAGCAGAACCAGGATCAGCTCAACTTGGTGTCGGTCGATTCCGGCGACGGGTGCGTTGCGCCGAGCACGGAGACGATCCAGTCGGGCGACTACGCCCCGCTGTCGCGTCCGCTGTTCATGTACGCGGACAACGCGAAGCTCACGGACGACTCCACGCCGGTGGCCCCGTTCATGCAGTTCGTGGTCGACAACTACGACTCGATCGCCGAGGCGGCCCTGATCGTCCCGATGGACGACCAGCAGGCATCGAAGGCGAAGTCCAACCTCGACTCGGCCCTCGGGTCGTAGGCGAGGCTGGGCCGGCACACGCTCGGTAGCTGGTGGAGGCCGGCACACACCTGACAGGCGGGACGCCGGGAGGGCTTGGCCCTCTCGGCGTCAGGCGCCGTCGCTGGGGCGAGGAGGTAATTCGCGCCCTGCTCTTCCTGGCCGCGGCGATCTCGGTCCTGACCACCGTCGGGATCCTGGTGGCGCTGCTGACCGAGTCGATCCCCTTCTTCAGGGAGGTCGGCACCAAGTTCTTCACCGAGAGCGAGTGGTCGCCGCTCTTCGCCGACCCGCAGTTCGGGATCTGGCCGCTCCTCAACGGCACGTTCCTGATCACCGGCATCGCAATTCTGGTCGCGGTCCCGATCGGGCTCGGATCGGCGGTGTACCTCTCCGAGTACGCGTCGCCGCGGGTCCGCAAGACGGTGAAGCCGATCTTGGAGGTGCTGGTCGGCGTCCCGACCGTCGTCTTCGGCTATTTCGCCCTCGCGTTCGTCACGCCGGAGATCCTCCAAGCACTTGGGATCAAGGTGGGCATCTACAACGCGCTCTCGGCAGGGCTCGTCATGGGGATCATGATCGTGCCGACGATCGCCTCGATCTCCGAGGACGCGATGCGCGCGGTGCCGCAGGGCCTGCGTGAGGGCGCGTACGGGATGGGCGCCACGAAGCGCCAGGTGGCGACCAAGGTGGTGTTCCCGGCCGCGATCTCGGGGATCGTCGCCGCCTGCGTGCTCGGGGTCTCGCGCGGGGTCGGCGAAACGATGATCGTCCTGCTCGCGGCAGGACTTGACCCGAACCTGGGCATCAACCCGGTGGACGGCTACGCGACCATCACGACCTTCATGGGCGCCGCGGCGGACGGCGACAACCCCGCCGGATCGATCGGCTACGAGTCGATCTTCGCGTGCGGGCTCACGCTGTTCTTCCTCACTCTTCTCATGAACATGATCGCGATCCGGTTCGTCCGCAGGTACCGGGAGGTCTACGAGTGAGCCCGCCGCCCCCGGCCTCGGCGGACGCCGCAACCGTGCGGGTGCCAGGGGCGCAGTTCGTCACCGACGGCGCCACGCGGCTCAAGGAGATTGGGTTCGCGGCGCTTCTGTTGACGCTGCTGGGGATCGCCCTCCTCACCCTTTTGGTCCTGATGATCGACGTGATCGTCGAGGGCGCGAGCAGCATCACGCCAGAGTTCTTTACAGAGACTCCATCGCGGATCGATCCGGAAAGCTCCGGAATCGCGCCTGCCATCTGGGGAACGGTGTGGCTGATGATCGTGTGCGCCGCATTCATCATCCCGGTGGGAGTCGCAAGCGCCATCTACCTCGAGGAGTACGCGAGTCGCGAGAACTGGTTCGCGCGCTTCGTCGAGGTCAACATCCAGAACCTGGCGGCGGTGCCGTCGATCGTCTACGGGGTCCTCGGCCTCGCATTCCTGGTCCGCGGGCCGCTGAGCCTGGGAAACGTGGTCCTCGCGGGCGGCCTGACCCTCGGCCTCCTCGTCCTTCCCGTGGTCATCGTGGCGGGCCGCGAGGCGATTCGCGCTGTGCCGCCATCCATCCGTGAGGGATCCATGGCGCTCGGCGCGACGAAATGGCAGACGATTTGGAAGCAGGTGCTCCCCGCGTCGATTCCCGGGATTGCGACGGGCGTGATTCTCGCTCTCTCGCGCGCGATCGGGGAGACGGCACCGCTGATCGTCGTTGGCGCCACCGCCTTCGCGACGAGCACCAGCACCGCGTTGCTCCAGGAATTCTCGGCTTTGCCCATCCAGATCTTCGGCTGGACGGCGGACCCGCAGGAGGCGTTCAAGGCGCTCGCGGCCGGAGCGATCATCGTGCTGATGGTGATCCTGCTTGGCATGAATGCGATCGCGATCTGGCTAAGAAATCGCTACGAACAGAAGTGGTAGGTGAGTAATGTGGAACGAACGATGACCGACCCCGAGAGGACCCGGCGCGAGAGCGAGGGTCTGGGCGTCGATCTAGCGGGCACAGTTGCCGCGACGCATCAGATCGCCGGCAAGCCGTCGCTGACGCGCGAGCCGATCTTCCAGCTCAAGGACGTCAGCGTTCGCTACGACGCCAAGCTCGCCGTGGATGACGTCGGCATCGACATGTTCCGCAACCACATCACGGCGCTCATCGGCCCGTCCGGCTGCGGTAAGTCGACGCTGATCCGGTGCCTCAACCGGATGAACGACCTGATCCCCAGCGCCAGCGTTGACGGTCACATCATCTACCACGGCCAGGACCTCTACGGCCAGGAGGTCGATCCGGTCGAGGTGCGCAAGCGCATCGGAATGGTGTTCCAGAAGCCGAACCCGTTTCCCAAGTCGATCTACGACAACATCGCGTTCGGGCCCCGGATCCTCGGGATGAAGGGCGACATGGACGAGATCGTCGAGAGAGCGCTCCGGGGGGCGGCCCTCTGGGATGAGGTCAAGGACCGTCTCGGCGACAACGCGTTCGGCATGTCCGGCGGACAGCAGCAGCGGCTCTGCATCGCCCGCTGCATGGCGGTCGAGCCCGATGTGATCCTCATGGACGAGCCCTGCTCGGCCCTCGATCCGATCTCAACGGGCAAGATCGAGGACCTCATGATGGAGCTGAAGGAGAACTACTCCATCGTCATCGTCACCCACAACATGCAGCAGGCGGCGCGTGTCTCGGACATGACCGCGTTCCTGATCGTCGAACTCGACGCCGCCGAGAAGAACCGGTGGGGCAGGGTGATCGAGTACGACGAGACGGAGAAGATCTTCACCAACCCATCCGACCAGCGCACCGAGGATTACGTGACCGGGAAGGTGGGTTGATGAGCGTCGAGGGAACCCGGGTCCACTACCAGGAGGAGCTCGAGCGGCTCGAGGTTCGCGCCCTTGAGAGCCTCGACCTCGTGGTCGAGTCGATCGAGCGCACGAGCGAGGCGGTCCAGCACCAGGACGTCGAGCTCGCGGAGCTGGTCGTTGCCCATGATGATGTCCTCGACGGGCGCTACCTGGAGATCCATCAGTCGATCCTCACGCTGCTCGCGACCCAGGCACCCGTGGCGACCGACCTGCGGCTGATCTCGGCCCTGCTGCACGTCATGAAGTGCATGGAGCGGATGGGCGATCAGTGCGTGAACATCGCGAAGCTGATCCCGATTGCCGGCCACGAGCCGCCCGCCGACGAGCGGATGCTGAAGGACATCCTCACGATGACCGGAGCCGCTCGCGACCTCGTGCGGCAGGCGAAGCGGGCGTTCGCCGACCGCGACGTGAAGCTGGCGCGTGACCTCGTCCGGCAGGACGACGTCATCGACAATCTCAACCGCGAGTGCTTCCACCTCGCGATCGAGATCGGCACCTCCGAGGACCGGCGTGAGTGGGCGATGACGATGATGCTCGTCGCTCGGGCGATCGAGCGGATCGGCGACAACGCCGTCGACATCGGCGAGCAGGTCGCGTTCGTCGTTACCGGGCTCTTCCGCGAGTTCGAGGACGCCTCGCATCCCAGCGAGGGCCTGGCGCCCCAGCAGCCCACCGGCGCGTAGGGCCCCCGAAGCGGCGGGAGCCTTCCGGCAACGGGAGCCGCATGAGCCTCCTCGATACGTGGGCGGTTAGGCGAGGCGCGCTCGGATGATCGCCGAGCCGGCGTGCTGGTGGGCGCGGTGCGTTTCGCAGATCTCGACGTCCTCGAACCCGGCCGCCTCCAGCCCGGAGCGGAACTCCGCTTCAGTCAGGGCGCCGGCGACGCAGCCGGTCCAAGCGACCATGCTCCGTCGTGTTTCCTCATCCATGTCTGGGTCGGCGACAACGTCGGTGACCGCGAATCGACCCCCGGGACGGAGAACGCGCGTCGCTTCCCGGAACACGGCGGGCTTGTCGCCGGAGAGGTTGATGACGCAGTTGGAGATGATCACGTCGACCGAGTTGTCGGGGAGGGGCACCACCTCGATGGTGCCTTTGAGGAACTCGACGTTCTCGGCGCCCGCGTGGCGTTGATTGGCGCGGGCAAGCTCGAGCATCTCGTCGGTCATGTCGAGTCCATAGGCCTTGCCCGTGGACCCGACCCGCCGAGCTGAGAGCAGTACATCGATCCCGCCGCCCGAGCCCAGGTCGAGGACGGTCTCACCCTCGTGGAGCTCCGCGACCGCGGTGGGGTTGCCGCAGCCGAGCGAGGCGAGCTTTGCCTCGCCGGGTAGGGCGTCGCGCTCCTCGCCGCTATAGAGGTTGGGGCCGAAGGCAGCGCTGGTGCCGCAGCCGTCGGGAATGTCAGTTCCGCAGCCGCAGGACGACGCGGACGGCCCGCAACAGCTCGCGCGGCCGGCCTCGACCGATCGCGCGGCCTCCGCGTAGCGCTCGCGGACGATCTCACGAATCTGATCCTTCTCGGCTAGCTCAACCATGCGCTCAATTCCTCCAGTGCTTCGGGGTTCACGTAGTAGTAGGCCCACAACCCGCGGCGCTCGGAGCTGACGATCCCGGCCTGGCGGAGCACCTTCAGGTGATGGGAGATGGTGGGCTGCGAGAGGTCGAACAGGGGGACGAGCTCGCAGACGCAGACCTTGCCCGCGTGCTTTCTCAGCACATCCACGAGCTGCATCCGGATCGGGTCGCCAAGCGCCTTCGCCACGCGGCCCATGCGCTCGGCGTCCTCGCTCTCGATGTCGGGGTAGACGACCGGTTCGCAGCACGGTTCGCCGACAGGGCGCTTCTGCTTGGGGGCCAGCTTCAAATCGACAGCCATCTATTTACATATATCAATTGAAGTGATTATTGTCAATGTAATACGATCCCGGACATGAGCCAAGGGGTTCCCGAGGTGCTCTTCGTCTGCGTTCACAACGCGGGGCGAAGCCAGATGGCCGCTGGCCTGCTCGACGAGATGGCGCGTGGCCGCGTGCACGTCCGCTCCGCCGGTTCCGATCCGGCTGCTGAGCTGAACCCCGCGGTTGTCGAGGCGATGGCCGAGGTCGGCATCGACATCTCGAGGGAATTCCCGAAGCCGCTTGCCGATGATGCGGTACGGGCTGCCGACGCGGTGATCACCATGGGCTGCGGCGACGCATGTGCGATCTATCCCGGCAAGCGATACGAGGATTGGGAGCTCGAGGATCCGGCCGGCAAGGATCTCGAGACGGTCCGCCGGATACGGGACGAGATCGGAGAGCGCGTGCAAGCACTGCTGGCCGAGGTCACGTCGACCGGAGGTCGTTAAGCGAGCAGTTCGTGAGACACACAACTAAGCATCCCGGTACCGGGTACTACAAGGGTGTGCTCGGTGTCCTGCCGTTTTGCTTAGATCGCTCATAGTCGCATGCTCTGCGCCGCGATCGACATCGGCTCGAACACCACGCGCGTGCTCGTTGCCGAGCCGCAGAAGGGCCAGCTGCGCACCGTGATGGAGCAGCGCGCCTACACGCGCATCGGCAAAGACGCGAAGCGCGGCGGCGATATCACCGCCGAGAAGGTGGCCGAGGTCGCGGAGGTCGTCGCTACCCAGGTACGCCTGGCCGAGGAGCTCGGCGCAGAGGCGATCCGGACCGTCGCGACCGCGGCGATCCGCGAGTCCACCAACCGCGACGACGTTGCCGCGGAGATCGGCCGCGTGGCCGGCGTCAGCGTGGACGTCCTCAGCGACGAGGAGGAGGGCCGGCTGGCGTTCATCGGCGCCACCAAGGCCCTCGGTCACCCCGTTGACGGGGACATTGCGGTCGTGGACGTCGGTGGCGGCTCCTCCGAGATCGTCTCGGGCACGGTCGCCGGCGGCGTCAGCGACATCCGCTCGTTCAAGATCGGCTCCGGCTCGCTCGCCGAAGACCACCTCGTCAACGACCCGCCGTCCGCATCGGAGATCCGCTCGCTTCGCGACGCCATCGGGGATTTTTTCGAGGACGTCGAGGTGCCGCAGCCCGATCAGGCGGTAGCCGTGGGCGGCAGCGCGACCTCGCTGCGCAAGCTGGTCGGTGCATCGCTGGAGTACGAGACGCTCGAGCGCGCCGTGCGTGTGCTGTCGGGCGAGCCGATCAGCGACGTCGCGCGGCGCTTCGAGCTCGACCCCCGCCGGGTGCACATCCTTCCGGCCGGAGTACTCCTCCTGGAGAAGCTCTCCGAGCTGCTCGGCCAGCCGCTTCAGATCGGCAAGGGCGGCCTGCGCGAGGGCGTGATTCTCACGCTCCTCAACGGCGCGGCGAACGACCCGCCTCACGCGATCGCGGCCTGAGCCGGCTCGCAGGCCTGCCGTTCGGTGTGCGCTGAAGCGGGCTAGGGTCGCCTCGATCGCACAACCAACCCGGTGGCGTTACCTTCCCTTCGTGGCCAAGGCACGGCCGATCCCGGGGTTGCATGCGGAGGAGCCCTACGCCGCCGCCGCGGCGAGGGTCGTGGCGGTGCGAGCGCAGGAGTTGGTCGACCACTCGGCGGGGGTCCTCGACGTGGACGCCATCGAGCGCGTCCACGACATGCGCGTCGCGACGCGGCGGCTGCGCGCGGCGCTCGAGATCTTCGCCCCGTGCTTTGCCTCGGACGAACATGCCTCGGCGCTCAAGGAGGTAAAGGCCCTGGCGGACGCCCTCGGCGAGCGCCGGGACCGCGACGTGGCCGTCTCCGCGCTCCGCGACTTCGCGGCCGGCCTGAGCGTCGCCGATCGTCCCGGGGTCGAGAGCCTGATCGGGCGGATCCGCGCCGAGCAGATGGAAGCAAACGCCGCCCTGGCGCCGTACGTGGAGCCCGAGCGGCTCGCGGCTGTCCGCGAGGGCCTCGGCGAGCTGGTCCGCGAGGCCGAGCGCGCGGCCGGCGCCGACCGCGGAGTCGCCGCGGGGGCTGCTTCGCTGGCTGCGGCGTCCGAGGGCAACGGGGCCGCGGCGATCGATTCTTCCAACGGCGCCGACGCGGAGGGGCCGGCGTGAAGGCGCGCAAGGTCAAGAAGCTCGACCCGGCCGCCCCCCTCGCCGAGAACGCTGCCCCCATTGCCCGCGCCCGGCTCGGCGAGATGCGCGCGTTCGCGGCGGCGGCGCTCAAACCTGAGAACGCGCGCGAGCAGCATGACATGCGCATCGCCGCCAAGCGCCTGCGCTACGTGCTCGAGGCAACGGAGTTCTGTTTCGGCAAGCCGGGAACGGTCGCTCGGCGGCGCGCGAAGTCGCTACAGGACGTGCTCGGCGAGCTCCACGACTGCGACCTGATGCTCCCGCGCGTGAAGCAGCATCTCGACCACCTCCGCGAGAGCGACGCAACCGCCGTGCACGCGCGCGCCGGCGGCGCTCCTGACCTGGACCCGAAGCTCGCCGCCCGTGCCCCCAACCGCACCGCCTACCGCGGCCTGGAGATCCTCGCGGTCTACGTCGGCGCGCGGCGCAAGCTGCTGTTCGACCGCTTCACCGACCGCTGGGCCGAGGCGGAGTCGGCGGGGGTGTGGGACGACCTCGAGCGCGCCGCGCAGGAGATCCTCCGTGCAAGGGAGCGCGGGAACCAGGCGGTGGTACCTTGAGCCGCGAGGAGTAGGGATGAACCGAATCTTTGGCAGGGGGGCGAGCCTGGCGCTCGCCGTGACCGTCCTGGTGCCGGCCGCCGCTTCGGCCGGCCTTGACACCACCGGAACCCCGGGCCTCGATCCCAATCCCGACCCCTTCTTCCCCAAGTCCGGGAACGGGGGCTACGAGGTCGATCACTACGACGTCACCCTCAAGTACGACCCGAAGAAGAACAGGCTCAAGTCCGGGACGAATACCAGCGTCATCGCGACGGTCACCCAGCCCGACGGGCTGACGCGCTTCGACCTCGACTACCGGGGGCCTGAGATCGCCGAGCTCGACGTGACCAATCTCGACACGATCGTCGGCGTCCCAGGGACCTTCAAGCGCAAGGGGCAGGAGCTGATCGTCAAGCTCGACACGCTGCTGCCCCCCGGCGCGCACTTCAAGGTCGATGTGGACTACAGGGGCAGGGCGCCGGAGCTGAGGGACCCGGATGGCTCGCTCGAGGGGTGGTCGCCCACCAAAGACGGCGCGTTCGTCGTCGGCGAGCCGCGGGGCACCCCGGCGTGGATGCCGTCCAACGACCACCCGACCGACAAGGCCACGTTCGAATTGGCTGCGACGGTGCCCGACTGCCATTTCGTGGTCTCAAACGGGGGGTTCGACGGCGGCCTCCCCACCGGGGAGGGCAAGATGACCTACTACTGGATCGAGCCCGAGCCCATGGCGACCTACCTGGCAACTGCCACGGTCGGCCGGTTCGACGTCGACGAGGACGGCAATCCAGCGGGCACCCCCTCCTACTCGCTGATCGCGGTCGACAAGAAGTCCGACCGCGGCGCCGTTGACCGCACCGTCGAGATCATCGACTTCCTCGAGGGCACCCTCGGCACCTATCCGTTCGCCGCAACCGGCGGGATCGTGGACCGCGCGCCGCGCGTCGGATACGCGCTGGAGACACAGACGCGGCCGATCTACAACAGCCCACCCAGCGGCCAGCTGGTCGCCCACGAGCTCGCGCACCAGTGGTTGGGCAACAACATCACGCTCAAAGACTGGTCCCAGATCTGGCTAAACGAGGGATTCGCGCAGTGGTCGCAGTGGCTGTGGGCGGAGAGCGAGGGTGACCAGACGCTGACCGCGCGGGTCGACGAGCTCTGCGAGATCCCGGCCTCCGAGAGGAAGTTCTGGAACCCGCCCCCCGCCAATGTGCCCGGTCCCGAGGTGATGTTCGACGCCACCGTGTATGACCGCGGCGCGATGACGGTCCAGCGCCTGCGCGAACTGATCGGCGACACCGATTTCAGCGCCACGCTCGACGACTGGCTCGCACAGGACCCGGAGGGCGCCTACCAGACCACCGACCTGATGGACATCGTCAAGGCGAACACGAACGTGGACGACGCGACGATCGATGAGTTCTTCATCGATTGGACGGAGGAGGGGGGCAAGCCGGAGGGGTGCAGCACCACCGGCAAGGCCTCCCTAGACGCCGCGCTCGGCGTACCGAAGCTCACGGGCCTCCGCTGAGCAAGACCATTCGCCCCGCTGGACGAGGCGGTCCCTCCGGAGCTCTTAGGCGTAAGTGATAACTTACCGTTAGTGCAGACTTACCAAATGGACGGATGGACCGCGGTCGGAGATCCAACCAGGCGGGCGATTCTCGGGTACCTCGTCGAGCGGCCGCGAGCGGTTCGTGACCTCGCCGACGAGCTGCCGATCAGCCGCCCGGCCGTCTCCCAGCACCTCAGGGTGCTGAAGGACGCCGGCCTGGTGATGGATCGCCCGGAGGGAACCCGTCGCATCTACCAAGTCAACCCCGACGGCCTCGCCGACTTACGGGCCCAGCTCGATCGGTTCTGGACCCAGGCGCTGGCCAACTTCAAGCAGGTCGTTGAGCAGACAACCGAGGAGGACCGGTGACAACACAGGCATCCCAGACTTCGACCAGGACCGACATCGTCGTGGAGGCCTCGCGGGAGCGTGCGTTCCGGGTGTTCACGGAGGAGTTTGACCGCGTCAAGCCGCGCGATCACAACATGCTCGATGTCGAGATCGCCGAGAGCGTTTTCGAGCAGCGCGTCGGCGGCCACATCTATGACCGCGGCGTCGACGGGAGCGAGTGCCGATGGGCGCGCGTTCTCGCCTACGAGCCGCCCGAGCGGCTGGTGTTCACCTGGGACATCAGCCCGCGTTGGCAGCTCGAGACCGATCTCGACAGGGCGAGTGAGGTCGAGGTCCGCTTCGTCTCGGAGAGCCCCGAGCGAACGCGGGTCGAGCTCGAGCACCGCAATCTCGACCGTCACGGAGAGGGCTGGGAGGGACTGCGCGAAGGCGTCGACGGCACCGATGGCTGGCCTCTATATCTCAGCCGCTTTGCGGACGTGGTCAGCGCCGCGGGTTGAGCACCCCTTCAGATCGAGGGGTCAGAGCACCGTCAGCTGCAGCGCGGCACCGATCGCCCCGCAGGCCAGCACGACGTACAAGACGGTCAGCTTCCCGTGCCAGCGGTTGAGGGCAAGGAACGCTCCGATCGCGAGGATCGCCGTCGGGATGTCCACGACGCTCGTGTCGATGATGGTCACGGTGACCGCCGCGATCAGGCCTATGACCCCGGCCGCCACCCCGAGCAGGAAGGGCCTGATCCGCGGGTTCTCCGCGATCGCGACCAGGTAGCGGTGGAGAAAGATCGGGAAGAGGAAGGCCGGTAGGAAGATCCCGACGGTCATCGCGATTCCGCCGCCCAAGCCACCGGCGACATAGCCCACGAACGTGGAGAAGATGATCAGCGGGGCCGGGAGGATCCCGCTCATCGCCAGGCCATCGACGAACTGGGCGTCGGTTAGCCAATGCTGGCCGTTGACCGTGGCCTCCTGAAGGAACGGAATCACGGTGAAAGCGCCACCGAAGGTGAGTAGCCCAGCCTTGAGTCCCTCGAGGAAGATCTCCGCCGTGAGTGAGAGGGTCAGCGTTCCGGCGAAAATGACAATCGCCGCCGGAGCGAGCGTCACGGACTGAAGGCGGCGCGTGTAGCGCTTCGCGTTCGTGACCAGTTCGTATGCCAACCCCGCACCCAGAAGCACGAGGACGAAGCTCGCCTCAAGCCCGATTGTGAGGGCGAAGGCAGCGATCGCGATCAGGGCGAGCGGGATGTCGGTGATGAACGAGCGGCTGAGGCGCACCAACGCCCGGGCGATGATCGCGCCGACGGCGGCGCTCAGGCCGTAGAAGAGCTCGTCCAAATGGCCCGCCAAGTTTGCCTCGACGTAGAGGGCTGAGAGCCCCAGCATCAGGAGGAAGCCCGGGAGCATGAACCCGAGCCCGGCGAGGAATCCGCCGAGCTTCCCACCCCGAATCCGGCCGAAGTACACGCACAGCTCGTGCGCCTCGGGCCCGGGGAGGACCTGGTAGACGGCAAGGGTCTTCTTGAAGGTTTCCTCCGAGACCCATCCTTCCTGGTCGACGCACTCGCGCTTGATCATCGCGATCTGCGCCGCAGGTCCGCCCCAGGCGAGGGCGCCGAACCTAAGGAAGCGGGCGAAGATCGCCCCCGGACTGTCTCCTCCGCCGCGCACAGGAGCCTGAAGCCTACGTTCAGCAATGGTTCACCATGCCTGTCGCGGCATAGGTTGGGGCGAGAGGCAGCCGGCGCGTTCGCACGCCGTTGACCGCCCCGGGTCCCGGCGAGGGCTAGCCTGTCAGGCTGAGGCGAGTTCGGTTGGAGCCAACTGACATGGAGGCGACGCTGCGGCGTGCCGCGGAGGGCGCGGTCGCACCGGTGCGCGAGACGGAGGCGCCCAGCTCACCCGATCTCGAGGATCCGTCCCTCTACTTCAACCGCGAGCTTTCCTGGCTCGAGTTCAACGAGCGGGTGTTGCAGCTTGCGGAGGACCCCGCGACGCCGCTTCTGGAGCGGGTCAAGTTCCTGGCGATCTGGGAGTCGAACCTGGATGAGTTCTACATGGTGCGGGTGGCCAACCTGCACGACCAGGTCGAGGCGGGGATGGACGCGCGAGGGGCCGACGGCCTGAGCGCCACGGAGCAGCTCGAGAAGATCCGTGAGTGCGTGATCGCCCAGCGCGCGCGGGTCGAGCGCTGCTGGACCCGGGACCTGGTCCCCGCGCTGGCCGAGCACGACATCCGCCTCATCGAGCCGGACGATTGCGACGCCGACCGCCGCCAGGCGCTCACGCGTGTATTCCGCGACCAGGTGTTTCCGGCGCTCACGCCCCTCGTCGTGGGCTTGGGCCGGCCGTTCCCGTACATCTCGAACGTCTCGGTGAGCCTTGCCGTGCTCCTGCGCGACCCCGACCAGGACACCGAGGTCCTCGCGAGGGTCAAGGTGCCGAAGGAGCTGCTGGGGCGGTTCCTGCGGGTCGGCGAGTCCGAGACCGTCCTGGTTGCGCTCGAGGACCTGATCGCGGCCAACCTGGAGGCCCTCTTCCCGGGGATGGAGATCCTCGACCACTCCCTCTTCAGGGTCACCCGGGACACGGACTACGACGTCTCCGACGAGGCCGACGACGTGCTCCAGGCCGTCGAGGAGGAGCTTCGCCGTCGCCGCTTCGGCGAGGTCGTGCGCCTTGAGGTCAAGCGCGGGATGAACCCGCGGATGCGGAAGCCGCTCGTCGAGGCTCTTGAGATCGAGGACTCGCAGGTCGACGAGTTCGACGGCCCGCTTGACCTCTCCGATCTTTGGGCCATCCACGGGCTGAAGGGCTTCTCGGAGCTTCGCGACCCGCCGCACGCCAGCGTCACTAAGCAGCGACTGCTGGGCGAGGACAGCAAGGAGGCCGACGTGTTCGCGGCGATGCGCGAGGGCGACATCCTCGTCCACCACCCCTACGACTCGTTCACGACGTCCGTGGAGCGGTTCGTGAAGCAGGCAGTCGCCGACCCGAACGTCTTGGCGATCAAGCAGACGGTGTATCGGACGAGCGCTGACTCGCCGCTCGTGCCGGGGCTGATCGAGGCGGCCGAGCGCGGCAAGCAGGCGGTCTGCATGGTGGAGCTCAAGGCCCGCTTCGACGAGAGCGCGAACATCGCGTGGGCGAAGAAGCTCGAGGAAGCGGGCGTGCACGTCGTGTACGGGATCCCGGCGCTGAAGACGCACTGCAAGTGCGTGCTGGTCGTGCGCCGCGAGGGCGAGGGCGTGCGCCACTACGCCCACGTCGGCACGGGCAATTACAACCCGAAGACGGCGCGGATCTACACGGACCTTGGCCTGTTCACAGCGGACCCCGAGATCGGCTCCGACATCGCCGAGATGTTCAACTACCTCACGGGCTACGCCCGCCCGCGCAGCTACCGCAAGGTGAAGGTCGCGCCGTTCAACCTCCAGGAGGCGATCCTGGAGGAGATCGAGCGCACGATCGCGGCGCACAGCCCCGCGCGACCGGCCCGCATCCGGATGAAGATGAACTCGCTGCTGGACGCGAAGTCGATCCGCGCGCTCTACCGCGCGTCGCAGGCCGGCGTGGATGTGCAGCTGAACCCGCGCGGCATCTGCGCGCTGCGTCCCGGGGTGCCGGGCGTGTCGGAGAACATCGAGGTCGTCTCCATCGTCGACCGCTTTCTGGAGCACTCACGGATCTACTCGTTCGAGCGACCGGGGGAGGAGCCGAGCATCTACATCGGCTCGGCGGATCTGATGCCCCGCAACCTCTACAACCGCGTCGAGCTCCTCACGCCCATCGAGGATCCGCGGATTCGCGCCGACCTGCTCGACGTGCTCGACCGCTCGCTCGCCGACAACACCAACGCCTGGGAGCTGCGCGAGGATGGCAGCTGGGTGCGCCGCCGGCCGAACGGCGAGCCGCGCACGGTCCAGCGGGAGCTCGCGGAGCGCTACGCCGCGCGGGCCAGCGAGTCGACGACCCTCTAGCCGAGGCCGTTGTCAGGTAAGGCACGCGTACGGTGCTCTGGCTGACAATCGCTCCCGCCAGGCGGCGAATACCCTTCCGCGGCGTATGGCCGAGCGGCACGATGCGCAGGGGTGGTGGCAGGACGAGGCCGGGCCGGTCGAGCCGTACGCGCCGCTGGAAGGCGAGCTGGATGCGGACGTGGTGGTCGTGGGTGGCGGCTACTCGGGGATGTGGTCGGCGTGGTTCGCGAGGCAGCTCGAGCCCGAAGCCGAGATTGTGTTGCTGGAGCGCGACGTCTGCGGGTCGGGACCCAGCGGGCGCAACGGCGGGTTCGTCAACGAGATGTGGTTCAGCCTGCCGACGCTGCGCGAGCGCTTTGGCGATGAGCCGGCGCTGGCCTTCGCCCGCGCGTCCACCGAGACGGTGGCCGGAGTGGGGCGCTGGTGTGAGGAGCAGGACGTTGACGCCTGGTTTCGCCAGGGCGGGTACCTCGATGTCTCGACGGCCCCTGCCCACGATGGCGCGACCGATGACATCGTGGCGGCGGCGAGGGATCTCGGGGAGGCGGGCGCCTGCGTTCCGCTCACCGCGGATGAGGTGGCCGCTCGCTGCGCGTCACCGATGTTTCGCGGCGGCGCGCTCTTCCCCGGCGCGGCCACCGTTCAGCCCGCGCGGCTCGCCCATGGGCTGCGCGAGCGGCTTGTGGCCGCGGGCGTTCGCGTTTACGAGCACTCGCCCATGAAGAGGTTCAGCGAGACCCCCGCGGGGGTCGAGGTTGCGACCGTGGGGGGCCGGGTCCGCGCCGGCTCCGCGGTACTCGCCGCCGGCCCGTGGCTCGCCCGTCTACGGCCGCTGCGCCGGCGCATGACGCTCACGACCTCGCACATGGTCATCACCGAGCCGGTGCCCGACCTGCTGGAGGAAATCGGCTGGACGGGGAGCGAATGCATCACGGATTCGCGGGTGATGCTCCACTACTTTCGCACCACCCCCGACGGGCGGATCGCCTTCGGCTGGGGCGGCGGACCGGTGATTCCCGGTGCTCGGATGGGTGATCGGGTCGACGTCTCGCCGGACGTAATCGCGGATATCGAGGAGCACCTTTGGCGCTTCTTCCCCGGGCTCGAGGAGCGGCGTATCGAGCACGCGTGGGGCGGGCCGATCGACGTGTCTCCGAGCCACGTCCCCAGCATCCTCTCCCTCCCGAGCGGCCGCGCCTTCGCAGCTTTCGGCTACACGGGCAACGGTGTCGGCCCCTCTCACCTGTTCGGCCAGATCCTCGCGCGCCTGGCGCTCGACCGCCGCGACGAGCTGACCGCGCTGCCGATCGTCGACCCGCCGCCCTCCTGGCGCGTCCCCCCGGAGCCGTTTCGCTATGCGGGGGGCACGATCATCCGCCGCGCCCTGATCCGCAAGGAATCGGCCGAGGAGCGGGCAGTCGAGCCCAGCCGGCTGACCTCGTTCATCGCGGACTTCCCTCACCGCATCGGGATCCACGTGGGCCGCTAGCCACCGCCGAACGTCCCGGGATGGTCGCTATAGCGACCACGCAGGGACGTTCGGCGGGGTGGGGCGCCCCGCCGGGACGGTTCCTAGGATTGGGCGGTGAGGATCGCTCACCTCGACATGGACGCCTTCTACGTCGCGGTGGAGCTGCTGCGCCGCCCGGAGCTTCGGGGCAAACCGGTGGTGGTGGCCGGATCAGGCCCGCGGGCGGTCGTGACCACCGCCTCGTACGAGGCGCGGCCCTTCGGCGTGGGCTCGGCGATCCCGGCGTCGGTTGCGCGGCGTCGCTGCCCCGACGCCATCTTCATCCCGCCGGACTTTCCCTACTACCGCGCGAAGTCGGCCGAGGTCCGCGAGGTCGTCGCGACCCTGGGTGCGCCCGGCGAGTGGGTTTCCCTGGACGAGGTCTACCTGGACCTCGTGGACATAGAGCATCCGATCAGGGCGACGAGCGACCTCGTCGGCCGCATCCGCGACGAGGTCGGTCTTGACGCCTCGGTCGGGATCGGGCCGAACAAGCTCGTCGCGAAGGTCGCGTCCGACGCCGAGAAGCCACGCGGCTTCGTCGTGCTGACTCGCGAGCAGGCCGCGGAGCGGTTCGCCTCCGACAGCCCACGACTGCTTCCGGGAATCGGCCCCAAGACGGCCGAGCGGCTCGCGGGTTACGGCGTGAAGACAATCGGGACGCTCCAGCGCTGCACCCTCGACGGGCTCAAGGAGCGCTTCGGCTCAAACCACGGCACCTACCTGCACGAACTGGCGCACTTTCAGCACGAGAGCGCGGTGACGACCGACCGCCCACTGAAGTCCCGCTCGGTCGAGGAGACCTTCGACACGGACCTCGACGACCTGGCGCAGATGGAATCGATCCTCGGCCGCCAATCGGAGCGCCTCGCCCAGACGCTCGAGGGCAAAAATCTGCACGGGCGAACGATCGCGATCAAGGTCCGCCACGATGACTTCTCGACGATGACCCGCGCTCGGACGATCCCCGAGGCCACGGCCGATGCGGGGACCATCACCTCCGTCGCGGTGGATCTGCTGCGCGAGAACCGCCCCGAGCGGCCGGTTCGCCTTCTCGGGGTAAGGCTGGCGAGCTTCTCCGACGGCACCGAGGAAGATCCGCGGGCACAGGCCAAGCTGGCGCTATCCTGAGCGCGCTCGCGCCGGCAGGGGACCCGGCTCGCAGGAAGCCTCGCCGAATCCGCGGGGGATCACGCCCTACGACCTCGCCAGCGGCGACTTCACGTCGCCGGCCGGGGCGGTTGTCACCGTCTACAGCCTCGCGACCAAGCTGGCGGTGGCTGACACCGACAACGACAAGATGAAGCGGAGGGCCCGCCACGGCACCTACCGTGTCGATGCGGTCAAGTACCTCGATCCCGATGTCGGCGAGCGCCAGTTCACCATCGCCTCCGTGGTGCGCGGCTAGCGTCTGCTACGCGGACAGGGCGACGGCCAGCTCGCGAATCGCGCCGGGGTAGCGGTAGGTGAGCCCGCCGTGCTTGCCGTCGAACAGCTCGATGGTGTGGTCGACGCCCAGTTTCTCGAGCTCGGCTGAGAACGCCTGGGCGCCGAGGTCGAGGTAGTACTCGTCGCCCTTGCCGGCGTCGAGGTAGATGCGGCGCATGGAGCGCAGGGCGTCAGGGTGCACGGGCGCCATCCGCACCGGGTCAAGCGCCAGCCAGCGCTCCCAGATTTCGTCGATGAGGCGACCGGTGGAGACGTCGAAGGGAAGCAGGGCCTTGCCGGGTCGCTCCGGATCCGGCGAATAGCACGCCGCGTATCCGTAGGTCTCGAGCGGGCCGCCGTGCTTCTCGAAGCTCACCGGATCGGCCTCGCGCAGGCGCTCGAAGAACACGTCGTAGGAGCCCTCGTAGTCATCGCGTAGCTGGCGCGCCACGTTGCGGAAGTCCGCTGCGTAGCAGCACTCGAAGAGCGCGTCCCCCGCGTGGGAGGCGAGCCCGGAAAAGACGTCGGGCCGCATCATCGGCACGACCATCGCCCCGTAGCCGCCGGATGACTTGCCGGTAAGCCCGCGCCGATCCCGGTCGGCGGCGGTCGGATAGGCGTCGTCGACGAAGGGAACGACCTCGTCGCAGAGATACGACTGGTAGGGCCCGGTCGAGGTCGAGTCGAGGAACTGCGAGCCGCCGTAGGTGGTCCAGCAGTCGACGAACGCGACGATCGCGTCGGGGCAGTCGCCGCCCGCGTACATCTCGTCGAGGCGCTCGATCATGTGGCGCTCCCACGGCTCGCGCCGCGTCCACATGTCGATCTGCCCGGTGAAGCCCTGAATGACGTACACGCTGGGCAGCTCGCGCGGGTGATCGCGCTCGACGCCCGGCGGGCGATAGACCCACAGCGGCCGGCGGGCCGGGTCACCGAGGGGATTCGAGGCCAGGAGCTCGGACTCGACTACGAGGCGGTCGAGCGAGCCGGCCAGCGGTCGCTCCCAAGGCGCTCCCGCGGGTCCGTCGACCTCGACTAGACCCATCTAGAGGTAACGACCTTCTTGCGTGTGTAGAACTGGACCGCGTCCGTCCCGTTGGCGTGCAGATCGCCGTCGATCGAGTCCTTCCAACCCGAGAACGGGAACCACGCGACGGGGGCCGCCACGCCGACGTTGACGCCGATCATCCCGGCCTCGACGCCGTAG
>Ga0126312_10000038_pt1 | contig 48027 bp, 47 predicted proteins | sample Plot104A_FD_92537 | JGI IMG/M metagenome (GOLD analysis project Ga0126312, IMG submission 92537) | Serpentine soil microbial communities from UC McLaughlin Reserve, CA, USA - Plot104A | ecosystem: Environmental > Terrestrial > Soil > Grasslands | place: USA: UC McLaughlin Reserve, Lake County... | reverse complement strand
GCGGGAGCACTCCGTAGCGCCTCAGCACCCGCCGCTACCATCCCGCCCGAGGGCCGTTAGCTCAACTGGTAGAGCAGGAGACTCTTAATCTCAAGGTTGAAGGTTCGAGTCCTTCACGGCCCATCGGATCGGCAAACGGATCGCGGCCGAGAGGGAGAGGTCGCCGACTGCTCGCTGCTCCGCAAGGACTTTGCCGCCGGAGAGCTGCCCACGGAGCGGGCAGGGCGCACCCGGACCGCCAGGCGAGAATGCCACGAAGGCCTTCGGCTACATCCGCGATAGCGGTGCCGATGGGCAGGCTCTCGTCTACTACGGAAGCGGGGTCTACTCCGTCTCAGACCCGGCAGGAAACGGTGGCGGCTACGTCGTCACCTTCAACCAGAGCCTGAGGACCTGCGTCATCCATGCAGATCTCGGAAGGGCTTTCCTCCAGGGGATCCTATGGTGATGGCTGCTGCCTATCCGACCATCGAGCTCGATTTGCGAACGCTGCGACGGACGTGAGGGTCACCTTCTATGCACCAGAACGGCACGCAGACAGCGATCCGCGACACCTCGTTCATGATCGCCGCGTTCTGCTAGATCGGCACGGGCGCGACCGAGGCCAGATCAAGCGCCGAGTACGGCTCCGGATGCGGCGCAGTGAGCCCAGCGCCTTCCGGACAGAAGCACTGCTGACGCCGCTAGCATCGATCGCGATCCCACTTCAAAGGAGGTACAGGAATGCCCAAGGTCTTGATGCTCGCCGGCGATGCCGCCGAGTCCCTGGAGGTGATGTACCCGTACCAACGCCTTCGGGAGGAGGGCTACGACGTCGACCTCGCGGCGCCCTCGAAGAAGAAGCTTCAGTTCGTGGTGCACGACTTCGAAGACGGATTCGACACCTACACCGAGAAGCCGGGGTACACCTGGGAGGCCGACCTCGCCTTCGCCGATGTGGACCCGTCGAAGTACGTCGCCCTGGTGATCCCGGGCGGACGTGCCCCGGAGTACATCCGAAACGACGCCGATTTCAAGCGAATCGTCCGCCACTTCTTCGACGAGCCGAAGCCGGTTGCTGAGCTTTGCCATGCGCCTTTGGCTCTCGCTTCCGCCGGGGTCCTCGAGGGTCGCCGCACGGCGGCGTATCCGGCGCTCGCGCCGGACGTGGCTGCCGCCGGTGGCGAGTTCGTCGATGCCGAGGCGGTGGTGGACGGGGAGATGGTCTCAGCCCGAGCCTGGCCCGATCATCCGGCTTGGATGCGCGAGTTCTTGAAGCTCCTGCGTGAGCGGGCTCCGGTCGGGGACGCCGCGGCGGTCGCTGCCTGAGTGCTCGCCGCTCACCGCCAAGGCGTTGCCTGCCAACGACCGGAGCTCACGCTCGAGTGCAGTTTTCTGTCAGCTCGCTCGCGCAGCCGATTCGCGCCCCCCGCGGCCGGGTAGCAGGCGAATTGAGAGCCAATCGAGCTTGATCACTGGAGGTCGATGCAGTGGCTAGCGCCAAGCAGGTACGAGCGGCGAAGTCGAACGTGAAGAAGGCGCAAGGAGCGGCGAAGCGCAAGCGCACGATCGCCAACCTCCCGAAGAGCACACGCAGGGGCCTGGGCCAGCAGGCTGCGCGCGGTCGCCGGCGGGGCGGCCGGCCAGGTGGGGCGCTCGAGGACCGCAACCGCCAGCAGCTCTACGAGATCGCCAAGAGGGAGGACATCCCCGGTCGCTCGAGGATGGGCAAGTGGGAGCTGATCCGGGCGATCCGCAGGACCCGGTGAGGGCTCCGGCTTAGCGAGCGGCGAGGCTTCGGCTCAGCCGGCGGCGAAGCTTCGGCTCAGCTGCGGCCCGTGAATTAGCGCCGCGCGGCCGGTTCGGCTTCGGCCTCGGCGAAGCGTGCCCGCAGGATCTTCTTGTCGAACTTCCCGACCGAGGTCTTCGGGATCTCGTCCAGGAGCTCGAAGCGCTCCGGGATCCACCACCTGGCCACCCGAGGCTGCAGGTGCTCGCGGAGTTCATCGCCCCCGACGCTCGATTCCGGACGGCGCACCACGCAGGCGCACGGGCGCTCGCCCCAGCGCTCGTCGGGCACGGCGATCACCGCCGCCTCGACGACCTCGGGGTGGGCCATGATCGCGTTCTCGAGCTCGACGGAGGAGATCCACTCGCCGCCCGACTTGACCAGGTCCTTGGTGCGGTCGACGAGGCGGATGAATGCGCCCCGTTCTACCCGGGCGACGTCCCCGGTTCGCAACCAGCCGTCCGCGGTGAACTTCTTTGCGCTGCTCGGGTCCTCGTAGTAGTCGCTGGCGATCCATGGGCCGCGGACCTGCAGCTCGCCCCCAGCCTCCTCGTCGATCCGAAACTCGATCAGGGGCAGCACCCGACCCTGGCTGGAGCGGAGGGCATAGGCGTCGTCGTCGGAGAGTTCGACGCCCGCCGGCAGCCGTGAGGTCGCGGCCAGTGGGCTCGTCTCGGTCATCCCCCAGCCCTGCATGAGCTGGACCCCGAAGCGCTCATCGAACCCCCGAATCAGCGACTCCGGCACCGCGGAGCCACCGGCCTTCAGCTCTCGCAGGCTCGAGAGGTCCGGTGGCGGCTCCAGCTCGAGGATGCTGGTCCAGATCGTGGGCACGCCTGCGCTCCAGGTGACGCCTTCGGCGGCGATCAAAGCGGCGAGGCCCTGCGGGGTGAGGTCGGGTCCCGGCAGGACCTGGCGCGCGCCGACCATCGTCGCCACGTATGGGATGCCCCACGCCATCGCGTGGAACATCGGCACCACCGGCATCGCCGAGTCGGCTTCGCGAATCCCCATCGAGTCTGGGAGTCCCGCGCCCAGGGTGTGGAGGACGATGGAGCGGTGGGAGTAGAGAACGCCCTTCGGCTGCCCGGTCGTCCCGCTCGTGTAGCACATGGCCGCCGCCGCGTTCTCGTCGAGCTCCGGAAACTCGAACGAGGAATCGCCCGAGGCCACGAGCTCCTCGTAGTCCAGTGCGCCGTCGCGCTCGCCGGGGCCGTCCGGCATCAGGATCTCGCGCTCGACTGCGTCGAAGCTCGGCATCGCCTGCGCGAGCGAGGCATCGAGGAAGACGACGCGGTCCCCCGCGTGCGCCGTGATGTAGCGCAAATCCTCCTCGAAGAGGCGGATGTTCAGCGTGTGCAGGACCGCACCCATACTCGGCACGGCGAGATACAGCTCCAGGTGGCGCAGGGAGTTCCAGGCGAAGCTCGCGACCCGGTCGCCGGGGCCGATCCCGAGCTTCGACAGCGCGCTCGCCAGGCGGCGCGCGCGAGCGACGACCTGACCGTAGGTGGAACGCTCCACCCCCTCCTGGGTTTGGGCAACGAGTTCACGATCTCCGAACACGGCCGCGGCCCTGGTGGCGATCTGGCTCACCAGGAGGGGGCGATCCATCATCAGGCCATCCATCGGACGCTCCGTGCGCGAAGGCGCTACCGGTGGTTGCGGGCCCCGCCCGTCACCTGGTAGCTGAGGTACCTGAACAGGTGCCGGCTTATGCCGACGCCGATCGTGACCGGGACGAGGATCCTCCTCATCGGCGTGAAATCTATCCCTCCCTCGACGAAGCCCGCAAGCTGAGTGGGTTCCTGCTACGGGTTCGGGTATGCGCCTGCTGATCGTCGGCGAAGGCAAGCGGGCCGAAAGCCTCGCGCAGGCGCTCCCCGCCTACGGGATCGCTGTGGAGCGCCAGGCCGCGCCCCCGATTCCGGGCACGAGCGGCGGAGAGGTAGCGCGGATCGCCACGGCCATGCGCGGGTTCGAGGAGCTCCTGGATGAGGGGCCGGACGCCGTGCTCCTGGCCTCCTGCTCGAATCTGGCACTCGCAGCGCTGCTCGTGGCAACGAAGGCCGGGATCCCGGTGGCGAGCGTCGAGAACGACGCTGAAGCGAGAGAGGGCAGTCGGAAGCTCAACCGCCGCCTGATCAGGCAGCTCTCCGACGCGACCCTTGCGGCCGACGCCGCGGCGGTCGCCGCTTGGTTGCACGCCGTCTAGGTTGTGCGCGTCTGGCTCTAGCCGACCGAGGCGGGATGATTGCGGCGATGGCCCGCCTCGCGATGCGCATTCCGCTCCGCAATGGAGGGCGCAGGGCAGACCGCCTGACGCTCGGCCTCGCCGGGGTGGCCCTCGCCAGCGCGGGGACCGTGATCGTCGGCGAAGGGGTGCGGCTGGCCCGCCGGCGCGCCCGCCGCCGGCCGCCACCGGAGACGGTGCTGCAGGGCGCCGAACAGAGGCTGGAGACGGCCGGCAAGGCCACCCAGGATGCGGTGGCGGTCTTGGTCGAGGGCTACGAGGCTACCTCCCGTACGGAGACGGTCCTCTTCAACCTGCTCGCGGGGTTCATGTTCTCGTTCGCGCTCGTGAGGCTCTCCACCGCCGGGATCCGCCGCGGCTGGTGGCCGCTCGGAAACGTCCGGGTCAGGGGGCGACACATCCACCACTTCATCCCGGGCATCCTCACCGCCTTCTCGTCAGGCGCAGCTGCGATCCTCACGGACGACGCGAGGCTCGAGCAGGCCCTCGCGGTTCCATTTGGGGCAGGCATCGGGCTGACGTTCGACGAGGCCGCGCTTCTCCTCGACTTCCGCGACGTGTACTGGACCAGGGAGGGAGTGCTGAGCGTGCAGCTCAGCTTCGGGCTGACCGCCACCCTCGCCGGAACGATCCTGGCGCTGCGGATGCTGCGCCGCGGCGAGGAACGGGTGGAGGCGGCAGGACGGATCCCGCCACGCTACGCCCTCGGTACGCGGTAGCGAGCGAAGAGCTCCCCGCCCTCGTCGAGCAGCCAGGCGAGCTCGAGCGGGCGCTCGAGCTCGGGAAGGGCAGTCACCATGCTCGGCCCCTCCCCGCCGGCGAGCTTCGGCGCGTAGGTGACGAAGAGCTCGTCGACTATGCCGGCGTCGAGGAGCTGCGCATGTAGCCGTGGGCCCCCCTCGCAGAGCAGCGCGCGCACGCCGCGTGCAGTGCGCAGATAGGCGAGCGCCGCCGCGAGGTCGACGTGGCCCTCGTGGCGGACGACCCGCACCTGAGCCTCCGTCTTCGGCGGATCGGCCTCCGAGGCGGTGAAGATCAGCACATGCGCCTGGCAGTCGGCGAACACAGCGGCGTCCCAAGGCAGATCGAGGCGGCCGCTCACAATCACCAGCACGGGATCCTGCGAGAGGCCGCTTCGCTCGCGGCGCCCCCGCTTGGCCGGATCGCCGAGCGGCCGGTCGTACCGCTCCACGCGCATCGTTCCGGCCCCGATCATGACCGCGTCAACCGTCGTCCGAAGACAGACCAGCATCTCCGTGTCGGTGGCGCTTCCGATCGGACCGGAGCGGCCGTGCAACGTCGCCTTGCCGTCGACGGTGACGGCGAAGTTGGTGATCACGTATGGGCGGTGCTCGTACGCCTGGGAGATCAGATCGAGGCTCGCGACCTGATCTCGCACCGTAGTCGAGCCGGGGTCAGGAAGCAGACGGCGCACGGGCGCAGGCTAATAGGCGCTTGACGCGCCTAACGCCCGGCTTCGATCTCGGCGAGATGCCCGACGTTCGCCTCGTCGTCCGGGACGTCGCTCGGCTTCGATCCAAACCACGCGTCGAGGATCTCTTCCAGCTCCGCCTCTGAGGTCGCCCGGAGGCTCAACGCCAGCACGTTCGCGTCGTTCCACTTGCGCGCCCCGGTGGCGGTCTGGGCATCGCCGCAGAGCGCGGCGCGAATCCCCGGGACCTTGTTGGCGGCGATGGAGGCGCCCGTGCCGGTCCAGCAGCAGACGACCGCCTGCTCCGCGCGGCCTTCGGCGACGTCGCGGGCGGCGGCTTCGCTCGCCCACGCCCAGTCGTCGCGCTCGGCCTCGCTCAGGGCGCCGTGCGCGATCGCCTCATGGCCGCGGCGGCGCAGCTCGGCGAGGACCACCTCGGCGATCCCCGTTCGCTCGTCGGCTGCAACCGATATGCGCATGCCGGAAGCTTAGGACCCAACTCATTCGCTCTCGCAGGAGCAGGCTGCGACGAGAGGACGAGCGGGCCGGCGGGCGCGGGATCCTGCATCTATGCGATGCACGATCCCGCGCTCTTCGGTGTACAACCGACTCCACGGCCTCGAGGCAAGCGCGGAGCGGGTTGGGCCCGCATTCGGTGTGCAACCGACTCGCGGGCCTCAAGGAAGAGTGCGCCGAGTGGGTTGGCCCGCGGTCAGCAAATCGGGTTGGCGCCAGACCCGGCCGGCGCCAAACGGGTCTCGAGCCCCCGGGCCGCGCCAGACGAGGGCCGGCCTCCCCAGGCCGGCGTCATCCAGACCGCAGCAGGGCCCCTGCCGCGATACGCGCCGCTGGCGTATAGGCTCACCCGGCAAGCCACTGAGGAGGGCCTGATGAACACGTACGCGATTCTGCGAAGGAGCGGCTGGCGGTCGCCGGAGGACCTCGAGACGGCCGCGGAGCGCTCGCGCCAGGTCGCCGATGAGGAGATGTCCGACGACATCCGGTGGATCCGCAGCTACGTGCTCGAGGAGGGTGCCGGCAGCGTCGGTACCGTCTGCGTCTATCAAGCCACGAGCCCGGAGGCGATCCGCGATCACGCCTCGCGCGCTGATCTGCCCGTCGACGAGATCATCCCCGTTGCCGACACCGTGCTCGTGCGCCCGGATCCGGCCTAGTCGAGCCAGTCGAACTCTCGCCCGGCCGTCTCCTCGAGGCGGGCGACATCGTCGCGGAAGAGGTCCGCGAGGCGGCTTCGCAGCGATTCGGGCAGCCGGGGCTTGGGTGCCTCGCCCGCGCGCGGGTCGTGCACCACGCGCTCCACGAGCCAGCGCAGCGACTCAGGGAGGCGGTCGAAGTTTCGATCCAGGGCGCGGAGCCCCGGGAGTCGCACGGCTCTGTCCATGATCTGGAAGCGGCCGCCGCCCTTTGCGCTACCGGTCTCCCACTCCCGCTCGAACTGTTCCGAGGTGAACTCGGGATCGACGCCGAGGAACTCGAACAGCCACCGCATGGTCGCGCCGCGGTCGCGCAGGAGCTCCTCGCGAGTGACGATCTCGATCGACGAGCGGCCGAAGGCCTCCAGGTAGGGCTCGAGCTGGAAGGAGTAGCGGCTGCGGCTCACGTAGCTCGAGTGAGCGTCGGTGAGGGCCTCCTCAAGCGGGCGGCCCTCGTAGCCGCCGCCGGCGTTGTGGAGGTAGTGGGAGAGCATGCGATCGATGGGATCCCGGACGACGTAGATCAGGCGCGCGCCGTCGAGCAGCCCCTGCATCCGCTCCGCAACGCGTTCGAAGCGCGGCCGGTTCGTGTAGTGAGGTGAGCTCTCGCCGCGTACGGGGGCCACGGGGTCGAAGTGGCTCGCGTACCACTCCGCGCCCAGTGGCCAGTTGAGCTCGGCGACGAAGAAATTGAGCTCCTTCGGACGAGACATCGTCACCTCGGGATGCAGGTTGAGGTAGTGATGCAGGCTCGTCGTGCCGCACTTCAGCCCGCCGATCACGACGAGGTTCGGCAGCGCCCCGGGGGCGCCGCGGCGCCTACGCCGCCTGGCGCGCCGGCGCTCGGCGCGGAAGCGCTCGTTCGCGCGCGCCACCATCGCCTCGTCGGCGGGATCGGGTCGAAGCTGCCGAGACATCACCTCTTGCGCCCGGGCGAGAGCCGGCCTCCTTGCCGAAGCCCTCCGCTCAGCCTGCGCCAAGCCTCTTCGCGGCCTCGCGGAGGTTCTTCACGGTGGCGCTTGGCGGCTTGCGCCCGTCGAGCTTTCGACCCTTGCGGTTCACCCAGATCACCGGCACGTTCATCTTCAAGAGGGGGGCGATGTCGGAGTCGTAGCCGCTCGCTATGTGCACCCAGCCCTTCTTGCCCCCGATCCTCCGCGCGCACTCCCTGAAGTGCGCAGGATCCGGCTTGTAGCTCCGCACCTGCTGCGCGGTGACGACCAGATCCAGGTCGGTCCTCAGGTGGCGCCGCGAGACGCCGAGCAGCTTGTCGTCGACGTTGGAGACGATCCCGATCTGATAGCGCTTGGAGAGGCGGTCCATGGCGGGGTTCGTCTCGCGAAAGGGCGGCCAGCGGGCCACGCTGTCGGGGAGGAACTGGGCCCGGGAGGGCTCGAGTTCCCAGCCGATCTCCCTCGCGGTGCGGACGGCCGCTCGCCTCAGGACCTCGGCGTAGAGCTCGTAGGACCCGCGGATGATCTCCGCCTCGATCTCGAAGAACCGCTCGATGAACGTCCCCTCGTCGAAGCTGAATCCATCGCGTTCCGCCTCGCTCCGGAAGGCGTCGAGGATCCCCCTCTCCCAGTCGATCAGGGTCCCGTAGCAGTCGCTGGTGACCCAACTGATGTCCCTGAGCTTCGGCAGCGGCATGGAATCAATCGGTTCGTGCTGGGGCCGAAAGTCATCTTCCTTGCATGACCCTCGCGCTCGCGGCGCGGGATTATCGCAAGCGACACATTCGGCGCCGGCGCCCCTTGGGGTAGGCTGCCGCCGCATCCAGTGGACCTGCTCGAGTATCAGGGCAAGGAGCTCTTCGCCAGGCACGGGATCCCCGTTCCAGACGGTCGCCACGCGGACAGCGTTCCCGCCGCCGTGGAGGCTGCCGAGGCCGTGGGCTATCCGTGCGTGGTCAAGGCCCAGGTGCGCATCGGCAAGCGCGGCAAGGCCGGGGGGATCAAGATCGCGAACGACCGCGCCGAGGCGACCAGGCACGCCGAGGCGATCCTCCGCTTGGAGATCCGCGGCTTCAAGGTCCATGAGGTCTGGGTCGAGCGAGCCTCGAAGATCGACGCCGAGTACTACGCCTCGATCGTCCTCGACCGCTCGGAGAAGAAGCCTTTGGCGATGCTTTCGCGGATGGGGGGCATGGACGTCGAGGAGGTGGCGGAGCAGGATCCGGCGGCGCTCGTGCGGCGCCACATCGAACCGGGCGAGGAGTTCACCGCCGACGCCGCCCGGCAGATCGCAATCGACGCCCGCATCGACGAGGACGTCACCGAGCAGGTGGCGGGGCTCCTCGTTCAGCTCCACGGCGTGGCCCAGGCCGAGGATGCGACCCTGATCGAGGTGAACCCGTTGATCGTTACCTCGGACCGGAAGGTGATCGCGCTCGACTCGAAGGTGACGATCGACAACAACGCCCTGTTCAGACACGAGGACCTTGCCCAGCTGCGGGACTTGTCGGCGGAGGACCCGCAGGAGCGGCTCGCCAAAGCTAGGGGGGTCACCTACGTGAAGCTCGGCGGGGACATCGGCATCCTCGGCAACGGCGCCGGGCTCTGCATGGCCACGCTTGACGTGGTCGCCCAGGCGGGAGGGAGCCCCGCGAACTTCCTGGACGCCGGCGGTGGCTCCAAGGCCGAGGCGATCGTCGACGCGCTGGAGGTGATCACCTCCGACGACAAGGTGACCACGATCCTCTTCAACATCTTCGGCGGCATCACGCGCTGCGACGAGATCGCCAAGGGCATCATCGAGGCGTTCAGGCGCATGAACATTGGGGTGCCGCTGGTCGTGCGCCTCGACGGCACCAACTCCGAGGAGGGCCTTGGCCTGCTCAGCCACGCCGATCTGGCCGACCTGCACGTGGAGAAGACGATGCTTGGCGCCGCTAAAAGGGTGGTTGAGATCGCCAATGGCTGAGCAGGTAAGCGGTAAGCAGGTCGCGGTAAGCAGGCCGTGGGCCGCTACCTGCGCCGGCTGCGCACTGCCAGCTGCCTACTGACATGGCGATCATCGTCGACACCGACACAAGGCTCGTAGTCAGCGGGCTCACCGGCCGCGAGGGCAGCTTCCACGGGCTCCGGAACCGCGACTATGGGACCGAGGTCGTCGCGGGGGTCACGCCAGGCAAGGGCGGGCAGGACGTCGAGGGAATCCCGGTCTACGAGACGATCGCGGAGGCGGTGGAGCAGCGCGGCGCGAACACCTCGATGATCTTCGTCCCGGCCCGCTTCGCGGCGGCGGCGATCGAGGAAGCGATCGAGGCGGGAGTGCGCACCGCGATCGTGATCACCGAGGGCATCCCGGTCTACGACATGCTCGGCGTCTACTGGAAGGCGAAGGACGCCGGGGTGCGCCTCGTGGGGCCCAACTGCCCGGGGGTGCTCTCGCCGGGCAAGGCAAACGTGGGCATCATCCCGGCGCAGTTCTTCGATCCCGGCGGAATCGGCGTCGTCTCGAAGTCGGGCACGCTCACCTACCAGATCGGGAACGAGCTGAAGCAGGCGGGGGTCGGGAACTCCACGATCGTCGGCATCGGCGGCGACCCCATCATCGGATCGGACTTCATCGACGTTCTGAACCTGTTCGAGGAGGACGACGAGACCGAGATGATCGTGATGGTCGGCGAGATCGGCGGGGACGCCGAGGAGCGAGCCGCCGACTTCATCGCCGAGCAGGTCTCCAAGCCGGTCGTCGCGTACATCGCCGGCTTCACGGCGCCGCCCGGCAAGCAGATGGGCCATGCGGGGGCGATCATCTCCGGCTCCTCCGGCACTGCCGAGGCAAAAAGGGAGGCGCTCGAGGCTCGGGACGTGCGAGTCGGGCGCAGCCCCACCGAGACCGCCCAGCTTGCTGCCGAGGCGATCGCGGCGCGAGCGTGAAGGCCCCGCGGCGGGAGGCGCCGCGGTCCTTCGCCGCCGGCGCGGCTTGTGCGGAGTAGGCGCGCGGCTTGTGCTGAGGGGTGTCCGAGGCAAAGCCCTCCACGCCCCGACCTATACTCGTCCGCCAGTGCCCGCCGAGCTGATCAGCTTCGCCCGCGGTGCGCCCAGTGCCGACATCCTGCCCGTTGAGCCGGTGCGCGAGGCGGCGCAGCGCGCGTTGGCCGAGGATTGGAAGCGGGCGCTCTCCTATGGCACCGGAATCGGCCACCCTGGGCTCTGCGAGTGGGTCGCGGGGCGGCACGCGGCCTCCGAGCCCTCTCGGGTGATGATCACGAACGGCTCTCTTGAGGCGGGGGCATTGCTCTTCCAGCATCTCCTCGCCCCGGGCGACCGGGTCGTGGTCGAGCAGCCCTCCTACGACCGTACCCTGCTCCTGCTCGCCCGCTTGGGCGCCGAGCGGATCGGCGTTCCGCTCGACGAGGACGGGATCGACGTGGATGCGTTGGAGAGGATCGTCAGCGCCGGCCCGCCGGTGAAGCTCGTTCACGTGATCTCCAACTTCCACAACCCCGCGGGCTGCACCGTGTCGGCAGCCAAGCGCGAGCGCTTGGTCGAACTGGCCGCCGAGCACGGTTTCTGGCTGTTCGAGGACGATCCTTACCGCGAGCTTCCGTTTGAAGACGAGCCGCCGCCGACGATGCTGTCCATGGACCGGGTCGGCCGCGTCATCCATTCCTCCTCGTTCTCGAAGACGGTCAGCCCGGGAGTGCGCGTGGGGTACTTGGTCGGCCCGGAGGCGGAGATCACGAAGCTCGCCCAGCGGGCGAATGAGACCTACATCTCGCCGAACATGCTGGCCGAGGCGATCGTGTTCGAGCTCTGTCGCTCCGGGGGGCTCGACGAGAACATCACCTTCGTAAGGGGGGCGCTGCGCGAGCGGCGTGACACCCTGCTCCGCGCCCTTGCCGAGCATCTGCCGGAGGCGGACTTCGTCGTCCCCGGCGGCGGTTACTTCCTGTGGCTGACGTTGAATGACGACGTCGATACCGAGGAGCTCCTGGCCAGCTCGCTCCAGGAGAAGGTCGCCTTCGTGGCAGGCCCCGACTTCATGCTGGAGGGCGGCCGCTCCAGCCTGCGTCTGTCGTTCGCAAGCGTTCCACCTGCCCAGATCGACGAGGGGGTGGAACGGATCTCCCGCGCCCTCCACCGGCTGAGGGCCGTCAGTCCGGCCTGATCCCGACATCACCGCGCCTACAAGGAGCCCTCTCGATCCTTGACCGCGTGGCGATCGGCACCCGCGGCAGCGCATGGAACTTTTACCTCGCCGTTACATGCGGCTTAGGCAGCCGGCCTAGCCTTGCCGCGACCGCAGGGTCGAGCGGACAGTCGAGGAGGTGGTTCACCATGAGTCCGATCACGGTGGTCGAGGGAGCGAGAAGGCTCGACCCGATGAGCGAGCGCAATCTCGCGGAGCGCCGCTTCGCGGCGCTGGCGTCTGCCGTCCGCCAGCACGAGGCCGCGGTGCGCCGTCGCGAGTACGCGATTCGCGCCTCGGACGAGGCTCTCTACCGCCGCCTGCGCCAGATCTGCGGCGAGCTCTAGCTACCGCCCGTAGCGGTCGCTTGAGAGCACGAGCTGCTCGGGGAGCGGCGGACGCGGCGGAGGCGAGGGGTCGGCGCGAACCGAGACCGTCTCGGCGACGCTGCGAGAGACCGCGTGCCGGCCGCCGTCAGAGATCACGACGACCTCCCCCGGCTCCGAGCTCTCGAGCATCCCGTGGAGCCCCGGGTGAAGCCCGGCTTGCTTCAGGTAGTGGAGTAGTTCCTCGGCCTCATTCTCGAACCGCAGGACGCGAATCGAGGCCCCGGGCTCGACGTCCGCGAGCAACGCTCCCTGTTCGCGTGCCCCCTCCACGAGCGGATGGCCGTGGGGACACGTCTTCGCGTCGCCGACCGCCGCCAGCATGCGCTCTTCGAGCACGGGCGACATCGCGTGCTCGAGCCGCTCGGCCTCCTCGTGGACCTCGTCCCACGGGATGGCGAGCACGTCCGTCAGAAAGCGCTCGATCAGCCGGTGGCGGCGCACGATCGCCTGCGCGCGCTCGCGGCCCTCTCGAGTAAAGGCGAGGGACTTGTCCGGCTTGCGCTCGACGTAACCGTCGTCCTCCAGGCGCCCGATCATCTCGTGGACGGTGGGAGCGGAAAGCTGCATCGCGCGGGCGATGTTCGCGCCGGTGATGGGGAGCCCGGCCTCCTCCAGCCAGAACATGATCTGGAGGTACTCCTCCTCGGCGACGGTGGCGTGCTCCTGCGTCACGCTTGCGATACTAGTGCGGTCGCAGCTGGGGGCCGCGAACGAGAGCCGGGCGGACTCCAGCTCCCCCGCTCCTATAGGTTGACCGCGCGGTGATCACGGTCCGCGATGCCGCCTACGAGCTCTTCCGCGCTCATGGGGATGACGACGATGTTCGGCAACCCGGGCTCGACCGAACTGCCGATGCTCCACGCCTTTCCGGATGACTTCACCTACGTGCTGGGGCTGCAGGAGGCGGTGGTTGTCGGGATGGCCGAGATCGCCAGGGGCTACGGCGTCGAGTCGAGTCGTGTGGCGGGACTCAATGAGCTTCGCGACGCGCTCTTTGAAGCGACTGCGTCTGACCGCCCGGAGCTGATCGAGGTGGCGGTGGCGCCGGGGATGGCGCTTTCTTCGTCAGCGGCCTGCGGCCACCATCAGCGGTCCAGCGACGGTGGCCTGGTCACCTCTTTGGCGAGCGCTTAGGGGCGATGAGGCAGTAGCTCGTGGCGATCAGCTCCCCCACCTCCTCCCAGTCGATCCCCGGGTGGTCGAGCTGTATGCCGACCCAGCCCTTGGCCCCGACGTGCGGAGGCATGTAGAACGGATCTCCCTGGGCGAGTAACGCCTCGCGCTCGACGGGATCCGCCTTCAACCTGATCGACGACCCGTCATGGGCAGCGATGCAGAACATCTTGCCGCGGCCGCTTCCCACCCGAAAGGTTGGGTGCTCCCATGCTTCGACCTCGAACGCCTCCGGCATCGCAAGGCACAGCGCGCGAACTCGCGCGATCAGGGTCACGAGCGGCGCGCCCCCCGAAGCATCGCAACGACTGACGACGTGTCATGCATCAGAGCGCTTACCGTTCCTCCTGCGTCAGGCGCCGGGCCATGAGGAGAGTCGAGCGCAGCGTTCCGTCGCGGCGCCGGTAGTGGTCTCGCCGGAGGCCCTCTAACTCGAAGCCCCCCGCCGCATAGAAAGCGATCGCTCGAGCGTTGTCTGGCCAGACTTCGAGTTCGACCTTGTGGGCGCCCGCAAGCCGAGCGTGCTCCAGGGCGGCGTCCAGCAAAGCGCGGCCACCGCCGCGTCCACGCGCGGCAGGGAGAATCGCCATGCCCAGCGATAGGACGCCGGGGACTTGGGTCTCCAGCAGGCCGGCATTTCCCACGATCTCGCCATCTGACTCGAGTACCCAGAGTGCGCCCGGCCCATCTCCCTGGATCGCCTCCCGGAATTGGCCAGCGCGGGATTCGATGTCGACCGGCGGCTCGGTCGCGACCAGCCCTTCCTCCGCGACGGCGGCCAGGACGCGAGCAATGTCCTCCGCATCCTCGGTTCTCGCTTGCCTTACGGTCACCGGCGGCATCGCTAGGTAAGCCCGCGGTCCGCGAGGGTTCCGATCACCGCCTCGTAGACGCCGTCGCCGTCGCGGCCTTCGGTGACCGTGACGTTGGCCCAATTCTCGATCGCCTCCCGAAGCCCCGGGTCCCGCTCCGGTCCGTTGGCGACGACGAAGAACCGGCCGACGAACTGGGCGGCATCGAGGTCCTCGAGCGAGTCGCCGATGCCGATGCACTCATCGGGCCGATAGCCGCGCGCCCGCATGTGAAAGGCGACCGCGTTTGCCTTGCTTGCCCTGCCCGGCACCAGGTGGTAAGCGTGCACGGGCCCGTCGAGCCCCTCCATGCGCCGTACGATCGCCCCGTTGTCGAGGAATCGCAGGTCCTCGAAGCCGCGCTCGGCAAGCAGCGCGTTGGCCTCGGCGACGTCGACCTTGCCGCGAAACAGGTGCGAGAGATGCCGGTCCTTATGCCAGGGGTGATGCCACTCGAGCCGCCCCGCGAAGCGCTCGAATAGCAGCTCGGGGATGCCGGCGGCGAGCATCTTCTCGGCCGGGGTGCCACCGTCGTCGGGTGCCCAGTCACCGGTAAGGAGCGTGCGCTCGCCGTCGATCAGCACCCCGCAGCCCGCCTCGTAGATGTAGGACGTCTGGCCGAGCAGGCGCGCGTCGGCCGACACCTGCGCCTCGCGTCGCCCGGACATGATCACGACCTCCACGCCGGCCCGGTAGCAGGCTTCGACCGTTCGCGCCTGCCTCAGCGAGAAGTTGCCCTCCCAGTCGCGAAAGAGCGACCCGTGATAGCCGAGCAGGGTGCCGTCGAGGTCCGTGTACGCACAGCGCAGCGGCACGGCGAGCAACGGTACCGGCGCCGCGCTTGTCGGGTTTGTTACCGCATAGGTGCAAAACCCGACAATGACCCGGATGTAGCCGTGTGCAGGGGGGCGCTACGTTAGGCGGGAGATGACCCGGTGGCGCCTCGCCGACCGCGTGCTGGAGTTCCCGCCCTCGCTGGCGGCGGGCATCGTCAACGTCACGGACGACTCGTTCTATGAGGGGGCGCGCAGCGAGACGCCAGGGCGTGCCGCGGAGGACGGCCTCGCGCTGGTGGAGGCCGGGTTCGACCTGCTGGATGTCGGGGCCCTGGCCGCCCGCCGAGGGCCCTCGGTGAGCGCCGATGAGGAGGCGAGGAGGCTCGTCCCAGCGATTCGTGAGCTCGCACACCGCGTCCGAGTTCCGGTCAGCGCCGACACGTATGACCCCGAGGTGGGGCGACGCGCGCTCGACGCGGGAGCTGTAGCGATCAACGATATCTCGGGCGGCGCCGACTTCCGGATGCTCGACTTGGTCGCCGAGCGGGGCTGCGGGTACGTCCTCATGCACATCGAGGGCCCACCGCGCGCCGACCGCGAGCCACGCAGCCACGACGACCCCGTCAAGTACCTGGAGCGCTGGTTCGAGCGGCGGATCGAGGCCGCGATGGCGCGTGGCGTGGCCGAGGAGCAGATCGTCCTCGACCCGGGGTTCGACTTCGATCTCTCGCTCGAGGACGACCTCCGGACCCTCGCTCGCCTCAGCGAGCTCCGGGAGCTAGGGCGCCCCCTGTTCGTGGCGCCGTCGCGAAAGGACTTCCTCGGCGCCGTAATGTCCGGCTCCTCGATGGAACGCGCGCCGGCCGCGGAGCGTGAGTGGGCGACCGTGGCCGCCACGGCGCTCGCCGTAGCGGGCGGCGCGGAGATCGTACGTCTGCACGACCCGAGCGCCCTGGACGCGCTCCGCGTCGCGAGCGCCATCGCGAGCCAGCCCGTCGCGGTCCGCGATGGCTAGCGGCGTCGGCGCCGCCACGGGCTGGGAGCGAGCGATCGAGCCCGGCAGGATGGACGCCCGCCTGGTCGCCGAGAGCGTCGAGGCGGCTCGGAGCGCCGAAAACGTGGGGATCCCGCCCTCCTTGGCTGCCCAGCTCGCCGCGGCACTCCGGAAGAGCGGAATCCCCTCGCTCTATTCGCATCAGCTCGAGGCCGTCGATGCTGCCGCGGAGGGCAACGTCGTGGTCACGAGCGGCACCGCGTCGGGCAAGTCGCTGTCGTTCAATCTCCCTGTGCTCGACTCCCTCGCCCGCGACGAGAAGCGGCGCGCGCTCTACCTGTACCCGACCAAGGCTCTGGCGCAGGATCAGGCGCGCCAGCTAGGCGGGCTCGGACTGGGCTGGCTCCGCCACGCGATCTACGACGGCGACACCCCGCGGCAAGACCGCCCGGCGATCCGTCGCCGCTCGAACCTGATCCTCACCAACCCGGACATGCTGCACGTTGGCGTCCTGCCTCACCACAAGAACTGGGGGGACTTCCTTGCCAGCCTCGATTGGGTGGTGGTAGACGAGGCGCACACGTACCGGGGGGTCTTCGGCTCACACGTCGCGAACGTGCTGCGGCGGCTGCGACGCGTGGCACGACGCTACGGGGGGGAGCCCCGCTTCGTGCTGGCCTCGGCGACGATAGCCAACCCGGTGGAGCTCGCCGAGCGCCTGGTCGGCGAGCCATTCCGGCTCGTCGACTCCGACGGCGCCCCGCGGGCCGGCCGGAGGATCGCGATGTGGAACCCGCCGGTCATCGACGCGCGCACCATGACCAGGCGCTCGGTGCTCTCGGAGGCGGCCGAGGTTCTCGCCGATCTGGTCGACGACGGAGTGCGGACGATCTGCTTCCTTCGCAGCCGCCGCGGGATCGAGCTGATCCTGAGGTTTGCCCGGATGCGGCTGGAAGAGCTCGGCCGCCCCGAGCTGGCCGCGCGCATCTCTCCCTATCGCGCCGGCTATACCCCTCAGCAGCGTCGCGAGATCGAGGCCCGGCTCGCTGCGGGCAACCTGCTTGCCGTGGTGGCCACCGACGCGCTCGAGCTCGGCATCGACATCGGCTACCTCGACGCGGCGATCTGCGTGACGTTTCCCGGCACGGTCGCGAGCCTCCGCCAGATGTGGGGGCGCGCCGGGCGGCGAAGCGAGGGGCTCGCCCTCTACATCGCCGGGGAGGACGCCCTCGACCAGTTCTTCTGCCGCCATCCCGAGGAGTTCCTCGAGCGCCCGGTCGAGGCGGCCATCCTCGATCACGAGAACGAGCGAATCCAGCTCGCCCACATGCTCGCCGCCGCATACGAGCTGCCGCTGTCCGAGGACGACGGCGAGCTCTTCGGGGAGGGCTGGCGGGAGCGAGCCGAGGCGCTGGTGGCGTTGGGCGAGCTGAGGCGCGGCCGCGAGGGGCGCTACCTGCCGCGGGGGCCGCGCTTTCCGGCCGGCGACATCTCGCTCCGCTCCGCGTCGCCGGACTCCGTGGCGGTGGTCGAGCGCTCCTCGGGGGAGCTCCTCGGCGCCGTCGAGGCCGAGCGGGCGTTCACCACCGTGCATCCGGGCGCCGTCTACCTGCACCTCGGCCGCTCGTACGGGGTGCGCGAGCTGGACGTCGAGGGGCGCCGGGCGATCGTGGACGCCTTCGACGGCGACTGGTACACGCAGCCGAAGAAGGAGACGGAGGTCTTTATCGAGAGGACCGGTGAGCAGCGCGAGGCGGCAGGCGTGGAGCTTTGCTTCGGCGAGGTCTCGGTCACCGAGCAGGTGATGGCATTTCAGCGCAAGCGGCTCGCGGACCACGAGGTGATCGACATGGTCGCGCTCGACCTGCCCGAGATGAACTTCCCCACGCAGGCGCTCTGGTACGTGCTGCCGGGTGAGCTCGCGGGTCCCGAAGCCTTGCCGCCGGACGTGTTGCTCGGGGCTCTCCACGCGACGGAGCACGGGCAGATCGCGGTGCTGCCGCTGCTGGCCATGTGCGACCGCTGGGACATCGGCGGGCTGTCCACGAACGTCCACTTCCAGACGGGGCGGCCCACGATCTTCATCTACGACGGCCATCCCGGTGGGGTGGGGATCGCGCGGCGCGGCTTCGAGCTCTTCGAGCGGCTCCTCGCTGACGCCGCGACGCTGATCGGTGAGTGCCCATGCGCCGACGGGTGTCCCTCCTGCGTGCAGAGCCCGAAATGCGGCAACCTCAACGAGCCGCTCCACAAGCAGGGGGCACTGGAGCTGATGACGGCGATGCTGGGTCGAGAAGGCAGACCTAAGGGACCGGAGAGCAGGAGGTAGAGCCGCAAGATGACGCGGCGAAGGCAGATAGCCGTGGTCGGGAAGGGAGAGCCCGACGAGGAGCTCGCCCCGCTCGCAGAGCAGGTCGGGCGGAGCATCGGCGAGGCCGGCGCGGTGCTCGTCTGCGGTGGAAGGGGCGGGATCATGCAGGCAGCGGCGCGGGGAGCGCGCCAGGCGGGCGGAGACGCGATCGGGATCGTTCCGGACACGGATCCATCGAGCGCGAATCCTCACGTGACGCACGTGGTGGCCACGGGAATCGGGCAGGCGCGCAACCTGGCGGTGGTGGCCTCGGCCGACGCGGTGATCGCCGTGGGCGGCGAATGGGGGACGCTCGCCGAGATGGCCTTTGCGCGCCGGCTCGACCGCCCGGTGGTCGCGCTCCGCAGCTGGGAGGTGAGCGGCGCGGGAGCGATGGAGGGTGGTCCTGGGATCGAGGTCGTCGAGACGCCCGGCGAGGCGGTGAGGCGAGCGCTCGCCGTCATCGGGAAGCCTTGATCGATGCTCCCGCGCGATCTCGAGCTAAGGGAGCTCAGCCGAGGGGATCTCGATGCCGTGATCGAGCTGATCAGCCGTTGCGATCACAGCTACCTCGAATGGGCTCCCGCGGGCTGGCGCCCGCCGGAGCCCGGCTGGTACCGAGAGCGATGGGAGGAGCGGCTCCCGCACCGCGAGATGTGGGCCCGCGGCGCCTTCGATAGAAGCGGGGAGCTTGTTGGCTTCGTCGCCTTCGGACCGGAGCCTGGTCGTTCCCGAGTCGCCCACGTCAATGCTGTCTTCGTGGATCCGGCGCACTGGCGCCGAGGCGTGGGGAGATCATTGCTTGCCATGGCCGAGGAGGAGATGCGAGCTCGCGGCCACCACTTCGCGAGGTTGTGGACTCCCGAGGGCGCCCCCGCTTGCCGCTTCTATGAGCGGCTGGGTTGGCGTCCGGAGCGGCGACGCGATTGGTTCGAGCCACTCGGCCTATACGTCGTCGGCTACGAGAAGCCCCTCTCGCGATCGACGTCCTAACCGCTAGCCTCTAGCGCTGCCGGCGAGGTAGCTCAGTTGGTAGAGCACACGACTGAAAATCGTGGTGTCGGCGGTTCGATTCCGCCCCTCGCCATTTGGTTTTCCCTGCTAATCGGCAGGTGTTGGTTTTTTTGCCCGAGGGCAGACCGGCTCGTTTGGCCGATTTCGGCGCTTGGAGTCCATTTGGAGTCCAAAACCCCTGCCGGGCACTACCGCAAGTACGAGCGCTACTCGTGAGTCGAGGTCTTCAGGGCACGCCTGCGCGCATCCGGCCGGGAACCGACGAACGGGCCGGCTCAGCGAGCGGCGCGCCTGAGCCGGAAAGCCAGCGTCCGCAGATGCTCGATCAGCTCAGGCGGCTCGTGCACCTCGAAGTCGACGCCAAGCATTGCGATGCGCAGTGCCAGCCATCTGAGGTCGTCGTCGCCCGTCCTGTATTCGCAAGTGTGCGCGTCTATCGGCTCGATCGCGCCCCAGTGGGCCGGGACGCGGCTCGTGATCTCCTCCGCGGCGGCGTGCAGAGTAACTAGCGCCTCGAATCGGTTCGGCGCCCCGGCGATGCTCTGCTCGACGTACGCGGCCGCATCTTTCGCCGGCAGCCTGCGGGGCATGAAGCGCACGCCAGTCGACGCCGGTTTGGCGAGGCGGTCGATGCGGAAGGTGCGCCAGTCGTCGCGGCGACGATCCCAGGCCACGAGATACCAGCGGCGGCCATGGTTGACGAGCGAGTGTGGCTCGACCTCGCGGCGGCTGTCGGTGCCATCGCGGCTTCGGTAGCCGAAGCGAAGGCACTCGGAGTCGCGGCAGGCCGCGGCGATCACGGTCAGGTGCTGCGGGTCGACGGTCGGGCCGGCGACTGGGAGCGTGAGCATCGCCGAGCCCAGCGCACCGACGCGGCGGCGCAGGTGCGCCGGCAGGACCTGCTCGAGCTTGACGAGGGCTCGCACGGCGGCTTCCTCGATGCCGGTCACGGAGGCGCGGGCGGCGGTGCGAAGGCCGACCGCGATCGCAATCGCGTCCTCGTCATCGAGGAGCAGGGGCGGCATCGCGCTTCCGGCGCGAAGCCGGTATCCGCCGGCGGGGCCGGCGAGCGACTCAACGGGGTAGCCGAGTTGGCGCAGCCGCTCGATGTCGCGCCGGATCGTCCGGCCGGACACTTCGAGCCGGTCGGCCAGCTCTTTGCCGGGCCAGTCGCGGCGCCCCTGGAGCAGGGAGAGAAGTTCCAGGAGTCGGCTCGAGGTCTGGCTCATCGCGCTTTCATCGTCCCGGCAATTGAGGACAGGCCCTGACCTAAATCGTCCGTAAGGTGCGTCGCGATGTCAACAAGCCAGAAGGGAGCACCAATGCTCGAGCGAGACGGATACCTGCCCGGCGTCCCATGCTGGGTCGACACCAGCCAGCCCGATCCGGAGGCCGCCGTCGCCTTCTACAGCGGCCTCTTCGGATGGGAGTTCGAGGACGCAATGCCGCCGGGCTCAGCCGGCAAGTACTTCATCGCTCGCCTCCGCGGTGGCGACGTAGCCGCCGTCGGGTCGCAGCCCGAGGGCGGGCCGCCGATGGCCGTATGGAACACGTACGTCTGGGTTGAGAGCGCCGACGAGGCCGGCTCGAAGGTGCTAGATGCCGGCGGGCGCATCGTCACGGACCCCTTCGACGTCATGGACGCGGGCCGGATGGCAGTGTTCACGGATCCCGAAGGGGCCGCGTTCTGCGTCTGGCAGGCGAAGGAGCACAAGGGCGCGCGGATCGTCAACGAACCCGGCTCGTTGAACTTCAATGGCCTGAACACCCGCGACGCAGAAGGCGCGAAATCCTTCTACGGCTCGGTGTTCGGGTGGGAGACGCTCGGCCTCGAAGGCGGCGCCGAGATGTGGCGGCTGCCGGGCTACGCCGACTTCCTGGAGCAGAGCGATCCCGAGCTCCGCAAGCGGATGGCGGAGAGCGGCGCTCCGGAGGGCTTCGAGGACGTGGTCGCGACGCTCAATCCAATCCCGGACGACCAACCCGACGTCCCCGCCCACTGGAGCGTCACCTTCGCGGTCGACGATGCCGACGCCACGGCCGAAAGGGCGGCGAAGCTGGGCGGCCAGGTGCTCGTCCCGCCGTTCGATGCTCCGTGGGTCAGGATGACCGTCATCACCGATCCGCAGCGCGCGACGTTCTCGGCGAGCAAGTTCGTCCCCGAGAACAAGGACCTCGGCAGCCAGGCCGATTCGACGGTCGGGGCTGCGTAGCAAAGGCTAGGCGGGCTCTCGCAGCGGACGAACGCCAGCGGTCCCGCGGGTGACGCGGTCGGCTTCCGCATCGTCAAGCGGATACGGAAGCAGCGTATTGTCGATCCGTACGGTCGGGCCTCGGTCCGAGCGACACAGTGCGCCATCGGCCACGCCGCGGCCGCCGAAGCGGTCTCGCGCGGCGGTCTCGCCACGCAGAGCCCGATCGACAGGCCGCAGATGAGCATTGAGGAGGCGGCGCGAGGGCATAAATCACGGAGGAATGGGCGCCAACCGAGGAGGACCGTGATGCGGAAGCTGATCTACTCGATGGGAGTGTCGCTGGACGGCTTCATCGCTGGACCCGACGGGGACATCGACTGGTCGGCGCCGGACGAGGAGCTGCATCGGTTCCATAACCGGCAGGCGCGGGAGATGGGCGCGCACCTCTACGGACGGCGGCTTTACGAGGTGATGACGTACTGGGAGACCGCTGACGAGAACTCGTCAGCCCCGGAGCACGAGCTCGAGTTCGCCCGGATCTGGAAGGACACGCCGAAGGTCGTGTTCTCGAAAACGCTCGAGAAGGTCGAGGGCAATGCGAGATTGGTCAGGGACGGCGTTGCCGAAGAGGTCACCAAGCTCAAGGAACAACCAGGCAAGGACCTGGCCGTCGGCGGCGCTGGCCTGGCCTCCACCTTGATGAAGCTGGGCCTCATCGACGAGTACCGGCTCTTCATCAGTCCGGTCGTACTCGGCGCCGGCACGCCTTACTTCCCGACCCTGGACGAGAGGATCAACCTGGAGCTCGTCGAGACACAGACGTTTGGCTCTCGCGGCGTTTACGTTCGCTACCGGCGTGTGTAATACAGCCTGCAGGGCTCATCCTCGTGCGCTCCTGATCGGATCGGCCACGAGCAGTCCCGCCGTCCCTGATGGCCGTTCGTCTCGCATCGGACGACTACCACGAGCGGCGTTGGCTGCTTCACTCGCGTCTGTCTCGCGCACAAGGGCAAGCCCCCGCCCGGTGAAGCGACGAGAGGCTCGCGCCCGAGTTCTGGGAATCCGTACTACGCGCGATCAACGTGGCTCCATCAAGCCGTCTCAATTGTCGTAGACCGGGGAAAGCGCCGGAATTCATCGCTACCCGATCAAGACCTACTCACGCGCGGCGCTCCCTCACCCTTCAAGGGTTGCACCCGCGCCGTCGGTTCGGACGAGCCGGAGGAGGAACGGATCTCGGGAGCGCAGCAGCGCCGCGTCGGATTAGCGAGTACGGTTCGCGGAATCGCCAATAGATGCCACGGCCCGGAGCATCGGGCGTCCTCATCGTCGTCTCATCTTGGCCTGGCAGGCTCCGCTTGCGCGCTGCCGTCGGGCGGACACCAGGTCGCTCGAGCTGGATGGCAGCCATGACAGCCACGGCTCGACATGAACCGACCTCGTCATCTCAGGCACCCGCCCCTGGAGCTGTCGCAGCGGATACCTCTGACGCCTCGCCAGAAGGGAGAGGGCGAACGCTGATGATGGCCCTCGTGCACACCGAGGCGCCCCCGATAGCCCTCCTCCCCCCCGACGCGATCATGAACCGGGCCGCCGGCGAGAACTTCCCCGTCGCAAGCCGCCTGCTGGCGCGCCGCCAGCGCGATCACCTGCTGGCGATCTACGGCTTCGCCCGCCTGGTCGACGACATCGGCGATGAGGCTGCCGGCGATCGCGACCGCCTGCTCGACGCGCTCGAGGGAGAGCTGGACCGCGTCTTTGGGGGTGAGCCGCAGGACCCGTTGATGCGCGCGCTGGCGGCGACCGTGCGCGCGTGCGGCCTCCCGCGCGCACCGCTCGAGGCGTTGATCGCCGCCAACCGACAGGATCAGCGGGTGCACGCCTACAACACGTTCGCGGAGCTCGAGGCCTACTGCGCGCTGTCTGCCAACCCCGTGGGCCGGCTCGTGCTGCACGTGTTCGGCGCCGCCACGCCTCGGCGCGTGGCGCTTTCGGACCACATCTGCACCGCGCTGCAGCTGACCGAGCACTGGCAGGACGTCGCCGAGGACCTCGAGCGGGGGCGCGTCTACGTTCCGGCCGAGGACCTCAGACGGTTCGACTGCTCGGCCGCCGACCTCGCCCTTCGCCCGGCGCCGGAGAAGGTCCGCCGGCTAGTGCGCTACGAGGTGAACCGCGCCCGTGAGATCCTCGACGCCGGCACCCCGCTCGTGGGTACGCTGCGAGGCCGGCCGCGGCTCGCGGTGGCGGCGTTCGTGGCCGGTGGGCGCGCGGCGTTGACCGCGATCGAGCGCGCCGGCTACGACGTCAGCGGCGGCGGCCCACGCGCGAGCGGCCCGTCCCGCGTCATCGCTCTGGTCCCCATCCTGATGCCGGCCCGATGGATCATCCGATGACCACCGTCGAGGCCGCCTACTGGTCGTGCGAGGAGCTCACGCGCGCCGAGGCGGCGAACTTCTTCTACGGCATCCGCCTGCTGCCGGCACGCAAACGGCGGGCGATGTGCGCCGTCTACGCCTTCGCGCGTCGCGTGGATGACGTCGGCGATGGTGACCTGCCACGCGAGGAGAAACTGCGTCTGCTGGAGGCCGAGCGGGAGCGGTTGGAATCGTGGAGCGGGCCCTGTGACCCTGTCGTCGTCGCCCTGCGCGACGCTCACCAGCGCTTCTCGCTGCCACTCGATGCGCTCGGAAGCCTGATCGACGGCGTCGAGGCGGACGCCCGCGGGACGGCGTACGAGTCGTTCGAAGAGCTCGTCGTCTACTGCCGTCAGGTGGCCGGCTCAATCGGCCGGCTGTCACTGGCGATCTTCGGCACCGATGATTGGGCGCTCGCCCAGCGGCTCGCCGACGACCTCGGCGTCGCCATGCAGCTCACGAACATCTTGCGCGACGTGCGCGAGGACTTCGAGCGCGGGCGAATCTACCTGCCGCGCGAGGACTTCGCCCGCTTCGGCTGCCCCCCGGACCCGAGGGCCGGCTCCCCGGCAGTCCAGAGCGAGCTGATCCGCTTCGAGGCGGCACGGAATCGGGCGTGGTTCGAGCGCGGGCTGCAGCTTCTGCCGCTGCTCGATCCGCGCAGCGCGGCCTGCGTTGGCGCGATGACCGGCATCTACCGGCGAATCCTCGACCGGATCGAGCGCGCCCCCGAGGAGGTCATGCAACGGCGGATCTCGCTGACCACGTGGAAGAAGGGCTGGGTCGCCGCCTGCTCGCTGGCGAGCGGCGCGATCAGCGGCCGGCGCACCGCGAGCACGCCCGAGCACGCCAACGGAGCCCGCCGCTCGGCCCAGCCACGGCCGCGGCAGGAGGATCGGGTCGCGTGAGCCAGCGGGTGGTGATCGTCGGGGGCGGGCTAGCGGGAATCGCGGCAGCGCTGCGCTGCGCCGACAGCGGTCTCGAGGTGACGCTGGTCGAGGTGCGCCCACGGCTGGGCGGCGCCGCGTACTCCTTCGAGCGCGACGGCTTGACGGTGGACAACGGCCAGCACGTCTTCCTGCGCTGCTGCACGGAGTACTTGGCGTTGCTCGATCGGCTTGGATCGGGCTCGCTCACGACCATGCAGCCGCGGCTGGCGGTGCCCGCGATCGCGCCCGGAGGGAGGATCGCGTGGCTGCGCCGCTCGCGCCTCCCTGCGCCCCTTCACCTGGCCGGCGCGCTTGCCCGCTACGGTCACCTGAGCCCGCTTGAGAGAGCCCGCGCCGCCGTCGCCGCGGTTGCGCTCGCCCGCCTGGAACCGGACGACCCGCGCCTGGACCCGCTCACGTTCGGTGACTGGCTGGCCGCCCGCGGTCAGAGCCCGCGGGCGGTCGCATGCCTCTGGGACCTGATCGCGCGGCCGACGCTGAATCTGCCGGCGAGCGAGGCCTCGCTGGGGCTCGCGGCGCGGGTGTTCCAGACCGGACTGCTCACCGACTCAGCGGCGGGGGACATCGGGTGGGCGACGGCGCCGCTGTCGGAGGTACACGACGTGCCGGCACGGCGCGCGCTGGCATCCAGCGGGGTCGATTTGCGGCTGCGCTGGCGAGCTACGCAGGTCAGCCGCGACGGCGACCGCTGGACGGTGGAGGCCGATGCGGATCGTGTCGTGGCAGACGCGGTGATCCTGGCCGTGCCGCACGACCGCCTCGCCACGCTGCTGCCGGCCGGAGCGCTCACCCGGCCCGAGCGCCTCCTCCGCCTCGGGCGCTCGCCGATCGTCAATCTGCACGTCCTCTTCGACCGCCGGGTGACCGAACTCAGGTTCGCCGCCGGCGTCGGCAGCGCAGTGCAATGGGTCTTCGACCGTACGCGGACTGCCGGCGTGCGACGGGGCCAGTACCTCGCCGTGTCGCTGTCGGCAGCCGAGCGAGAGATGGATTGCTCGGCGAGCGAGCTGCGGTCGCGCTATCTCCCGGCCCTCGCCGAGCTGTTCCCCGCGGCACGCGAGGCGAATGTGGAGCGCTTCCTCGTGAGCCGCGAGCATGCCGCCACCTTCCGGGCGGCGCCTGGCGTCGCCGTCGAGCGCCCTGGCGCGCGTACGCGGCTGCCCGGGCTGGTCCTCGCCGGGAGCTTCACCGACACGGGCTGGCCGGCGACCATGGAGGGCGCCGTGCGCAGCGGCCACGCCGCCGCGGAGGAGGCACTCGGCGCCGTCGTCCGTCCCCGACTCGCCGTTGCCGCATGAGGGGTCCGGCATCAACCGTCGACCGGGTCGAGCGCGGTGCCGGGCGCGGCAGGCGGCTGCTCGTGCTTGCTCCGCTGCGCATCGAGGCGCGGGCGGTGCGTCGCGGGCTTGCGCCCGGCGCGCATGTCGTGTCCACCGGCATGGGACAGCGCCACTCCCGGTCGGCGGCCGCCGACCGGCTCCCCGGCGCCGCCGTGGCGGTGAGCGGGTTCTGCGGCGCGCTCGACCCCACCCTCGAGCAGGGAGAGCTCGTCGTCGCCACCGAGGTGCGGAGTCCCGGCGGCGTCATTCCATGCCCGGCCGCGGGTGTGCTGGCGGGCGCTTTGCGGCGTCGCAGACTGCGGGTGCGCTTGGGGCCGATCTTCTCCACCAACCGGCTGGTGCGTGGTCCCGAGCGGGAGCGCCTGCACGCCGACGGCGCGGTGGCGGTCGACATGGAGTCAGCCTGGCTCGCCGCCGGCGCCAGCGGCCGTCCGCTGGCGGTCGTTCGCGCCGTGGTCGACACGCCTGCGCAGGAACTCACCCGGCCGCTCGCGCTGGTCAACGGCGCGGGACGCGCTTACTGGGCGCTTCGGCAGACCGCCCCGGTCCTGTCCGAATGGGCGGCGGCGGTGCGGTCGCGCAGGGTCGTGCTCGCCGGGCCGCGGGCATCGTGCGCCGGCGTCGAACGGGCGATCGAGGTCGTCGAGCGGGCGCTCGAGCAGTTCGGCGCGCCCGTCTACGTGCGGCGGCAGATCGTCCACAACGCGCACGTCGTGGCGAACCTCGAACGTCGCGGGGCGATGTTCGTCCAGGAGGTCGATGACGTTCCGGACGGTGCAACCGTCGTCTTCTCGGCGCACGGCGTGTCGCCGGCGGTCCGCGCCGCCGCCGCGGCGCGCCGGCTCAACGTGATCGACGCGACCTGCCCCCTTGTCAGCAAGGTGCATGCGGAGGCGCGCCGCTTCGCCGGCGCCGGCTACACGGTCGCGCTCGTTGGCCACGAGGGCCACGATGAGATCGAGGGCACCGTCGGGGAAGCGCCTGAGCGGATCCGGGTCGTCAAGGACCGCGACGAGGTCAACGGCCTGGAGGTCGAGGATCCCGGGCGCGTCGCCTACCTCACCCAGACGACGCTGGCTGTCGACGACACCGAAGTCGTCGTCGACGCGCTGCGCGAGCGCTTCCCGACGCTCGTCGGCCCCCGCTCCAGTGACATCTGCTATGCGACGCAAAACCGCCAAGACGCCGTCAAGGTATTCGCGTCGGAGTGTGACCTGGTGCTTGTCGTCGGCTCTCGCAACTCGTCGAACTCGCAACGGCTGGTCGAGGTGGCCGAGCGCCAGGGGACGGAGGCGCATTTGATCGAGGACGAGACGTCGATCGAGCTCGGCTGGCTCGCGCGCGCCGGCGCGATCGGCCTCACCGGCGGCGCCTCTGCGCCGGAGGCTCTCGTGCAGCGCGTCCTCGCCGCACTGACTGCGATGGGGCGCGCCACGGTGGTCGAGCGGCGGGTCGCGAACGAGACGCTGGAGTTCAAGCTTCCCCCGGAGATCTCGCGAGGGAGGAGGTAACTCGGATGCCCGTTCCGCTGCGCCAAACGGCCCGCGTCGCTGGCTATCTAGCCTGGCAGAGGCTCCGGAGGCGGGAGAAGTTCCCGCTCGTCGTCGAGCTCGAGCCGCTTTTCCAGTGCAACCTCGCCTGCGCCGGCTGCGGAAAGATCCAACACCCCGATCATGTGCTGCGGCGCCGGATGACGGTCGAGCAGGCGGTGGATGCGATCGAGGAGTGCGGCGCGCCGATGGTCTCGATCGCGGGCGGAGAGCCGCTGATTCACCCCGAGATCGACGTGATCGCCAGCGAGCTGGTCGAGCGCAAGAAGTTCGTCTACCTGTGCACGAATGCGATCCTGATGGAGCGCAAGCTCGACCAGTTCTCGCCCGGCCCGTACTTCGCCTGGGCGGTGCACCTCGACGGACTACGCGAGCGCCACGACCAGTCGGTCGAGCGCGAGGGCGTCTTCGACAAGGCCGTTCCGGCGATTCGGGCGGCCCAGGCACGCGGCTTCCGGGTGACCACGAACACGACCTTCTTTACCCACGACTCGCCGAGCACCGTGCGCCAGGTGCTCGACTTCCTCAACGACGAACTGAAGGTCGACCAGATGATGATCTCGCCCGCCTACGCCTACGAGAAGGCGCCCGACCAGGAGCACTTCCTCGGCGTCGAGCAGACTCATCGCCTGTTCCGGGCGGCCTTCGCCGACGGCCGCCGCCGGCGCTGGCGGCTCAACCACAGCCCGCTGTTCCTCGACTTCCTCGAGGGCAGGGTCGACTTTCAGTGCACCGCCTGGGGCATTCCGAGCTACTCGATCTTCGGCTGGCAGCGACCCTGCTACCTGATGGCCGACGGCTACGCGAAGACCTACCGGGAGCTGATCGAGACGACCGACTGGGACCGCTACGGACGCGGCCGGGACCCCCGCTGCGAGAACTGCATGGCCCACTGCGGCTACGAGAGCACCGCCGTGCTTGCCACGACCCGCTCGCTCAAGCAGTCACTGCGGGCGCTGGCCCACCGCTGAACGGCGGGCCAGCCCATCAGCTCGCGGTAGCAGGATCGCGACGTCGGCCCCCGCAGGGGACGCGTTCGTGGCGCGGGCCTGGCCTCCGTGCGCCCGAGCGATCGCATCGACAATGGCCAGTCCGAGGCCACTGCCGTCTTGCGGGTGGCCGCGCTCGGACCGGCTGAACCGCTCGAACGCACGGGACACGAAGGCGGGCGGGAAGCCAGGGCCATGGTCGATGACGTGGAGCTCCACCTTGGCCGGGGTCGCGGTTGCGGCCAGGCGCACGGGCTGGCCGCCGTAGCGGAGCGCGTTGTCGATCAGATTGCCCAGGGCCTGCTCGAGGCGGAGGCGATCCGCTCGAACCCGCAGTCCCGGGGAGACACTGAACTCGAAGCTGGGGCGATCGTCCGGCCCGGAGCGCTGCGAGAAGCGGGCCGCCACGGTGGCGAACAGCTCGTCGACGGCGAGCGACTCCTGCCGGACCGGCAGGCGACCCTGGTCCGCGCTCGCGATCACGAGGAGGTCGTTGGCAAGCGCGACGATGCGATCGGTCTCGTCAGCGGCGGAAGCGATCGCGGCACGCAGCGCGCCGGCATCCTTCGATCCCCGCAGTGCGAGCTCGAGCTCGGTCTTGAGGACAGCGAGCGGGGTGCGCAGCTCATGGCTCGCGTCGGCGACGAAGGCACGCTCGCGGTCGAAGGCGCGCTCGACCCGGGCGAGCATGACGTTCAGGGTCTCGCCGAGCCGCCGCACCTCGTCCCGGGCGGGAGGGACCGGAAGGCGCTGCTTCCGCGCTGCCGGCAGGATGCTCGCGGCGCGCCGGCGCATGGCCTCTACCGGACGTAGGGCGCCCCCGGCCAGTCCGTAGGCGGCGAGAGATACGAGAGCCAGCGCGATCGGCCCTCCGATCATCAGTCCTGTGCGGATCGTTGCGAGGGTGTCCTCGCGCTGGCCGAGGTCGACGCCGACCACGGCGATCCGGTCAGAGCCAAGCGGTTCCGCGAGCAGCCGCACGCGGTCGCCGCGGGTGATGGTGACGCTTCCCTGCTCGGCGCGGCGGCGTTCGGCTGGGCGCAACAGTGGCCGGCCTGAGAGGCCCCGGGTGGCGGTGAGCACCTTTCCGTCGGCCGCGAGGATCTGGGCGAAGTTGGCGTGACTGGCAGGAAGCGGCTGCGGATCGGCGGTGAGGGCGTTGACTCCCACCCGTCCAGCCAGGCCGGTCAGATCGGCGGCGTGGGCGTTCAGGACGTCGTCGACGCTCTCGTCGAGCCCGGCCTGGGCATTCTCATACAGAACCACGGTGACGCCAGCGAGGACGACGGCCGTGACCGCGGCAGAGGCGAGCGTGAGGCGAAGGCGGATCGGGACCCGCTGGATGAGGCTCATGGCGCGGTGGCGCGCAGGCGGTAGCCGACCCCCCGGACCGTCTCCAACGAGGCGCGGCCAAACGGGCGGTCGATCTTGTCGCGGAGATAGCCGATGTAGACGTCGATCACGTTGGAGCGGTGCTCGTAGCTCCCGCTCCAGACATGCTCGAGGAGCTCGAAGCGACTGAGCACCCGTCCTGGGCGGCGCATCAGCGTCTCGAGCAAAGCGAACTCGCGGGCTGTCAGCGCGATCTCGGTCTCGCCGCGCCAGGCCCTGTGCGTCGCAGGATCCAAGCGCAGATCGTCTACCTCCAGCACGGCCGGGCGCGGCACGCCGCCCCGGCGCACCACGGCGCGCAGCCGCGCGAGCAGCTCGTCGAAGGAGAACGGCTTGACGAGGTAGTCGTCGGCCCCGCAATCGAGGCCTCGCACCCTCGAGTCCACGTCGTCTCGCGCGGTCAGCATCAGCGTCGGCGACCAGACCTGCTCGGCGCGCAGCCGGCGGCAGACCTCGAACCCATCGCAGCCGGGCAGCACGATGTCGAGCAGTATTGCGTCGTACTCCGTGGCCATCGCGCTTGCCACCGCCTGCTCACCGCTCGTCGCGAGATCGACGCCGAGCCCCTCGTCCTGCAGGCCCTGCTGCAGCAGGCTCGCGAGCTTCAGTTCATCCTCGACGACCAGGACTCGCATCCACGGGACTGTGACATCTGCCGCAGGAGGGCGCATCCTGCGACGAGGGCGAACGCAGGTCCCGGCGGCGACAGCGCACGGGAAGCCCAGCGAGCAACGCCGGAACGGGTCGATACGAAGCCGCCTTTCACCGCCCATTTCGCGGTCAAAAGCGGGTTCGTCCGGCATGGCGCAAACCTGGCGGCCGCAGGCGCATAGATGACGACCGGATCGTCAAGGATCTGAAACGGGTCATATGCGAGACCTGCGCCGGCGAGGCCATCGCGCCAGATCTCCGTTGCCGAATTCCACCCCGCGCGTTTGACGCATGCCGCATCGGGAATGCGGTCGGTTGAGGTCGGCGGTGGAGGTGAGAGATGGCTGAACCGAGTGAGCATTCGAACGGAGGCGACGTCGGCACGGCGACGGACGAGCGCTCGATCGCCGAGCTGCTCAGGCAGCTTTCCGACCAGACGACGCGCTTGGCCCGGCAGGAGGTGGAGCTCGCCAAGGCGGAGCTCAGCCTCAAGGGCAGGCGGCTCGGCATCGGCGCCGGCGCGTTCGGCGCGGCGGGGTTGTTCGGGATTCTGGCGCTCGGCGCAGCGACGGCAACGCTGATACTCGCCCTCGCCACCGCGATGGACGCCTGGCTCGCCGCGCTGATCGTCACGGTTGCCTATGCGGCGGTCGCCGGAGTCCTCGCACTGCTGGGCAAGAACCGCGTAGACGCCGGGACGCCGCCGTTCCCCGAGCGAGCCGCCGAAAGCGTGAAGGACGACGTCGACGTCGCCAAGACCAAGGCCAAAGAGGCACGGCGATGAGCGATCGCAGCCCGCAGCAGATCGAGCAGGAGATCGAGCAGACCCGCGAGGAGCTCGGCGAAACGGTCGCGTCGGTCGCCGAGAAGGCCGACGTCAAGACGAAGGCCAAGGCGAAGGCGGCGGAGGCAAAGGAGAAGGCGACCGCGAAGAAGGAGGAGGTAAAGGCCAGCGCCACGGCGCGGAGGGAGTCCGTCGCGGAGAAGGCGAAGGAAGCCGCCCCTGCATCGGCGCAGGATGCCGCGCAGCAGGCGTCACAGGCGGCCCAGAAGCTGGGCGGGATTGCACAGGAGAACCCCCTCCCCACGGCGGCGATCGGCGCGTTCGTCGCCGGGACCGCGGTGGGCTGGCTCCTCGGGCGGCGCTAGCCAGCCGGATTGAGGAGGAGGACGAGATGGCGAGGAGCGATCGACGAGACCCACTGGAGGAAGCGGACGACCCCCGGGACGACCCGATCCGCCGCGACGACGGCCCGATCCGCCGCGACTACGCCCCCAAGGGTGCCTACGCGAAGCCGACGACGTTCGGCGCGCTGCGCAGGACCGCGAGTGAGTTCTCCGAGGACAACCTGACCGACTGGGCGGCGGCGCTCACCTACTACGGGCTCCTGGCGATCTTTCCCGCCCTGATCGCCCTGGTCTCGCTCGTCGGCCTGTTCGCGGATCCTCAGGTGACCGCCCAGAAGATCACCCAGATCGTGACCCAGATCGGGCCCTCCTCCGGGGCCGAGACCTTCTCCGGGCCGATCGAGTCGCTCACCTCCAACCAGTCGGCCGCAGGGACAATGTTGATCGTCGGCCTGGCCGCGGCGCTGTGGTCCGCGTCGGGCTACGTCGGTGCCTTCATGCGTGCCTCCAACGTGATCTATGAGACGCCCGAGGGTCGGCCGATCTGGAGGCTCAGGCCCCTGCAGATGCTGGTCACCCTCGTGATCGTCCTCCTGGTGGCGATCCTTGCCCTGTCCTTGGTCCTCACCGGGCCGATCGTCGACGCCGTCGCCGGGCCACTCGGGATCGGCGACACCGCGACCACGATCTGGGACATCGCGAAGTGGCCCGTGATGCTGGCGATCGCCATGGCGATCGTCGCGGTTCTCTATTACGCGACGCCGAACGTCAAGCTCCGCGGCTTTAGGTGGGTCACCCCCGGGGCCATCCTCGCGGTCGTCGTCTGGCTTATCGCCTCCGCGGGGTTCGCCTTCTACGTGGCGAACTTCGGCTCCTACGACAAGACCTACGGGACGCTCGGCGCCGTCGTCGTGATGCTCGTGTGGCTGTGGATCAGCAACCTGGCGCTGCTGTTCGGCCACGAGCTGAACGCCGAGCGCGAGCGGGGGCACGAGCTGGCCGAGGGCATCCCGAGAGCCGAGCGCGAGATCCAGCTCGAGCCGCGAAGCGAGCCCAAGCGGCAGCGCACCAGCTAGCGGCTAGGGGGCCAAGCCGTGAGGTTCCTGTTTCTTCCGTTCAGCATCCTCGGCGGGATCCTTGCCGGCGTCTTCGCGAAGAAGATCTTCGACCTGACCTGGAGGTTGGTCTCGGATGAGGAGGCTCCCGAGCCGGAGCACCGCAAGGTCTCCTGGGCCAAGCTCGTGAGCGCACTCGCGCTGGAGGGCGCGATCTTCCGCACGGTCCGGGGCCTCGTGGACCGCGGCTCGCGCCTCGGTTTCCTCCGGCTCACCGGCTCCTGGCCAGGGGAGGAAGAGCCAGAGAAGGCATAGGGGTGTGAGGACGGTGAGCCCCTCGGACCCTCCGCATAGGCCAACTGACCTCAAAGCGCGCTCGTGGTGGGGGGTGCTGAAGAGAACCGTCCGCGAGTTTCGGGAGGACAACCTCACAGACTGGGCGGCGGCGTTGACGTATTACGGGATCCTCTCGATCTTCCCCGCGCTGATCGCGCTGGTGGCCGTGCTCGGGCTGGCCGGGGACTCGGCAACGCAGGCTCTGCTGGACAACCTCAACAGCCTCGGGCCGGGGCCGGCCAACGACATCGTTACCGGCGCGATCAAGCAGATCGCGTCGAACCAGGGCACGGCCGGCGTGGCCTTGGTGGTCGGACTGGCCGCGGCGCTGTGGTCGGCGTCGGGATACGTGGGCGTGTTCTCGAGGGCGTCGAACGTGATCTACGAGATCGAGGAGGGGCGCCCGTTCTGGAAGCGGCGACCGCTGCAAATTGCCCTCACGGTGATGCTCCTTCTCCTCGTTGCGATCAGCGCCATCGCGGTGGTCGTGACCGGCCCGCTCGCCGAGCAGGTCGGCCAGCTCTTCGGGATCGAGGGCACGGCGGTGACCGTCTGGGACATCGCTAAGTGGCCAGTGATCGTGCTCGTCGTGGTCACGATGCTCGCGGTTCTGTACTACGCGGCTCCCAACGTGCGCCACCATGGGTTCCGCTGGATCACGCCGGGAGGGCTCTTAGCCGTGGTGCTCTGGATCGTCGCCTCGGTGGCCTTCACCTTCTACGTCGCCAACTTCGGCTCCTACAACGCGACCTACGGCAGCCTGGCGGGCGTAGTGGTGTTCCTCGTCTGGCTGTGGATCTCGAACCTGGCGGTCCTGCTCGGAGCGGAGCTGAACGCCGAGCTGGAACGGGGCCGCGAGCTCGAAAGCGGCGTTCCGCCCGAAGAGACGATTGCGGCGGAGCCGCGGAGCGCGCCCAAACGGGCCCCCGAACGGGTCTAGCCGGCAATCGCCCGGCCGGTTGACCGCGGCGCCGACTCTGGCGCAGAACGCCGCTCGCATGCGCTCGGTTTCCATGCGCCGAGCCCCGTTCGGTCAGCTTTGGCGGTCATTGGGCGACCCTTGGGGGGAGAGCGAGCGCGTCCGCCCGCCTCTCTACTGTGATCCACCGATGAGCGACCAGGCTTCATTGATAGACGGGCCCGCCTCTTGCGGCACTCCGCCCGAGGACGTCCCGCTGGCCCCTAGGCGCCTCTGGGTGAGTGAGCTATCGGACGGACAGGACGTCGAGGGGGTGTTCGCGGTGCGCGAGCGCGAGCTGCGCCAGCGGCGCAACGGCGGCGAGTGGCTGCGGCTCGTCGTCTGCGACAGGTCCGGCAGCATCGAGGCTGTCGCCTGGGAGGACTCCCGGGACTCATTCGAGATTGCCGTACCCGGCTCGGCGGTCCACGTCGCAGGACGCTTCGCGGTGCATCCCCAGTACGGCCCGAAGATCACGATCGAAGCGATCCGCACCGCAAGGGACGACGAGTTCGAGCACGCGGAGCTCGCCGACGGCCCGACGGTGCCCGTAGAGCGCCTGGAGGCCGACCTCCACGAGCTGCTCGCGACTATCCAGAACGCCCAGCTTCGCGAGCTGCTCCGGCGCTTGTTTGCCGCGGATTCTCGCGTTTGGGCCCGATTCCGGGAGGCCCCGGCGGCCAAGCACTACCACCAGGCATACCGCCACGGCTTGCTCGATCACACCGTCTCGGTGGCGCAAGCCGTAAGCGCCGCCGCATCCGCGTTTTCCGGCATCGACCGCGACGTCGCGGTCACGGGCGCCCTGCTTCACGACGTCGGTAAGACAATGGCCTACAACGACGACCCGCTGGCGATCGATCTCACCGACGCCGGCCGGCTCCAGGGCGAGATCCCGCTCGGCTACTACCTCGTGCGACGCGAAATCGAGCGCGTCGACGGATTCGATCCCGACTTGGCGCAGGCTGTCTTTCACATCATCCTGTCGCATCACGGCACGTTGGAGAATGGATCCCCCGTGACCCCCGCCACCCGCGAGGCCACGCTCGTCCACGCGATCGACAACCTCGGGGGGAAGCTGGGCAGCTTCGACCGCATCGAACGCGGGCTTCCGGATGGGGAGGCCTGGTCGCGGTTCGACCGAGGCATCGACTCCCCGGCCTACTTCCGCGAGCGCGCGGCCTAACCCGGTATCCGGGCGAGCCAGCTCGCAAATTGCGCCAAGTTCGCGACGCCGCGAAACCGGACCGCGGCGAGCCCTTATCCTGCCTCGCGATGGCCAAGGACACGGAGAAGCTGATCCGCCAGCTCTCCTTGATCTCGTTCCTGATGGCCAACGGACGGCCCGTGTCGGCGCTCGAGATCAAGCGCGAGGTCGAGGGCTACAGCTCGATGAACGACGATGCCTTCGCGCGCCGGTTCTATGCAGACCGCGCCGAGCTGGAGAGCCTGGGCATCTCGCTCCAGATCGAGAAGCCGGCCGAGGGATTCTTCGAGGCAGAGCTCTATGCGCTGCCGCCGGAGAACTACTACCTGCCGCCGATCGAGTTCACCGACGGCGAGCTGGCGGCATTGCGGACGGCGCTGGGCCTGCTGGACGGCGAGTTCGCCTACGCGGAGCCGCTGCGGCTCGCCCTCCAGCAGGTCTCGTGGGGGCGGGCGAGCCCGCTCGCCGAGGGCGACTCATCACCGATCGAGGTGAAGCTGGCCCCCGCCGGGGGCGGTCGGGAGCTGTCTACGCGCCTGGCGAAGATCGAGACCGCGATCTCCCGGCGCAAGACGATCGAGTTCAGCTACTACTCGCTGCAGCGCGACGAGGTGTCCGACCGCAAGGTCGATCCCTACCACCTCGTGTTTCGGAACGGCCAGTTCTACCTGATCGGCCACTCGCACGAGCGCGACGACGTGCGGGTCTTCCGGCTCTCGCGGATTCGCGGCAAGGTCTCCTACGCCACCAAGGCGGAGCACGACTTCCCCCCGCCCGAGGACTTTGACCGCCGAGACTACGCATCGCGGTCCGACTGGCAGATGGGCGAGATCGAGGGGAGCGCGCAGGTTTTCCTGCGCGAGCGCATCGCCTGGCTCGTGGAGCGCGACTACGGGGGCTACGGCACCCTCCGCAAGGCGACGAAGAGGGACGGCGCCCCGGGCCGCGGTTCGATCTACGAGACGGATTACGCATCGGGACGCCAGCTCATCTCCTGGGTGTTGGGGTGGCGCGAGAACGCCGAGCTGCTGGAGCCGCCGGACTTGTCCCGAGAGGCACGCGGGCGCTTGCAGCTCCTGCGCGAGCGCCACCTCGGCGACTTTGCGGTGGCGAAGACCGTCTCGCGCCCCATCGCCGAGGGCGACGGTCGCCCCCGCTCGGGCAACGGGCGCGCGGATTCCGTGATCCGGCCCGAGCGGTTCGCCCGCCTTGTGACCCTGGCCGGGCTACTGATCGGCGCGGCGCGGGCGGGGGAGCGCCTCAGCGTCAAGCGGGTCCTGGAGGAGCTCAACGTCAGCCGGGAGGAGCTGCGAGAGGACATCGACGTGCTGAACGTCGTCAACTTCGGCGGTGGCACGTACGTCCTCTACGCCGAGATCGTCGGCGACGAGATCGAGGTCGACCCGGACACGTACGGCGACAACTTCGCCCGGCCCGCGCGGCTTTTGCCGCTCGAGGCGAAGGCGCTGGTCGCCGCCATCGACCTGTTCGGCGATCATCTACCTCAGGGCGGGCTCTCCACCGCGCGCGAGAAGATCGTCGCGGCGCTCGGCCACGACCCCTCGCGGGAGGGTCTCGAGATCGCTCCCGGCCGGGACGACTCGGAGGTGGTCCGGGCCGTGCATAACGCGATCGAGCGCCGGCGCGTACTCGAGCTCCACTACTACAAGGAGAACGAGGACCAGTTCATCAAGCGGGAAGTCGAGCCCTACCAGCTCGCGAGCGGCCCCGAGGGCTGGTACCTGGGCTGCTATGACCTCGGCCGCGACGACACGCGCCACTTTCGCCTTGACCGGATGAAGGAGGCGCGACTCAGCGAGCGCTCCTTCGAGGCCCGCGAAGGAGTGGAGGAGCGTCTCGCCGAGCAGGAGTGGCTGGTCCACGGCGAGGTTGGGACCGCAGGCGTCGCTCGGGTCTGGGTATCGCCCGAGCGAGCGCGGTGGCTGCGGGAGGAGCGCACGGTAACCGACGAGCTCGCCGATGGGGCAGTCGTGGTGGAGCTGCCTTACGGGTCCGGGGATTGGCTCGTGCGCGAGATCCTGAAGGGTGCCGGCGACCTCGTGGTGCTCGAGCCGTCCGAGGCACGAAACGCCGTGCTTGAGGCGGTCGGCGGCAAGCGCTGACCCGAGCTCACACGAGTCTGTCGAGCGCGTCAGTCAGCCCGGAGAGGTCGGGGAGCTCGCCGGCCCGCGGTACCTCGCTCGACTCGCCGAGACGGTTGATCCAGATCGCGGGCACGCCGAGGCGGGCCGCCGGCTCAATGTCGTGGAAGAGACTGGCGGCGACGTGGACGTGGCGGCTGGGATCGGCCCCGGTACGAGCGTAGAAAGCGTCCCAGTGGCCACGCGCCGGCTTGTAGGAACCCGCCTCGGCGGCCGTGATCGCGGCGTCGAAGTGCACCCCGATCCGTTCCAGGGAGGCGGCGAGAAGGTCGGGGTCGGTATTGGAGAGCGCCGCCAGCCGCCAGCCGCGCTCGCGGGCGGTCGCGAGAGCCGGGGGCACCTCCGGAAAAGACGGCCAGCGCGGCAGCGAATCGGCGAGCGCTCCGCCACGCCCGGGCGGCGCCTCCAGCCCCTCGATCGCGGTGACCGCCGCGAGGCTACGCGCGAGCACTTCGCGGTAGGGAATCGCACGGCCCTCCTGGATGCGGGGCTCGACGGTGTGGTGGAGGAAAAGCAAGCGACGCGAGTCGGCCCGCGGCCACAGCGATTCGAACGCCGACCGCAGCCCCGCCTCCCAGTCGATCAGCGTCCCGTAGCAGTCGAAGGTTGCCCAGCGGTCGCTCACCGCGCAGCCTGAACGCCTCGAGCTGACGGCATCGGACGCGACTATATTGAGCCTCTGTGGCCAGAGCGCGAGCCGGACGGGCCGCGTCCGGATGACCGCGGATTCGGCTCCCGCGTATCCCGAGATCGAGCGCATCGTCGCCCCGAACCCCGGCCCGATGACCCTCGATGGAACCAACACGTACGTGGTCGGCACCGGCGACCGATCATTCGTGATCGACCCCGGCCCCGCCGACGAGGAGCACCTCGAGGCGGTGCGGGCCGCGACGACTCGCCATGGCGCCCCTGTCGGCGTCCTTCTCACCCACTCGCACTCGGACCACGCGGCGGGCGCCGAGACCCTGAGCTTCCCCCTGCTCTGGGGGCAGCTCGGAAGCGGAGACGAATCGCGCTGGACGGCGCCGCCTCCCGCACCGAGTTCGGTCCCGGATCAGATCGGCCCGTTTCGCCTTCTGCTGACTCCCGGGCATGCCACCGACCACGTGTGCTTCGCGTACGCGCGCGTGTGCTTCTGCGGCGACCTGATCCTCGGGGAGGGCTTCTCCATCGTCCCGCCCGCCGAGTTCGGGGGATCGCTTCTGGATTACATGGAGTCACTGCGGTCCGTCGCAGAGCTTGACCTTGACCTGCTATGCCCGGGCCACGGCCCGTGGATCACGGATCCCACTCTCAAGGTCGCCGAGTACAGGGAGCACCGGCTCGAGCGCGAGCGGAGGCTGGTGGCTGCGCTCGAGTCGGGAGAGCGCTCCCGGGCCCGGCTTCTAGACCGGGTCTGGGACGATGTGCCGGAGCAGATGCGCTCCGCTGCCGCCTTCGCCATGCAGGCGCACCTGGAGAAGCTCGAGGCCGAGGGCCGCCTCCCGCGCTCCCTGCATGACTGATATGTAGAGCGGTGGTGGGTCGCTTCCGCATCACTCGCAAGCGACGGGGCCTCCGCCGGGTGGCGTTGCGCTTCGGGATCGCCGGCGGGGCCCTCGGTGCCCTGAGCGCGGGAGGCGCCGCCGGCCTCTACCGCCAACTCTTCCGCAGACCGCTCCCCAGGACACGGGGAAACCTGACGGTGGAGGGGATCTCCAGCCCAGTCGAGATCCGGCGTGACCGGTGGGGGGTGCCCCACGTCCGGGCCGCCACCGTCTGCGACCTCTGGTTCGGCGAGGGCTTCTGTCAGGGCCAGGATCGTCTCTGGCAGCTCGACCTCTACCGCCGAATGGCATGCGGGCGGCTGTCGGAGATCTCGGGCGGTGCCGGGCTTAGGCCCGATCGGCTGATGCGGACGCTCGGGCTCTACCGCGTTGCCCGGCGTGAGGCCGCGACGCTGGAGCCGGACATGCGGGCGCAGCTCGACGCCTTCTGCGCGGGAGTCAATGCGGCTGCCGGTTTCCCTCCTCTGCCGGCTGAGTTCCAGCTCCTGCGGCTGAGCTTCGAGCCGTTCGAGCCGGCGCATTCGCTCGCGCTGGCGAAGCTGCTTTCCTTCGGCCTGTCGACGAACTGGGAGCGCGAGCTGCTGCGCGCCGAGATGACCCGCGAGCTCGGTGAGGAGCTCTCAGCGCGGCTCGATCCCGGTTACCCGCGCGGAAATCCGGTGATCGTCACCCCGGGGGAGGGGTGGAGCGGCGATGGCCTCGGGCTCGCGGAGCAGATCGCGAGGCTTCGCGGAGTCATCGGGCTCGCCGTCGAGGCGACCGGGTCCAACAACTGGGCCGTGAGCGGTGAGCGCTCGACCACCGGCGGACCGCTCATGGCCGGCGATCCGCACCTGCCTCCGAGCATGCCCGGAATCACCTATCAGGTCGGGCTTACCCTGGGTGACCGCTTCTGTCGCGGAGCATCGCTCCCCGGCTTGCCAGGGGTGATGATGGGCCAGACGAACGACGTGGCATGGTCGTTCACCAACGTGCTCGCGGACGTCATGGACCTGTTCGTCGAGCGGCTCGACGGCGACTCATACGAGTTCGAGGGGGAAGCGCGGCCCATCACGGTTATCGAGGAGGAGATCCGGGTGAAGGGCCGATCGAGCCCCGAGCGCGTGGTGGTTCGAGAGACTCATCACGGCCCGATCGTCAATGACGCGCTCCGGGCGGACGACGCCGAGCCACTGGCGCTGCGCTTCTCGGCGCTTGACTTTCCAGGCGTAACAGGCGCGAACTTCGCCGTGCTCGACTGCTCGAGCGGCCGTGAGCTCGTTGAGGTGCTCTCCGATCACGCCCACCCGGTCTCCAACCTCGTGTGGGCGGATCGCCACGGCTCGATCGGCTATAAGGCCGTGGGGCGGGTCCCGCTGCGACGAGGAGGTTGTCCGGACCTGCCGAAGCCGGGGTGGAGCGGCGAGCACGAGTGGGACGGCTGGATCCCGTATGACGAGCTGCCCGAGCTCGTCGATCCCGATTCCGGCTTCCTGGTCACCGCCAACAACAGGATCGCCTCCGAGGACTATCCCCACCACATTACGACCGACTACCTGGACGGCTACCGGGCGAGGCGAATCGAGCAGCTCCTCCTGGCGGAGCCCCAACACGACGTCGAGAGCTTTGAGGCCATACAGACCGACATGCTCTCGCTGCCGGGGCTCGAGACCGCCCACCGCCTGGTGCGGCTGCGCCCCCGAGACCAGCGCGAACTGACCGCAATCGAGTGCCTGCGATCCTGGGACGGCCGGATGAGCCCGGATTCGGTCGCCGCGACGATCTACCAGACCTTCACGCTCCGCCTCGCCCGCGAGGTTGCCCGGGCGGCGATCCGGGACCGGGATCTCGCGAACCGCTGGCTGGACCGCGCCGACAACGGCTTCATCGCCCACGTGACCTCCCCCTGGCGCTGGCACGCACACCTGCTCGCGCTGTGGGAGGAGGCCGACGAGACGCTGATCGGCCGCCCCTGGGACGAGCTCGCGCTGGACTCGCTCCGCGCCACGCTCGACTACCTCGAGGGCAAGTTCGGATCGGATCGAAGCGCCTGGCGCTGGGGAAGGGTGCATCCCCTCGCATTCCCGCACGCCCTCGGGGCAGCCAATGCCGTCTTCGCCCGGACCTTCAACCGCCGCCTCGAGGTCGGCGGGGGTCAGGAGACCGTCGCGCAGGTGGGCTGGGATCCGAACGATCCCTTCGTGGCGATCTGGGCGCCGTGCTGGCGGATGGTCGCCGACCCGACGGATCCCGAGCGCTCGCGCTGGCAAGCATTCACCGGCCAGTCGGGACATCCCGGCAGCCGCCACTACGACGACCTCCAGGTGCGTTGGAAGGAAGGTCGCACACAGCCGATGGCGGGAGAGGGCCCGTGGCTTACGCTCAGGTTGGAGCCAGCGAGCGGGTACTAGTGGGGCTGCCCGGACACCCCACGCCCACCGATTACCCAGTACCCAAATACCCAATACCTAGCCGTGAGTCGACGCTCCGAGATCCAGCTCACCTCCGACGAGCAGCGGGAGCTGCTCGAGTCAGAGCGGATCGTCGTCGTGTCCACGCATGGGCCTCGGGGTTGGCCCCATGCGATGCCGCTCTGGTACCTACTCCGCGATGGCGAGATCTGGATCTACACGTACGCCAAGTCGCAGAAGGTGCGCAACCTCGAGCGGGATCGCCGCGCGACCCTCTTGGTGGAGACAGGTCATGAGTACGGCGAGCTGCGCGGCGTGCAGGTCGAGGCCGAAGCCGAGATCCACCGGGACCTCGACGAGGTGTACCAGGTGGCGCGAGAGCTGACCCTCCGCTATGCGGATGACATCTCCTCGATCGAAGGAGATGCAGCGGAGGCGCTGAAGGCTCAGGCAAGAAAGCGGGTGGCTCTGCGGTTCATCCCCAAGCGCGTCGCGAGCTGGGACCACCGCAAGCTCGGCGGGACCTACTGACCCCACTGCGCCGGCTCCAAAGCCCAACCCGGTGCGGCGCCGCCGTCCCTATCCTTGCCGCGACATGGAGAGTCTCATGGGCCTCATCCTGTCGGGCGGCGCCGGCACCCGGCTGCGTCCGATCACGCACACCTCGGCGAAACAGCTAGTGCCCGTGGCCAACAAGCCGGTGCTCTTCTACGGCATCGAGGCGCTCGTCGAGGCGGGGGTGACGGAGGTTGGCATCGTGATCGCGCCGGAGACGGGCGACGAGATCGCTCAAGCGGTGGGGGACGGCTCGGCGTTGGGAGCGCAGGTCACCTACATCCAGCAGGCGGAGCCGCTAGGCCTCGCTCATGCCGTGCTGACCGCGGAGGAGTATCTGCGAGGCGGCCCGTTCGTGATGTATCTCGGCGACAACCTGCTTCGCGACGGGATCACTGGCCTGGTGAGCGCCTTTCGCGACTCGGAGCCCGACGCCCTGATCCTCCTCACGAGGGTCCCCGACCCCGGCAACTACGGCGTTGCGGAGCTCGAGGGCGATCGCGTGGTGCGCTTGATCGAGAAGCCCTCCCAACCGCCCACGGACCTCGCGCTTGTCGGCGTCTACATGTTTGGGGCGGCGATCTACGAGGCGGCGAAGGCGATCGAGCCCTCCGGCCGGGGTGAGCTTGAGATCACGGACGCGATCCAGTGGCTGATCGACGGCGGCAAGCGGGTCGAACGCCGTACGGTGACCGGCTGGTGGAAGGACACCGGCCAGCTCGACGACATGCTCGAGGCGAATCGGCTCGTGCTGGAGGACATCGAGCGGCGGGTGGAGGGTGAGCTCGTGGACTCCAAGGTGGATGGACGAGTAGTGGTGGAGCACGGCGCCCGGCTCGAGCGATCCGTCGTGCGCGGACCTGCGATCGTCGGTGCCGGGGCCCGGATCACGGATGCGTATGTCGGCCCTTACACCTCGATCGACGCTGGCGTCGTGGTGGAGCGCGCCGAGGTCGAGCACTCGATCCTGCTTGCCGGCGCGAGCGTCAGGGACCTCGGGTCGCGGATGGAGGCAAGCCTTCTCGGTCGCAACGTGACCCTCTCGCGCGGCGACGGCCTCCCGAAGACCCTGCGGATGATCATCGGGGACAACTCGGAGATCAGGATTCCGTGAAGGTCCTGGTCGCCGGCGCGGGCGGGATGCTCGGGCGTGAGGTCACCGCCGCCTGCCACGCCCGTCGTCACGATGTCGTGGCGCTGGCGCGTCCGGCGCTCGACATCACGGATCCGGCCGCAGTGGAGAGAGCGATCTCCGACTACGACCCGGACGTGGTGATCAACTGTGCCGGCTTCACCGACGTCGACGGGGCCGAGGACGACGAGGCCGGCGCGATGCGCGTCAACGATGAGGGAGCAGCCCTTCTGGCGAGCGCCGCGGCAGCCATCGGCGCGAAGATCGTCTACATCTCGAGCGACTACGTCTTCGACGGCTCCGGCCAGAGGCCCTACGTCGAGTCGGACATTCCGGCGCCTCGCTCCGCGTACGGACGCTCGAAGCAGGCGGGGGAGACGTCCGTGGGTGTCGCGAACCCGCGTCACTTCATTGTGCGCTCCTCGTGGCTTTACGGGGTGGGGAGCAAGAACTTCGTGGAGACCATGCTGCGCCTAGGAAGCGAGCAGCACGAGGTGCTCGTCGTCTCCGATCAGATCGGGTGTCCGACCTACACTCGACACCTCGGCGAGGCGCTGGCAGTGCTCGTGGAAGGCGAGGGGTTCGGGATTCACCACATCGCGGGCACCGGCTCCTGCTCCTGGTACGAGTTCGCCCAGGAGATCTTCGACCAGGCCGGGCTCGAGTGCAGGGTGATGGCGGCGACTACCGAGATGCTGGCTCGCAAGGCCCCTCGCCCTCGCTACTCGGTGCTGGGCACGGAGCGCCGCGATCCGATTGCCCTGCCCACTTGGCGGCGGGGCCTCGCCGCATACCTCGCCGAGCGGACGCTGGAGGCCGCTGCGTGAGGATCCTGGTCGCGGGCGGAGCCGGGTTCATCGGCTCCGCCTACGTTCGCCGCCGTCTCGCCAGCCATCCCGGCGATTCGGTTCGCGTTCTGGACAAGCTGACATATGCAGGGCGGCTGGAGAACCTGGAGGGGCTCGCCCCCGGCAAGCTGAGCCTGGTCGAGGGAGACATCGCCGACCGCGACGCCGTGGCCGAGGCGATCGAAGGCTGTGACGCCGTCATCAACTTCGCGGCCGAGTCGCACGTGGATCGCTCGATCCACTCTCCAGGAGAGTTCATCCAGACCGATGTCTTCGGCGCCTTCGTGCTGCTCGAAGCGGCAACAGCGGCAAGCATTCGCCATCTCCAGATCTCCACCGACGAGGTCTACGGCTCGATCGGCTCCGGGTCCTTCCAAGAGGAATCTCCCCTCCAGCCCTCATCTCCCTATTCGGCCACGAAGGCCGCGGGCGACCTGATCGTGGGTGCGTACCACCACACCTACGGGGCCGACGCGCTGGTCGTGAGGGGCTCCAACAACTACGGCCCGCGCCAGCACCCCGAGAAGCTCATCCCGCTCGCGATCCTGAACGCCCTCGGCGGCGATCCGGTGCCCGTCTACGGCGACGGCATGCAGGTGCGGAACTGGATCTTCGTGGACGACTTCTGCGCCGCGATCGACGTCGTGCTGGACCGCGGCGAGCCAGGGGAGGTCTACAACGTCGGCGGCCCCGACGAGCTTCCGAACATCGAGGTCGTGAGGAGGGTCCTCGAGCTGTCGGGTCGGGACGAGTCGCTGATCGAGCACGTTGTGGACCGGCCCGGACACGACCGTCGCTACTCGCTGTCCTCGGATCGGGTGCGTGAGCTTGGCTGGCGGCCCGAGGTCCGCTTCGAGGAGGGGCTCGCCCGCACGGTCGCCTGGTATCGCGACAACAAGCCCTGGTGGGAGCCCATTCGCCTGGGCGAGTATCGCTCCTACTACGAGCGCCAGTACGGCCGGGCGTTGAGCTGATCCAATTGCGGCCGCTGCGACCCCGTTCATAGGTTCGTGACGAGGCAGCTCGAGACGAAGCTCGCTGGCCTCGTCCTGATCGAGCCCGAGGTACACGGCGACGAACGCGGATTCCTCGTCGAGACATTCCGCGAGGACCTTTGGCGCGATCTCGGCGTGGAGGTCGCGTTCGTGCAGCACAACCACTCACGATCGACTCGCGGCACGCTCCGTGGGCTGCACTTCCAAACCGACCCCGGCCAGGCGAAGCTGATCCGCTGCACGCGCGGCTCGATCTTCGACGTCGTCGTGGACCTGCGCCGTAACTCGCCGACCTACGGGCGATGGGAAGGGCAGGGGCTAGACGATCGGAGACACCGGCAGCTCTTCGTGCCCGTCGGCTTCGCGCACGGCTTCGTCGTCACGAGCGAGGTGGCTGACGTCGCCTACAAGCTCTCCAGCTACTACGACCCGTCGAGGGAGGGCGGCTTCGCTTGGGACGATCCCGAGGTCGCCATCGACTGGCCGATCACGCACCCGGTCCTCTCGGCGCGCGACCGCACCGCTCCCCGATTCGCTGAAATCGCCGAGTCGCTCCCGTGGTAGGGCGGGTGGCCGCCACGTAACGAGAAGACGCCCATCGGCGCTTCCTGACGGCTCAGCCTGGGCACCGATGGGTGAGCTCCGGCGATTGTCGCCGCAGCTCACCCATAGCGAGGTTCCTCGGCGGTCGATCCGTAAGATCGGAGGGTTGGCCACTGACGCGAGAACGACTGCCGAGTTGCCTCTGATGCCGTTCTCAGAGACTGTGCGGCGCTGGTTCGAGGCCTCATTCGAGGCTCCGACGCCCGCGCAGGCGCTCGGGTGGCCCAAGATCGCCGCGGGCGCGAACACGCTGATCTGCGCCCCGACCGGCTCGGGAAAGACGCTCGCCGCCTTCCTGTGGGGAATCGACCGGCTCGCGCGCGAGCCCGAGCGCGTGACACGTGGGGTGCGCGTCGTCTACGTCTCCCCTCTGAAGGCGCTCTCCTACGACATCGAGCGCAACCTGCGCGCGCCGTTGAAGGGAATCGGTGGCGAGATCTCGGTCGGCCTTCGCACCGGCGACACGCCCCAGCGGGAGCGCCAGGCGATGCGGCGAAACCCGCCGGACATCCTGATCACGACGCCGGAGTCGCTGTACCTGATGATGACATCCGGCGCGCGGGAGATCCTCGCCGGCACCGATGTGGTGATCGTCGACGAGATCCACGCCGTCGCGCAGTCCAAGCGAGGCACCCACCTGGCCCTCACGCTGGAGCGACTGTCGCACTTGGTCACGTCCAACGGTGGGGCAGATCCCCAGCGCATCGGACTGTCGGCGACTCAGCGCCCCCTCGATCGGATCGCCCGCTTCCTCGTCGGGCCACGCCGCCAATGCCAGATCGCCGACGCGGGCAAGCAGAAGGAGCTCGACCTTGAGATCGTCGTCCCGGTCGAGGATATGACGGAGCCCGATGCCTCGATCGAGAAGCGGCGCGACGGGGGCGATGCGAACACTGACGCCGCCCCCACTGCGCGCTCGATCTGGCCGGCGATCTACCCCGAGCTCCTGAAGCTTGTCCGCGAACACACCTCGACGATCATCTTCGTCAACAACCGCCGGGCCGCCGAGCGCCTGGCGAGACGCCTGAACGAGCTCGCGAACGAGGAGCCTGGACGGGAGCTGCCCGCCACGGAGCACGGGGGTCACGCTGACCCGCCGGCCCCGGACGCGGGAGCAGGTGAAGGAAGCCCGAGCCGAAAGGCGAGGGCAAGTGATTCCGGCGGGAGTGGAGGAGCCGGCGGATTTCTGGAGATCGCTCGCGCCCACCATGGCTCGCTTGCGCACGAGGAGCGCCAGGTGGTCGAGGACCTGCTGAAGTCGGGCGAGCTCCCTTGCCTCGTCGCCACCTCGTCGCTGGAGCTCGGGATCGACATGGGGGCCGTGGACCTCGTGATCCAGGTCGAGTCGCCGAAGTCGGTAACCCGCGGGCTGCAGAGGATCGGCCGCGCCGGCCACACCCTCGAGGAAGTGTCGGTCGGGCGGATCTTTCCCAAGTTCCGCGCCGACCTGCTCGAATGCGCGGTCGTCGCCAAGCGGATGCGGAGGGCCGAGATCGAGGAGACCGTCACCCCACGCAACCCCCTGGACGTCCTGGCACAGCACCTGGTCTCGCTTTGCGCCGGCGACGAGTGGGAGGTGGACGAGGTCGAGCGCCTGATCAGGGGCGCCGAGCCGTTCTCGGAGCTGTCCCGGGAGCAGCTCGAGAACGTGCTCGACATGCTCGACGGCCGGTATCCGTCGGACCGGTTCGCGGAGCTCCGCCCGCGGCTCGTCTGGGATCGCGCCGCCGGCACGCTCCGCGGCCGGCCGGGAGCGCGCCAGCTCGCGGTCACCAACGCCGGCACGATCCCCGATCGCGGCCTCTACGGCGTCCACCTGCCTGACGGGCGACGCGTGGGAGAGCTCGACGAGGAGATGGTCTACGAAGCGCGGCCAGGCCAGACCTTCCTGCTGGGCGCGACCACCTGGCGGATAGAGGAGATCACGCGTGATCGGGTAATCGTTACGCCAGCGCCCGGCACGCCCGGGGCCGTCCCGTTCTGGAAGGGAGACGGCGTGGGCCGGCCGGCGGAGCTCGGCCGGGCGATCGGCGAGTTCGCGCGCGAGGCGCTCAACGCTCGGCCTGAGGAGCTTGCCGCCGCGTACGACCTCGACCCCCGCGCGGCGGCGAACCTGCTCGCGTTCCTGCGTGAGCAGCAGGCGGCGACGAGGGTCGTCCCCTCTGACCGAACCGTCGTCGTCGAGCGGTTTCGCGACGAGATCGGCGACTGGCGGCTCTGCGTGCTCTCTCCGTGGGGGGGACGAGTCCACGCCGCCTGGGGCCTGGCCCTGT
>Ga0126312_10000037_pt1 | contig 48325 bp, 57 predicted proteins | sample Plot104A_FD_92537 | JGI IMG/M metagenome (GOLD analysis project Ga0126312, IMG submission 92537) | Serpentine soil microbial communities from UC McLaughlin Reserve, CA, USA - Plot104A | ecosystem: Environmental > Terrestrial > Soil > Grasslands | place: USA: UC McLaughlin Reserve, Lake County... | reverse complement strand
TGGTGCTCAAGCAGGTAATGCTACTGGCACTCAACAGAGTGGTGCTCAAGCAGGTAATGCTACTGGCACTCAACAGAGTGGTGCTCAAGCAGGTAATGCTACTAGTAGTGCAGCAGCTACACAAGAAAAGCCTGATGCTGCTACAATTTCTATAGGTAAATCTTTTGCTCAACAAGGAACATTGACATCTAAACAAGATCCATTACTAGGACACGAAGCTCATCAAATAGCAATAATTTTACCTCCTAGAGATGATAATGCAATATATCAAGGTACATTAACATTTACTTCTAGTAAACCAACCGAGGTTGTAATATTACAAAACTTTGCAAATCAAACTGCTGTTGATCCATCTTATGGTGGTGTTGCGACTGCTCCATTAGGGAAGGGTACAGTTGCCATCAGTCTTTTAACTCCACAATTTGGGCCTATTGCTTCTGCTTCTATTCCATTCGCTGGTAATGCTCTTGCATTACACAATATAGAAGGAGAGCCCTTTGCTGCTACTTATACAGTTAGTGGTAGTGTAGCTCAAGCTCAAACTTATAATGAAATAAATCCTCCTCCATTGGCAGAAGCTGCTGAAGCTGACGAAGAAGAAGAAGATAACGACGATAAGGGAAATAAGGACAAGAAGGGAGATAAAGACGATAAGGACAAGGATGAAGATGAATAATCCAAACTCTAACCTCTTTTTTATTTAAATTATTAAGTATTTAATGAAGATCCTTATTATTAAACGAATATAAAATTAGATTTTACAAAACAATAACCATAAATAAAAAATATATTTATTTTGTTATTATGAATATTTTCCGAGGTTATTCCTTAAAATAAAGTAAACCGCCTGCCTTTACTATTTTTGCTATTATTTCTGGAAAAGGTTTTATTTTATATTTTTCATTAGTTGTTGAATTCTTAATTGAATTACTATCAAGATCAATTTCTATCTCGTCATTATCAGCGATTTTTTCAATTATATTAGGTTCAATTTCTATAGGTAATAGATATCCTCCATCTACTGCATTTCTATAAAAAATTCTGGCAAATGATGGTGATAATATTGCACGAATACCAACTTGGTGTAATGCTATTGGAGCGTGTTCTCGACTTGAGCCACACCCAAAATTTTTTCCTGTCAATAAAAAATCTCCTTCACGAATTTTTTCTGAAAAATTAGGATCAATTCCTTCCATAGCATGTTTCCCCAATTCTTTGTGATCATGAATTTTTAAATAAGGTCCAGGAATTATCACATCTGTATCTATATTATCTTGGTTATATTTGTGAATTTTTCCTTTTAATGTATTCATGACATTTCATTCCTTGGATCTGTTATTTTTCCAGTTACTGCTGCTGCAGCTACTACTAAAGGAGAAGCCAAATAGGTCTTGGATTCAACATGACCCATTCTGCCTGGGAAATTTCTATTGGTGGTACTTATACAAATTTCATCTTTTGCAAGAACACCCATATGAGCTCCACAACAAGCCCCACAAGTAGGAGGACCAACAACTGCGCCTGCTTCCATAAATATAGTTATCAATCCTTCTTTAATGGCTTTCAAATAAATTGATTGAGCAGCGGGTAAAACTTCTGTTCTAATTTTAACTTTTTTTCCTTTGAGAATCTTTGCAGCCATTCTCAAATCTTCTAATTTTGCTCCAGTACAGGATCCGATATATGCTTTGTTAATTTCTTTACCTTGAATATCTCCTACTGCACAGATATTTTCAGGAGAATAAGGTTTGGCTATAATGGGATCTAAAGATTCGATATTATAGGTAAATGTGGTAGTATATTCTGCTTCTATGTCACCTTTTATCGGTAAAAATTCTCGGTCAGTTCTTGTTTTTAGATATTCCAAAGTAATCTCATCTGGTTCAATAATTCCATTTTTAGCTCCTGCTTCAGTGGTCATATTAGTAAGTGTCAATCTTTCTTCCATAGACATCTTATCGACTACCTCTCCAGAAAATTGCATTGCTTTATAATTTGCACCATCAGTTCCAATATCTCCTATTATTTTTAATATTATATCTTTAGCCATGATGTATTCTGGTTTGTCTCCATGAATTTTAAAAAGAATTGTTTCAGGGACTTTAAACCATATTTTTCCATTCATTAATACATACGCAATATCAGTATGACCTAATCCAACAGCAAGAGCGCCCATTGCACCTGTTGTATTTGTATGAGAATCACCCCCGACATAAATCTCACCAGGCAAAATCAATCCTTCCTCATGAGAAAGAGTATGACAAATTCCGTATTGACCTAAACCATATTTATAATGTTTTTTTATATTGTATTTTTTAGACCAATCAGTTAATAAAGCAATATTGTTGGCTGAAATCCTATCAGAAGAAGGAACAAAATGGTCTTCGCTTATCCACACACGATTAGGATCCCAAATCTGATTTAGTATTTTACCTTTTTTTTCCCATTCTGAAAAAACTTTAATTACACCTGGACCAGAAACATCATGTATCATAACTTTATCGATATTTGCTATTACTACATCATCAGGAGAAACCTTATCTTTCTTAGATGCTCTAGCCAAAATTTTTTCAGTAATATTCATTCCCATTTCTTTATTATCAAATAAAATTTGTCTATTCGCGAATAAAAACTTTATAAAAAAACTAATAATGATCTAGTATTTTATAAAAGAAATATTGATCATATTAAATCCTATTAAAATTAAAACTAAAAGAAAAATATTTGATCTTTTTGATACAATAATATCCTCAAAATTTAAATTTAAAGATAATGATATTTTAGTATTATCAAGTAAATTTGTTTCTATGAGTGAAGGATCCGTATTAGATCTTCAAAAAATTAAACCTAGCAATAAAGCAAAACAAATTGCCAAGAATTATCAAATGGATCCTACTCTTGTTGAAGCAGTAATTAGAGAATCTGATATGATTTTCGGAGGTTTACCAGGATTCTTATTAACAATAAGAAAAGGAATCTTAGCTCCAAATGCAGGAATTGATAAATCCAATGTCCCTTTTAATAATATTATTTGCCTTCCAAATGATCCATTCCTTTCAGCTGAAACCTTACGACTTGAATTTCTAACAAGATTAGGGATACAAGTTGGAATAATTATTTCTGATAGTAGATTAATGCCAACAAGGATAGGAACTACTGGAGTAGCTATTGGTTGCGCAGGGATAGAACCAGTAGAAGATCAAAGAGGTAATAAAGACCTATTTGGAAATGTTCTGAAATATACACTTAAAGCTACTGCAGATTCATTAGCTACAATGGGAACATTTGTAATGGGAGAAAGCAATGAATCAATTCCAGTTGTTGTAATTAGAGGTATAAATATTTCCTTTACCGAAAGAAGGCTTTCTTGGAAAGATTTAGCTATTGATTATGAAACTGATATTTATTTTCGCAGCATACAAAACTTTAATCCTATTCTATAATGATAGCATTATTTTCATAGCATTTTAATATAACTCTGATCTCAAAAATTTCAATAACTAAATGTCTGAATTCCTTACAAGATATCCAAAAAAAATGAATTTTTTAAAAGGATTACAGGAATCTATTAAATCTGAAGATATACAATTTGATCACCTTAGTCTATTGGTTAAGATAAAGAAAGACGAACTTATTAGAACTCTTATTTTAGAAGGTTTCACGAAAGTAAAGTTTGAAAATAAAAAACCTCAGCAGATCGGTCATGGATTTACAAAGAAGTTAAAAAAACCATGGGAAATACATATTAGATTACTTGATATGCATCAAGGACTAATTGCAATTCAAGGAGAAGTTGAAATCTCAAGGCGATATATTCAACATATCCGATCAGTACGGGCACCAGTAATATATGAAATAGAATCAATTTTAAAAAAACATAGGATTGAATATAAGATTTGGAATGATAAAGTACGAGATTACATTACAAATATTATTGAAAATCATCAAATAATTCTTAATTCACCAAAATTACCAGCAATGCCATGGATTTTAATGATAATATTCGGTACCATGATTGGTTCCCTACATGGACTAAAACTATTTGGAATTTTTTGAATTAAAGAAATTCTTTTATGGTATTATATAGTTATTATTCGTAATTTAAGAATGGGAATTCCAGAAAAAATCAAAGAAATAGAGGACGAAATTCACAAGACACAGATAAATAAGGCTACGGAATTCCATATCGGGCTTTTAAAAGCAAAGATTGCAAAACTTAAAAGAGAATTAGAAGAAAATAAACATGGAAAGATTGTCTCCAGTGGCAAAGGTAGTTCTGGATATGACGTAAGAAAAGAAGGAGATGCTACAATAGTCTTAATAGGATTTCCTAGTGTGGGGAAATCGACCCTATTAAATAGTTTGACTAATGCTAATTCGAAAATAGCTGCATATCAATTTACTACACTTTCTGCTATTCCAGGAATGATGGTATACAGAGGGGCAAAAATACAAGTAATTGATTTACCTGGAATAATTAAGGGTGCAGCGTCTGGGAAAGGAATGGGTAAAAAGGTCCTCTCAGTAGCAAGAAATGCTGATCTAATCTTAATAATTGTGGATGTTTTTCAACCTACTCACTTTTCAATATTGGTAAAAGAATTATCAGAAATAGGTATAAAGGTAAACAAAAAGCCACCAAATGTTCATATACATAAAACTGAAAAGGGAGGAATTTCGGTAACTTTAGATCAAGATTTGCCAATTTCAGAATCAATGGTAAGAGAAATGTGTAGGATTTATGGTATTCATAATGGTAGAATTACAATAAGAGAACCCAATTTGACGGTTGATGATCTTATTGATGTACTAGCTGGAAATAGAGTATATCCACATTCGATAATAGTCCTAAATAAAATAGATTTGATAGATCAAAAGGCCCTAAATGCCATGATTCCATTTCTTGGAGAAAATGTAATACCTGTTTCAGCAAATTCAAATTTAAATATCGAAATACTTAAAGAATCTATCTTTAACAAATTGGAATTCATTCGAATTTACATGCGACCAAAAGGAAAAGAAACTGATTTTGAGGAACCACTAATAGTAAGAAAAGGAACAAAAGTAAAAGATATTTGTGCAAAACTTCATCGAACAATGCTACGTGATTTCAGATTTGCATTAGTTTGGGGCAAAAGCGTTAAATTTGAAGGACAAAAAGTAGGACTTGATCATATATTATCAGATCAAGATGTTTTAACAATAATTAAAAAGATAAATGCTGTCTAGATAATTCTTTTGTATTTAAATTGAATCCTTTCCTTCAATTTTGTCTTTTTCATCATTTCTCTTTCTGAAATTTGTATAAATGAGTATTCCAACTATTCCTGCTATTATGATATAGTTGACAGGTGGATTAAGATATTTCAAAACTAATCCAACCTTTGGAACGACATAGGCTACTGTACCGATGTAGTCTTTTTCTCGTATGGGGAAATCTGTTCCAGGTATAATACCCTCATTTGCATCACCCTTGGTGACTATTATTTTTTCACCAAATCTATCACTTATATCTATAATTCTATGAACAATTACTCTATCACCGCCTTCTGGTCTATTAAATACAATTATATCGCCAATCTTTAAACTATCAAATGTGCTTCCATCTTTTACTATCAGTATATCTCCGACGTTCAATACGGGAATCATACTTCCACTAGAAACAACATAAAATGGATTATCTACATTGAATACTACTTTGACAGCAAACCATATTAAAACTACCCCAATAACTATTATCGCAATATCTTTTATAATGCTAAATTTTTTGTCCCTTTTCTCTAGCAATTCTAATTATTTTCAAATTGTTTGTTACATAAACTTTTAGATTAAAAGTTATATATCTGGCAGCTCAGTCAAATGCCTTTATTACATAATATTGTTCAATATTAACTCTGATTCTTCATAGCTGCCTATATAGTAAGAATAATTGGATTATTTAATATGATAGTCTATTGCCTTTTTTGCTACTAAATCTACATATATATTTTTATGTCGAGGTATGTATTTATAAGAAATAGTTTTAAATTTTTTTTCTAAGTTATTTATTTCTCTAATTAAGTTTTTTAATTCTTTTTTTCTCATTTTGTCTTTTGATTTTCTTTGTTGAACTACAGTCATACTATCTGTATGAATACTAACTTCATCATCTATCTTTAAGGCAAACTGTAAAGCTCTTTTTAGTGCTATATATTCAGATAAAAGATTTGATTGAAATCCTATAAATTCACCATAATTTAATATTAAATTCTTATTTCTAAAAATTAAAATTCCTATACCTGACGGTCCTGGATTTCCTCTTGATGCACCATCTATATTGATAGCAAGCAATATAATAGATTAGTTTAACTGATTTATGATTTTTTATATTATATTAAATATATAGTATTTAATTGTCATTCAAAGTATAGTTTAAATTTTGCAACCAATTTAATCAATGAAATTTTTTACCACCAATAGTTTTAAGATCTCATTTTCTTTTTCTCTTTTATACTACCTCAAGTATCATCAAAATCCTTTAATTATTAAAACAGATTTAGAAAGACTCTAATATTGAAATTTTAAGATTTAATTTACAAATGCCCAAACGCCGGTTCAAACCAGCTAAACCAACAAAAAAGATAGGTAAAAAACAATTACTATTACCGCCAGTGATGATTGGTGTTGCAACCTTGGCAGGAATAATAATCATGCAATTATCTCCGCCTCCACCAGTTTTGGACATTTGTTTGAAGGCTCATAATGTTGAAACTTTCAATATTTATCCTGTTGTGCAAATTTTTGAAGATGGCAAACAAAAATTCTTACCTCAAGGAGTAGGTAAAGAACTAAAAGAAGGAAAAGAATGTTTGCATATAATTCATACAGATGAATTAGGTGATAAACTCCATATTGAATACATAAGACCAATAAGACTTTCAATGAATGATTTTATGCAATTATATTCTTACGATAATAAAACAATAACTGTTATCAATAATGAAACAGGTGCCCTACAAAAAGAAATACTTACTCTAGATAATTACAATATTCAATATTCTTATTATTCAGAAAATAATGAGTATACAAAGGTATCTGATCCTAAATTAATGCCACCTTTTACTAAAGATATGGTGATACGAATTGAATTAAGATCCAAATAAAATATAAATAGAAAAGTTTAAGTGAAATTTTGATTATTTTTGGCACAAAAAAAAGCCGTTGTTATAAAAGGAGATGGTACTGGTCCAGAATTAGTAAAATGTATGATGGATGTTTTGAAAGCATGTAATAGTTCTATAGAGCTTATACCTGTTGAAGCTGGATCTGAATATTGGGAAAAGAATAAAACAAATTCTTACATTACTGACGAAGTATGGAAATTACTTTCTGAAAGCGATGCTTGTTTCAAAGGACCTACTACTACCGTTCCAGATCCCAATGCTCCTAGAAGTGTAGCAGTTAGCATAAGACAAAAATTTGAACTGTATGCAAATATTAGACCAATTAAAACATATAAGACATCTCATGTGGATCTGGATTTCGTTTGTGTAAGAGAGGCAACAGAAGGTTTGTATGCTGGAATAGAATTTAAAACCAGTGACGATTCTGCTATAGCAATTAGAAAAATAACAAGAAAAGGCTGTGAACGTGTTACTAAAAAAGCATTTGAATTATGTACTGATTTAAAATTTAAGAAAATGTTTATTATTACTAAAAGAAATATTTTAAAAGAGACAGATGGAATATTTGTTTCCGCAGTAGAGAAATATAAAAAAAATTTTCCTAATATAGAAACTGAAGAGTATTATATAGATAATGTTACACAACAAATAGTTAAAAATCCAGAACGATTTAATAAAAGTATATTATTAAGTACAAATTTATTCATGGATATAATATCTGAATGTGCCTCTGGGCATGTAGGATCGATAGGGAATGTTTATTCTGGAAATTACGGTGATAAATATGCTATGTTTGAGCCTGCTCATGGAAGTGCACCAAAGTACGCTGGTCAAAATAAAGTGAATCCAGTAGCTACTATTTGCTCAGGTGCATGGATGGTAGATTTTCTTGGTGAAAAAGATATATCCAAAGCTATTTTTAAGGCTACTGAAGATGTTATAAATGAAAATAAATTTGTGACATATGATTTAGGAGGTACTTCCACTCTTAACCAAATGGCAGAACAAATTTCTCAAAAAGCATCAAAATTACTTACGAAGTAATATAATTCGACACTATTGAAGTTATTTTTTATTTATTAGACTTAATTCATATACATAAAGTGTTTCAGCAAATAATTTTTTTTTATTAATTATTTTTTTATGTAATTTTTTTTTACAAATAAAATCATCAAGTTTCAAGGTACCTGATAAAGAGGACACTATTAAAATAATATATCCATCTTTTTTCAAATTTGTTATTCCAGATTCTATGAAATGAATAGTTTTTTCTATTCCTGTTATTCCACCATGTATAGCTCTATCATAAAATTGATCATTAGGTAAATAAGGAGGATTACTTACAATTAAATCAAACTTACTAGATATTGCTGTTGTTGCATCACAACATATTAAATTTATTTTTGAATTAGTATTTATTTTACAGTATAACAATGAGTTAAAATCTATATCTGTGGATACTACATTTTTAAAATATCTTGAAAGAAATTCTGAAACTATTCCAGAACCTGTTCCTATTTCAAGAGCTGAATGTCCAAAATAGTTTTTAATTGAATCAATTAATAAATAACTATCCAAATTAGGTTTATACATTTGTGTTATTTTGTGATTGTTATTAAATTAATTGCGAAATCGTAATTAATTTTTCTGGATCAATCTCTTTTATTTTAAGATCTAGTTGATCAAAATTTGTATTGAGTTTTTTATTTAATTTATTAATATTTTTATTTTTAAAAGAAAATAAGAAATGAATTTTCGAAATTATATCTTTAGAAAGTTTCTTATTTTTATGGATTAATTTTATCACTTGAGAGTTTACTTTTGGTTGTGGAGAAAATGATTTTTTATCTACTTTGAATAATGGTTCAATATCAAAACAATATTGTGTTATAGCTGATATTGCTCTATAATTTTTAGCTCCCGGTTTTGATTGTATTTTTTGACTAAATTCATCTTGAACCATTATAATTGCTCGTTTAAATTCTTTTGTTGCTAACCATGATAGTGTTTCTTTACTTTTAGAATAGGGAATATTAGAAACAAAAACATCAAATTCTAAAGACTTGTCATATTTTAAGATGTCTTCATTTATAATTTCTAAATTGGAAAATTTTGTACTTAAAAGTTTAAGTTTATCGTATAATTTATAGTCTACTTCAAAGGATTTAACAAAGTTAGCATTTGTACATAAATATGGCGTAAGTATTCCTCTACCAGTTCCCATTTCACAAACATTTTCAAAAGATTTGATTTCTGATAACGCTATTATTTTTCTAGTTACTCTTAAATCAATTAGAAAATTTTGTCCATAATACCTTAACCAATTCATTTTCTTACAAAAAGATTCATTCTTGTTTCTCCAGAAATTTCCTCAACTATTCTTTTTGTAATTAATTTCTGTAGATCTTTTACACCTACACGTTCTTGAATATCATTAAAGCTATCAAATTTTTTCTTTTCTCTTTCTGTTATAATGCTTTTCATATATATTTTACCAATCCCTGGAATTAATTCTAATCCATGAATCCGTGGAGTAATGGGTTGTGCATTATTAAAATAGTCGACAAACCTTTTTTCTTTAATATCTACAATTTTCTCTATTGCTATGGGAATTTCATTTCGTGCAGATGCTGAAAGAACATTGTAATCTAATCTTCCTAATACACTTATTATTTTGTTTCTTCCTTCTCTTCCAATGTAAACGCGTTCTCCAATTTCAAAATTCTGTGAAGGATCGCCTAATAACTCTAGTAAAGTTAATCTTTCTTCTCCGATAGCTTGTATTATTATTCCTTCTCTCTTCCTGACTGTAGAAGACTTTCCCCTTATTGTAAATTCTATAACATGTGCATATTCTTCATATTTACGATTGACATGAAAGCTACCGAATGCATTTCCTTTACTATCTTGATAATGATCCGGTAGTGACATTATTTCCTTCCTTTAACGTTTTTAAGTATCTTTTTTATCTTTATTTAGAATATCTAAAATTCGATTCAATGTATCTGTTAGAATCAATTTTTTCCATCCAAATGTAAAAGCTCTTAATTCTTCAACTGAAGTGGGCATAGAATTTGCTACTTCTACTGCTTCATCTTCCTTTAAATCACAAGATTTTACTAATTCATCTATGATCGCTCTTGAATTTTCTGAAGACGTCTTTGCAAATTTAGATACATAATCATAGGTCCATCTCTGAATCTGATCCATTTCTTCTGTTTCTACTTTTTCTAGAATCTCTTTTACTTCTGGAATAGATATAACTTCTTTTTTTAAAGTTTCCATACCAAATCCTCTCTAAGAAGTTAAGGGTTTTATGTGATCTCGTTTTGTCTGTAAAAGTTTTTCTTTATTACCTACAGTAATCGATACTTTGATAATTCTTTTTCCTACTTCTTTAATTATTCCTATCTTTCCTTGATATCTTCTATGGGGCATTGTATTATGTTCGCGAGGATCAATACTAACAATTACTTTATCTCCTATTTTGTAATTTATTAATAAATATGAAATACCTCTTAGTATATTACTTTTGGTTAATAGTGATCGGCATTTTCTCTTACTTCCTTTTGATTTTGGCATATTATATTTAAATTTATACCTTAATTTAACATTAACTGAGATCTAAATAGGATCAGTTACTCCTTCCTCTCCTAAAGAAAACAATGCTTCAATTTCTGCATGATATGGACTATCAACTATTCTGGCGATTCTATTTTTACCTGCTTTTTTCAAATATATTCTATACGTGCTTGAATGTGCAATAATATTTCCACCAGCTGGCTTGAAAGGGTCACCAAAAACCGTATCAGGAGCAGATTGAATTTGATTTGTTAAAATAATTGCTATTTTGTAAGTTTCAGAAATCCTGATTAACATATGCATTAATTTATTTATTTTTTGTTGCCTTTCTGATAAAGTACCTCTTCCTAGGTATTCTGCACGATAGTGCGAAATAGCCGAATCTAAAACTAATAATTTGATATTTTTACTTTCAATGATGTTTCCAATTTCTTGAATAATTAATTCCTGATGTGCACTATTAAACGCTTTTGCAACTACTATATTTTCTAATACTTTTATATAATCTATATTTCTTGATTTAGAAATTGAGACTATTCTTTCTGGTCTAAATGTATTTTCAGTATCAATATAAATTACTCCTCCTTCTAAACCACCTTCAGATCTTTCTTTCTGGACCATTACTGATGAAGTATGGCAAAGTTGAGTTTTTCCTGAACCAAATTCTCCATATATCTCAGTTAGTGCATTAACTTCAATTCCTCCTCCTAATAGTTCATCAAAATTCTTAGAACCTGTTGAAATCCTTTCTATATTTTTTCTTTTATTATAAAGCTCTGTTGCTGGAATAAACGTTTTTTGAATAATGTTGATTTCTTCTAACTTTATTCTGGCTTTATTACACAAATCAATCGATTTTTCCATGGTCATTCCTGTAATCTCAGCAACATCGTGAGGTCCTCTAATTAATAATTCCTTTAACGATTTAATTCCACCTTCAATTAGATGAAGTTTTGTAGCAGGACCAATATCATCTAAAATATCAAGCTCTAAAGTTTTATTACTATTATCTATATTTACCAATTGAGATCATTTTAAATTATATATATTCATTATTGAACTAAATATTTTTTTGTTTTATTCTACAATAATTTTCATTCTTTTTGTTGAAATAATTTAAATAATGTTTATCAACAATCTTTCATATCACGTGAAATTATAATTGATTGTTGATCTAAACCTCACTGGAAAACATGTAATTGTAATTGGAGGGGGAGTAGAAGGTAGTAGAAAAGTTAGAGGTCTCTTAGGTCAGAATTGTAAAATTACTGTTATTAGTGAACGATTAAATTCATATCTTGTAGGATTATCCAATGAAAAAAAAATAGAGATAATAAAAATGAAGATAAAGGATGCTCATATGTTAGATAATTATCATGATATTTTCTTGGTATTAGCTGCTACGGATAACAAAGAACTAAATAGAAAAATTGTAGAAAAAGGACGTTCTATGAAGTCATTTGTTTATGCAGCAGATGATCCTCCCGTAAGTGACTTTTCATATGCATCAATAATAAATATTGAAGAGGTAATGCAAGTAGCAATTTCTACTTATGGAAAAAGTCCAATAATGGCTCGTAAACTAAGAATAAAAGCAGAACGTATTTTAAGAAGAACAATAAAGCAATCAGATATAGAAAATACCAAATTACAGGAATTTGCGAGAATGGCTGCACGACCAAAAATTAAAACAATAACAGAACGTAAAAGATATCTTTATTCATTAATAAATAATAAAAATATACAAAATTTAATAAATGAGAATAAAATAGAAGAAGCAAAGGTTGCAGCTATAGAACTTTTGAACCATTGGAGTGATTCAAAAAAATGACATTAGTTAACAAATCCCTTGATTTGCTCAATTTTAGGATAACCTATAAGGAAGCGCCAATTCACCTTCTTGAAAAATTTACTTTTAAAGATATTAATAGCGCCTATGAATCTTTTATTGAACATTTCCAATTGAAGGAATGTCTAATTTTACAGACATGTAATCGCGTTGAAATTTTCGCAGTTGCAGATGAAGAACTAGATTTACAAAAAATTATAGGTTACTGGGGTATCCATTCTAATTTATCAGTTGAAGAATTTTCTAAAATAGTAGAAATTGTAAAAGGCGAGAAAGTTATCCACCACCTTTTAAAATTAGTTTCAGGATTAGATTCTTTGGTAATTGGAGAAGATCAAATTCTTGGACAAGTAAAAAGATCCTATGAATTCGCTCGAACCAATAATTACCTTGGATCTTTTCTTTCAATAATTTTTGAAAAATCCATAAAAGTAGGAAGCAAAGTAAGAGCATTGACAGGAATTAATAGAGGAAGTGTTTCCGTAGGATCTGTAGCAGTTAATCTAGCGGAACAATCACTCGATCGCTTAGATGATAAGAAAATATTACTTATAGGATCTGGAGAAGGAGCAAGTCTTATCGCTAAAGCATTAAAACGTCGAAATGTTTCTTTTATGAATACTAGTAGAACATTTGAACGAGCTAAATCGTTTGCCGAATCTCTGGCTGGTATGCCAATAATATTTGAAGATGCTTTAACATCTCTGTCTTCTATGGATATTATTTTTGTAAGTACTACAGCACCATACTATCTATTAACTTATGAAAGAATAAAAAAAACAATGGAAACGAAACATTCATCTTTGTTAATTTTTGATTTATCCAATCCAAGAACAGTTGAAGATGCTATTTCACAAATTGATAATGTCTTTTTATTCAATTTAGATCAAATTGGAGATATTGTTCAAAAAAACATTAAATGCAGAAGAGAAGAGATTCAATCTGCAGAAGATATTATTGAGAATGAAATGAGAAATATGAATTTGATATTAAAAAGAAAAAAGGCAGATCCGGTAGTTATATCTGTATTTCGTAATGTAGATAAAATAAGAGAGAGAGAATTGAATAAAGCTCTTTCTATTCTTGGTCCTAAAATTGGACCTAAAGAAAGTAAAATAATAGAACAATTTTCTCATGCACTTTTAGAAGGCATCCTATCCACTCCAATGAATAATCTTCGTCGACAGATACAAAATGGTAACAATGATGAAGAACATGAACTTATTCGTATAGCTGCCAAACTTTTTAACTATGAAAATGAAGCCAATATCTAATAATTCTTCCATAAATAATGGATCTTATTTTCCTAAAGTTCGATTAAGACGTTTAAGAAAAAATGAAGCAATTCGAGAGCTTTTACAAGAAACTCGTATTTCATCAAATGATTTGATTTATCCTTTATTTGTTGAAGAAGGATTAAAGAATCCTAAAAATATACCTTCGATGCCTGATATACAAAGAATTCCACTTTCAAAGATTGTTGATGTAGTTTCCGATATTCTAAATTTAGGAATTAAAGGTATTGTAATTTTTGGAATCCCTACTCAAAAAGATAATAATGCTACATCTGCTTATAGTGAAAAAGGCATAGTACAAAAATCCATTAAAACAATAAAAAAGAATTTTGGAGATAAAATAGTTATAATATCCGATGTATGTATGTGTCAGTATACTTCTACAGGACATTGTGGAATAGTTAAAGATAATACTGTGGATAATGATTCTAGTATAAATATATTAGCTAAAATCGCGGAAAGTCATGCTGCATCGGGGTCAGATATAGTTGCACCATCGGCTATGATGGATGGACAGGTGTTTGCAATTAGAGAAAGATTGGATGAAGGAGGTTTTAATGATACATCTATCATGGGATATTCAGCAAAAATGGCATCTCCTATGTATTCACCATTCAGGGATCTTGCTGATTCTACGCCCTTATTTGGAGATAGAAAAACATATCAGATGCCATTTACTAATTCACTTGAAGCTTTAAGAGAAATTGAATTGGATATTAATGAAGGCGCCGATATGATTATGGTAAAACCTGCTCTTCCATATTTAGATTTAATTTGTAAAGCAAGAGAAATTTTTAAACTTCCACTTTGTGCCTATAGTGTATCTGGAGAATATGCTTTAATCAAGGCTGCTGCGGAAAAAGGATGGATAAATGAAGCACAAGTAATGTTCGAATTTCTTTCATCAATTAAAAGAGCTGGTGCGGATATAATCATAACATATCATGCAAGAGAAATGGCGAAGTTATTATTAGAAAAATAAGATTCTTATAAATAGATTGTTATAGTAACATACTTGACATTTGATAAGTCTGAGAAATTATTTCATCGAGCAATTAAAGTAATTCCAGGAGGAGTTAATAGTCCAGTACGCTTCTTCAAGCCTTATCCTTTTTTTGTTTCATCTGGTGCAGGAAGTAAAATCGTTACTGCTGATCATCAAACGTATCTAGATTATTGTATGGGTTATGGTTCTTTAATCTTTGGTCATTCTTATTCACCAATTATTGATTCTATAAAAACTCAACTTGATAATGGAACTTTATTTTGCATTCCTTCTGAAAAAGAAATTTATCTTGCTGAAATGCTAATAAAAATAATTCCCTCTGCAGAAAAAGTAAGATTTGTAAATACCGGTGCAGAAGCAACAATGACTGCAATAAGGTTATCAAGGGCTTTCACAAAACGAAAAAAGATCATTAAATTTAATGGAGGTTATCATGGAGCATACGATTATGTTTTAGTAAAAGCAGGATCTGGTGCTGCATCTATTCCTTCAACAGAGGGTTCATTGGAAGAAATTTCAAAGGAAACTTTAGTAGTTGATTATAATAACCTTCAAGATTTAGAAAAAACTATCGAAAGAGAAGCAGATGATATTAGCTGCGTAATAATTGAACCTGTCTTGGCTAATTATGGTCTTATAATTCCAGAAAAAAATTATCTAAATGAAATTAGAAAGATAACAAAAAAGTATGGTATTGTGCTTATATTTGATGAAGTAATAACAGGATTTAGATTATCGTTGGGTGGATGTAGTGCTTTTTTTGGTATTACTCCTGATATATCTACTTTCTCTAAATCATTTGGAAATGGATTTCCAATAGCTGCTGTTTGTGGTAAAAATGAGATAATGGATCAACTTAGTCCTAAGGGAAATGTTTACCAAGCTAGTACATACGCCGGAAATCCCATTTCTGTCACAGCAGCAATCACCACAGTAGATAGCCTTATAAAAAATAAAAATAAAGTATATCCGAAGATTAGTCGCCTTTGTGATACTTTAGTAATGGGAATTAAAGATCGTGTAGCTGATTTTGATAAATATTTTACTATAAATTCTATTGGATCTTTATTTCAAATCTTTTTTACAGCCGAGGCGGTTACTACTCCTTCTAATGTTTTAAAATCCGATCAAAAACTCTTTGAAAAATTATTCTGGGATTTACTTAAAAAAAAAATTTTTATACCACCTTCTCAATATGAAACCTGCTTTATTTCTTATTCTCATACTGAAGAAGATATTGAAAAAACTATCGAATGTTATTCTGATTCTTTAATTGCATATACTAAACTAAAATGACCAAAGTATTACTTATTGGTACAAGAGGCAGTAAATTAGCATTAGCACAAACACAAATAGTTATAAATTCACTTAATGAACTAAATAATTCTTTTGATTATGAAATTCTGCGTATAAAAACAAAAGGAGATTTAGATAACAATAAACCACTTTTCTATCTAGATAGAAAAGGTATTTTTGAGAAAGAAATCAATGAATCAGTAGTTAAAGGAGATGTTGATTTTGCTATTCATAGTCTTAAAGATCTTCCGGCGGTACTCCATCCTGATTTAACAATCGCTTCTATTCCAAAAAGAGAATCTGTAAATGATGTTTTAATTAGTAAAAAGAAAAGACGTTTAGATCAAATTCCATATGGTTCAACGATAGGAACTAGTAGCTTAAGAAGAGCAATCCAAATCATTTCTTTAAGAAATGATTTTAATGTTATTCCCATAAGGGGAAATATCGATACTAGAATAGAAAAGGCATTAAAAGGAGATTATGATGCAATTGTTCTTGCTGAGGCAGGATTGAAAAGATTAGAAAAGGAGGAGTATATTAGTGAAATATTCGATACTAAGCGGTTTCTTCCGGCTCCTGGACAAGGCGCCATCGCAATAGTGTGTAAAAAATCAAATAGAAGACTTGTTAATTTTTTAAAAAAAATTGAACATCGTCCTTCCAGGATTTCTATTAATGCTGAGAGATCTTTTACTTCTAAAATTGAAGGAGGATGTCGATTTCCAATAGCTGCATATGCTAATTTGTCTGAAAAGACTAACAAAATACATTTTTATGCAAAAATATTTTCATCAGATGGGTCAGAACATATTACCATTAAAAAAATTGGTGATTATGATCACCCAGAAAAGGTGGGAATTATGGTTGCTAATAGCTTAATACAAAATGGTGCTTTAAGGTTAGCAGAGGGATGGGATAAGGCTATAAATGAATGGAACAAATTATAAAAGTAAAGGAAAAGTATACATTTGTGGTGCTGGACCTGGTAATCCAGATTTAATTACAAAAAAATGTTGGGATTTACTAAAACATTGTGATATAATTTTATATGATCGCTTAGTAGGTAGAGGAATTCTTGAATTGATTCCTGAAAGTACACCAAAGATATATGTAGGACGTGCCGCAGGTGATCCTACCACAAATCAATTAAAAACTAACCAAGTTATGTTACAATATGTAATAGAAGGAAAAAATGTTTTGAGGCTTAAAGGAGGAGATCCTTTTATTTTTGGGAGGGGGGGAGAAGAAGCTGAATTTCTAAATGAAAATGCTATTGATTTTGAAATCATTCCAGGAATCTCTTCTGCAATTGGCTCAGCCGTGTATTCTGGTATTCCCCTTACACATAGGCTTTTTTCCTCTTCAGTTGCAATCGTTACAGGACATGAAGATCCTACTAAAAAGGAGAAAAGTGTTAGATGGGATAAATTAGCAATGGCTGTAGATACTATTGTGATTCTTATGGGAGTTGAAAATTTAGAATCAATTATGCAAAATTTAGTTAATCATGGTCTTTCAAATGATACTAAAATAGCAGTGATACAAAACGGAACTCTAAAAGATCAAAAAGTGATTATTGGCAATTTTAGTAATATAAGAAAAAAAATGGATGATGCTTCGATAAAGCCTCCTGCTGTCATTATCATAGGTGAAGTTGTTTCACTTTCAGATAAAATTAAGTGGAACTAATTTTTATAAATAAATGTTTGCAATATATGAATTCCAAGATCATTGCAATTACAAAATCTGAAGGTTCAATCTCTAAGGATTTTATTGCTAAGATTGAAAATCAAAAATCGAGACTAATTGTAGTTAAGACGTCAAAAATAATAGAATCGGATTCTAAATTTGTTGCTGAAATTTTTAATATTATTTCTAATTGGTCTTCTGGTTATATTATTTTTTTAAGCCCTAACGCAGTTAATGTATTCTTTAAAATTGCATATGATTTAAATCGAGTTAATGAAATAGTTCAAAATATAAATTCAAAATTTATAGTTATTGCTATTGGACCATCTACTAGAAATGCACTCATCAAAAATAAAATAACTGTAAATAATATCACTGAAGATAATTCTTCAGAGGGAATTATCAATTTACTTTCTAAATTAAAAAATAACAATGTATCTAAAATAATAGTTCCTCGAAGCATGTTGGCTGATGAATCTCTAAAAATGAAACTTTTAGAATTGGGGTTTGTCGTTTATGATTTTTATATTTATAATGTCAAACCTGCAGAAGTTGATCATATCTGGCTTGAATTTTTTGATCTTCTTAGAAAAGAGAAAATTGACTCGTTGATCTTTACTAGCCCTTCAAATGTTAATTTTCTCATAACTATCGTAAGGAATTATTCCTCAGATCTTTTGCCTTTAGTTTATAAAATCAAATTAATTTTATCTATCGGTCCACTTACAAGTAAAGAACTTTTGAAACATAAAATTCCATTTACTGAATCCAAAAATCATTCTTTAGATGGTATTTATAATAGTCTCTATTGCAATAATAAAACTTAAATAATAATGAATTAGGATTTTAATACAACTATTTTTAATAGTATTTGGATTGTAAAATTTATATAACATAACGCCGTTATGAAAGTGTATGACTTCAGAAGAACTTAATATGGATTATAGTAAATATGATTTTAAAGATTCTACCGACTTGTATGTTTATACAGGTAAGAAGGGACTTTCTCGAGGAACAGTTGAAGAAATTAGTAAAATTAAAAATGAACCTGAATGGATGCTTAATTTTAGATTAAGATCTTATGATATCTTTATGAAAAAACCTATGCCTGTATGGGGAGGTGATTTATCAAAAATTAATTTTCAAAATATTTTCTATTATACAAGAGCATCAGAAAAACAAAGTAAAAGCTGGGATGACGTACCCGAATCTGTTAGAAAAACATTTGATAAACTAGGCATACCAGAAGCCGAAAAAAAATTTTTAGCTGGTGTTGGTGCTCAATATGAATCAGAAACTGTATATCATAACTTACGAGAAGATTTATCTAAACAGGGTGTAATATTCTGTGATACAGATACAGCAGTTAAAGAACACCCTGATCTATTAAGAAAGTATTTTGGAAAAGTTATACCGCCAGAAGACAATAAATTTGCTGCATTAAATAGTGCAGTATGGTCAGGTGGCTCTTTTATATATGTTCCTCCTAATGTTAAAGTTGATCTTCCATTACAAGCCTATTTTAGGATTAATGCTGAAAATATAGGTCAATTTGAACGTACTTTAATTATTGCTGATGAAGGATCTGAAGTACACTATATCGAAGGTTGTACGGCTCCAATTTATACAACGGAATCATTACATTCTGCTGTTGTTGAATTAATTGCCAAGAAAGATGCAAAAATAAGATATACTACTATTCAAAATTGGAGTAAAGATGTATATAATTTGGTAACAAAAAGAGCATATGCTTATGAAAATGCTAGGGTTGAATGGGTTGATGGAAATCTTGGTAGTAAATTGACTATGAAATATCCTGGAGTTTATATGCTCGGAAGAAATGCTCATGCTGAAGTTATATCAATTGCCTTTGCGGGCTCCGATCAACATCAAGATGCAGGCGCCAAAGCTGTTCATTTAGCTCCTGATACTACATCTAGAATTACAAGTAAGTCTGTTAGTAAACAATCAGGTAGAACTACTTATCGTGGTTTATTACATGTAGCTAAAGGTGCTACAAATGTCAAGTCAAATGTTAGATGTGACGCTCTTTTACTTGATGAAACATCTAGAACAGATACTTATCCATATGTAGAAGTTAATGAGGATGATGCAACAATTTCTCATGAGGCAACTGTAGGAAAAATAGGAGAAGATCAAATATTCTACTTGATGAGTAGAGGATTTTCAGAGTCTGACGCCTTATCACTTATAGTTGGAGGATTTATAGAACCATTTACAAAAGAATTACCAATGGAATATGCAGTTGAATTGAATAGACTTGTTAAATTAGAAATGGAAGGCTCTGTCGGTTAATAAATTACCATTTTTTGTGATAGTAAAAATATGTACCAATTATCTTTGTTAGAAGAAAATTTTAATAATTTAATTGAGAATGTTAGAGAACCGTCTTGGATGATCGAAACAAGACAAGAAGCCTTTAAAAAATATACGAGTCTTCCATTAGAATCATCTCCTCTTTATAGTAAATATTCCAATGCAAATAAATTAATCGCTGATAATATTTTTTTCGATGGTACTACTTTAACAGATAATAAAGACGACTTAGATATTTTTTCTGATAGAATAGAGGAAGTAAGTAAAACTTCAAGTATTTTGTGTAAGAACTCAAAGATTCTTCAATCATATTTACCAGAAGATTTTAAAAAACAAGGTATAATAATTACAAATATTATACATGCACTAAATGAATTTCCTGACTTGTTACAAAAATATCTTAATAAAAATAAATTAAATTATGAAGAGGATAAATTTTTGGCTCTTTCATCTGCGGCATTTCAAAATGGCTATTTTATTTTTATACCTAAAAACATTGTATTGGAAGATCCAATTAGAGTGATTAACTATCTTTCAGAGGATGGTTTCTCATCAATATCTAGAAATATAGTAATATGCGAAGATTTTTCAAAAGCTACCATAGTCCAGGAATTATATTCTCCAGAATTAACTAACTCGCAAACTCACCAGCAAGCACATTTTGAATTACTAGAAGCACATGTAATGCCTAATGCTCAGTGTGAGATGGTAACACTACAATCGATGAACTATAATGCAATTAATTTTTCAAATAGAAAAGCTTTTGTAGAAAGAGATGCAAAAATGTCTTGGTCTTTAGCACTGTTTGGATCACAATTGTCTAGATATAAAGTTGATAGTATAATGCAAGGACCTGGTGCTTTAGCAGAGGATGTCGAAATTATTTTCGGAATAGATAATCAATCTTTTGATATTACTTCTAATTTGTTTCATGTTGCTCCTCATACGAGAGGTAAGGTTTTAGTTAAATCTGTTTTAAAGGATACATCTCAATCTCTATTTAAAGGAATGATAAAAATTAATAAAAATGCTAAAGCTACTGAATCTTATTTAGCTGGTCATGCTATCTTATTGGATAAAGGTGCAAAATCTGATGCTATTCCAGGGTTAGAAATAGAATCCAACGAAGTTAAGGCAACTCATTCTGCATCTGTAGCCCAAATTGATGAGAAACAAATCTTTTACCTTATGTCTCGCGGCCTTTCAGAAGAACTAGCAAAGAGGGAAATAGTAGGAGGCTTTCTAGAACCAATTTCAAGAAAAATGGGTCCAACGATTCGTGCCTGGATTAATTATTTAATAGAAAATAAATGGTTAGGCAAACCATTGAAGCTAAAAATAGATGAAGCAATGGAACAAATACTTGAAGTTGAAAAAAGTAGATATAGAGAAACTGAAGATATATTTGAAAAACACTATAAATATAGATAACAAATATTAACTTAATTTTATTAGAAGAATTATGGCAGAATGGATAAGGGCTTGTGGTTCTAAATCTCTAAAAGTTGGAGAAATGATGGATTTTGATTTTAATGACAAAAAAATTCTTCTAGTAAATATAGATAATACAATATATGCTAGTGATAGGATTTGTACCCATGCTTATGCTGATTTATCTACAGGTTTTTTAAATGAAGAAGAAAAAACAGTGACATGTCCACTTCATATGTCTGCATTTAATCTTGAGAATGGGAACCCGCTAAACTTACCTGCAAAAGAACCGGTAATGATTTATAAAACAAAGATAGATAGTAACTCGATTTTTATCTTTGTATAATTCTTAATAAAGATTTTTTATTATTATTATTAAAATAACAATATTTTTTATCTTTGTCTTTTATTCCATTCTATTGAAAATCGGAATTGTTGGACTAGGATTAATGGGTAGTAACATTTGCTTACGTTTAATTGATGAAGGATTCCAAGTTAGTATTTACAATCGAAATACATCAAAATTAATACCATTAGAAAAAAAAGGTGCTAAAATTTTCAATACGCCTAAGGAAATTGCAAATAATGTTGATTTTATAATAATTTGTGTAACAAATTTTGAAGCCGTGAATACAATATGTTTTCAGGAAGATAGTATCCAGGAAACAGAAAACACAAATGTTATTATTGCAGATTTTAGTACTCTTTCTCCAAGAGAATCTATTTATTGTTATAGAAAATTTAAGAACAAAAATATAACAATGTTAAGCATTCCTGTAATGGGAGGACCTAATGCTGCATTAGAGGGACGTCTTATTCCAATTGTTGCCGGAGAAGAAAGCACTTTTAAAAAAATAAAACATATATTGGACAAATTAGGTAACCCTGTTTTTTACATTGGTAATAAAGAAGGATCAGCAAATGCCATTAAATTAGCACTTAATCTTAATATTGGATTATTAGCAATGGCTTTATCTGAAGGATTGTTATTATCTAATAGATATGATATTGATCCTACACTTTATCTAAAAATCTTTAATTCTACTAATTTTAAAACTAGTATGAGTGAAAACAAAGGACTTAAAATGATAAATGATGATTATCAACCATCCTTTTATCTTAAAAATATGAGAAAAGATTTAGGACTTGCCATGGATGCAGCCAAAGAAAAAGAACTTTCTTTGCCACTTACAGATATTGCGTTTCAATTATACAATTATGCAGCAAAATCAATATTTGCAGACCTTGATTATACCGGAATTTACAAATTTTTAAAAAACCTTAACAGTTTAGAATAACTTTGAAGTAATTGAATTTACTATTTTATTTTATTACTAAAAATACCTCATTGCCTATTTACTTTTGGAATTTCTAGAATTATGATTAATAATTTGTCTTTATTATTTGAAAATAAAAAAGTTGAGATTTACTATATTTTAATAGGTCTTATACTCTATAATTGTGAATGTTAAATAAGAAATTATTTATAATACATCAAGTTCTTTCTATTATATTTTATTTAGTATAAATTGAAGATAAATTTATAGATAAAACTGCCAAAACTAACGAACTTTAGAACCTAATTCAACATGTTCCTCTTTATCTATCGTCAAAAAAACTGGTTTTCCATTTATTCCATCTACTGCTAATATCATACCTTTTGATTCTATATTTCCAATTTTTTTAGGTGTAAGATTGGAACATATAACTACTAGACTGCCTTCTAATTCATCAGGTTTGTAATACATAGCAGCTCCTACTACTACTATTCTTTTCTCGAATCCAAGATCTACCTCTGCTTTGTATACTTTGTTCAATTTTGGTATGTCTTCTATCTTTATAATTCTCCCAATTCTTAACTCTATTTTAGAAAATTCCTCAAAAGATATGATGTTTGATTGATTTATTATTTCGCTATCCATTTAATTAGTAATTATTAAAATTGTTTTTATATAATATCTTTAATAAAATTGTTGAAATAATAGCGGAGTTATTAAATAATATAATAATAATCTTTATGACCTTCAAAACCAGAAAGCAAAGAATCTGAATTAATTATAGATGTCCTCTATGATGAAATCCTTATCAGGAATGGCATTTGTAGTAATTGATTTAGATAAAATTATCTACTTTCATTTGTATTTTGGCTATGCAGATAAATTATAGTAGTTTAGTTGGTCAGATACCCTAGTTCTTTCATCACTATTCAGAAAGGATTTTCATCATTCCATTTATTTTTTATGTTTCTCTATAAACAGTGAAAGTAAATTAGCTAATTATATTATATAAACTTACAAAATGTCTTTTATAAGAAAATTCAAATTGTAATCTATGTCTTTAGAAGAAAAAATAATTGATAGAATTTTTTCTTCAGGTGTACTAGGAATTAAGAAAACTGATCTTAAAAAAGAATTTACATCTGTTGATTTAGATAAAATCTTGAATACCTGGCAAAAACAAAATGAAATTATTATTTCTAAAAAAGGAAGTACATATTATTGTTGGCACAAAGATAATTATTTTCAATATTTATTAAATTCTGATCCTAAATTCAAGTATATTTTTGAATTATTAAAAGAGTTTCAAACTTCTTTTCAAAATCTCTCTGTGTCGCTAAATAAGCATGTAGAAAAACTAGATAGTAAGATGATTTTATTAATGGATTCATTATTAGCAACAAATACTAATAGTAGTGCATTTGAAAATAATCTATCACATTCAAACAAAGTGATTAATTTAGAGAATTTTAAGGAAGATTTTGATTTAACTATAAATAAATATTCAGCTTCCATTGGATGGGTTCCGCTATCAACTTTAAGAAATGATCTGTCAGAAAAATATGAGATTGCAGAAAATGAATTTTATGATCTTGCAGAACAATTGGTTAATGAAAATAGGTCACATTATGAATTATCTTCTGGTGGTAATGAGGGAATAATGATTCGTGGATTGATATATGGTTATGTAAGGTGTTTATAATTGTATCCGTATAGTCTATACAAAAATCCTTTTCCCAGTAGTCCCACACCAAACTTAGGTGATGCTCATATTTTAGGAGGTAAAAGACATATAGAAGCAAGAAATTCAATTTTCTCTTGTATCAAAGATCTTGAAAAAAATAAGGAGGTCAATGATACAACTGAAAAATTTCGAATAGTTACAGTTATTCAAGACGTAGGTTCAGGAAAAACACATTTAACACTTAATATAAAAATATCTGAAATAAATGAAAAAGCAACTATATCATATCTTGATTTATCACAAATCTATCCTAAAAATATCAGAAGTCTTTATCAAGCAATGATAAATGGTTTTCAATCTAATTATTTATACAATTTGAGAAAAGAATTACTTTATTATATTAATGATAAAATTAAGTCTAACCACAAAGCTACAAAAAAAATTTTCAAATTGGGATTTTTTGAATCTTTAGCGGGTAAAGGAATTGATCATAAAGTCCTTCAAATTTTAGACAACAAATTAGAACCTAATTTAGATTACATTGATAATATTTTCGATAACACTTTTTCTAAAACTGATATATCTATAATTAAAATAATAATCCAAAACCATTTTGAAGATAAAGAATCAATCACTTTGATTGATATGATAAATCGTCTCTCTACTTTATCAAAAATTAATTTAAAATTATTTAACAAGGTTTCACTGTATCAATTTGACGAATTTGATAACAATGTAGAAATTCTTTCCTTTATGAAAGCTATTATCAATGCTCACATTCCTAATACAGTTTTAATGCTAATTCTCACTCCTGCTTCTTATCTAAAAATAGCTTCAGAAGATAGTTCAGTTTTTGATAGATTAGAGAAGGCTAATTATAAAATTGATCTCGCTGGATCTAATTCTTTTGAAGAAATAGCAAATATAGTATTAGCATATATTAAATTCTATAATCATAATACTGATATTACAGAGGTAGAACAAAATGATCTTTTATCAAAAATAAAAATATTATATGATGATTTTGACTTTAGAAATATAAGATCAATTTTAAATATTATGTACAATGCATTTGAAATAGCAATAGACAAAAATATTTCTTTGATAAATGAACAAGTTTTGGATGAAACTTTACAAAAAACATATCCAGGTGTAAGGATTAAGGGAAGTATTATGAATATATCAATTTCTGACTATATCAAGCTTAAAAATCATATTAATTCAAACATTGATTTGAAAACTGAAATAGTACAATCTCTTCATGATTTAATTAATTATCTTCATAAATGTGAAATTAAATGTAAATATGAAGATTATTTGCCTTTAGAAGAAGAAGTCAATGTCATTTACAAAGACAACAATGGTTCAACTTCTCAACTTTCAATGTTATTAAATGAATCATCTTTATCAAATTTGAAAAATATCGTATATCACGATTTAGAATATTCTTTAAAAGATTTTAAAAAATATCCTAAGATTACAAATAGAAATAATAAACATTCATTTATTAATTTGGAACATTCTAAAATTGTTGATTTACTTTATATGAGTTCTAAATTTAATCAGAATCTTCATACATCAGATGACCACAACAACATTATTTTATTAGCAAAATCGATAAATCTATGTTAAACTATTAATTTGATCTTTCTGAAAAACTCAAATAGTGAAAGATATGTTTAATATATAGTGAAATTTAGAAAATTCACAACTTTAAATGATTTCTTTGATAATATGCACCAGGAAGGTTGCGGGATAATTAAATATGAGGGAAATAACATCCCTTGTATATACGTACAACAATCTCTATATGATAATATAATACAAATGTGTATAGGAAAAAAATATGTGGTGGAAGTATTACTCAATATTTTTTATGATGGCCATTATGTTTTTGTTGATATTCAAATAGAATTTATTAATTTAGGAATTGAAGAAAATTTTTTAATTAATGGTAATACTTCTATTGAGTTTTTTACTTCTTTAAATGATAGTGGATTATTAGCAATTATTCCTAAAAATAATCTCAATTCTTATACCTCAAATATTTTTATGATTCAGCTCCCAAACAAGGAACGAATCTCAAAAGCTGTAGATATAATTAAATCAAATTTAGGAAGTATTAAAAATAATGAAAAAAAAACAATTTAAAGAAAAAGAAGAAAGCAACTCTAAATTTGCGGAAGACTCTTCTCCTGTTCCTAAAGAGATTGATACACATTACAAATTATATGGAAAACATAGCTGGGAAGTCAAATATTATGAAAAATGTGAAATATGTAATTCACCTTTTGATGAATTTGGTTTTTGTGCGTGTGGTAGTGTTAACAATTAAATTAATTGTTCTAATATAAAGTGCGACGACCGGGATTTGAACCCGGGTTACCAGATTGGCAATCTGATGTCCTAGACCAAACTGGACGATCGTCGCTTATTACGATTTCAAGTATATTGGTTATTTAGCCTTTTTTATTTAGAATTAAATTTTAGCAAATATTTTTTAACTCTTTTTATAAACCAAATGAATTTATAATTAATTATAAAATAAGATGATAAAGATTACATTATCCAATCTTTTAGTCGTAAAGTTTAAGAGGATAAAAATGTTACAATTTTGATTCTTTAATAGTCTTTTTCTATTTTGTTTCATCTATTTTAAAAGAAATTTCTAAATTAATTGAGATTTAGAATTATAAATTCAACAGTTTTTCATTGGTAATTGTTTTTTTGAAATTTGTATTTGATTTATATAATATATAATAAAATATAAAAATAAAAAATTTTCTTTATATGTATTGATAAGACACCATAAGGAACCAAATACAATTTTATTAACTTGTCATGTATAGAATTCTATTATTTTAGCGATAAATAAAATTCTTTTTATCTTTTATTAATCTAAATGTAAATTTAACATTATTTTTTAAATATTTTGAAAGAATATAAGGTAACAAATGCAGTTTTTCAATTGTTATAATTTTTAATATATTAATAATCTATTAAATTATAGTCATAATGAAATTTTAAAATAGTTTAAATTTAATTCTAAGATATTAATCTTTATATTTATACAATCAAAACTAAAGTTGACAATCCTCTTTTTTCAGAAACAAAGCCATCTTTAACTTCTTCCACAATTACTGTAGTCGAAATAATATCATTCTTTACACAATTTTTGCCATCAATAATGATATAGTCATCTAATATATCAGCAGATTCTAAACTATATTTATTAATATGATAATTCACGGTACATGATGAATTAATCAAAATAAAATTATTATTATCATAATTTCCTAATCTTATCCTATTTCCATTATTTGGAATAGATTTTATATTTAATCTTATATCTCCTATAGGATTATATGTATATCTTTCCAAACTATTGACAAGGATGGAAAAATAAAACGGATAACCTGCTGTATGTTCCGCCATTTTATTTATTCCGTCATTCATAATAATGTCTATTTTTTTTATAGTGTCTCCAAATTTGAAAATAATATTACTAGATTTAATGATAATTTCATTAATATTTTCTTTTCTTCTTTTGGTTTCTTCTTCGTTTAGATTATATCTGTCAACCCAAGCAGAATAATCTAAAGAGAGATCTTTCATAAATTCTGAACATGTATTCTGATAATTTTTTATATCTTCTCTTTCAAAATTTATATTTTTAATAGACATAATCTAATTATAGATTTAAAAGTATTAGAGAATATAAATATGTAGATATTTTTGGTTGATATGATATTTAGCAAAATTATGGAAGATTTAAAATTTAATCTTGATACCAATAGAATTTTTCTTGAAAAATTTTTAAAAAAAAATCCAGGGTTAGTCTATTCAAAAATAAATGAAATAGCACAATTTGTAGGATCTAGATATGGGATAGAATTGAGGATACATTTTCCAGATCCAGTAAAAATCTATGTATTCGATTCTTATGGAAAAGAAAATATTGGAATTGTTGTAGATAGATTTAAAAAAAACTTTTCTCTTCCAAGAGAAATAATAAAATCAAAAGCAATAGAAACCATTAGAGATGCAACTGCTTCTGATGCATATATGTATGAAGGTAAAGAGGGTGTTCGTATATCATTTAAACAAGGAAGAATAGAATTATTGCCAGGTTCTATACATATTTGGAGTATCATAGATAATGAAATTGAAAATTATGTTAATTGGATATTCAATAATGTGCTAGTTATCTCCTAAAATTCAAATCCTATAGTTTTAATTGACTTTTATATTGGTACTTATTAATTTATATTTATATTTTAGCAATCCATCTACATTATAAACCTCAGCTTTTACAGGTAGTGGAAGAGCCTTGGAAATCCATATATTGCTATTTTTATTTTTAATATTATAATTTAGAAGATAAGTTTCTAAATTTCCTAGACTTAAATTCAAATTTTCTATTGAATTAATTTTGATAGGAATGCTTGTTATTCCGGTATCTATTGAGTCCCATTTTGCACCTATAACTAAAAACTTTGGTTCTCGTGTTATATCCCTTATTTGTAATATAGAAGATTCAATAATATCAAGATATTGTTGATTTTTTAGTGGTTTTTCTTTCATTATTAAATTTGATTTTGATAAATTTCCATAAATTGATGTTGAAACACTTTCATTAGATACAGTAAATTCAGTATTCCAATAATTTTGATTGTTTTTGAATAACATTTTTATTAAATAATTGTCAAAATAGCTCTTTCTATTTTCTATCGTCAAATTATATAATAATTGATCTCCTTCATTGATGTTCATTCCAGCAAACCATAAATCCTGAGTATCAGGAATTTCGATAGAGTGGGAGGGATTGTTAAATCCTCCATTAGAAGCTATTATAGCAATATTTATTATAATAGAAATAACACCTAACGAACCAAAAACTAGGATAACTCTTTTTTTGCCAGACAAGACTATGTATTAAATGATTAAGGAATATATTTAATTTATAAAAAAATGAGGGAAATAATAAGATTAATTTATTTTACAGGAATTTGAAATTCTGCTTCTTCTACGAATAATCCTGATTCAACCCCTTGGACACTATTCACTTTAACTTTAACATTTACTACTCCTGGTTGTTCAAATGTCATAGTATGAGAGTTTGTTCCTTCTCGTGCTAATTGATTTTTCAAATCTAATAGTGAGGTATTGTTTGCGCCAGTTATCAGTAAATTATAGCTAGCTTGATTTGCAGGAAATTGATCTTTGTCCAATATATCTATAGTAAAAGTAGTTTCTTCTCCTGCTTTTATTGTAGTTGGATCCCAATCCAATTGAATATAATAATCCCCTCTTTCAGTTCTTTGTAATAGTGGAGGTGTTACTTCCAAAACCGTTGTCTGAGGTATCTCTGGCTCACCTTTACCTGTCGCTTCTAAAATAAATTGAAATTGTATAGGAGGAGATCCGGTAGTCACATCAACATAGGTTTTAGCCATCACCGGATATGGAAATTCATTCAAAATATACATAGTACTGTATACGGATTTATAATATTCTACCTTTGTAGTATCTATAGGCTCCGGAAATGCTGGAATATTTAATTCTTGATGTCCCGTAGGTTTTATTTCAGATCCGCCAATTGAACCTATCTTTCCCCATGATCCAGAACTCAATGATGCACCTGGTTTAGGAACATAAGCTGCTAGCCATTGCAATGAATTGGCGTAAGCACTCCTATATTTTCCCATTTCTGGTGGAATTTTAGAAGTACCTAAAGCGGTTAAATCTAATGGGCTGAGTAGAAAGGTTCCATTAAATATTTTTCCTTGATCTTCTACATAAACGGGTGCTATCCAATTTCCTTTATCATCTTGTTCTTTGAAATAGATCATCATTGTAAATTCTCTCCCATTATTGGTATCAAAATGGCTTATTCTATATTTCACATACATATCTTTAGTGACACCTTCTCCAACATACCAATTATTATCTTCTGCAAATGCTTTTGAAGATAATTGTGTGTGCAATGTAAGAATGGCAGTAGAAATCAAGACAAAAATAACCAATACATTCAATTTTGAATGTCGATCTTTTATCATTAATTATATTATTAAAAGAGGATTGATAAATGTTTATTATATAATTTAAAAAATAATTAGAGTAATGAAAATAATGCTAATAACCATAACAAAGAATTCACAATATCTATTTAAAATATTACCTCATTTTAACTACTCTATAAAAAGACTAAAAAACTAAGAATAATGATAATTGTTAGTAAACTCTCAACTTTCTGGAAATTTTTTACTGATGTGCTTTTTAATAAAAGACTCATTTTTCAACAATTATTATTGACAAGCTTTATCGACAAATAAAATGTATAATAAAAAATGTTAACTAATTTATATTAGACTAGATTTGGTTATTGTAACAATTTTATCCAATTAATAATAAAGATAATAATATAAATATAATATTAAAGCATAGTGTATCATGTGTAATTGTCCTTCTGTTCATTTTTATGAAGTTGATTTTAAATTAGCAGGAATGACTGTTGTTCCTTCTCATAAAAATTGTGGAGATTCTTTAAACGAAGAACAATTTTCAAAATTTGAAAAAGAGTTAATAAAGTATTGGAGATTTGACGAATCAGAATAATAATCTAGACATGTGTTTAATGTTATTAAGATTTAGGCAAATTTATTAATGCCCTTTTCTAATGAAAGTTAGGTGTCTTTGAATGACAAAAATGCTTAACGTAAATATTGATACAAATGGAATAGATCAACAAGAAGCCAGAGACTGGACGGCAGAATTAGCTAATGTTTATGCAGATATGGAAATTGAGGACGTTAATATTTCAGGAAACAAGATCTCTTTCAAAGCTGGATTTTCTGGTATGGAAGATACAGAGCCAGATGATATTCAAATGAAAATTGAAGAATACATTTCAATGAATGAAGCTTTTCAAGTAAAAGATCTATCAATTAAATAATATTCTCCAAAGATTTACTTTTTTTTATGAGCTTTTTATATCAAAAAATTGCTTTAAAAATACTAATTGAATCTTACTCATCTTTAAATAGTAGTTTAGGGAAATATAAAATACTATGACTTGTAAAGGTATTTGCGTAAGACATAAAGCACAAAAACCTGTTGGATCTGGGAGATATGCTAGCGGACAAAAGCGTTGTCAGATATGTGAAATATTCATTAAGTGGGATGGTTTATGGTGCCCATGTTGCGGATATAGATTAAGAACAAAACCACGTAATTTAAAATATAAAGCTAAATTACGTGCAAGAACTAAAAAGTTAATAGAACCATTAACAGCGCCAGTTATCACTGCATAACTGAGCATTTATAAAAATAACTATCTTTTAATTACGTTTTTTAACGTATAAAATATCTTCTAAAATTATGTGCTCTAAAAATCATCTTTTTTAGTAAATGAATAAGGTAATTGGATACAACTTTTATATCGAGACTATGTAGATTCAATGAGCTCCGATGGTGTAGTCCGGTTAAGCATTTCGCCCTCTCAAGGCGACGATCCCGGGTTCAAATCCCGGTCGGAGCAATTATTTCTATAAAATTCAGTAGTCCGGTATTCTCTTCATTTTACATGTTTTACATGATAATAGGGGGACTATCCATCACATCATTATTTTATAGATTCACTATTTAACGCAATTGATACATAAGTATATCTACTAAAATATAGTAATTGTACTTAGTATTATCATATTTTTTCCGTTAGTTTAATATTTTTATCGAATTTCTTTAGATTAATCTTATAATAAATTATTTCTCCTCTTCTTTCTATTACGGCAATAATAGCTTCTTTTCCCATTTTTTCTATTGAACGAATATTATCATATAATAACTTAGTTTTAAGACTAATACCTTCGTTAATACCAAAAATTACATATTTTGCAGGTTTCTTACAATATTCTCCTCTTTCATACACACGAAAATCATTGCCAAACCCAAAACCTTCTTTTGCTATATATCCTCTTGTTCTAAGATCCCTATATATTATAAATTTTGTAAAAATAGATGCATCTTGTTTTAATAGTATTTTAAGAAATCTAGAAAAATCCACTATTATTTTTTTTTTTTTTAAAATTAATTTTTTAGAGTATAACAAAAAAAGGCCTTCATAATTTTCTAATATGTAACTATCTTGGATTTTTTCTCCAAATCCTTTATTTATTAATTGGTCTTGTTGTTTCGGTGATTCAATTACTATATTCTCATTCTGGTCAATAATTCCTTCTACAACAAAAGCAAATTCTGAATCTTTAGAATCCGACTTTGTCAAATCTTGAGACATAAACGAATAAATCAAAGCATGTATAAAGTATAAAAAGATTAGTGATTTAAAAAATGAAAGGAGCAAATTATAGAGTTCCACGTGGAATGCCATACGTTCGCAGGGAATATATTGCTGGAAAACCACAATTAAAGATAGCAAGATTTTCTTCAGGACTGCCTAGTAATAACTATGACTTTAAGTTAGAATTATTAGTAACGGAAAATATCCAAATTAGACATAATGCTTTAGAAGCAGCTAGATTAGCTGCTAATAAAAGAATGGCGCATGGAGGAGAAAATACCTTCTTTTCAACATTAAAGGTATATCCACACGTTCTTCTTCGAGAAAATAAAATGATTGCAACAGCTGGTGCAGACCGTCTTCAGGAAGGAATGAGAAGAGCTTTTGGAAAAGCTACAGGTTTAGCAGCAAGAGTAAAACCAGGTCAATCAATTATAGAAGCCTATGTTTTTGCAAGTAATCTTCCCTTGGCAAAAGAGGGCTTTAAAATAGCATCTAGCAAATTAGGATGCCCCACAGAAATTCGCATAACCAATTTAAAATAATATGAATTTATAAATTAAGGCCAATTTAGGATTTTTACCTAATTCTTTTATTCTACGACTAGGGTTTTATTGTTTCTGATTTTATAATTGACAATCTATCAAAAAGAAAGGAGCTATATAGCAGGATTGCATCATACTGAGATATTTTTGTCTTAGTTTTCTAAATTAATTGTTTCATTAAAAAAATAGATATCTAGTTCATTAATCCCCAATATCTTTTATATAATTACTTGAATAGTAAATTGAGAGAAATCAAAAGTAAGTGTGTTAAGAAATTTTTCATTGATTTCTAGATTTTTCTTTTACCAATTTTTTCAATTCTCTAAATTTTTTAATGCTTTTTAATGCTTCTACTATGGCCGAATTTTGTGAAGTTCAATAAGATTACTATACTGCTCCTAAAAAACTAATTTTCTATATTCTATGATTTCTTGGAGTCTTGTTTAAATAATTTTTACTAGAAACTTTTCTAGAAAAAACTATATAATATAGTATGAGATTTTTATTGTAGGTTATAACTCTATTTTAACTAGCATAACCTTTATTGTATAAGTAATAATTTTGTTATTATCTCCAATGAAATTTCTTCTTGATCTCGATGATAATGAATATGAAGGTAAAACTGCACTTATAAGAGTTGATTTCAATGTAAATATAAAAAATGGGTATATCGGAGAAGATTATAGAATTAGAATGTCTATTCCCACTATTGAATATCTTATTAAAAGAAATTGTAAAGTTATCTTAATTTCACACTTAGGAAGACCAATAGGTAAAGATATAAACTATTCTTTGACACCGGTAGCTAATAGATTATCAGAAATACTTACTAAAACTCAGGTCAGATTTGTCAACAATTCTATAGGTAATGATGTTGAGAATGAAATTAAAAGACTTCCTTCTGATGGTGTTTTATTATTAGAAAACCTACGTTTCTATAAAGAAGAAGAACTTAATGATCCTGAATTTTCAAAAAAACTTGCTTCTTTTGCCGATATTTATATCAATGATGCTTTTAGTACATCACATAGGAAACACTCTTCTACCTATGGGGCAGCTACATTATTCGATATCAAATTAGGTGGATTTAATTTAAAAAAAGAAATTGAATATTTGACGATGATTAAGGAGAACCCCCTTCGTCCGTTTATAATAGTTATTGGAGGAGTAAAAATCAAAGACAAAATAGGAGCATTAGAAAATTTATTGCCAAAAGCAGATAAGATTCTGATAGGTGGTGCTGCTGCATATACTTTTTTAAAATCAAAAGGATTGAAAACAGGAAATTCGATAATCGATTATGATCATTTGAAATGGGTAGGTCATTCTCTGGAAAAATATGGTGAAAAAATTCTTTTACCTACTGATCATATTGTATCATCATCTACAGAAAGTTCTAATACTATCTATTGTAAAAAAGATATTCCTGAAGATATGATAGGCCTTGATATTGGAACAGAGACTATACAAAATTTTTCTAATCAGATTGGCTCTAACAGAAAAGGTACGGTATTTTGGAATGGACCAATGGGTTTATTTGAAAAGGATGTTTTTTCTAATGGAACCATAAATATTGCCAAAAGCATGGCACTCGCATATTGGAGGGACTCTAAAACTCTTATTGGTGGAGGCGATACATTGGAAGCCATAAAAAAAGCAGGTGTATCGGAAAATGAGGTAAGTCATGTATCTACTGGAGGAGGTGCAACATTGAGATATTTAGCTGGAGACAAAATGCCAGGTCTATTAGTCTTGGAATAATAGGTGAGATAACTTATTAGACTTTACCATTTAGTTACAATAATAACTATTAAGCTTTAAATGTATTTAGTAGCCTAAATTAATCAATCTTATATGTACTTAAAAATTCGTCAATATTTTCTAAACATTGTAACAACATACTTCTACTTCTCTTTAGTATCCAATAAATGAATTCATCTGGAGTAAATATATGCTGTTCTCTGAATAGTACGGGCAAATACCCACCATGGGTAAAAATTTGGATTATTACATATTTTTCTGAGACACTAGCTATTTCTTCTTCAATACTTACTTCATTTTCTTCTATTGTTCTTCTATAAAGAATAATAGGATGGTTATTATTATTACTTATTAATAGTATTTTTTCGATCTTCTCTTTAAACTTTTTAACTAAAAATTCATCTAATGTTATTTGTGAATTACGAAGAGAATCTTTCTTTTTTTTGCGCAAATACTATTATATCATGGGAAAGAAAATAAATATTTGTGTTAAAAATTATTAACTAATGAAGTAGGAATTTATATTTTTTCTTGTTTAATAAATCATATTTTACTACTTGCTAAATAGTAATAATTATTGCAGTATTACACTTTACTTTATGGTATAAATCTTTTTGTTAAAGTAATTTCAATTCACTAGTAATTTTGTTGATTAATTGAGTTGGAGCAGGACCAATACCTACACATGTAGCAGTTCCTGGTTCTAGCTGTGTTAATCCAGCATCTCGTACAATAGCAGTAGGTAAGTTATGGAAATGCCCTTTTTCATTAATTTTTTCCAATTCTTCCAAAGAATTAACTTTTAAAATGATCTTTGGTTGCCCAAAATCAAACCATCCTTTAAACCAATCAATATTTTTACTTCTAGCTTTTTCACACGATAAAATTGAAGCATGGGCTACCTGCGCAGCTATTTTGCCTATTCCCATTTTCAAATCTTTTCTAACTATGATGACCTGTTTTAAATCCAATATAAAATACATTTTAATTATTATATTAAAAATATTTAGCATATCATGGAAAAGAAGTTTGATTCAATTGTGGTAGGTGGAAGTATTTCTGGATTGTTATGTGCAAGAGAAATGTCAAGATCAGGGCTTTCTGTTGCGGTATTAGAAGAAGATTATGAAATTGGGAGTCCTGAACATTGTGGTGGATTAGTTAGTCTTGATGGCATTAAAAAGTTAGGAATAATTCCTTCTAGTAAGGCAATTCTCAATGAAGTAAATAAAGCAAAAATATTTTCAGCCACAAATGGATTTGAAGTTAGTGCTAATAGAGATAAAATAACAGTATTAGATAGAAGAGAGTTGGATAAACAAGTTGCTTATCAAGCCCAAAAATTCGGAAGTGAAATAAGAACTAAAAGCTTAGTAACATCGATAAATTATGATATCTCTAAAAAAGAATATGTTATTAAAACAAAGGATGAAATTTTTTATTCTCAATTCTTTATTGATGCAAGAGGTATAACTTCTCTTATAAATAATTATAATAGAGATGGTGTATTGCAATCTGCACAATATGAAGTATATGCTGATTGGATCATTCCTGATGAAATAATAGTAAAATTCGATAAAGTAAAGTACCCAGATTTTTTTGCTTGGATAATTCCTAGTGGAAACGGCAAAGGCAAGATTGGTGTAGCTGGAAGAAAAATAAATACTTTACAAACATTAGAATCATTTATTGAAAGCTTTAGTTCTAAATATTCTATCATAAGAAAAATATATGCACCAATTTGGATTGGAGGGCCATTGAAAAATTTTGTATTTAATAATATGATATTAGTTGGAGATGCGGCAGGACAAACAAAACCTACCACAGCAGGTGGTATTTTCTCCTGTGGAATGGGAGGAATTTTAGCTGGTTCTCATATTGCACTTTATAAAAAAAATACTGTTAATTCTTTATTATCTGATTATGAAACAGAGTGGTATTCAATTTTTGGTAAAGAATTTCAAAGAATGCTCTTTTTTAGAAAGTTAATGGAAAGACTAGATAACAAATCGATTGATGCAATTTTTTCTCTTATATCAGATTCTGATATTGCAGAAATATCAAAATCTGTAACCTTTGATTTTCATAGCTTTGCCTTATCAAAGATTTTGGGATCTAAAAAAGCAATTAAATTGATTAGTACATTATTAGGAAATGAATTTCGACATATTCTAAATTAAGCAAAATATAAATTCGGTTATTTTTCCAATAGATTTAAAATGTCAACCTTGCAATTACCGATCTGTTCGTCATGTAATAGATCGATCATGCCAAATGATGAATGTGTTAAATTTTATTGTCCGAACTGTGGTTATGTTATACTCTGGAGATGTCAAAGCTGTAGAGAATTCTCACGATTTTATAAATGTGTAAATTGTAGTTTTGAGGGTCCTTAAAATGTCAAGACTCGTTGCTAGAGTTAAAATTCTTCCAGCAGAAGCAGAGACAGATTTAGATGACTTAATTAATAAGTTAAAATTAGACATACCTAACGGAATGGGCTTAGAAAGATATGGGAAAGAACCTATTGCTTTTGGAATTTACTCTTTAATTTGTGATTTCACTTTAAATGATGAGGAAGGCCAAATGGATTCACTTGAAGATTATATCAAAAAAACTGAGGGTGTTAGCGAATTTCAAGTAATGAGTGTAAGTAGAAAATCAGTGAATATAAGATAATATTTGTTTTTAGTCATGTAGATATTTTAATATAATTGCTAAACCATTTTTAATTAGTTAATGAAATATCCTATAAAGAATATTGTTTACGAAAAAGTAAAACAATCAAATACGTTAACTGATTCTGAATTGTCTTCATTATTATCAAAAGAAGGGATAGAATTGCATCTTTCAGAATTAAATAAAATATTATTGGATCTAGAAATTTATGGACTTTTAAAGGTATCATGGATTGCCAAAGATAAGAGAAGAATAGAATTAGTAAAATAAGTTTATGTATGTGTACTCTCAGAGAAAATAGATATCAAATTTTATAGTAAAATAAGGCATCGAATGCAATTGCAATAAATATTACGACAAGATAAGGAGCAGTTACTTTGTAAGCTTTCCATGCAAATTCCGGTGTTGGATTTTTAGTTAGTTTATAATGATAAATGAGCATTAACGTTCCTGATATTGCTGCTATGACGGTATATACAAGGCCTAGTCCTAAGAAATATAAGGAAATAGAAAAAGGAAGCAATATTGCTGTATTAACAAATATATAAATTGCTGCCTTTTCATTACCTATTAGAACTGGTAACATTGGAACTTTTACATTTGCATAATCTTCTCTTATTTTCATTGCAAGACACCAAAAGTGAGGAGGGGTCCACATGAAGACCAACCATCCAACTAAAAATCCTAATAGATCTATCGAACCAGTTGTAGTAGCCCATCCAGCCATAGATGCTGCACTACCGGCAAATCCACCAATTACTATATTAGATGAATTTAGTCTTTTAAGCCATGCTGTATAAATTATTACATAGAAAAATATGCCTAAAGCAATCATAAAAGTAGATATAGGATTTAAAGTAACCCATGCAATAATTACAGAAGTAACACTAAGTGATAGTCCATAAATTAAAACTTTCTTTGCAGATAATTTACCTGATGGAATAGGTCGTTTAGATGTTCTGATCATAACTTTATCGATATCTCTATCATAATAGTGATTTAATGCACTAGAACCCATAGATGCCAGCGAGCCAGCAAGGACTAGAAAACCTAATTGCCAAAAAGACACATCCCATGGAATATTGGGTGATTGATCAAATCTTGTTGCACCTAGCAAAGAGGCTACAGCTGTTATGACTAAAACTACTACAATTCGAGGTTTTGATACTTCAATATATGCTCTTACATTCACTGCATTGTATCTCCAGAAATAATTTACATATGTTGGATTTATTTTATTCGTTAAGGTAATTATTAAAAGGTAAATATTGAAAGATCTCTATTGATGTTTTTTAATAAATAATGATGAATACAATTCAAAGTCGTGGAAAAGGTTAAAATTATAGCAAAAATCTTCAATCCATTAAGCATGGCAGATTGGGATTTGTTAACGCCAGGCATAGGATTAACCTCTTTAGGAATTGTGGGAGTAGTTGTCGCTCTATCTGGAATTGCAAAAACATTTCTTGATGGCATGCATGCTGTTTCCTTGCTAACATTCTTGATAGGAATGATTTTTTTAAGTACAGGAATTTTTAAAGATGGCTTTCCATCTTCAAGGAAGGCTAAAATAGGCTCCTTTATAACTTTGGGGCTTTTAATTATAATAGGGTTAATTGGAGCTGTTAGTTCAAGTGGCCAAACAATGACGATTTTTGCATATATTGGAATAATAATACTTATTTCAGTTCCTGCAACAGCTGTCATTTTTGGATTATACAGAAACAGTCCTAAAGTTAAAATTTACTTGACATCATTTGTTGTTGCAGTTATCATTGGAGTTATTTCTATTTCTGCTATAGGGATACAAATCCAAAATCAAGGTTCTATATCAGCAGAAAATAACGAGCAAACAACAACTGCTTCAGAATCTATTTCTAATATTGATTTAAAAGAATTAACTAAAGTAAATATTCTTGCTGGCGCATCTGCACAAGGTAATCCCGATTATGAGCCTGAAGAACTAATTATTAAAGATTCAATAGGTATTCTCTGGATCAATCAAGATAATGCTCCTCATACAGTAACTAGCTTAAAAGATGATGGCAAATCATTTGATTCCTCTTTAATTATGGGAAATGCTAATTATACTCTTTTGCTATCGGATCTTAAAGAAAAAGAATATGAATATTTTTGCACTATTCATCCATATATGACAGCAAAATTCAGAATTGAATCTTAAAGAAAAAGAATTGACTATTTTTGCACTATTCATCCATATATATTACAGCAAAATTCAGAATTGAGTAATCAGTTAATACCATGAAAGATTTAATTATTTTATATTAATATTCATTGAGAATTATATTTAATTATATAATTAAGATTCTAATTTATTATAATTGATATTGATTGCCTTATATACCTAAAAAGATTGACACCGTTTTTAGATTAATGGAAATGGAAAATGAAATTTTATTAATTCATGATTACCATCTCAATGAACTTCGAAAATTAGCAATTAGCTCATTACCTAATGAATCCTGTGCTATATTATTAGGAAAAAAATCTGAAACTAAAAACATAGTTAAATATATTCTGCCATTAACCAATTCTGCTCAATCATCGATAGCATTTATTATTGATTCTGACGAATTATTTAATGGATACAAAAAAGCCAAGTTAATGAATTTAGATGTTATTTCACTTTTTCATTCTCATCCTTCTAATCCTTTCCCCTCATCTACTGACAAAATTTATATGCACCTTAATCCAGTTATCTGGATTATTTACTCTACTTATTCTAATTCTTTTAAATCTTTTATGATTGATAGGTTTAATGAATTCAAAGAAATAAAGATAGAGTTGATCAAGGACTGATTCTATCTGGATCTCTTGGATATAATACCACTTCTCTCACATTTAGAGTACCTGTTAAAGACATAATTAATCTGTCTAATCCCAAGCCACATCCAGCATGTGGAGGCATTCCCCAATCAAATACCTTCAAATGGTCTAAAAAATTATTTGGATTCAAACCTTGTTCTTTTAATCTACTTCTAATTTTATGAGTGTCATGCTGCCGAGAACCACCAGAAATTAATTCTAAATAATTAATCTGTAAATCGAATGAATTCGAAAGAAATGGATCTCGTTCATTCTCAAGGATATAAAAAGGTTTTAATTTTAATGGCCATTCTGTTATAAAATAAAAACCTTGGTGTAATTGACCTAATTTTCGTAATGATAAATCAGATAGATCATCGCCATATTCTACCTTTTCATCATTTTTCTTAAGTTCTTCAATACAGTTATTATAGGTCAATCTTTCAAACTTGTTCTCCATTGCCTTTTGTACAAGATCAGTTTTTTTAATGTCTATTAAACCAGTATTTTTAATACCAACAATAATGTTTTTTATTAATTGTTCCATTATTTCCATTATGTCATGATAATCTAAAAAAGCAGCTTCAATATCTACACTATAAAATTCTGTCAAGTGTCTTACTGTATTAGAATTTTCTGCTCGAAAATATGGTGCTATTTCGAAGACACGATCCATTGCCAATATCAATTGTTCTTTATAAAGTTGAGGACTCTGAGCAAGATATGCTTTCTTTTTAAAATAATCAAATTCAAATAAATTTGCCCCTCCTTCACTTGCGCTTCCAATTATCTTCGGCGTATTGACTTCAGTAAATAACTCATCTCGTAAAGTTTTTCTTATAACTTCTAAAGCAATGGATCTTATAATAAACAATTTTGAAACATTTTCATTCCTTAAGTCTAATGCTCTTGCATCTAATCTCTTATCCATAGCTGATTCTAATCTTCCGGTTGGATCAATGGGAAGAGGATGTTTTGCATAAAAAATTTCTCCAATTTCTTCTAATCTTAACTCTACCTCCATTTCCTTTGATTTACCTTTTTGAATTTCGCCAGACATTATAATTGAACTTTGTCTTGGAATCTCATTTATTTGTGTAAACTTTTTAGGATCAACTATTATTTGAATAGGGCCTGTCATGTCCCTTAATATCAAAAATATTATTTTTCCAATGTCACGAATATCTTCTATCCAACCAGCGACATTCACTTTCTGTCCAATATGTTCTTCCTTTAATTGTTTAGCAAAATGTGTTCTCTTCATCTTATCTCAAATTCCATCTATTTCTTCTATGGTTTATTTCTTGTTTTCCATGTTATACGTCATTAATCGGTATACTCTATAAGTAGTTCTATATTTTTAATTTCTTTTGCAATTTTAGTAATATTATTAGTATCAATTTTTTTATTTTGATTTTTCTTATTCGATACAATTATTTTTGTAAGTTTATTTCCATCAGGAAGCCAAACAAGGTTAATTGATGAGATTTTAATAGGGAAAATTAAATTTTCGATAAATCTTCTTTCAGTAGCACCACTTTCAACGAACCATACATTGTCGTTAAATTCTTTTTTTATCTTATTTAATAACTCATTATCTGAACGTAATGTACTAATATCAGACGTAGGCAAGATCAATACCAATTTTTCTTCGAGTTTATATGCTCCTACTAATGTTAACTTATCAAGAACATTGTTTTTCTCAACCAGTCGAGTTAGTTTTATAGAGGCCTCGATGTCTCCTACGGATAGATGACCAGTTTTTAATTTAGATTCACATTTTGAGCATAAACTTCCTGTTTTAGCATCAAAGGAACAAATAGGAGTTTTCAATATTTCTCTATCATTAATTCTAGTTGTTCTATATATAAATAGAGCTAAACGGCTTCAAATTAAAAATATATTTATCTTAGTATGATAATTAATTAAATCTGTCAAAAAATAAGTTATTTATAAATGGTTTAAGTGTGTCTTATTTTTTACATAATAACATCATTAAGGCCGTTGACAATGTCTCTCTTGACTTACATAAAGGTGAATCAGTTGGAATTGCTGGAGAATCAGGATGTGGTAAAAGCACATTAGTATCTGCAATAATGAGAAATATCTCATCTCCAGGAAAAATTACTGCAGGAACTATTTATTTAGATGAATTAGAAATAACAAAATTATCTAATAAAGAATTTGATTCAAAAATTAGATGGAAAAAAATCTCTATTATTTTTCAAGGAGCAATGAATACATTAGATCCTGTATATAAAATAAAATCCCAAATTAAAGATATTTTTCAAACACATGGACATATATATGATAATAATAAAGTAGTTAGAATTATAGAGAATGTTGGATTGGATAAATCTGTTCTTGAAAAATATCCACATGAGTTAAGCGGTGGTATGAAACAAAGAATTGTTATAGCTATGGCTTTAGTATTAGAACCAGATATTATCATTGCTGACGAACCAACAACAGCGCTAGACGTACTTGTTCAGATACAGATAATTACATTATTAAAAAAACTTAAAGAAAAAGGGATAAGTATAATTTTGATTTCTCATGATCTTGCTTTAATTTCCGAATTAGTAGACAAAATAGGGATAATGTATGCAGGGAAAATTATCGAGTTCAATCTAACGAAAGAAATTATCTTTTCTCCTCAAAATCCGTATACTCAACATCTAATATTTTCTACACCTCAACTAGGCGATTCTTTTAGAGAAAAAAATATCACATTTCGATGATAATACCTATGATGTTGGAAATAAACACCATAAATTGAATTGTCACGGTAGGTAAATTTGTAAAACTCATCTTTATTAAAAAATTTCTGAATTTAGGAAATATATATTATAAAAAATAAACTATTCATTGAAAGTCATGTAATGGCTTGTCTTTATGGTAAAAAATTTTTTTTTCTAATTCTGCTATGTGATTTTCTATTATGTGTGAATTAGCACATTTGTCATGCATGATACCTATACTACAAAATTCACATGATGTCACAAAAACCAAGTCCTTAAATTTTCCTTTACAAAAATTACATCTTTCAGAATCTAAATCATAATCTATTAATGGTTTTACCCAAGGTTCTCTCCATAATAGTTGCATTATACAAAATGTTTTGATTAAACATATATATTATTTTTAATCATCGATGAGAATAATTCTTGAGAGAATATAAAAATCCTATTCCTACTGTGGATGCAATTATTCAAAACTCTTCTTCTATTTTATTAGTTAAACGAAGAAAAGATCCATATAAAAATCAATTTGCATTACCAGGAGGTTTTGTAAATGAAGGTGAAACCATAGAAAAAGCTATTGAAAGAGAAGTCTATGAAGAAACATCATTAGAAGTTCATCCAATAGATATACTGGGTGTATATTCTGATCCTACAAGAGATCCAAGAGGACACATGATGACTGTTGTTTTTATTGTATTAATTATTAAAGGAAATCCTGCTGCTGGCGATGATGCAAAAGAAATTTCATGGATTCCGATTGAAAAACTAAATGATATTAAAATTGCATTTGATCATAAATTAATTATAAATGATTATTTACGATGGAAAAGAGAAGGAGGTACTTATTGGACACACAAAATGAGATAATCTCATATAATGTATATTCTCTTTATTACAAACTCCCCATAAAATATTAGAAGTCCTTCAATCGGTTTATATTTACTATTCACTTATCGTTAATTATGCAATCAGCAGAATTGGAAATAAATAAAATACGAAAAGATTTTCCCATTCTAACTCGTAAAATTAATGGTAAACCATTTGTATATTTAGATAATGCAGCAACTACTCAAAAACCATTATCAGTAATAAATAAAATTTCCGATTATTACTCTTTTTATAATTCTAATATTCATAGGGCAGTATATGATATAGCCGAAGAAGCTACTGATGCTTATGAATTAACTAGAAATAAAGTAGGCACATTTATAAATGCAGGATTTACTAATGAAATAATTTTTACCAGAAATGCTACCGAAGCAATAAATTTAGTATCATACTCTTGGGGAAGAAAAAATATTAAAAATGGAGATATAATTATTTTATCTGAGCAAGAACACCATAGTAATATTGTGCCTTGGCAAATTTTAGCTAAAGAAAAAAATGCTATAATTAAATATTTAAAAATTAATGAAACAGGAAATTTAGATTTAAATGAACTAGAGTGTTATCTTAATAATAATAATAATAATAATAATGTAAAGTTAATATCTTTATGCCACATGTCTAATGCTTTAGGGAATATCATACCACTAGACCAAATAATAGATATGGCACATGGATATGGTATACCTATCCTCGTTGATGGTGCTCAATCTGTACCGCATATAAAAACTGATGTTACAAAGCTGGATTGTGATTTTCTTGTATTTTCTGCTCATAAAATGTTAGGGCCTACGGGCGTTGGAATTTTATACACGAAAAAAAACATTCTTGAAGAAATGGATCCCTTTATCTCTGGAGGTGATATGATTAAAGAAGTTCATAAAGAAAATACTTCCTTTAATGATTTACCATATAGATTTGAAGCTGGAACCCCTAATATAGCTGATGTTATTGGTTTTAGTGCTGCTCTTGATTATTTAAATGAAATAGGAATGGAGAATATTCGAAGCCATGAAATTGACTTAACCAAATATGCACTTAAACGAATGTCTGAACTAAAACAGATAAAACTTTATGGAGATACCAATCTCCTTAACCGTGGAGGAATTATATCTTTTAATTTAGGTGATATTCATCCACATGATCTGGCGACTATTTTAAACAGTTATGGGATTGCAATTAGGTCAGGGCACCATTGCGCCCAGGTATTAATGGAAAAACTAGATATTTCAGCTACATCTCGAGCTAGTTTCTATATTTATAATACAAAAGAAGAGATCAATATATTTATTAATGCGTTAGGCGAAGCTATTAAACTGTTTCAACTTTGAGTGATGATATTTATAGAGAAATAATCTTGGATCATTATAGAAATCCTAGAAATAAAGGAAAGATAGATAATGCTGACGTAGTTATTCATGATAGTAATCCTTTATGCGGAGATCAGATTGATATATTTCTCAAAGTAGAAGAAGGTCAAATTAAAGATATAAAGTTCGATGGAAAAGGATGTGCAATTAGTCAGGCTAGTGCATCAATGTTAACCGAGATGGTTATGGATAAACCATTAACTACAGCTAAAGATATATCGAAAGATGAAATATTGGAAAATATAGGATTGACCAATTTAGGCCCTGCACGGATAAAATGTGCATTACTATCTCTTAAGGTTTTAAAGATGGGTATGGTAAAATATTATTCTGATAAAGAACCTACAACAGCTGAAAAAATGGAAAAAGATTCACATCTTTATTGAACAATTTTTGATCTAATACAATAAGATCTTTTTTAAGAATTTGTCATTATACTGGTATATGTCTAATTCTTCCTTTTGGAGAGATTTGCCAGTACATAAGACTCTCTTATTAGAAAAATTAGAAAATGTGAAATCTGTATGTGATACCTTGATCTATGATTATATAAAATTAGAAAAATCAAATAATTTTAGCTATAGAATTCTATTGCCTAGAAATGATGAAAATAACAAACTAGCCAAAAAAATAGGACTTAGTCTTCAGTTGGAATTTCTTTCCCAATTAAGAAAACGAAAAATAAAAACTTATTTGAAAGAGATTAAATATATTCACGATCCACAACATTTTGGATGGCTATTGATTAATTCTGATTTGTACCATAAAATGGATATACCTCATTCTATTGATTAAATTTTTTAGTGATAAAAGGTTCATTCAATTTTAACACCTTACATAAGATTATTGAAATTATCAAACCGTACAATGCTCCACCAATAATGTCAAAAAAGTAATGTTGAAGAAGATATAATTTACTTACTCCAATAATCAAAGGAAATAGCCATAATAATTTTCCAATCCATGTATTATTTTTAAAAAAATTAAACCAATACCCAATAATGATTATGAATGCAGTGTTACGTGCGACGTGGTTGGATGGAAAGGATAAATCTCTTGCTATTGGCATCATACTATCATTTTCAATAGTATAATTTTCCGGAACATGATATTTTGGTATGTATTGTTCAAGTGGCGATGAACGACCGATGATTGGTTTGAGATACATTATAGAGATCGATAGAACAACTATTGATATTAAAAAGATTAATCCTATTTTTCTTGTTCTTCTTACGATAGTTAAAATAATTCCAATTATTAGCATAGAAAATAAATCGCCTATAGATGAGATTATAATTAAAGAAATATCCATAGTGGGGGTACCACCTATCTGATAGAAATAATTAGTAATTACAGTATCAATATTATTTGTTGCTCCTACAGTAACTAAAAGTGATAGTACAATAAATGTTAAGATTATGGATCCAAATGCTTTAGTTCTAAGATTCAATTGATGTCTCAATTTTAATAATAATCCTCATTAGGTTATTTAATTATAAGAATAGTTCAAGAATCTCATTTTATACTTTACTCATTCTCATGGCTTTAAGTATAGGATACAATGGCTATTTTAATGATATTTAAATATACACTAAGTTTATCTTTATATTTATGATATGTGTTATGTAGAGAAACAACGATATTCTCAATGCAATAGTTATTTAGATCTAATATTTTCAAGATAAGTTCTAATGTGAAACTATGTGTGTTGATATCTAAGGTTTATTAGATTTTATTTTCGTACCATTGTTCTTTTATACTGGCTAATTTTAAAAATTGCAGTAATTTCTACATATTAAAAAGAATTTATTATAGCCAAGAAATTTTTTCTTTAATTTTTATATTTTGACAAAGCAAAATAAATTAAAAATTATGCGATGGAAGATCACTATTCTTGGTTCTAATCCTATTATTTTTGGAAGCCCTAAGAAATTTTCACCTATACTACGAAATAATCTTTATTTTTTGGTTCTGCAAATACTTATTTCATTTTGATATACTGTAAAAATTGTCTGAAATCAGAAGATTATGAAAAAATTCAAAATGAATTAACATTTCTAATTTTACCTAATTGGAAAAACAAAAAAACAGATTTGCAAAATACAATTGAAGTACTTAAATATTCCAATTCTAAGAAAATGTCAAGGTAAAAGAAGGTGCATTATCTCTTATCCTGACAATTAGTATTTTTAAGTACCTACAAAAGGACGACAGAAATCAAATACGTTAATAATGTTAATTAATATCCCTTTTTCACAATGCGTTTATCCTATGTTTAGGTCTATAATGAGTTATTAATAAACAAGAACGGTTGGATATTGCAAACAGGAACTATTATCTTTTATTATATTTTTTAAATTTTTCTATTAGTAGTATTATAATATATCTCGTTGTTGTTGTTGTTCTTCTTCTTCATCTAAATTTGTTGGTAGCTGTTGTTCATCAAGGTCTATTCGCGGATTTTGATGATTAGATTGAGAGTTACAATCATAATCTGCTCTAAAGTGTGATTTTCCGCTATCTGTAACGTAGATAGTGCCTTCCGAATCCATTGCTATATCATGTGGGATTAGGAACTGATCATCCTTACATCCAAGAGATCCC